>Ga0102924_1006908_pt1 | contig 10523 bp, 11 predicted proteins | sample PaiPotPPM11metaG_FD_80116 | JGI IMG/M metagenome (GOLD analysis project Ga0102924, IMG submission 80116) | Iron sulfur acid spring bacterial and archeal communities from Banff, Canada, to study Microbial Dark Matter (Phase II) - Paint Pots PPM... ...
ACCGGCCGGGCAAACACCTCCGGGGGACGTCCCATGGCTACCTCCGAGAACTCTCGCAAGCAGCCTGACCGCAACCCCGCTAAAGATCAATTACACGAACAACGTTCCTGGACGCGGCACTAGTCCTAGGAATTCTCGCAGCCCGGTGAGTCAGGCCGGATCGCGGCCTGGGCGGGTCGCGAGGCGGCCGGTGACCACCGCGACGAACGCGGCGGTGCCGAGGACGGCCGTGGTGACCGCGTACGCGTGGGTAGCGGCCAGCGGTCCTGGGGGCGCGGCCAGCGACAGGTACAGGGTGCCCGCCGCGGCCACCCCGATCGCGCCGCCGATGGTGACGGTGGTGCTGGACACACCGCTGATGTCGGGCGCGTAATCAGCTGGAACGACCGTGGTGAGGTGACCGGTCACGGCGCCGAACATCAGCCCGAGCCCGAGCCCGCCCAGGCCGAGCAGGGCCAGCAGCACCCACTCCCGGCCGTAGCCGGTGAACAGCGCGGCGCTGAGCGAAACGTAGGCCACGGCGACCAGCAGGCAGCCCAGGGCCGGGACGGCCGGCCGGGCGCGCGGGCTGATCCGCCGCGTCATCTGGCCGCCCAGCCCGAACGCCGCGACCCACGGCACCAGCGTCAGCCCGGACAGGAGCGGCCCGCGGCCCAGGCCGGACTGCAGGTACTGGGCCAGGGTGAACAGCAGCGCGTAATAGGTCCCGGTCGCGATCATCGTGGTCAGCAGGGCCCAGGACACCGCCGGGCGGGCCAGGACCGCCACGTTCACCAGCGGCGAGCCGCGCCGGGCCGCGACCCGCCGCTCGGTGGCCAGGAACACCGCGGCCGCGGGCAGGCTCGCCGCCAGGCAGACCCAGGCCCAGGCCGGCCACCCCTCGGAGCGTCCCAGCGTGAGCGGCAGCACCAGCAGGAGCACCGCGGCCGACAGCGCGGCGACCCCGGGCAGGTCCACCCGCCGCGAGGAACGCCGGTCGTCGGCGGGCAGCCAGCCCGCCGCGGCCGCGAGCGCGAGCCCGCCGACGGGCACGTTGACCAGGAAGATGGCGCGCCAGCCCAGGCCGCCCACGTTCGCCGAGATCAGCGCCCCGCCCAGGATCTGGCCGGTCACCGCGCCGGCCGACAGCGCGAGCGCGTACCGGCCGATGGCCCGGGCCCGGTCCGCGCCGGTGAAGTACAGCTGGATGCCGGTGAGCGCCTGGGGGAACATCAGCGCGGCTGCACTCCCCTGGACCACTCGGGCGAGGATCAGCATGACCGGGTCGACGGCCAGGCCGCAGGCCAGCGACGCGGCCGTGAACAGGCCCACGCCGAGCAGGAACACCCGCCGGTAGCCGTGGGTCTGGCCTAGCCGCGCGCCGGTGATCAGCAGCACGGCGAAGGCGATCAGGTAGCCGCCGATCACGAGCTGCAACGCGGCCCCCGAGGCGCCGAGGCCCGCGTGGATCGAGGGCGTGGCCACGTTCGCGATCGTGGCGTCGGCCTGGGCCATGAACGGCGCGGCCAGCAGCACGGTCAGCATCCGGCCCCGATGCGGCCGGCCCAGCGGCCGGCCCCGATGCGGCCGGCCCAGCGGCCGACCCCGATGCGGCCGGGCCAGCGGCTGGGCCGACTGGCCCCGGACTTCACGTCGTGACCGGGTCAGCAGGTCAGGCTGCGTCATGGAAGACCAATCCGAGCGTGAACCGGCGGCCCGTGCGGATCGCCGACACGCCGTGCTTGATGGGCGCGGCGGACCAGCCGCGCTGGGAACGGACGGGGCGGTCGCGGGTGGTGAACACCAGGCCGTGCCCCTGCGGGATGAGCGTCGCGGTGCCGCGTGACTGGGCCCGGGGCCGCTGCTCGAGCAGCAGGAACTCCCCGCCCGTGTGGTCGGCCCCCGGGTCGCTCAGGTTGATCACGACCTGCAGCGGGAACACCAGTTCGCCGTACAGGTCACGGTGCAGCGCGTTCCAGCCGCCCGGCTCGTACTTGAGCAGGATCGGCGTGGCCTTGGTCTGCCCGGCCGCATGGCACATGTCCAGCCACTCGTCCAGCGTGTCCGGCCACGGGGCGGCCCGGCCGAGCTTGGCGTACCAGTCGCGGGCGACCGGCAGCAGGTGCGGGTAGAGTGCCTGCTTCAGCGGCTCGATCGGCTCCGGGAACGGGCGTTCGAAGTATCGGTATTCGCCCTCGCCGAACCGGTACCGCGTCATGTCTATCGTCGAGCGGAACAGTTCGTCGCGGTCGTACAGCCGGGCGGTGCGCTCGCACTCGGCCGCGGTCATCAGCCGCGGGGTGAGCGCGCAGCCGTAAGAGTTCAGGTCGCGGGCGATGCGGTCCCAGTCGGCCTGGTCGACGCGCCGGGTCCACGGGCCGGTGACAGTGCTGGTCACACTGCTGGTCACGCTGCCTCCTCCATGGTGAGCAGGGCCTGCTTGGCGGCGGGGCCGCCGGCGTAGCCGCTGAGCGAGCCGTCGGAGTGGATCACCCGGTGACAGGGCACTACCACCGGCAGCGGGTTCGTCGCGCACGCCGTGCCGACCGCGCGGAACGCCCGCGGGCTACCGGCCGCCGCCGCGACCGTCGCGTAGCTCGCGGTCTGGCCGTAGCCGATGTCCGGCAGGCGTTCCAGCACCGCGCGCCGGAACCCGCGGGCCAGCCGCCAGTCCAGCGGCAGGTCGAAGACGCGGCGCCGGCCCGCGAAGTACTCCTCGATCTCGCGGGCCGCCGCATCCAGCCGCGCCGGGGCCTCCAGGATGCGCGGGCTGACCCGCGCGGCCAGGTCCGCGAGGACCTGGTCGTGGCCCTGGGCAGGGTAAGCGACCCGGACCAGCCCGGCGCAGGTCGCGGCCAGCAGCAGCGGCCCGACCGGGGTGTCCAGCGTCCGGTAGGCCACGTCCAGTACCCCGCCGGCCTCCGCGCGCGCCGCCAGGCGGTCATGCAGCCGGCGCAGTCCCGCCGTCGTTTCGTTGTTCGTCATGGTGCTCTCCCCGATCGCTGTTACGTCGGGTAGACGCCCCGGGCCGCCCCGAACGTGAGGTCGAGCGGGAGAGGATTACGGCTAGTGCCGCTTGCGGGCCTTCCAGACTTCCTCGCTGGGCCACTGCCGGGCCCATTCGACGGTAGCCAGCGGGTGCGTGGGGGCCGCGCCGGGCGCGGGCTGGATCTCGATCAGGTCCTCGACCTCGAGGCCGCACCGGCGCAGCAGCCGGATCATGTCGCCGTGGCCGAGGTGGAACTCGACCGACTCGTCGTCGGGCCACTCGAAGCGGTGCATGCCGAAGTACGGGCGCAGCAGCCGCTCCGTGGCGAGCGCCCCGTCCTCGTCGGGCAGGCTGAGCATCATCTGGACCGAGTTGACCAGGAAGATCAGCCGCCCTCCCGCGCGCAGCAGCCGGGCGGCCTCGGGGATCCAGGCGTATGGATCGCACCAGATGCTCGCGCCGTATTCGGAGATAACCAGATCGAACGACGCGGTGCTGAACGGGGTCTGCTCGGCGCTCGCGTGCAGCAGCGGGAACGCCAGCCCGAAGCGCTGCTGCAACCCCCGCGCGGTGGCGAGCTGGGCGGCGGAGTTATCGGCCCCGCCGCGTCAACGGGATTTGGCCCGGCGTCAGCGGGATCGAGCCTCGGCCTGGACCGGCTCGATGATCTCGTCCACCACCCACCGCAGCGGCCGGCCGGCCAGCACCGGGGCCACCACGATGTGCGTGACGCCCGCGTCGATCATCTCCAGCAGCAGGGCGCGGGCGGCGGCCGCGGCACCCGGCTCGGCGCACCGGACCACGGTCTGCATCGAACGTTCGATCTCGCGGCTGTCCCGCCCGATCGCCGCGCAGTGCTCCTCGAGGACCCGGTCGCGCTCCCGGAACTGCGCGGACGGCACCCCGGGATAGTTCCAGACGTCGGCGTGCTCGGCGACGATGCGCAGGACCCGGTCGCCGAGGCCGCCGATCAGGACCGGCGGATGCGGCTGGCGCACCGGCTTCGGCTCGCACACCGCGCCCCGGAGCCGGATCGACGGCCCGTCGAAGTCGAACGGCTCCTCCGCCGTCCACATCCGCTTGATCACATCGCAGGCCTGCGCCAGGTCGGCCACCGCCCGGCCCGGCGAGACCAGCGGCACGCCGTACGCCTCGAATTCGCGCACCGCCGGGTTCCCGCCCGGGTTCGCCACCGTCACCCGGCTGCCGCCCGCGCCGATCCCGAACACGAGCCGCCCCTCGGCGATCTGGTCGACCGTGGCCGCCATCTTGGCCAGCAGGGTCGGCGAGCGGAGCCGGTTGCTGGTCACGATCACGCCGAGGCGCAGCCGACTGGTCTGCGCGGCCAGCGCGGCGAGCAGCGTCCAGGCCTCGAGCGCGGCGCCCCGGATGTCGCCGCGCAGCGGCACCATGTGGTCCCAGAGCCAGGCGTGCTCGATGACCGGGATCTCGTCGGCCTCGCGCCAGACCCGGCGGATCTCGGCGTAGCTGACGCCCATCTGGCTGGTCTTGATCCCGAAGCTCAGTGGCCGGGCGGGTACGGTCATCGGGCCCATCCCTCTATGTCAGCACAACTGATTGTCAGTCGAGCTGACGATCAGGCTAGCAGTAGGCTGCTGCCGTGTCCACCCGAGATACCGGCGAGCCGCCGCCCCGGCCCGGGCCCAGCCTGTACCACCTGCTCAAGCACGCCCAGATGCGGCTGTCCGAGCTGACCGCCCCGGCGCTGGAGCCGTTCGGGATAAACGGCCGGCAATGCGCCGTGCTGGCCGCCATCGATCAGCAGACGCCCTCTTCACAACATGAGATCTCGGAACGGATGCGGGTCGACCGGACCACGATGGTCACGCTGGTCGACGAGCTGGAAGCCAAGGGCCTCGCCGAGCGCCGCCCGGATCCGCGGGACCGGCGCAAGAACGTCGTGGCCCTCACCGAGGCCGGCCGCCGCACGCTGCGGGACGCGCTGGAGGCCGCCGCCGAGGCGGAGCGGCGCTTCCTCGGCCCGCTCACCGGCGAGGAGGCGGCCCGGTTCCGCGAAGCCCTGCTCGCGACCGCGTTTCCCGCGCCGCTTACCGCGGGCTGAGCACGCAGAACTCGTTGCCCTCCGGGTTGGCCAGCACCACCCAGGACACCTCGCCCTGGCCGACGTCGGCGTCGGTGGCCCCGGCCTGCCGCAGGCGGGCCACCTCGGCCGCGTGGTCGTCACCGGACTGCGGGGCGACGTCGAGGTGCATCCGGTCCTTGACCAGCTTCTCCCGGGGATTGTGCAGCAGTTCCAGGTAGGGCCCCGTGTCGCCGGGCGAGCGGAGCTGGGACAGGAACCCGTCCCAGCCGCGTGGCGTGAAGCCCGCGGCGGCGGCCCAGAACGGCGTCAGCCCCTGCGGGTCGGTGCAGTCGACGATGACCGCGGCGACCGGGCCGGTGTCGCGGTACACATCCCGCGGCTCGAGTACGCAGAACTCGTTGCCCTCCGGATCGGCCAGCACCACCCACGGCACGTCGCCCTGGCCCACGTCGGCGGGCGTCGCTCCCAGGTCGCGCACCCGGCGGACGAGTTCGGCCTGGTGCTCGGCCGAGGCGCTGGCCAGGTCCAGGTGGACCCGGTTCTGCCCGGTCTTGGGCTCGGGCACCGGCACGAAGACCAGCGGCAGCGCCTCCGGGCTCGGGTAGCGGAAGCCCGCCGGCCAGACGTCGACCTCCTCCGCGGTCTCGTCGGCTACCTCCCAGCCCAGGGCGCCCGCCCAGAACCGGGCCAGGCGGAGCGGGTCGTTGGCGTCGAGCACGAGGTGCACCAGGCGGGTCGGCATGCGGCTTAGATTAGGCCAAGGCCGCCGGTCTCCTCCCACACATTCGGGGACCGGGCGCACCGGTTCCCCGCCCGGCGGCCCGGCCCCTACGAGGCCAGTGCCGATGGCCTCGTGACCACCTCGCCAGCCGAACACGCCGGTGTGGAGTCGGCTTACCGGGCGTGTGGAGATCGTATGAAGATCACCGGCCGGAAATTGGGTGGCCCGGCCCGGCGGCCGGGCATAGCGTGTGCGGCGACGACCCGACCCGAGGAGAACGGCCTTGTCGATGGCCATGGTCCGCCGTGGCAGGGCGGCCGCCGCTGGCGCCGAACCCTGCCGGTGCTCACTTCCTGCCTGACCGGGCGCTGATCGCCCAGCTCGCCCGGGCCTGCGGGGCCCACCGCGGCCGCCTGGTCCTCGATCTCGGCGCCGGGCGCGGCGCGATCACCGCCGGGCTGGCCGCGGCCGGAGCCCGGGTGATCGCCGTGGAACGGGACCCGCGCCTGGCCGCGGGGCTGCGCCGGCGCTTCGGCCACGATCCGCGCGTCCGCGTGGTCGAGGCGGACCTGCGCACGGTACCGCTGCCGCACCGGGAGTTCCGCGTGGTGGCCAGCCCGCCGTTCTCGCTCACGACCGCGCTGTGCCGCCGCCTGCTCGCGACCCGGCGGTTCCGCTGGCCGGCGCCGAGCTGGTCATCGAGTGGGGAGCGGCCCGCTGGCTCGCGAACCCGCGGCCGCGCGACGCCGAGACCGCGTGGTGGGCCGCGCGCTACGAGCTGCGGCTGGTCCGGACGATCAGCCCGGCGACGTTCGTCCCGCCGCCCCGGGCCGCCGCGGCCCGGCTCTCGGTGCGCCCGCGGCCGCTGGCCGCCTCCGGGCCCGGGCAGCGGCGGCTGCGCGCCCTGCTGCGCGCCGCCTACCGCCGGCCCGGCGGCCGGGCCGACGTGGTCGTGCCCGGCCGCCGGCGGCTCCTGCTCCGCGCGGGCCTCGACCCCAGGACCCCGGTGGCCGAGATCACCGCCGACCAGTGGCACGAACTCGCGCTAACGCTCGCATCGGCCGGGTGGCCTTGATGGTCTCGATGGCCGGTCAGCCTGATACGTAGGCCGGTACCTCGAGGCCCATCGATCTGCGACGGCAGGACGCTACCCGGCCGTGCTTGGCGCAATGCTCCGGGTGCCTGCCCTCCCAGTGCCCGCCGGGCGGGAGCATCCCGTACTCGTTCGCCACCGCCTGGTAAATGCCCGCGCACTTAACACCCTGGGCACAGGAGTAGGAACGGGAGGTGGTCACATCCCGGCACGGCTTGCGCGCCCCGCTCCGGTAGCGGCATTGACCGGCCATGGACGCCACCCGCACGCCGTTAAGCTCGAGGTATACGCGGTCACGCAGGCTCGCCATTGTCTGGCTGCCCCTCCCGGGGCAGGTCATATGCCCCTCGAGCGTTCCGCTTACTGACTCCAGCTTGCCGCTATCACTGTAAGTCACCTGAAGCAGCTCTTTGGGAGCAAGGAAATAGCACTCCCGGACGGATGCAACCGACGGCGAGGCCAGGATGGCGGTGATCGTGGTCGAGGACTGCGACGCAGACCAGGCCGGAGTAGCGACCAGAACCGGCGCGGATATCACCGCGACCACCGAGAGCAGGCCAGTGATCAGTCTCCGCACGGCTGAGACCTCCCTAACGTGGGGCTGAAATTGAGCCCGAGGATCTCAGCCGGAGCTAGCGATCGGCTAGCGCTGCTCGTTAGCTGGTGATGTCGGCGGTGGTGAAGCGGGCCCAGGCGACCGAGCAGAAGATGACCGCGTACACGGCGAACGACACCAGCCCGCGGGTCAGCTCCGGCCAGTCGACCGGCGAGCGCAGCAGCGCGTCGAACGACAGCCACCAGTGCGTGGGGAGGTACGGATGCACGACGGCGATCTGCGACACGGTGTCCGCGACCTCGCTGGCCACCGCGATGACCAGCAGCGCGGCGATCGCGCCGATCGCGTGCTCGGTGAACGTCGAGATGGCCAGGCCGATCGCCCCGAGCGCCGCCATCCCCGCGGCGATGTACAGCACGACGAACAGCAGCCGGACCAGCCCCTCGGCCAGCGGGATCGTGGTGCCCGACAGCAGCGTCACCGGCCGGACCGGGAACAAGATCGCGCCCAGCACGACCGCCACCGCCGCGACCAGGAAACAGGCGCACAGGCAGAACGCGACCACGGCGGCGAACTTGACCCCGAGCAGCCGGGTCCGCCCGGCCGGGACGGCCAGCAGGTAGCGCAGCGTCCCGCGGCCGGCCTCGCCCGCGACCGAGTCCCCGGACACCACCGCCACGGCCAGCGGCAGGATCAGCGTCAGCTCGACGACCAGCGCGAGGAAGGCCAGGAACACGCCGTTCCCGGTCACCTGGCCGAGGAACGCCGGGCCGTCCCCGCCGCCGCCCCCGGGCTGCGGCGAGGAGACCCGCAGCACGATGCCCAGCAGCACCGGGATCGCGCCCAGCACGGCCAGCAACGCCAGGTTGCGCCGCCGGCCGAACACCAGGCCGAGCTCTGAGCGCAGCAGCCGCAGCCAGCCGCGGACCGCGCCGGCCCAGGCCAGGGGCTGCGCCGCCCACTCAGCCGTTGACATCGAAGCCCTCGCCGGTCAGCTCCACGAACATGTCCTCCAGGCTGGCCCGCGGGGTGTCCAGCCCGGCCACCGGCACGCCGGCGTGGACCAGCCTTTCGCAGATCGTCTCCGGCGCCTGGTCGCCGAGCTGCGCCGTCACCTCCCGGCCGGCCGAGGTGATGTCGGTCAGCCCGAGCCCGGCCAGCACCTGCTCGGCCAGCGCGGGCTCGGCGGTGCGGACCAGGATCCGCGGCGTGCCCCGGGCGCGCATCTCGTCCAGCGAGCCCTGGAAGACCAGCTCGCCGGCGCGCATCACGCCCACGTGCGTGCAGATCTGCTCCACCTCGGCCAGCAGGTGCGAGGACACGAACACCGTGGTGCCGTCGGCGGCGATCTCCCGGATCAGCCCGCGGACCTCGCGGGTGCCCTGCGGGTCGAGACCGTTGGTCGGCTCGTCGAGGATCATCAGCTCGCGCGGCTGCAGCAGGCCGGCCGCGATGGCCAGCCGCTGTTTCATGCCGAGCGAGTAGGCCCGGTACCGCTTGCCCGCGGCGGCGAGCAGGCCGACCCGGCCGAGGGCCTGATCGATCCGGGCCGGCGCGGTGCTCGCGCTGGCGGCCCGGTCCGCCGCGTCCAGCCGGGCCAGGTTGGCCCGGCCGGATAGCTGCGGGTAAAAGGCCGGGCCCTCGACCAGCGAGCCCACGCTGTGCAGCACGGCGCTCGCGCCCTCGGGCATGGCCACGCCGAGCAGCCGCTGGCTGCCGCTGGTCGGCTGGATCAGGCCGAGCAGCATCCGGATCGTGGTGGTCTTGCCGGACCCGTTCGGGCCGAGGAACCCGTAGACCGCGCCGCGCGGCACGGCCAGGTCGATGCCGGCCACCGCGGTCTGGCTGTGAAACCGCTTGACCAGCCCGGCGGTCGCGATGGCCAGCCCGGCCACGTCCCCGCGCGGCCGGCGCGGCGTTTCCGGCCGCTCGTCGCTTTCGGCGCCGCCGCCGAAGCCGATCTCATCCCGCGTGTTCGGCCGCGCGGCAGGGCTCACGGGGTCTGGGCGGCCGGGAGATGAGCTGCGTCCGCGTAGAGCACGGAGGGCTGCACCGCGCCGATCAGGACCTGGCCGTTGCTGGTCATCAGGACCGAGATCAGGCTGGTCTGGAGCAGGCGGCCGCTCCCCCAGGCCCCGTGCACCGGCCGCGCCGCGCTGAGCACCGCGGCGCCCAGGTCGGACACCCCGATCCCGGCGCCGTCCGACGAGGCGATCACCTCGGACTGGCTGCTGCTGCTCGCGGACGCGCTGGACGACACGCCGATCCCGGCGAAGTTGCCCGGCAGCCCTCCGGGCGCGAACCCGGCGGGCAGCACCAGGACCGACAGCCAGTCGCGGCCCATCACCCGGGGCCCGCCCGCGGGAAGAAGGGCCTGGGCCGGGTTAAGGCTCCCCGGCCGGGCCAGGCGGTTCGCGAAGCACAGCATCACCTGCGAGTGCTGGGCCCGGCCCAGGCAATCGGGCACCTTCGCGAGGCGCGCCTGCAGTTGCTTACGCACCGACGCTGGCATCGCGATCGGGGCAAAGGTCACCCAGGACCGGGGCTTCCCGGAGATGACCTGCACCCGCACCTGCTTCAGCGGCCGGACCGGGACTCCCGGCGGAGCCGGAACCTGCACGCCCCGGCCGACCTCCGGGACCGTGACCGTCTTCACCTTGGCGCCGGGCGGCGGGGTGAACGCGAAGTTGGACGGGTCCGGCCGGGTGAACGACAGCGAGGTGTACGCGAGCTCGAACGCGGGGCTCGACGCGCCGCGCGCGAAGACCTGCACGCTCAGCGGCAGCGAGTTGTGCGCGTCGATGGCGATCCGGACCTGGCCGACCAGCGACCGGTGGTCCCTGGGCGCCAGCGAGAGCTGGTAGGCGGGCTGGCCGGCCACGGTCACGTTGGACTGCAGGCCGACCTTGGTCGTAGGGCCGACCGCGGCCAGGATCTCGCGGGCCAGTTGCTGCGGCGTCGGCGCGGCCGACATCGACGCGGGCGGGGCGGCCGGCTCGCCGGCGCCGGCGGGCAGCACGTAGTGGGTGGCCCGGTTGGTCTTGCTGTCCCAGACCCAGACGTTGTTGCCGTCCCGGCGCAGGTCGGCCTCGCCCAGGGTGACCGGGATCGCGATCCGGA
>Ga0102924_1006909_pt1 | contig 10522 bp, 9 predicted proteins | sample PaiPotPPM11metaG_FD_80116 | JGI IMG/M metagenome (GOLD analysis project Ga0102924, IMG submission 80116) | Iron sulfur acid spring bacterial and archeal communities from Banff, Canada, to study Microbial Dark Matter (Phase II) - Paint Pots PPM... ...
CACGGTGGACCGGTCCAAGGTCTTCCTCGGCTGGGGTGATCGGCGCACCGGCATCGTGCAGGCATGGTTCGCGCGAGTGCCACGCAGCGCCTTCTGACCCTCGTCACCGCCACCGCGGTGTTCGCGGGATGCGGCGCTGGAGTCTCACGGGGCAGTCCCACCCCCGCATCAACCGCGCCTTCCCCGACCCTTAGCTCTCCCGACATCGCGATCGTCACCACCGGTGAAGGACCGGTTGCTCGTAACCTCCAGGCCGCCGCCGCAGCGCGCGGGACGGAGCGGCGGTTGGCCGTCAGATCGTTCAGTGCCGCGCCCGACACCATCACTGGGCAAGCGCGTCTTCTCGGGCTGGCGATCGCTGCTCGACCGCGGGTGATCGTCCTGGACCCGCTGGACTATTCCGCGCTGCTGCCGTATCTACGCGCCGCCCATGACGCGGAGGTGCCGGTGGTGTTGGTCGAGACCCCCCGCGATGTGGCCAATCCCGCCTTCGTTGCCACCTTCGTCAGTCCCGACCAGGACAGTCTGGACGCGCAGACGTCGGCGGAGGTCGTGAGGTTGCTTCGCGGAGCGGTCACGCATCGCGTGGCATTCATCTCCGCGCACCCGCCACCGAGAACGGCCGCGGCATCGGCGATCGGCCTTTCCAGGGATCTGGCGAGTGTCATGCCAGATGCCGCGCTCACCGAGCTTACGGTCGAAGCCGACGATGCGCGGGGTGCCCAGGGCCAGCTTCAGACGTTCATCCGGAGCCATCCAGATGTCTCGGTCATCGTCGCGGGGGACGCGATTGCGGCGCAGTCACTGGTCGTCCCCCTCACGGCGGCGGGTTCGCACCGGCCCGCGGTTATCGTTACGTCCCTGGGGGCGGCGGGCGGAGAGTTGCTGTCACTCTCCCTTGCCCAGGCTGTCATCGGTGCAGACGTTTGCTCGCTTGTGCAGTCTGCAATGTCGGCCGCGGTTGAGGTCTCGGCGAACAACGCGCCCGCCGTCCCACGCAGTGTTGGCGTCGCAGTTCGCACCTTCACTCCAAACACCGGTCGGGCGGCAGACGGAGGTGCCGCAATTGCGTGTTGACGCTACGGCGAGGACGAAACGGCATCGGTCTGAGAGCACGCGGGAGGATGGTCAGCGGTCGTACATCTGGCGGACCGCCTTGTCGCCGAGCTTCAGCAGAAGCTTTCGCGGAACGAGCGCGGTGACCGCAGCCACAACTCCTCCGAGACGTCCACCGGGAACGATGTTGATCTTGCTGCCCAAGCCGTTGAGGGCCGCATTCACGATGACCATGGGATCGGCGGGAGTCATCATACGAGTCGGCTGGTGTCCGGGTGGGATCGTCTCGCGGAACCCGGGGGTGTCGACGGCGCCCGGCATGATGGCAGTGACATCGATGCCGTAGGGCGCCAGTTCGAGCCAGAGGCCTTCGGCAAAGACGCGGTCGAACGCCTTTGTGGCGGCGTAGGTGACGATGAACGACGAGCCGCCCGCAGCCGACCCCGACGACATCACGATGACGCCGCCCCTCTTGCGATCGACCATCTTTGGAGTCAGCCGGTCAGCTATCACGACCATCGAAGCGCAATTGACAGCCACTTGACGGAGCTTGGTTTCGAGCGGTACCTCCAACCAGCGGCCGACTGCGCCGATACCGGCGTTCGCCACCAGCAGGCCGATCTCGAGATCCTCCACAGTGTCGAGGGCGGCGCGGAGCGCTTGGTGGTCGGCGAGGTCGGTCGCGGAGGTCCGGACCTCCACGCCCGGGCTGGCTTTCCGCAGCTTCGCGGCCTGCTCTTCGAGCAGCTCGGCCTGGACGTCGAGGAGAACGACTGGCATGCCCATGGCGCAGAGGCGTTCGCTATAGGCGGCCCCGATACCCTGCGCCGCTCCCGTGATGAGGGCCCACTTCCCATAGCGGTGCACGAAATCGGCGCGGATTGGCAAACGGACTCCTTCTGAAGGTGTCTGAACGACGTCGCGACGACTCTAGGCACCACAGGCGCGGATACGCGCCGGCGCCCCGATGTGCCGGCCGGAGGCAGACCTGGTTTGGCAGGATCACGGAGAACAGATCAAAGGGAGGCCGGATGACCGAGGGAGCCGATGGACTGGATGTGATTGTCTCTGGGCTGGCAGCCCGCCTGCGTCGCTTGGAGGACCTGCTCGACATCCAGCAATTGTTCGTGGACTATGGCCGGTACCTCGACGCTGGCGATTTCCGGTCATACGCCGCACTGTTCACCGGCGACGGAGAGATCCTCCTGGGTCCGATGGGGAGGGCCTCCGGACCACAGGAGATCGAAGCGCTCATGACTAAGGCGCTGGCTGACACGGTCGGGGACACCTACCACCTCATCACCAGTCCGGTGATCGAACTCGATGGTGACCGGGCAACGGCGGAAGTGATGTGGACCGTCGTCGCTCGTGAGGACCACGACCAACCACGGGTGACGATGATCGGACGCCACGTTGACGAGTTGGTGCGCGAGCGGCAGCGCTGGCGGTTCAGGCGCCGGCAGGGCCACATCAGCATCCCATCGAGGTACGGACCTTCCTAGACCGAGGCCCCCCATACGACCATGGGCTGAGATCGGGCGACGGTCGGGGCAGGTCCAGGGCTCGGGCCGGCGTGTTTAGCGAGCCGGGATGGTGCCGACGAGCTCGAGGATGCGGTTCGGCGGGAGATGCTGCTCCCGAACGTTGACGCCTAGGGTGGCAAGGGCATCTTCGATTGCACCGGTGATCGCTGCCGGAGCGACGATCATGCCACCCTCACCGACTCCCCGGAAGTTGACATGCGGATCGAGAGGGATGGTGTCGAGGTGGTGGATCTCGATGTTGGGTACCACCGTTGTGGTCGGTAGGAGATAGTCCATGAACGTGCCGGCGAGGAACTGCCCGTCGTCGCCGTAAGCGGAGTGCTCGAGGAGGACCGCGCCGATGGCCTGCGCGATCCCTCCGCGCACTTGCCCCTCGACAATTGCGGGATTCACGGGCACGCCGCAATCCTCGACCACGAGGTAGCGGTCGATCCGGACGAGGCCCGTGTCGATGTCAACTTCGACGAAGCAGCAGTGCGTCCCGCCGGACCATCCGCCGAGACCGCCGTCATAGGACTGCGTCACCCGCAACTTGTCGCCCGCCCCGGTCGGCAGCCGATCCGGCTCTTCTTCCACGATGCGCGCCAACTCGCGCAGAGTGAGGGTCACGTTCGGCGACCCTGCAACCCTGATCGCACCCGATTCGATGCGCAGGTCGTCGGCGCTGGCCTCGAGGAGGTCCGCGCTCAGTTCGATCAGGTTCATCCGTAACTGGCGCGAGCCGTGGAGGACCGCCCCGTTTGCCATCGTCGCGGCGCGGCTGCCGCCGGTAGCCACCAACGCCGGGGGCGTGATGTCGGTGTCGCCGTATCTGACAGTCACGTCCTCGAAGGCCACGCCGAGCTCGTCGGCCGCCACCTGGGCCAGCGTGGTCTCGTGGCCTTGGCCGTGGGGGTGCTGTTGGGTGATGACCACCACCTTGCCGTCGTGCTCCAGCGAGAGATGGGTGACCTCGTCGCCGAGAATCCCCCCCTCGCTCTCCGTGCCCGGTGTCCGAGGACCGGGGGCGGCTTCGAGGTACGAGGCCACGCCGGCGCCCAAGTAGCGTCCTTCTCCACGTGCTGAGCGTTGCCGATCCCGGAAGGCGTTCCAGTCTACGAGCGCCGCAGCCTGATCGAGGGATTCCATGGTGGTGACGCCGGCGAAGCTCTGGCCGCTCAGCATGTTCAGCGGTGGCCGGTCCCGCACCACGTAGTTGCGGCGCCGGATCTCCACGGTGTCGATGCTGAACTCGCGGGCGATGATGTCGAGGAGGCGCTCGCGAAGGAAGTCCGCGGTGGCCCAAGGTCCGCGGTAGGCGACATACGTGGCCTTGTTGCTAAAGATGGCGGTAGATCGGGCTGCGATCGCCTCGATCCTCGTCGGGCCCTGGAAAGAGGCGCTGATCGAACCGACGTACATGGCGCCGGGAAACGGGTCGCAGGGATAGGCGCCCGAGTTGAGCTTGACATCCATCTTCACCCCGAGCAGGAGGCCTTGAGCACTCACGGCGGCCTCGATGTCGGCCATCTCCTCTCGTGCCTGTCCGGACGCGGCAAGGTGCTCACCCCGATCTTCGATCCATTTGATCGGTCGGCCGAGATCCATCGCAGCCGCGGCCAGCGCGACGTCCTCGCGGAAGAGGCCCGTCTTCAGACCGAAAGCCCCACCGACATCGCCGGCGATGACGCGGATCTTCTCCATGGGAAGGTTGAGCTGTGGTGCCATCAACATCTTGACCATGTGGGGCGACTGGGTTGACGTCCGGAACGTCAGCTGTCCTTTCTCCTCGTCCCACGCGGCGATCGATCCTCGACCCTCCATCGGCACGTTCTGGTGGCGATGGACGGAGATGGTGGCCCGAACTACCCGATCCGCACGCGCGAATACCGCATCGATGTCTCCGATCGTCATTTCGCCGGTCATTGCTATGTTGTCGCCCAATTCGTCGAAGAGCGGCGGCCGGTCGGGATCGAGGGCGTGCTCGTAGGTCACGACAGCCGCCAGGGGTTCGCAGTTCTCGATCACCAATTCGCACGCGTCTTCGGCGATGTAGCGGGTCTCAGCCACGACGAGGGCCATCGGGTCCCCGATGAAGCGGACCTTGTCTGTCGCCAGAGCATGAAACGACGGCGTCTTCATGCCCGGCATCATGTTCACACCGATGATCGAGCCGGGCTGAACTGCGTTGGTTCGTGCCTTGATGTCCTCTCCCGTGTAGACGGCCAAGACTCCGGGCAGGGCGCGTGCCGCCGAGACGTCGATCCCGTGAAGGCGTCCGTGCGGCACGACGCTGCGCACGAACGCGGCGTGGACCATCCCTGGTAGAACGACGTCATCGATGTAGCGGCCCTGGCCGGTGAGGATGCGTGGGTCCTCCTTGCGCCTCACGCTCGTTCCGACGCTCCGCGCGCCCCCCGGCTGGATCATCGCTGCCCGCCGACCTCGCGTGCCGCACGGGCCGCCGCGACTACGCCTTCTATGATGCTCTGATACCCGGTGCAGCGGCAGACGTTCCCCGACAGCGCCTCTCGGATGTCGTGCTCGTCGGCGTCTGGGTTCTCGCGGAGGAGCGCGACAGTCGATAGGACGAAGCCGGGTGTGCAGAACCCACACTGGAACGCGTGGCTCTCCCAGAAGGCCTCTTGGACCGGATGCATGCCGGCGGCGTCGGCCAACCCTTCGACCGTGACCACCTCGCGTCCATCGACTTGGACGGCGAGCATGAGACACGATCGGACGGCATCGCCGTCCACCAGCACCGTGCAGGCGCCGCACACGCCCTGCTCACACCCGAGATGGGTGCCGGTCAGACCAAGTCGGTCCCGAAGGAAATCGGCGAGGGTGACCCGGGCCTCTGCCACAGCCGAACGGGGTAGGCCGTTGATAGTGAGCTGGATGGTCTGCGTGGCGCTCACATTCCGCCTCCTGTTCGTTCGAATGCACGTTCCAGTGCTCGCCGCACCGTCACCGAGGCAAGATGCCGTCGGAACGCTGCCGACCCGTGCACGTCGGACGGCGGAAGGAGGTCCGCAGTGGCCGCCTGGGCAGCTGCGGCGAATGCGTCGGGGCTGGGCATCGTCCCGACGAGACTGGCTTCCGCGTTGTCCGCCCGCACGGGTTTGGGGCCGACGCCCAACAGGCTGATCCGACAGTCGGCGATGGCACCCCGGGCGTCGACTCGGAGCATTGCCGCCACACCAACGAGGGCGAAATCACCTGCTCGCCGGCTGACTTCCGCGAACGACCAGCCCTCACCCGGCCGGGCTACCGGCACTCGGACCTCGACCAGGAGCTCGTCGTCGGCAATCGCAGTGGTGAAATGTCCTTCGAAGAAGTCCGCGGCCCGCACCGTGCGCTCGCCCCGGACGCTGCGCAAGACCACCTCGGAGTCCGTGGCGAGAGCTACCGCAGGCAACTCCGCGGAGGCATCACTGTGGACGATGCTTCCGCCGATTGTTCCGCGATTGCGGATGGCGATGTGTCCGATGAATGGAAGCGCCTCGCTCAGAACGGGGGTCTTGTGCCGGACGACAGCTGATCGCTCCGCGGCGCGCTCTCGTACCATCGCGCCGAAGGCCACGTAGTCACCACGCTCATCGATAGCGCCCAACGAGCCAAGTCGGTTGAGGTCGATCACGTATGCGGGGCGGGCGAGTCGCATGGCGAGTAGCGGCACCAAGCTCTGCCCGCCCGCGAGGACTTTGGCCTCATCACCGTGCTGCTCCAACAGGCTGAGAACCTCATCCACGGAGTCGGGCGCAAAGTACTCGAACGGCGGTGCCTTCATCGCTGTCTCGGCCGACTCGGGACCAACGAGCCGAGTCTCCAGCGACTGCGCATGTCGAGCCCCCTCCCGTGCTTTAGCCCAGTACACCGCGACAGGCTCGGCGCGGAGCCGACGATACCCCCGTGGGCTCACACCGTCAACGAGCTCCCCAGTGGGCGATCTCGAAGTCGGTCGTGTGCCTGGGCCATCCCTCCAACGCCGTTGACGCAGCGCCGGCCATGGGGTAGAGATGGCCGGAGCCGACACCGACGGAGATCTTGTGACCCTCACTGCCCGACCTGATGCATTCGACCTGGATCACTATGTCGTCACCGACGACTTCTTCGGGCGGCCTTATGTCGATCTCGACGAATGGCGCGCCGAGCCCGCGCCGCACCGCCATGTTCATGGTGGTTTCGAAGGCACAGACACTCGATTCACCTTCTACTTCCCGCCGTCCGAGAGCTACGCGGGGCGGATGTATCAACCGTTGGAAGGCGCCAACGCTGGGCACGAAGACTCCTTCGGCAATGAGCACGGGAACCTCCTCGGTGGCCTGGAGATGATCACCCGGCTCGGCGGTTACATGGTCGAGTCCAACATGGGACACATCGGTGACGTGTTCGATCCCAAGGCGGGCAGGGACAAGACCATCTACGCCTTCCGGGCTGCCGCCGAGTGCGCCCGCTTCTCGAAGTTCCTCGCAGGCCAAGTCTATGGACAGGCCCCGCACCACTCCTATGTGTGGGGCGGGAGCGGCGGGGGCCGTCGCTCGCCAGGCTGCCTCGAATATGCACCTGACGTGTGGGACGGGGCTCTGCCATTCATGGGAGGGGGCGAGACAGAGGACCACGGGACGCTTGGTGAGCTCACCGGGGGAGGCGGCAACTTCCCGTTCATGTTCAACGTGCAGCGTCTGCTAGGGGTCAAGGTCGTCGCCCTTGCGGATGCGATGGCGCCGGGGGGGAGCGGTGATCCATTCACGGGACTGGACACCCACCAACGCGAGGAGCTGGCGAACCTCTACCGCCTTGGTTTCCCGCGCGGCGACGAATGGGTGATCGGCCAGCCATCGGGTGTCATCTGGCAATGGGGGTCGATGGCAGATCGCCTGCAGCAGGAGACACCGTTCTACGATCGATTCTGGGACACGCCTGGCCATGTCGGGTTCGACCAGCCGGCGCTGGTGACCGCTGACCTCATCGACCGGCCCGGCACCGTGACGCGAGTCGTGTGCGCTCAGGACTTCATCGACGACCCCGAGCTATCTGGGCCGAAGTACCAACATCTGCGACCGCGAGCGCTCATGTTGGCGGGGACACGGGGGTTTGATCTTCCTATTGCCGTCGAAGTCCCCGGGGCATCAGCGGGATACCAACTCGGCATGCATGTCCGGGTCACTACCGGCTCGGCCACAGGCCGGTCGCTCTACGTCATGTACTTCGTCGACGACCTGATGGTCTGCGATGGCGAAGGCGAAGCTAGCAACCTGCGATTCACTGACGTGCACCCTGGCGACGAGGTGCACCTGTCGAATCGTGCGTTCCTCGCCCATTGCTATTTCTCCCGTCACCACCTGACCGACGAGGCCAAGTGGGACTTTCTGCGTCTCGACGGCAGACCGATCTACCCACAGCACCCCCTGCCCGGCAACACGCCCTTCATGGGTGTGAAATACAGCGGGCAGTACGAGGGAAAGCTCCTGTGGGTCCACCACACCCACGACGCCTCCCTGTGGCCCTCGGACGGGGTGGTGTACCAAGCTCAGGTGTTCAAAGCGCAAGGCCCCGAGGCCGCGGCGCTGAAGTTCCGGATGCGATGGACGGAGAACGCGGAGCATGTGCCCGCCGAGTTCGTGCCGTCTCAGCCTACGCGCGCATCGAGCACCTGGTTGATCGACTACCGGCCCATCATCGAGCAGTCTCTCGCCGACTTGGCCCGGTGGGTGGAGGACGGTGTCGAGCCGGCGGGGACGCGCTTTGGGTACAGCGGCGGCAAGGTGAGCTTGCCAGCATCGGCGGCCGAGCGCGGCGGTATCCAGCCCGTCGTTCGCGCCAGCGCCAACGGCACGCTGCGGGCTGAGGTGAAGGTCGGTGAGCCGGTGAAGCTGGAGTTTCACGCCCAGACACCGCCTGGGCCTGGGACGATCATTGCTGCCGCCTGGGACTTCGATGGATCGGGTTCTTATTCATTCGTGCACGACGAAATAGACGGCAGTGCCTCCGATGTGACTCTCAGCACCACCCACGCTTGGTCCCGCCCGGGGACGTATTTCGCCACCGTGCTGGTCCACTCACACGTCGACGGTGACGTGTCCGCGTCCTCACGCCGGCTTCCGAACCTCGCCTCCGCTCGCGTCGTCGTTTCCTAGCTTCGCTCACCCGGAGACATCGATCGATGGACGCTGGGAAACGTGCAGCGTAAATGTCTGACTTGACACTCTCGTCAAACTTGATCAACGATGTAGCGCAAGAAGGTGCGGGTAAGGGGGGGCCACGATATGGACGACTCAACGCATGCCCACGGTCGACTCGCTGGCCGAGTCGCACTCGTCTCCGGTTCAACCCGTGGGATCGGCCGCACCATCGCAGAGTTGTTCGCGTCGGAAGGCGCCAAAGTGGCGGTCACGGGCCGGACGGCAGACCGTGGTCGGCGAGTCGTGGAGCGCATTTGTGAGGCAGGCGGCGAGGCAGAGTACTTCTCACTCGACATCACAGATGAGGACAACGTGCGTGACGTGATTCGGTCAACCGTTGACCGGTTCGGTGCCCTGACGACCCTGGTCAACAATGCCGCCCCTACAGCGATTGTCGCGACGACCACAAAGCCTCTGGCCGAATATACGACCGAGGAGTGGAACGCAATCCTCACCGCCACGCTCACAGGTAATGTCTTTTGGGCGTCGAAGTATGCCTGGCCTCACCTCCAAGCCGCGTCCGAGGCGACCATCGTCAACATCTCGTCAGGTGCGTCGACCATGGGTCAGACAGGTCTCGGCGCGTACGCAGCAGCAAAGGGCGCGATGAACAGCCTGACTCGGACCTTGGCCGTCGAGGGAGCGCCTCATGGCATCCGGTGCAACGCCATCATCGTCGGCAGAGTCGTTGCCGGCCGCAGCGACAGCGGCGCAGGCATGATCAAGAATCAGTCGGCGGTCGGCCACCCGATGCAGATCGCCAGCGCGGCGCTGTTCTTGTCAACGTCTGACTCATCGTTCATCAACGGTGAGCTCGTCACGGCCGACGGCGGGCTGGCAATGAACGGTGACGTCCACATGCAGTGACGCGGCCAACGTCGCCGCAGAGTTAGGGCGGCTCAGTTCTGGACGCGTCGGGCGGTGAAGATCCTCGAGGGGTAAAAGCGCGGACGGGCTGGGGTGGTGTAGCGGATGGCCAGCAGTTCGACTGCTTCGTCGTCGATCACCTCGAACCCGGCAGCGGACAACGACCGCTTGACATTTGTCAATCCAGACCGAAGCCGTTCGCCGCCGCCGCCCAGCATTCGAGCCAGTGGCCTTGTTGCCGCGACGAAGTCATCGCTGTACCAAGCGGTCTCCACGTAGTCGGCCACCAACAGCGAATCAGACGGAACGATGTGGCCGATGTCAAGGAGGGTTGCTTCGCAGGCGTCGTTGTCGAGATAGTTCACGACGCCCTCCCGGATGACGATCGTCGCACGATCCGGGTCGAACCCAGCAGCACAGAGGGCGGGACCGAGACGGTCGACACCAAGGTCGACCGGCACCGTCGCGCGCCGACCCATCGAGCCCACGCCGGCCTTTTCGAGGACGCGGTCCTTGAAGGACAGGGTGCTCGGAGTGTCCACCTCGAAGAAGGAGCACGGCAGTCTCATCCGAAACGCTCGCATGTCTAGCCCGGCACCGAGCAGCAGCACCTGAGCGGCAGGATGCTGTTCCGTGAACCCGACTACCGCATCGTCGATGTAGCGGGTCCGCAGCCACACAACGCGCTGCAATCGGTCGTTTGCTCGGGCCGCGTCGAGCGCCTCGTCGTCGACAAACAGACGGGCGAAGGGATCCGAGCACAAAAGCTCCGCGCCAGGGTGGTCTCCGGCCAGGTGACGGCAGCCGGCAACGAGCAAGGCGCTCCGGCTTGGCATGCCAGACTCGGATCGCGCCTGGGTCACGGCACGAAACTACCCCGCGGGCGTGCTG
>Ga0102924_1006911_pt1 | contig 10521 bp, 5 predicted proteins | sample PaiPotPPM11metaG_FD_80116 | JGI IMG/M metagenome (GOLD analysis project Ga0102924, IMG submission 80116) | Iron sulfur acid spring bacterial and archeal communities from Banff, Canada, to study Microbial Dark Matter (Phase II) - Paint Pots PPM... ...
GCGCAAGGCCAGCGAATCGTCGTTGGAGGCGCTGGGGCCGGCGCGGTAGTCCGGCATCGGCAGCAGGACCTCGGCGATGACGCTGCCCACCTGCAGGCGTTCCCCGGCCTCCAGCGCGCGCAGCCGCCCCCCGTCGGCCAGAGCGTCGCGCAGAAAAGCCCGCGTGGGGGGATCGGCGGGGAGGGTGCGCGACACCCAGATCTCAGCCGGGTGAAACAGGGGCATCACCGTCGCCATGCCGCCCAGGTGATCGTTGTGCGCGTGGCTCAGCACCACCGCGTCGAGGTGCCGGATGCCGAGGCTCCAGAGCGCCGGCGCCACGATGCTGGCCCCGGCATCGAAGCTTGGGCCGGCGGGCCCGGCATCCACCAGCAGCGTGCGCTGGTCGGGCAGGCCGACGAGGATCGCGTCCCCCTGTCCGACGTCGAGGAACCACAGCGTCAGGCGGCCGCGCGGCAGGCGCGGCGGGAAGGGGGCCGCCACCAGGACTCCTCCACCGATGGCCACCAGCAGGGTGACCGCAGCGAAGCGCCGGCCATCCCAGGCCCGCAGTTGCGGTACAAGTCCCTTCCGCTCGGCAGCCACCCAGAGCCAGAGCACGGCGAGGCCGGCGAAGGCCGCCAGCGCCCAGGCAGGCGGCGTCGCCACCCGCCACTCGGCCCCTGGCCAGCGCGCCGCCGCGTCCGCCACCCGCAGCACCGGGTGGAGCGCTCCCGTCAGCAAAAGCCCCGCCCCCTGCGCCATGGGCGGAGCAAGCATCACGAGCAGCAGCAGCACCCAGGCGAGCGGCAACAGCAACGCCACCCAGGGAACCACCAGCGTGTTGACCACCACGCTCCACGGGTTGGCGCGGTGGAAGTAGACCGCCATGAGTGGGAGAAATCCAAGTTGCAGCACCAGCGCGACGGCGACCAGTTCATAGAGGCGCCAGGCAGCGCGCAGCAGTGCGGGGAACAAACGCCATCCGAGGGGTGGCCAGAACCAGGCGAGGCGCGTCGCGATCATGCGCAGCTCGAGGCGGTGCTGGGTCAGCAGGGGTGGAAACGCTTCGTCGTAGCCCGTGTCCGCGAGGCGTTCCGTGGCTCGCAGCCGCGGTCGCGCCGTGTGCGCCAGCCACGGCGCGGCCACCCCGGCCAGCAGCACGGCCGCGGTAAACGACATCTGCCAGCCGGCATCGAACAGGTCCGCCGGGCGCCACACCAGCAGCAGCAGCGCCGCCGCGCCGACCGCATTCAGCGGCTGGCGCTCGCGGTACCAGGCCCGAGCGCCCAGATAGATCGCCAGCATCAGCACCGCGCGCAAGGTCGGCGTGCGGCCGGCGATCAGCCAGGTGTAGCCGGCCAGCAGCAGCAAGGCACAGCCGGCGGCGTGCAGCGACGAGAGGCGCAGCCACCGCCCCAGCCGGGTCAGCCACAACAGCAGGATGCCGACATGCAATCCGGCCACCACCAATACGTGGTAAATGCCGTCGATCTCGAAGTCGTCGCGCGTGGCGCGGTCCAGTTGCCCGGTATCGCCCAGCAGCATGGCGGAGAGCACGGCTTCGGTCGGCGGACGCCGGGCGGGTAAGTGGCCGCGGGCGAACATGGCATCGAGCGCAGTGCCCAGCCGGGACCGCAGTCTTTGCCGCAGGCGTTGCAGCGCGCTGAGCCCGTTACCGGGAAGTACGACCAACTGCGTGGCGTACACGCGGGTGAACAGCTCGACGTCGTTCCGGGCCGCACGGTGACGCGCATCGGGAACCCCGGGGTCGAGAAAGCGGCGCGGGCGTTGCATCTCGCCGCTCAGCCGCAGGCGGGTTCCAGCCACGAGGAGGGGCCACGCGCCACTCCACCCCGCCCCCGGGCGCGACGCCGGCCGGAGGGTCACCTGCACGCCGAGATGGCGCTGCCAGATGTGACCGCCGGCTTCGACCGCTTCCGCGTCCACAATGAAGTGGGGCGCCTCGTTACGCCAGGTGGGGTCATCGCGCACGGTACCGGTGAGAGTCACCCGCTCACCGCCCAGCCAACCCGCCGCGTCCCGCGCCGGCTGCGGCCCGTGACCGCGCACGCTTCCCAGGCACAACACGGCGGCAAGCAACAGGACGGCCCGTCCACGCGGGAGCAACAGGGCGCACCCCGTGCAGACCAGCGCCAGGACCGCCGCCTGCGGCACGCCCGGAAGGGCGATGCCCAGCGCCAACGCCAGCGCGGCGTAGAACAGCGGTTGCATGGAACCGCTCCCACGCTATAGACGACGGGAACGACTGGCAAGACACCCGGACGGGGGTGAGGGGCGTGGGGGTGGTGAACAGGGGTCGCGACCCGCTCAACCGCAGGCTTCAAACATCCAACAACCAATAACCGACCCGATTTTGAGTGGGGAGTGGTGGGGGCAGACGCATGCCGTCTTGTTGCCGCCGGCTCTAGTCATCCACCAGAGGCGGAACAAAGCGTTCGCGGATCCCGTAGGCGGCCAAGAAGGCTTGCCATGCGCGCGTGGGATAGGCGCCGATCCTTTTTTGGTTGGCGTTCCACATGCAGTTGCGCCATGCGAACGCCAGTCGTGACGCGATCACGTGGTCCGACGCCGTGCCGATTTTTTTTAGAACGTCCCCACAGTCGATCTGTGGGTCGATTCCGTCATACTTCGCCGCCAGCACGGAGGCGTCGAAGTGCTCGGCGAAGTACAGTCGTTGTGTATTTTCCCAAAGCGTGAACGCCTGAATCTTCTTCACGTACGCAACGACAGGCGCCACCTCCGGTGGGTAACGGCGGGTATTGAATTCGTGAATGCGCTCGCGGAGCATGGCCAGATTGAGTTGCGCATTGTGGACATTCAAAACCCCAGGTTCCGGCCCACACCGCTGGTACCGCGGATCCTCGCTGTTGCAAGCGTCGATTTCCGGCAAGATATAAAGGTCACCGGCGCCTGCAAACGGCGACAGCTTCATCCACTGTGAGAGCTCGGTTGCCGAGACGCGCACGGGATCGAATGTGACTTCGTCATAGTCCCCATCACTGACTTCGCCGCCGGACGGGATGCGAATCGTGGTGGTCTGCGCGGCACAAACGACCGCGAACAAAATAAGCCCTGTCTTAACGACCGTCGTCGGCTTCGGAATACGGAATCGCTGCCACCGCATGGCCTTCGTCACCCCGCGGCAATCACAAGATGGGAATACGGGGCACCCCTCTTCGGGCGGATGCCTGCATACGACGCAGCATATCCCGGCCGTGCGCCTGCGCCAACAAGAACGCCGCTTGTAGTTGTTGGTTACTGGTCCGCGACGCTCGCAGTCAATGCCGATTGTGCGCTTCGAACATCCAACAACCAATACCGTTAATCCCGTCGCAACTTCACCACCGTCTCCAGGTGGTACGTCTGCGGGAACAGATCGAAGAGGTGGACTTCCTCCACGGTGTACAGCCCGGGCAGCAGCAGTTTGAGGTCGCGACCGAGGGTGGCGGGGTCGCAGGCGACGAGGTGGATGCGGAGCGGGTTGGCGTTGCGGATGGCCTCCACCAAGGGGGCGCCGAGGCCGTTGCGGGGCGGATCGCAGACCAAGAGGTCGATCGCGCCGCTCACCTGCGCCATGTAGCTCAGGGCCGACATGTTGTGCACGCGCACCCCGGCATGGGCGACCGCGTTGTGGCTCAAATCCGCCGCCGCCTCGGGGTTGCCTTCCACGGCCGCCACCCCGGCGAACTGCGTGGCCAGCGGCAGGGTAAACAGGCCGACGCCGCTGTAGAGATCGATTGCCGTAGCCCCGGTCTGCCCCGCGGTCACCACCCCGACCAGTTCGTCGGTGAGGTGGCGATTGGCCTGGAAGAAGGAGCCGTGACTGACGCGCCAGCGCTGGCCGGCAGCGACATAATCGAGCCCGCCGTCGCCCCACACCACCTCGCGCTCGTTGGGCGACACCACCGCCACCGAGACACAGCCCGGCACGGCGCGCGCCGCAGCAACGGCGAAGCGTGCCTCGGCGTCGTGCACGCGCTCGAAGCCGAACTCCAGCAGCAGCGCGGCGTCGTCGGCGTCGGTAAAGATCTCCACCTCGCGGCAGGTCGGTGGCAGGTCGGTGAGGCTGAGCAGCACGGCGATCGCCTGGTTGATGCGCGGCGAGCTGATCGGGCAGTGGGTGATCTCCACCAGTTGGTGGCTGGCGTGGGCGAAGTAGCCCAGCCGGGGGGGCCGCCCGGGACCGCCGGAGAGCAACCGCAGCCGGCTGCGATTGCGATACCCCCAGGGCGGCGAGGCGTGGCGGACCACCGGGCCATCCCAGCTCACGCCGCCGGTCCGCAGCAGCGTCTCGCGCAGCACCGCTTCCTTGATCTCCAACTGGTAGGCCACATCGGCCTGCTGCAACTGGCAGCCGCCGCAGCGTTCGAAGTACTCGCAGCCCGGCGCGATGCGGTGCGGCGAGGGCTGTTCGACGTGCAACACGCGGGCGCGGGCAAAGCTCTTGGCATTGCTCTCCAGCACGGCGCGCACGCGTTCCCCGGGCAGCGTGAAGGGCACGAAGACGGTCTTGCGGCGGGGTTCCTCCGCGGGCATTGGTTCCAGGGCGTCGCTGTCCGTCGCCCCCGCGGTCGGCGCCGGGGGCGCCGGCAGGCGCGCCAGCCCGTCGCCGCCGTAGACGAGTTTCTCGATCTCAAGCGCAACCGGATTGGAAAGCGGTGTATTCATCCCATGTAAAACAAACTGAGGCGTGGCAGCCGGTAGTGGTCCAACAACCGCTGCTGCAGGAAGCGCCGTTCGATCAAGGCGAGTTGTTCGGGGCGCAGTTTGCGCCGATAGGCGGCCAGCTCGCGATCGAGGCTGGCACGCACCCCCACCTGCACGTCGGTGGGCGTGGCCATGGTGAGGGCTCCTGCCAGTCTATCGTCCAATACGGTCAGGACGCGCTCCAGATCTTCAAGACTCCGTTCCGTCCCCGGGACCGCCGCGGCCAGTTGCGTCAGCGCGCCGGCGATTTCTTCGCCCAGCGGCTGCATCTCCCGCGGCAAGGCCGCCTCCCGCAGCCGCGCGGCGCCGCTGAGCAGAAAGGCCTGCACGCGCTCGCTTTCGAAGCCCGAGGGCGGCTGGAGGCTTGCCGCCTCGTGGCCCCCCACCGCCGCCGCCTGCATAGCCTCCGCGGCGGCGGTCACCGCCGGGGCGCAGTAAATCAGGGCGCGCGGCCGGGCGTCCTTGCGCCGCCCGGAGGCGAACTTCTCAAAGGCCTGGTCCATGCCCGCCAGCACCGCTTCCAGCGGAATCTCCGCCGCGCGCCAGGACTCGATCAACGCCCAGTCCACCGGCGACAGGTACACCAGGGCTCCCCGCTTGCGCTGGAAGTGCTGTTCGATCTCGGTGAAATAGTTGAAGTAGTTCACGAGGCGATCCATGCCCAGGGTAAGGGCGGGGGCTCAGTGCGCCGCCAGCACCGGCAGGGCCCCCGCCGTAATCGTCTTTTTCAGTTGCCCGCAGGCGGCGTAGATCTCGCGGCCGCGCGGCCGACGCACCCAGGCGCCCAGCCCGCCGCGAATCAGGATCTGTTGAAAGGCCGCCACCTGCGCCTCGGAGGGCGACTCGAAGGGCAGCTCGGGCCCCATGTTCCAGGCGATCAGGTTGACCTTGCAGGCGATGCCGCGCGTCAGGTCGAGGATGCGTTGCGCGTCCTCCGGAGCGTCGTTCACCCCGGCCAACAGGACGTACTCGAAGGTCAGGTACTCGCGCCCCCCCAGCGGGTAGGCGCGCGCGGCTTGAAACAACGCCTCCAGCCCGCCCTGGCCGCGGTTGAGGGGCATGAGACGGCTGCGACTCTCGTCCGTGGTGGCGTTCAGCGAGATGGCCAGGTTGGGGCGGATCGGCTCCGCCGCGTAGCGGTGGATTTTGTCCACCACGCCGGAGGTCGAGATCGTGATGCGGCGCGGCGACAGGGCCGCCCCCTTCGCGGTGGTCAGCACCGCGACCGAGCGCATGACGTTCTCGTAGTTGAGGAACGGCTCGCCCATCCCCATGTAGACCACGTTGACGCGGTCGCCGCCCGAGACCCCGGCCTGCAGGCCGTGTTCGCGCAACAGGGTCAGCACCTGGCCGACGATCTCGGCCGCCTCGAGGTTGCGCTTCAGCCCGAGCAGCGCGGTGAGACAAAACTGGCAGTTCACCGGGCAGCCGACCTGGGTGGAGATGCAGAACGTATAGCGGTTGCGAACCGTTTTGCCGCCGCCCTCGAAATCCTCGACCGGAATGAAGACGCTCTCGATCATTTCGCCGTCGGCGAGGCGCAGCAGGTAGCGGACCGTGCCGTCGGCCGCCGCCACCCGCTCGGCCACCTCGGGCCAGCGAAGATCGAAGGCGGTCGCCAAGGTTTCCCGCACCGCAGGCGACAGCACCGGGATGGCGTCCCAGGTCGCAGCCCGCTCGCGGTGGAGCGCGCGGAACACCTGCTGTGCCCGGTAGGCGGGCAGCCCGAGCTCCCGCACCCGGCTCGTAAGCTCCTCAAAACTCAGGCCTAAGGGGTTGGGCAGGGAAGGCACATCAGTTCCAGAGAGGGACCTCCTGATGGTATCACCGCAGCCCAGCCCTCGGGACGCTCAATTTCCTTGCTTTTTAGATGTAACTCGTTATTTCTGAATGATTTAGATCAAGGCGCGGTGGGGCTTGGCACCTGTGTCAGAATTGAAGGAAGCGATGCGGGTCGAAGCCGGGGCGTCACGCTCTTTCTGCCCGCCACCGTTCCGATGTCTGTCCCCGGTCGCGCCAGGAGGCTCCGGTGTCCTACGCAGTTTCCCTCCCCGAACCCGCCGCCGTCGTTTTGCCTCCGGCGGTGGAGCGTACATTTCTGCCCAACGGCTTGTGCGTGATCAGCGAGCGCATGCCACATGTGCGTTCCATCTCATTGGGCATTTGGGTGCGGAGCGGGTCGCGGCGGGAAACGCTTGAGCAGAACGGCATGACGCATTTCATCGAGCACATGCTGTTCAAGGGCACCACACACCGCTCGGCGGAGGAGATTGCCCGCTCGGTGGACTCCATCGGCGGCAATCTCGACGCCTTTACCGCCAAGGAAACGGTCTGTTTCAGTGCCAAGGTGCTCGACGAGCACCTGCCCATCGCCTTCGAGGTGGTCTCCGACCTGGTGTTGAACCCGCTCTTCCGCAGCGAGGACATTGCCCGCGAGCAGGGCGTGATCCTGCAGGAGATCAAGATGGACGAGGACAACCCCGACTACCTCGTCCACGAGATCTTCACGCAGAACTTCTGGAAGGGACACCCCCTGGGACGGCCGATCCTCGGCACCAAGGACTCCATCAAGGCCATGGAGCAGGAGCGGTTGTTTCCCTACTACCGCTCCTGCTTCTCACCCGACAACCTGATCATCGCCGCCGCCGGCAACCTGGAACACGGTCGGCTGTTGGAGCTGGTGAATCAATGGTTCGGTACGCAGGAAGCCGTTCCCAACGGGCACGTCGACCTTCCCCCCGTCACCTTCGCCAAGATCGTGCTGCGCAACAAGAAGCAACTGGAGCAGGCGCAGCTCTGCGTCGGGATGCCCTCCTTCCCCCTGTTACACGAGAAGCGCTACGCCTGGTCGGTGCTCAACACCGTGGTGGGGGGTGGCATGTCGTCGCGGCTGTTTCAGAACATCCGGGAACGCCAGGGGCTGGCCTACTCGGTCTACAGCGACCTGAGTCCCTACCGCGACGGCGGACTCTTTGCGGTCTACGCCGGCACCAGCGCCAGCTCGCTGCGCAAAGTGGTGCACTCGATCATGCATGAGCTGCGCGACCTGAAGCAGAACCTGATTCCTGACGAGGAGTTGCGCCGCGCCAAGGACAACCTCAAGGGCAGCCTGATGCTCGGCTTGGAGTCGACCGGTTCCCGGATGTCGAACCTGGCCCGCCAGCAGATGTATTTCGGGCGCTATATGGACCTCGACGAGATGATCCGGCGGGTGGAGGCGGTGACGGCGGAGGAGATCCGGGCGCTCGCCCAGGAGGCCTTCCTGGCCGAGCAGGTCGCCGTCACGGCGCTGGGCAACTTGAACGGCGTCAAGCTGACGCGCGCCGATCTCGCCCTTTAAGATCGCCCGGTCGCCGTAGGTTCCGGCGCAGCGACAGGCGGCAACGACGCTGGTACCATCGCGGCATCACCATTGTGAAACGCGCGCTGACCAACACGGCGCTCGGTCTTCTTGCCCTGCACCTCGTGGTGCTGGGCGGAGTGGGCGGACCCCGGTTTGACGGTCTAGCCTCAAATATTATTCAAGCGCTGGCTGCGGGCGTGGCGGGCGTGGCGTGTCTCCTGGTGGCACGCCGCAGTCGCGCCCTGGCACGCTCGTTCTGGGGGTGCTTGGGCGCGACGTGCCTCCTGTGGATGACGGGCCAAGTCATCTGGACCTGGTACGAGAACGCCCTGCATGTGGCCGTTCCCACCCCCTCCATCGCCGACATCTTCTATCTGCTCATGTACGCCCCCATGGCGCTCGCCATGATGCTGGAAGAGGGCGTCACGTTTGAGGAATGGAACTGTTTGCTCCTGTTGGACGGCCTGCAGATCGGGATCATCATCGTCTTGGTTTACGTCCGGCTTGGTTTTCTGCATGGCCAGCCCCGGCTCGACTACCTCGGCGTGCTTCCCAACTTTTTCAATGGTGCAGCGGCCTTGGTTTGCTGGATGCGGGTGCGTTGGGACCGGGATCCGGGAGTGCGCCGGATATTCTTCGTGCCGGCCTTATTTCTGACGCTCTTTTTTCTGGGTGATGGGCTCGCCAACTACGCCAGCGTTCATTGGGGACTCGGAACGGGAAGTTGGATCGATCTGGGCTGGAGCCTGCCATTTCTGTTCCTTGCCGCATTCGTCGCCAACCGGGTGGAACCCCCGGCCGAGCAAAAACAGCCTGCGCCATGGCGCCTTCCCATCAACATCGCGCCGGCGATGCTTCCGTTGCTGGCGTGGTTCGGGGCGCTGCTCCTGGTGCTGCATCACCCGCTACGGGCTTTCTGGCTACTGTTGGTTTCGGTCCTGACGTTTTCCGCCCGCCTGCTGGTGAGCGAAGTCCAGAGAACGCGCGGGGCGCTGGCGCTGCGATCCTCCGAAACGCGATTCCGCGCCTTCATGGAACACATCCCGGCTTTATGCGCCCTGCGCAACGCTGCCGGCGAGAACATCTACGTCAATGCCACCTTCCTCCGGGCGCACGGCATGGAGCCCGAGCAGATGCTCGGCAAGACGGATTTCGCCATGCATCCGGCGGAGCGGGCGGCCCGCTATCAGGCGGAAGATCGCGCCGTGCTGCAAGACGGCGGGGTCTTTGACCGCGTCGAGACCATCCCGGGTGTCGATGGTAAACCGCTGGATCTCCTGGTTCTGAAGTTTCCGGTGGACGACGGAGCGGGCGGGCGTCTCCTGGGACTGGTGATCCTCGACATCACCGAACGCCGCCGTGCCGAGGTGGAGCGGGACAGCTTTTTTGCGCTCTCTCCAGATCTGATGAGCGTTGTCGATCCACAAGGCCGTTTTGTGCGGATCAACCCCGCTTGGGAGTCGGTCATGGGCTATCCTCCCGGCACCTTGGCAGGTCGTTCCTTTGAAGAACTGGTTCATCCGGATGACCTCGCGGCAACGCACGAGTCGTCCCAGGCGCTGTTGCGCGGCGCGACAGTGACCGATTTCGTGTGCCGCGTGCGCTGCCATGACGGCAGCTACCGCACCCTGCAGACCTCCGCCATCTACTCGACCGCGCTGGAGCGCGTCTTCAGCAGCTCGCGTGACATCACCCAGCAACTGCAATTGGAAGTGCAGTTGCGCCAAGCCCAAAAAATGGAGGCCTTGGGCGTGTTGGCCGGCGGCGTGGCGCACGACTTTAACAACCTGCTGACCGTGATTCTCGGTTACACCGAGATGGCGCTGCTGGAAGCCCCGCCCGGCTCCCCGGCACAGGAACGGCTGCGCCAGGTGCGCGAGGCCAGCGAGCACGCCTCCGCCTTGACCCGTCAACTGCTCGCCTTCAGCCGACAGCAGATGCTGGAGCCACGACCGCTGGACCTGAACCGGACGGTGCAACAGGCCGAGAAGCTGCTACGCCGGCTGATCGGGGTTGATATCCGCATTAAGACCGCGCTCGCCCCGAGCCTCGGCGCGGTCATGGCAGACGCCAGCCAGATGCAACAGATCCTGATGAACCTGGCCCTCAACGCCCGCGACGCCATGCCACGGGGCGGCACCCTCCTCATCACCACGCGCGAGCATGACGCGCTCCCCAACCCGCCGGTGGGGCTTCCCCCCGGCCCCTGCGTCGAGCTGGAGGTGCGAGACAACGGCGTGGGCATGACTCCCGAGGTGCGGCAACGCATCTTCGAACCCTTCTTCACCACCAAGGAAAAAGGCAAAGGCACCGGCTTGGGCCTGGCCACGGTCTTCGGCATCGTGGAGCAGAGCCAGGGCGCCATCACCGTGGAGAGCGACCCGGCCCAGGGCACCCGCTTCCACGTTTATCTCCCCCGCACCGCCGCGCCGGCGCAGGACGATGACAAGGATCGCGATCACCCGCCC
>Ga0102924_1006913_pt1 | contig 10518 bp, 8 predicted proteins | sample PaiPotPPM11metaG_FD_80116 | JGI IMG/M metagenome (GOLD analysis project Ga0102924, IMG submission 80116) | Iron sulfur acid spring bacterial and archeal communities from Banff, Canada, to study Microbial Dark Matter (Phase II) - Paint Pots PPM... ...
CAGCCAACGCCGGCCGTCCGCCCACGGTCGTCTTCAGTTGGGGGTCGATGGTCAGCTTCAAGGCTGTCTCGCGGCGCCTGGACGTGCACTACACGCTGTTTCGCTCCGACGGGACCCCGATCCGGGCGATCTGTGCGCTCACGCTCGTCCAGGTCGAAAAGGCCAACAGCCGCTCCGGCAGTGGCCCCGCCGCCGCGCAGAACCCGACCACCCGCGCTAACACACGGCCAGGCGTGCACGTGGTGGTCGAGGGGGACTCATTGGCGTCGATCGCCCACGCTGCCTACGGTGATCCCACCCGCTGGCGTGAGATCGCGCAGGCCAACGCGATCGACAACCCGCTGGTGCTCGAACGGGGCCGCGCGCTGGTCGTGCCTGAGGTCCGCGCGCGGTGAGCGTACAGCCCCCGCTGTTGCCGTCGGGCATCGTGCGCATCGACGGCTCTACGCTGCCGCCCGAGCTAGCGGCCCTGCTCGTTCTGTTGCGCGTGCGCGACAGCCTGCGCCTACCCGACCAGGCCGATCTGCGCTTTGCCGACCCGCAGCTTGCGCACGTCGACGACGAGTTGCTGTCGGTCGGGCGCAGCGTCGAGGTGTTGTATGCCGCGCCCGGCTCCAGCGCTCCCGCCAGCGTGTTCAGCGGCCGCATCGAGGCGATCGAGCTCGAGCTGCTGTCCGGCGGCGCGCTGATCGGGGCAACGGCGTATGAGCCGGCGTTCGTCTTGCATCAAAAGCGCCAAACGCAGGTCTTCCAGAACATGACCAGCGGCGACATCGCCGAGCAGGTCATCGCCGCGGCAGGCCTGACCGCGCGCATCAGCGCTGCAGCCGGCAGCGAGACAGTCCACCCGTTTGTGTTGCAGAGCGAGGAGACAGACTGGCAGCTGCTGTGGCGCCTGGCCGACGCGATCGGCTTCGAGGTGGTCGGCGACGGACAGACTGTCGACTTTCGCCCGACCGGCGGCGCGCCGGCGGGATCGCCACTGGCGTTGCACGCCGCCCAGGATCTGATCTCCTTTCGTCCGCGCCTAAGCGCCTCCCAGCAGGTCGACGGCGTCGAAGTGCGGGGCTGGGACCCCGCCAACGCCGAAACGATCGTTGCCAGCGAGAGCCCGTCGGCGCCCGCGTCGGACCCGGGCGTGCAGCGCAGCGTGCTGGCTGGCGCGAGCGACGCGGGGACATGGACGATCGGCGACCGCACCGTGCTCGGCCACGAAGAGGCCAGCGCGCTGGCCGCCAGCCTCGCCTCGCGCCTGGCCGACGCATGGGTGCAAGCCGACGGCGTCGCCGTCGGCAACCCCCAGCTGCGCGCTGGGCGCCAGGTGCAGATCAGCGGTGTGGGCAAGCGCTTTGGGGGCGCCTACACGGTCACATCGGTAACGCATGCGCTGTCGGGCGGGCGCGGCTATGAGACGCACTTCTCGATCTCTGGTCGCGCTGCGCGAACTTTCGCCGACCTGGTCGATCTGGCGCCCGCGACCTCGCAGTGGGGCACGAGCGTGGTCGTAGGCGTGGTCACGCAGACCGACGACCCCGAAGAACTTGGACGTGTGCGCGTGCGTTACCCAGCGCTCGGAGACGACGCCGAGGGCTGGTGGGCGCGCATCGCCGCGCCGGGCGCCGGTGCCGAGCGTGGTCTGCTGATGATGCCGCTGGCTGGCGACGAGGTTGTGCTCGCCTTCGAGCAGGGCGACCCACGCCGTCCCTACGTGCTGGGCGCCGTGTGGAACGGCCGCGCGACTCCCGGCGAGCTGGTCCATAGAGACGGCTCGTTCGCGCTTGCCAGCGAACACGACATCAGCCTGCAGGCCGGCGGGTCGGCGTCGATCTCGACAAAGAGCGAAGCGTCGATAGTCACGCAGGGCGGCGCGTCGATAGTGCTCGGCGAGGACGGCAGCGTTACGGTCAAGGGCAAGAGCGTCGCCGTGCAGGCGAGCGACTCGCTGCAGATATCGGCGAGCGGATCGGTGCGCGTGTCAGCCAGCGCGGTCCAGTTCGGATGACCCAGCACCTGGGCACCGGGGTGGCATTCCCGATCGGGGTGGATCGCCACGGACGCTTCGCGCTGGCGCGCGACGAGGTGGACGTCGAGCAGGCGATCGCGATCATCCTCAGCACCGTCCCCGGCGAACGGCCGATGCGCCCGGAGTTCGGCTGCGCTGTGCACGAATACATCTTCGCGAGCGTCGACGCGCTCACCCTCGAGCGGGTCGAGAACGCCATCCGGGCGGCGCTGGACCGCTGGGAGCCGCGCGTGGAGACCGACTCGATCGACTTCGATCTCAGCCGCGTCGAGGACGGCCTCCTGGGTGCCGTGATCGGTTATCGCTTGCGCGCGACCAACTCCGTTCGCAACCTCGTGCACCCCTTTTACGTGATTCCCGCAGAGACAGAAGGCTCGCCCAGCCCTGCGCAGGAGTCACGATGAGCCTGCCCGAGGTGGCGCTCGACGACGTGCGCTTCCAAGAGCTCGTCAACCAGTGCCGGGCGCGTGTGGCCAAGCAGTGCGACGAGTGGACCGAGGTCAACGTATCGGATCCCGGGATAACGCTGATCGAGCTGTTCGCATGGATGACCGACATGCTCTGCTACCGGATCAACCGGCTGCCGGAGAAGCTCCACGTGGCGCTGCTGTCGCTGCTGGACGTGCACCTGCAGCCTCCTCGCGCTGCCGTCAGCGACCTGCGCTTTGAGCTGGAGGGCCCGCCGGCAAGCCCTGTGCGCATACCCGCGCGCACAACCGAGATCGCTACCCGCAGGAGGCCTGGGCAGCAGTCGGTCGTCTTTCAGACGACCATCGACTTCACGATCGCGCCCGCGCATCCGCAGGCGTGCCTGCTGTTACGCGGCCAGGAGACGATCGACGTGCGCATCAGCGCCGGCCATGCACTGCCGGCGGGCGATGAGCGCTATGCCTTCAGCCGGCCGCCGCTGCCCGGGGACTGCATCCTGATCGGGTTTCGCAGGCCGCTCGATCGTCTGCTGGTGCGCGTCGACGTCGAATGCGAGCGGGCGCGTGGGGTCGGCGTTAACCCTCTGCATCCACCACTTACATGGGAGGCGTCGCCCCCGGCCGACCGCGCGCCCGACACGTCTGTCCCCGTGCAGGCCTGGTTGCAGGCGACGGTCCTGGGCGACTCCACCGACGGCTTTAACAAGGGGAAGGGCTCGATCGAACTGGAACTGCCGGCGCGCACCGGCTCGCAGGAGATCGGCGGGCACCTGCTGTATTGGCTGCGCTGCAGCGTTGTCAAGAGCCATTCCGATCCGCGCTACCGTCCCCCCGAGATCCTGTCGCTGACGGCCGTGCCGGTGGGCGCGACGCTCCCCGCCGAGCATTGCCAGCGCGTGCAAGCCGAGTCGCTCGGTCGCAGTGACGGCACGCCCGGCCAGTCGTTCACGTTGCTCCACACGCCGATCCTGCCCCCGATCGACGGCGAGCGCCTAGAAGTGCGCGATCCCAAGACCGGGCGGTGGGCGCAGTGGCAACGCACGGACACGTTTGCCGACAGCGAACCGCACGATCGCCACTATTTGCTGGACGAGACCGCGGGGGAGATCGAGTTGGGGCCGACGGTCAGACGGGCCGACGGCACCTTTCGCAACTACGGAGCCATTCCCGCGCCAGGCAGCGAGCTGCGCTTTAGCGCCTACCGTCACGGCGGCGGGAGCGTGGGCAACGTGGCGGCCGAAACGCTGACCCACCTGCGCAAGCCAATCCCGCGTGTGCGCTCGGTCACCAACCCGCAGCCGGCCGGCGGCGGGGCAGACGGCGAGTCGCTGGCGCTCGCCGGCGAGCGCACGGCGATCGAGCTGCGCACCCGCCACAGGGCGGTCACCCGCGAGGACTTCGAGCGCCTGTGCGTGGTGGCCGACTCCCGCGTGGCGCGCGCGCGCTGCGTGCCCGCGCAGGCGGGTCAGGCGACGCACGTCTACATACTCCCTCACGTGGACGCTCCCGCGCGTCGGCTGAGCCTGCGCGAGCTGGCCCCCGACGAACAGTTGCTCGAGCAGGTCGCGCGCTTCTTGGACGTACGCCGCCTGGTTGGCACTTCGATCGTGGTAGCGCCCGCGCGCTTTCGCGCGATCAGGGCGGTGGTGCACGCGGTGGCTGGCCCGGCGACCGATGTGGAGGACCTGCAGCGGTCCATCGTGCAGGCGCTGTACGAGTACCTGCACCCGCTCGTCGGCGGCGCAGCGACGGCCGCGCAGGGAGCGGCGCAGGGTGGATGGCAGTTTGGGCGTCCGCTCGGGAAGGGCGAGCTGTACCCGATCGTGCGCGCGGTCGACGGCGTGCGCGAAGTCAAGCTGCTGCGCCTCTTTGAGGAAGACCTGGCAAGGGGCGAGACGATCTCCGGCGAGCTCCTCGGCGATCTCGAGCTTGCCCAAAACGAGGTGATCGCCTCGGGCTCGCACCGCGTCAGGGTCGAGGTCCCGCGCGACGTCAAAGTTGATGCGTCCCAGCCGCCGTGAGCACGCCGCTCGACATTCAGCTGCAACACGGCGACGAGCTCGCGGCCGGCGAGGCCGACGGCGTGCCTGCGGTCGCGTCGGCTCGACGCTACCTGCGCGACGCCCTGCCCTCGATCTATCGCACTCCCGGCAGCTTCACCATGCGCTTCCTGTACGCGCTCGAGCGCGTGCTCGACGCGCGCCTGGCCATCGTCGAGTCGCTTGGCGCCTACCTGCAGCCGCGGCTTGCGCCGCAGGCGATGGTCGACGCGATGGCCGACTGGCTGGGGCTGGAGTTGGGCAACGCCCCGGCGGGCATCGCGCACCGTGAGCTGCTGGCCCACGCCGAGCAGGTCGCGCGCAAACGCGGTACCCGTGCCGGTCTCGAGCTCGCCCTGGGCGTCGCATTCCCGGACCTCGGCCTGCGGGTGGACGACCGCGGTGGCGTGGTGGTGGTCATTGGGGGCGCCACGCCGCCCGAGCCCTACCCGGGCTTCTTCGTGCACTGCCCCGGCCCACTGACGCCCTCCAGGCGGGCGGCGGTCGAATGGGCAATCGCCCGCCAGCTGCCGCTGGGCGTCGAGTATCGCCTGTTGGACGCGTCCTCGTCCTTGGAGCCGGCGCGGTGAGCGAGCGAAACTGTCCCCGCTGCGGAGCACAGGTACCGCCGGGCGCCGACTTCTGCGTCAAGCGCGGTTGCGGCGAATATCTGGCGTGGGACCGTCCCGACATGGATGCCTCGGCGGATCCGCGCCAGCCCGAGCGCGGATCGTCCCAGCCGCTCGCGCACGCAGGGGCTCAGGCCGCCACGGCGCTCATGGATGCTCCTGCGCAGACCGTCGCCTCCCAGGTGCCCCCCGCGAACCGCTCTCTGGCGGTGATCGCGCTGCGCGACGAGCGCGCCAACGAGGGCAGTCTCTCGGTGGCGGCCGGCAAGGAGATCGCGATCAAGGCCTTGGTGCGCAACCAGAGTGACATCGTGGACAGCTTCAAGATCGCCGTGGCGGACTTCGAAGACGAGCGCTGGTGGACCGTCACGCCCGACACGGTCTATCTGCTTCCGTTTGCCGCGGGCGAGGAATACGAGCGGGAGATCGAGGTACGCCTGCACCCGCCGCGTTCCTCAGCGGCCACCGCGCGATCATGGCCGATCCGCATCGTGGCCGAATCGGTGGCCCGCGGAACGGCGGTCGCGACGGCTACTACGGCAGTGGAGATAGAGCCCTTTGACGAGCTGCAACTGCAGGGCGACCGCGAGCGCGCAGAGGGGCGTCGCAGCGCTTACCTGCAGCTGACGGTCACCAACAGATCCAACCACGACCTCGATGTGGAAGTGTCTGGTAGCGCCAAGGACAAGGGCGCCAGCCTGCACTTCCCCACGCCGGATGTGGTGTCAATCGCTGCCGGCGAGCAGGTGCATGGCGACGTCGACATGCGCGCCACCAAGCCCATGCTCGTGGGCCGTCCAGCCGACCACGAGCTGATCATGCAGGCTGTCCCGGCAAGGAAGTCGAGCGCAGGTGAGGACGGTCACGCAGGAGAGGGCGCCAACGCTGGCGAGGGCGACACGAAGGACAGCGCACAGCTGCACGTGGTGTTCCGCCAGCGGGCGTGGCTGCCGTGGTGGACCGCGCTCGTGCTTGTCGCGCTGCTCGCCGGCGCCGCCCTGCTTGCCAAGTGGTACTTCGAACGCGTGCCCGTTCCCAACGTGATTGGCCACGAGATCTCCAAGGCCCGCGATGAGCTCAAGGCGGCGCACGTGAAGGGCCAACCGGTGCCCGCCCTGGCGCCGAGCCGCTCGGTGCCGAGCGGCAAGGCGCATCACGAACCGGTGCAGATCAAGATCGGTGACGTCTTCAAGGAGATCCCGCCGATCGGGACGAAAGTCGCTCCTGGCAGCAAGGTGATGTTGCTGACCGCGGTCGGACCCGGCTCCGCGGCTGTTCCCGAACTGTATGACCTGCCGGCAGAAGCGGCCGAGAACAGGCTGGCCAAGTCTGGATTCGCGATCGGCGACATCGAGCCCTATCCGCCGCCGCAGAACGCGGTTGTCATCGAACAGACGCCGCGCGCCGGACCGGCTGCCCCGCGCGACAAGGTCGTGGACGTCAAGGTTGGCCAGGTGGCGGCCGTTCCCAATCTGATCGGCCAGCCGCCGGCGAGCGCCCAGCAGATGTTGCAGTCCGATGGGCTGGTTCTCGTCTCGCCGAAACATTCGTCGCAGACGGAGGTCATCGTCTCGCAGAAACCGCCCGCAAACCAAGTTGTGCTGGTGGGAGAACCGGTGGAAGTGACGCTGGGAGTCCCCCCGCGCAAGCCGGCCGCGACGTCGCACGCCAAGAAGGCGCCCAAGGCGAAGGCGAAGACCAAATCGAAGGCCAAGTCGACGGCCGCCGCGGCGCTGCCCGCGCTTGCCGCCGCATCACCCGCGGGCGCCGCTGCGGCCTCGCTGGCCAAGGCGGGACTGCGAACGCGCCAGACGCTCGCGATCAGCCCCACCGTGCCGGCCGGGCGCCTGCTGCGCACCGAACCTGCGGCTGGGACCAAGCTCCAGCGCGGCGGGTCGGTCACGCTGGTCGTCTCGGCGGGCTTCCCAGAGGTGGCGGTCGACGACGGTCGCCGGGTGCTCGCGCTCGACGGCGTGACGGGCAAGCGGCTGGCGGTGATCGCGGGCGGGCCCGCGCCTGCGATCGAACCCTCGTGGTCGCCTGACGGCAGAGAGGTTGCCTACGTGTCAGGTGGCCGTGTGATGCTGACCGCGGCCCAGGGCGCCGCGGGCCCGCGCGCGCTGACCCCGGCGGGGGAGCGCTTTGCGTCGCCGACGTTCCCGTCCAGCTCGTCTGCGCCCGCGGTGCTGGCCACAATCAGGCAGCTCGCAGACGGCGTCCAGGAGCTGTGCCTCCTGGCGCTCAAGCGCGGCTCGCCGAGCTGCATCCCTGAGCCGGGCTGGACGCTGGGCGAATCGATCAGCTGGTCTGCGGCGGGCACCGAGTTGCTGGTGGCCGCGTCGCGTTCAGTTCCTTCACCTGGCGTGGTCGGCCTGTTGAAGCTCACCACCCGCAGGCCGTTCTCGGTCCGCGCGAGAGATTGGCGTCCGAGCGGCCCGGCGGTGGGCCTGGCCACGCCGGTCGTAAACGGCGCGGGCGTGCTCGCCGGCGCCTTCTCCCCCGACGACAGCCGCCTGGCGCTCGTGGAAGACCTCGCGGGGTTCAACTCGGTGGCGCTTGTGGCGCCGTCTGACCTCACCCTCACGAAGGCCAAGAAGCTCGCTCAACTCACGTCGGTGTGCGCCGTGCAATGGCGCGCCGACGGGGCCGAACTGCTCGTGCAGGTGGGCGAGGGCAAGGGCGCGGGCGAAGGTCAGTGCGCGTCCAGCACAGGCGCCCTTTACCGCGTCAATCCCGCCCAGCCTGGCGCGCTGTCGTTCTTGGCGCGCGGTGTTTCTCACCCCAGCTGGCAGCCGCTTCCCGGGGTCGGCTGAGCGATGTTCGAAGTCGTCCCTTCAGGCCTGGACGAGAGCCTGGCCGGCGGACACGACGCTCACCGTGGCCGAGGGCAGGCCGTCGGTAGCGCCGTTGAATCCGTCCACATGCACGGGCTTTCCATCGATGAACATGCTCGTAGACACCGATCCGGGCAACGGGGTGGCCACCGTGGTGCACGGCTTGGTCGAAGGCGAGACCACCACGGGACAGCCGACGATTGGCGCTCCGATCAGATCGCCGAGGCACAGCACCGGGGCGCCCTGGATGGTCACTTTCTCCTGCTGGGGGACCGGCTGCACCTTGCCGCCGTGCGCGCACATGATCACGGCCTCGCTGGTCAGCACAAATCCCATCTGGTGCGTATGCTAACCACTCAAATTGGGCGGAGCACTTGTGCCCGCCCTCTCGGCCAGGGGACCGTCTGCTGAGAGATGCTCGTGTTCGTGCTGGATCCGCATGGTGTGTATCGACGCGGGGTGGCGGCGTGCCTGGCTGAGGTGGCCGAGGTGAGCGAGGTGGGCGAGGCGGCCACACCAGAGGAGGCGTTCGCGGCACCCGGGCTGTCGCACGCGGATGTGATCGTGGTCGACCCGCATAGATTCGGCGGATCGAGTCTGGTCCGGCGCTTGGTCGACGATACGTGTGCCCGCGTGGTCGTATGCTCGGCCCAGCGCGACCCCGACGAGGTGCTGGCGATCATCCAGGCGGGCGCGATCGGCTATCTGTGCAAGGAAACGCTCACACCCGACGCGCTCGGCTCGGCTGCGCTGGCCGCGGCCCAGGGCGCCGGTGTGCTGGCGCCAGAGCTTCTGGGCGAGTTCATGCAGGGGCTGTCCAGGGTCTCGCGCGAACTGCTGGAACCAAACGGCTTGTCGCTGTCGCGCCTGAGCACGCGCGAGCAGCAGGTGCTGTCGCTGGTGGCCGAAGGCCACTCCACGCGCGAGGTGGCAAGCGGCCTGCACTACTCAGAACGTACGGTTAAGAACGTGCTGCACGACGTGGTCACCAAGCTCAACGCCAGGACCCGTTCGCAGGCCGTGGCCGAGGCGGTGCGCCAGGGACTGATCTGAGTCAGGCGCTGCGCGCGATCGGCTTGTGCGCGCCTGCGCTCTCGCTGCGGTCGGTCAACCGCGTACGCCAGCGCTTGGTGTCCCAGGCGGCGGGCTGGGTGTCCTGCAGGAAGCGGTCGAGCACGGCGACGAAGTGCCCGGGCGCCTCCAGCTGGGGCATGTGCCCAACGCCGTCGAAGATCTCCAGCTGGCTTCCGGGCATCGCTTGGTGGGCCTCGCTGCCGTGGCGGGCAGGGATGATCCGGTCGTCGGCTCCCCAGATGATCAGCGTGGGCATGCCCTCGGCGAGGTACAGCCGGTCGCCGGCGCGCACGCGCTGGCCGTGCGGCCCGACGACCGCGCGCAGCGTGGCCAGGAACGCAGCGCGGCGCTCTGGGTCGGCCAGGGAGGCGTATCCCCGTGCGACCTCAGCGACGTCTGCATTGGCGCGCAGGCCAAGCGCGCCAAGCCCACGCGCGAGCGCCGATCCGGCGGCGCGCCCGGGCGCGGCTGTGGCGGCGATAAAGAGGTCGGCGCCAGGGAGCGCGGCGGCGCGCAGGACGGGGTTGACCTCGGGGCCGAGCCCGCCGCTGGAGACGAGCACGAGTCGCTCGGTGGCCTCGGGGAACTGATAGGAGAACTGCATGGCGATGCCGCCGCCGAGCGAGTGCCCGACGAGCGTGGCGCGCTCGTGCCCGAGCGCGACCAGCAGATCGCGCAGGCCGGCGGCTAGGGACCCGAGCGAGTAGTCGCCCGCGCCAGGCTGTGAGGCGCCGTGCCCGGGAAGGTCAGGTGCGACGACCGTATAGTGCCGCGCGAGCGGCTCGATCACGGCACGCCAGTTCTCGTACGTGCCGGCCATCCCATGGATCAACAGCAGCACCGGGCCGCTGCCGGCCTCGGTGTATGCCACCGAGCGGCCATGGAGACTCAGGGTCTTGGGCTCCATAGCGTTCATGCCCTCACACCGTTGACTATAAGAGCAATCGCCGACGACTGCGTGGACGATGTGGGGCGCTGTTCCTCAAGCATGACGTTGTGACTGTCGAGAGGGTCATGGGGGTTCGGCCGCCCTGAGCGGCTGACCCTGACCTCGATCCTTAGGAGCCACGCTTCCTTGACCATCATCTCCGCAACTTGCGCGAGCCAAATTTTCGACGCCCACGAGCCGGAGGCGACCCGCCGTCGCGCGCGGACGAGCATCGGCGCTTTGTGTGCCGTGCTGGCGGTGGGCGCACTGTATGCCGGACCGGCGTTTGGGTCCTCCGCAGTTACCGAAACGCTCTCTTCGACCGGTGCCGAGCAGTCGTTTACGGTGCCCACTGGTGTCAACAGCGTCCGGGTGCGGGCGATCGGCGCCCCGGGGCAGACGGGCGAGTCGTTCAGCCCGTTCGATGTGGCCGCTCCAGGAGGCGACGGAGCCGTGGTTGTGGGCCAGCTGCCGGTCACTCCTGGCGAGGTGCTCTATGTAGAGGTCGCCGACAGCGCATTCAACGGTGGTGGAGGCGGCGGCGCGGCCGCGGGCGGCGGGGG
>Ga0102924_1006915_pt1 | contig 10517 bp, 10 predicted proteins | sample PaiPotPPM11metaG_FD_80116 | JGI IMG/M metagenome (GOLD analysis project Ga0102924, IMG submission 80116) | Iron sulfur acid spring bacterial and archeal communities from Banff, Canada, to study Microbial Dark Matter (Phase II) - Paint Pots PPM... ...
CGGCCTGCGCTCCGTGTTCGAAGTGGTCGCCGTGCTCCCGGTGGCCGGGGCGGTGCTGGCGCTCGCGCTGCCGGCCCGCCGGCGGTCGCGTTCGGGGCTCCGGCTCCGCCGGCGAGCAGGAAAGCAACGGCGGTCGACGTAACCAGGGCCAGATGGCGCGGTACAGTGAAGGTCAAGGTCAGCCAGCGGCGCCTCACGCATCCAGGCATCGGCCCGCACGCCCTGAAGATTGAGACGGCCGACCCGTGCCCCGATCCGTGTCCAGGCTCTCCAACAAGCTGCCGATTCTCGCCGCGCTGGGCGCGGCCTTGGTTGGGCTGGTCAACATCGCCTCGGCGCTCACCCCGAACATCCGCTGGCGGGGCCACCTCCTGGGCCAGTTCGAGCCAGTCGAGGCCGTGCGGCTGTTCCACGCCCTCGCCCTGCCCTCTGGCCTGGCTCTGCTGCTCGTCTCGCCCTACCTGCTCAAGCGACGGCGGCGAGCCTGGCAGACGGCGCTTGTGCTGATGCTCTCCCTGGGCCTGTTCGACCTGCTCAAGGGCCTGGACTTCGAGGAGACGGCGATCACTTGGGGCGCCGGGCTCGTGCTGCTCGCCGGCCACAGCGCCTTCAACGTCCGCCACGACCCGGTGACGCTGCGCTCGGCCATCTGGCGGGTCCCGCTCCTGGGCGCGGCCGGCGTGCTGGCCGCCGCCGTGGCCACCTGGACCGAGCAGGGCCGTCCCTCGCTGGGCTCGGTGGCGCGCGAGACCTGGGATCTGCTGCGCTGGCAGCCGGGCCCGATGCACTTCGAGCGCCACGTCGCCCTGCACCACCACTTCGCCTGGATACCGCTGAGCGTGCACGCGATCGAGGTGAGCACGCTGCTGGCCATCGCCTACGTGATCTTCCGTCCGCTGGCAGCGCCCCGCGCCCTGCCCAGCCCGGCCGTGCGCCGGCTGGCCACCGAGCTCGTGCGAGCCCACGGAACCGACACGCTGTCGTTCTTCAAGCTCCGGGGCGATAAGCACTACTTCTTCTCCGAGGACGGGCGCGCCTTCGCCGGCTACCGGACCGAGAACGGCGTGCTGCTGCTCTCCGGCGACCCGGTCGGGACGCCGGAGGCCTTCCCGGCGCTGCTGGCCCAGCTGCGGGCCTTCGCCGATGCGCGTGGGCTGAAGCTGGGCGCCGTGGGGGCCAGCGAGCGATGCCGCCATCTCTACGAGGACCTGGGGCTGAAGACGATCTACCTGGGGGATGAGGCCGTGATCGAGCTCGAGCGCTTCTCGCTCCAGGGCCGCCCGATTCGCAAGGTGCGTCAGTCCGTGACCCGCCTGGGCAAGGCCGGGTACACGACCGAGCTGGCGCCGGTGGCGGCGCTCGACTCCAAATCGCTGGCACGGGTCGAGGAGGTCCTGGAGCGCGGGCGCCAGGGCGCGCCCGAGCGCGGCTTCTCGATGGCCATGGACTCGGTTTCCAGCCGCCACTGCCAGGAGACGATGGTGCTGCTGGCCCGCGACGCCGAGGGGGCGATCCGGGGCGTCCTGCACTTCGTGCCCTGCTACGGGCGCTCGGCCGTCTCGCTCTCGTTCATGCGCCGTGACCCCGACACTCCCAACGGCTTGACCGAGTTCATGGTGGCCACCGCCGCCGAGCTCCTGCGCGACCGCGGGATCGAGGAGCTGTCGCTGAACTTCGCGACGTTTGCCAAGTGGATCCACAGCCCAGAGCGTCTCCACGAACGACTGCTGGGGAAGCTCGTCGCGCTGGCCAATCCGTTCTTCCAGATCGAGAGCCTGTACCGGTTCAACGCCAAGTTCTTCCCCCGCTGGGAGCCTCGCTACCTGGTCTACGAAGGGGCCTTCGGGTTGCCCCGCGCCGGGCTGGCCGCGATGTGGGCCGAGGGCCAGATTCCCAAGCCGTCGCTGCGGGTTCGTCCGCCGCGGACCAGGCCGCGCCTGATCGCCCGGGCGCGCTAGCCTTGCACTCCCGTTAGAGGGCCCGCTGTCCGGCCGCGCGCGGGTCGCTGCGCCGGTACCCTTCCCGCCCTCCGAACTCGCTTTAACCGGGCTTGAGCTCCTTTCATCGACATCATCGCCAACTGCCATCCGCCTGCCCGGGGGACGAGCCTGCGCCGCCCCGTGGGGACCAGCGTTGTCGGTGAGCACCGCCGTGCCCTCTGAGCGCCCGGCCGCGGTGCTCACGTACCTCGACGTGGTTCTGGTCATCCTGGGGGCTCCGATCATGATCGCGATCGGCGTCTCGGCGCTGGGCTACGGCATCGGCGGCGGGGCCTGGTTGGCGCTGCGGGCGGTGGGGATCGCGCTCGAGCGCACGCCCGGGCTGCACCGGGACCAGCGGACCGAGGTGGGAACCCAGCTCGCGTACATGCTGGGGCGCCTGTTCCTCCTGGCGCTGGCCATCATCGTGGCCCGCAACGACGGTGGGCGGGACGGGGGCCTGGCCGCCCTGGCCGTGATCGTGTTGGCCTTCACGGTTCAGCTCGCCGTGTCGGCGCTCACGCGCCCCCGGAGGCAAGCGCGATGAGCGGCACCCGAAAGCTGCTGCTGGGCATCGGCGGCTTCTACCTGTTCGGCCTGATCCTGCTCGCCGTCATCTTCGGCCTCTCGGGCCACAAGAACAACACCTTCCAGATTCAGAACGAGTTCAAGCTCGTCAACTGGGTATCGCTGGGGTTGCTGAGCATCAATCGCGCCGTGCTGTATCTGTTCCTGTCCGCCAGCTGCACGGTGGCGACGATGGTCTACATCGCCCGGCGCATGCAGGCCCGCCCCAACCGCGTGCAGACGGCCGTGGAGACGATCTACTCGCTGATGCGCGACAACATCACGCGGGGCAACATGGACGACCGGATGGCGCGCAAGTGGTTCCCGTTCCTGGGCGCCCTGTTCCTGTTCATCTGGTTCAACAACCTGATCGGCTACATCCCGCTGCCCACCAACAGCGGGGAGAAGTTCAACCTGTTCGGGGCCCAGATTCCGTCGTTCGCGCTGTACGCGGCCACGGCCAACATCTCGGTCCCGCTGGTACTGGCCCTGGTCGTGTTCGTCGCCTTCAACTGGGAAGGTGTCCGGGCGCAGGGCCCGATCGGCTACATCAAGAGCCTGATCCCGGCCGGGGTCCACGGTCCGATGCTGCTGCTGGTCGGCCCGCTCGAGGTGATCTCGACCTTCATGCGCCTGATCTCGCTGACCGTGCGACTGTTCGCCAACATCCTGGCCGGGCACATGATCATCCTGTTCATGGCCGGCGGCCTGGCGGTGATCCTGGGGCTGAGCTTCCTCGGCTGGTTCACGCTTCCGGTCGGGGTGGCGATCTACCTGTTCGAGCTGGGGCTGATCGCGACGCTTCAGGCCTTCATCTTCGCCACGCTGGCCGCCATCTACATCGGTGGCGCCGTCACCCACCACTAACCAGAGAAGGAGCTAGAGCTCAAATGCTTCCACACATCCTCACGTTCGCGGCCGGGCTTGGCCCGGGGCTGGCGATCGGAATCGGCGGCGGCCTGGGCGCCGTCGGCGCCGGGGTCGGCATCGGCATCATCTTCGGCAAGGTGATCGAGTCGGTCACCCGCCAGCCTGAGATGCGCGACGAGATCACGAGCATCCAGTGGCTCGGTTTCGCGCTCACCGAGGCGACGTTCTTCTACGGCCTGGTGGCCGGCCTGATCGGCTACGTGTTGAAGTGATGCCCGCGGCGGTACTGCTCACCCCCGCCTCGAGCGGGTCATTCCTGATCTCGCCCAACGTCGGGCTGATGATCTGGACGCTGATCCTGTTCGGGATCTCGATGGTCATCCTGGCCCGGGCGGCCTTCCCCCGGATCAGCGCCGCGCTCGACCGCCGCCAGCAGGCGATCGAGGAGGCCATCGACACCGCCGAGGAGATGCGGGGCAAGGCCGACGAGCTCCTGGCCGAGTACCGAGAGCGCCTGACGCAAGCGCGCCGCCAGGCCGACGAGATCGTCGAGCGAGCCCGCAAGACGGCCGAGGTCCACGAGCGCACGGCGGTGGAGGAGGCCCAGGCCCGGCGCGAAGAGCTGATGGAGCGGACCCGGAGGGACATCGAGGCCGAGACGCGCCGCGCCATCTCCGAGATCCGCCAGGAGGTGGCCGACCTGACGGTCTTGGCCACCGAGAAGGTGACGCGCAAGACGCTGTCCGAGGAGGACCAGCGGCGCCTGGTGGCGGACGCGCTGTCCGAGCTCGACTTCAGCGCCCTGAGCCCGGGAGGGCAAAACTAGTGGAGGAGATCGCCGAGGTCTATGCGCGGGCGCTGTTCGAGGTCGCCCAGGAGCACGACGTGCTGGACCTCCTGCGCGACCAGCTCGACGAGTTCACCGACGCGCTGAACGACAACCGCGATCTCGCCATCTTCTTCTTCTCGCCGTACTTCTCCACCGACGAGAAGAAGGCCGCGCTGCACCGCGCGGTGATCGATGCCGAGCCGACGTTCATGAACTTCCTCGAGGCGCTGCTCGAGCGCCACCGGATGCCGGCCATCTTTCGGATCCGGGGTCGCTTCGTCGCGCTCTGGGAAGACGAGCACAAGCTGCTCCCGGTCGATGTGACCAGCGCCGTCGAGCTCGATGAGGAAACCGTCAAAAGGATCGGCGAGCGAGTCGGGGAGCAGACCGGACGCACCGTCGAGCTCTCGAGCCATGTCGACCCCGACATCCTGGGTGGACTCGTCCTGCGAGTGGGCAACTTCATCCTGGACGCCTCGATCCGCCACCGTTTGGAACAACTTCGCAAGCAAGTCGCGCAGGCGTAGCTACGCTCGCCGTCCAAGGAGTCATCAAGTGCAGATCAAACCCGACGAGATCACGTCAATCCTCCGCAGCCGGATCGAGGGCCTCGATGCCGAGAGCGCCGACCTCACCGAGGTCGGCACGGTCCTCTCGGTGGCCGACGGCATCTGCCGGATCCACGGCCTGGAGAACTGCATGTCGTTCGAGATGCTCGACCTGCCCCACGACGTCACCGGCCTGGCGCTGAACCTGGAGTCCGACAACGTCGGCGCGGTGTTGTTCGGCGACTGGGAGAAGATCGTCGAGGGCGACACGGTCAGGCGGACCAAGCGCCTGCTCGAGATCCCCGTCGGCGAGGGGCTCCTGGGCCGGATCGTGGACCCGCTGGGGAACCCTCTGGACGGCAAGGGCGAGATCGAGACGAGCGAGACCCGGCCGGCCGAGCACAAAGCCCCCGGCGTGGTCCAGCGCCAGCCGGTGAAGGAGCCGATGCTCACCGGGCTGAAGGCGATCGACTCGATGATCCCGATTGGGCGCGGCCAGCGGGAGCTCATCATCGGCGACCGCCAGACCGGCAAGACGGCGATCGCCATCGACGCGATCATCAACAACAAGGACCGCGACCTGGTCTGCGTCTACGTGGCCATCGGCCAGCGCAAGTCGACCGTGGTGGCCCTGGCCAAGATACTCGAGGACCACGGCGCGCTGGAGAACACGATCATCGTGATGGCGGCAGCCGACGAGGCGGCTCCGATCAAGTTCCTGGCCCCCTACGCCGGGTGCGCCATGGCCGAGTACTTCCTATACAACGGCAAGGCCGCGCTGGCCGTCTACGACGACCTGACCAAGCACGCCTATGCCTACCGTCAGATGTCGCTCCTCCTGCGCCGGCCCCCGGGTCGCGAGGCCTATCCGGGCGACGTCTTCTACCTGCACTCGCGGCTGCTCGAGCGCGCCGTGAAGCTGGCCGATGACCTGACCGACCCCCATACGGGCGAAAAGCTGCCGGGCGGCGGCTCGCTGACCGCGCTGCCCGTGATCGAGACCCAGGCGGGCGATGTGTCGGCCTACATCCCCACCAACGTGATCTCGATCACCGACGGCCAGATCTTCCTGGAGCCCAAGCTGTTCTACTCGGGCGTGCGCCCGGCCATCAACGTCGGCATCTCAGTCTCGCGGGTCGGAGGCAACGCCCAGATCACCCCGATGCGCAAGGTGGCGGGACGCCTCAAGCTCGACCTCTCCCAGTACCGCGAGCTCGAGGCCTTCTCTCAGTTCGGCTCTGAGCTCGATCGGGAGACCCAGCGGACCCTGGCCCGCGGTGAGCGGCTGGTCAAGACGCTCAACCAGCCCGAGCGCAAGCCGATTGCGGCCGAGGACCAGGTGATCCAGATCTACGCCGCCACCACTGGCTACCTGGACAGGATCGTGGTGGACAAGGTCGAGCGGTTCCTGGCCGAGCTGACCGAGTCCGTCCGGGCAAGCGAGCCCGAGCTGCTGGCCAAGATCGCCCAGGCCGACTGGAGCGATGAGACCGAGAAGGCCGTCGATGAGTTCGTCAAGCAATTCGCCGAGGACTTCGGCTACGACCTGGACGAGGAAGGTCACCCGATCGAGGAGGACTCGGCCGCCTCGTCGGAGGAGTCAGAAGGCGAGAAGGAGAAGGCCGCCGCCTAGTCGCAGGCGGCTCGAGCTCCCATGGCCCAGACCCAGCGAGACGTTCGCGAGCGGATCGGCTCGGTCAAGAACATCCAGAAGATCACGCGCGCGATGGAGATGGTCGCCGCTGCCCGCCTGCGCCGGGCCGAGCAGCGGATCGAGGCGCTACGGCCCTACGCGGACGCCATCCGGCGGATGACCCGGCAGGCCGCCGAGGCGGCCGGAAGCGTCCCGCGCCTGCCCCTGCTCCAGGAGCGTGAGAACGTGGGCACAGTTGGGCTGCTGCTGGTGGCCGGGGACCGCGGTCTGGCCGGCGCGTTTAACTCGAACATCGTCCGCGCCGGCGTCGCCGTCGGGCGCGAGCACTCCGCGGAGGGGCACCACGCGGTGTACTTCGCCTCAGGCCGGCGCCCGGCCTCGTCGCTGAGATTCCGGGGCCTGGAGTTGGCCGACAGCTTCACCGGCTTCACCGACCGGCCGGCCTATGCCGACGCCCGGCGGATCGCCGAGCGCGTGATGGCCGCCTACGTCGATGGCGACCTCGACCAGGTCGAGATCTTCTACAACCGCTACGTCTCGCCGCTGTCCCAGGTGGTCTCGCGCGAGACGCTCCTGCCCCTGGCGCAGGCGACGGTGCTGGCTGAGGAGGAGGAGGACGAGCAGGAGCGTCGCGAGGGCGAGGCCAGGGCGCTCGTGGAGTACGAGCCGGACCCCGAGGAGATCCTCGGGCGCCTGATCCCCGACTACGTCGAGGTGTCGATCTACCGGGCCCTGCTCGAGTCGACGGCCTCCGAGCACGGGGCGCGGATGACCGCGATGCGCAACGCATCCGAGAACGCGAGAACGCTGATCGAGGACCTGACGCTAGAGATGAACCGGGCCCGGCAAGCGGAGATCACGCAGGAGATCATGGAAGTGGTGGCCGGAGCCGAGGGGCTCGTGGGCTAGCCGCGACAGGCCAGGAGACCCCCTAGACTGGAGATGAGATGGCACTGACCGAAGAACAGCGCGAGACGAGCTCCGGCAGCGACGGCGCCGGCCGCAACACGGGCCGGATCGAGGAGATCCAGGGCGTCGTGATCGAGGCCGTGTTCCCGGACAAGCTGCCCGAGATCAACCACGCGATCATCGTCAAGCGCCCGGAGATCACCGCGCCCGAGGAGGACCTCGATGTCGCCGCGGCCCGCGACGAGTACCTGGTGTGCGAGGTCCAGCAGCACCTGGGCGACGACCGCATCCGCGCGGTGGCGATGGACACCACCGACGGTCTGTCCCGCGGCACCGAGATCATCGACACCGGCGCGCCGATCACCGTGCCCGTCGGGCAGGCCACGCTCGGGCGCATCTTCAACCTCCTGGGCGAGCCGATCGACCTGGGCGACGACATGCCCGCAGACGTCAAGCGCTGGCCGATCCACCGCAAGGCCCCGGGCATCGAGGCGCTGACGCCCACCACCGAGATGTTCGAGACCGGGATCAAGGTCATCGACCTGCTGGCTCCCTACGCGCGGGGCGGCAAGGTCGGCCTGTTCGGCGGCGCCGGCGTGGGCAAGACCGTGATCATTCAGGAGCTGATCCACAACCTGGCCCAGCAGCACGGCGGCCTGTCGGCCTTCTGCGGCGTGGGCGAGCGTTCGCGCGAGGGCAACGACCTGTGGCTCGAGATGAAGGAATCAGGGGTCCTGGAGAAGACGATGCTGGTGTTCGGGCAGATGAACGAGCCGCCCGGCGCGCGCATGCGCGTGGCGCTCTCCGGTCTGACCATGGCCGAGTACTTCCGCGACGAGGAGGGCCAGGACGTGCTCCTCTTCATCGACAACATCTTCCGCTTCGTCCAGGCCGGCTCCGAGGTCTCGGCCCTGCTCGGCCGGATGCCCTCTCAGGTGGGCTACCAGCCCACGCTGGAGTCAGAGATGGGCGAGCTACAGGAGCGCATCACCTCGACCCGCAAGGGCTCGGTGACCTCGATCCAGGCCATCTACGTCCCCGCCGACGATCTGACCGACCCGGCGCCGGCCTCGGCCTTCGCGCACCTGAACGCGACGACGACGCTGTCACGCTCGATCGCCGAGAAGGGCATCTACCCGGCCGTCGACCCGCTCGACTCGACCTCGACCATCCTCAAGGCCGAGATCCTCGGCGAGGAGCACTTCCAGGTGGCCAACGCGGTCAAGCGGGTGCTCCAGCGCTACCGCGAGCTCCAGGACATCATCGCCATCCTGGGCATCGAGGAGCTCTCCGACGATGACCGCCTGACCGTCAACCGGGCGCGCAAGCTCGAGCGTTTCCTGTCCCAGCCGTTCTTCGTGGCTCAGCAGTTCACGGGAGTCGACGGCGTGTACGTCCCGATCGAGGAGTCGATCCGCGGCTTCAAGGAGATCCTCGACGGCAAGCACGACGACCTGCCCGAGCGCGCCTTCTTCCTCAAGGGCACGATCGACGACGTCGTCCGGGACGCGGGCGGGGACTCGGGCCGGGGCTCGGAGGCGGAGAAGCCCGCCGAGGAGAAGAGCGACTCCGAGGGCGAGAGCGATCCCGGCTCCGAGGGCGAGGGCGATTCCGGCGGCGAGTAGCCGGTAATGCCCCACGAGAAGTTCCAGGCCGAGGTCCTCACGCCCGAGGGCAAGGTGTTCGATCAGGAGGTCGAGATGATCTCCACGGTCACAGCGGCCGGATCGATCGGCGTCATGGCCCACCACGAGCCGGTCCTGGCCATGCTGGAGGCGGCCGAGCTTCGTCTTTATCGCAGCGACTCCGACGTGGTCACCTTCGCCCAGGCCGAGGGCTACCTCCAGGTGGCTGAGAACCGTGTCCTGCTCCTGGTCGAGGAGGCCCAGCCGCCCGATCAGCTCGACGTCGCGCAGCTGCGCGAGCGACTCCAGCAGGCCGAGCACGAGCTGGAGTCAGCCGGGGAGGACACCGAGCGCCGGCGGATGGCGCAGCGAGACAAGGCGCGCTGGGAGAGGTTCCTCAGTATCGCTGAGGGCGGTGGATAAGGCCCCTCCGCGCTTGGCCGAGCCCTCGTCAGACGCCGTGGGGCACGGCCTATCCTGGGTCAATGCTCGATGAACGTGTCCTGGCCGAGCGGCTGATCCGCTACGACACCTCGCGACCCGAGGAGCTCGTGGCCGCCGCAGGATTCGTCAAGGGTTGGCTCGAATCACGGGAGATCGAGGTACAGGACCTGGAGCACAACGGGCTGCCGGTGCTCGTGGCGGAGGTCGGGCCCGCCGCCGGCGAGCCGGTGCCGTGCGTGGTGTGGCACGGCCACCTCGACGTGGTGCCCGGGCGCCCCGAGCAGTTCGAGCCCCGGGTCGACGGCGACCGGCTGATCGGCCGGGGGGCCTATGACATGAAGGGCGCGCTGGCGGCCATGATGTGTGCGCTGAAGGACCTCGATCACCAGGAGCGCGTGCGCATCCGGCTCATCTGCGTGTGCGATGAGGAATCCGAGGAGCTCGACTCCCGCTCCACCGACGCCGTCGTCGGCCGCGGCCTGGCCGGCGACTTCGCCATCACCGGCGAGCCGACCGACCTGCGGATCGGGGTCGAGGCCAAGGGCGTGCTGGCCATGCGGATCGAGGTTCACGGCCGGGCCGCGCACAGCTCGACGCCGTGGCTGGGCGACAACGCCGTGCTTAAGGCCATCGACGTCTTCCGGGGGATCGAGTCGCTGCCCTTCGCGCGGGAGTCCTCGGAGATGTTCGACCGCCCGTCGATCAACCTGGGACGCATCGAGGGCGGCGACGCGGTCAACAAGGTGCCCGACGAATGCACGATGGCCGTGGACATCCGTTACCTGCCCGGCCAGCAACCGGAGGAGATCCTGCGCCAGGTGCAGAGCCTGCCGGACACCGAGGTCACCCGGACCTTCATCCATCCGCCCGTGACCGTCCCGCCCAGCGACCCGTTCGTGCGCACGCTCTCCGACGCCGTGGCCCGGTTCGTGGACGGAGAGCGGATCAGCGTGGGGCGCGATGGCGCCTCGGACGCCGCCGCCTTCCTGGCCGCCGGGGTGCCGGCGGTGGAGTTCGGCCCGGTGGGCGCCGGGCACCACGGCCCGGAAGAGTGGGTCTCGGTGGCCTCGCTGGCTCGCTACCGGCGGGCGC
>Ga0102924_1006918_pt1 | contig 10516 bp, 7 predicted proteins | sample PaiPotPPM11metaG_FD_80116 | JGI IMG/M metagenome (GOLD analysis project Ga0102924, IMG submission 80116) | Iron sulfur acid spring bacterial and archeal communities from Banff, Canada, to study Microbial Dark Matter (Phase II) - Paint Pots PPM... ...
CCGGAGAAAGTCACCGCCTCCGCTCCCGTCAGGCTACAGGGAGATCCCGCAAATCGGCGTAACGAGCGCCGGGGTCATTTTAATCCCGCCGGAGGGGTCAGGATAATCCCGCCGTTGCCAAGCCCCGCTCAACCTCGATAGATCGTCGAGCTATGCCATTCCAGCGCCGAATTGTCCGGCCGCTGTTCCGCCGCATCCGGGACCTGTACGGGGCGATCGTGCAGGTCATAGTAGATCACACCATTGTGGAACTGGTCCCGGATTTGCGGACTGACACTGAATCGAAGGTCCGGCGTCACGGTGACGTAGCCTTGATCGAAGAGCCGATGGATATCGCTCCGCATAAGGATGCCGTTCTGCACCTCGTGCGATTGGAGCTCAGAAAACGGGCGTATGTGGGCCGCGTCGAGCGCCGGCAGCGTTTTCTCGCCGGTGATCGCGCAGCGGCGGCCATACGCGTCCATGACCATGAGCGGGAACGCGCCTTGTCCCAAACGCGGCAGGTGTGAGCGGTAATCGAAACGCCCCCGGTCCCGGTAACGAAAACGCCCCCACCCTTTCCGAACTAGAAAGGGCTCCCCCGAGCCGTCTTCAGCCGGCGGCTCGGTGGAGTAATGGTGATTTCCGTGACCCTCTTTGATTCCATTCGTCACTGGCACGACCAGGGGATGTCTCGGCGCGAGATCGCCCGTCGCCTGAATGTCGACGTGAAAACCGTTGCGCCGCCAGCTCCTTAAAATGGCCGCCGGAGCGAGGGCGCCGCAGCGCTCGTCGCCGGGGTCCAAACTCGACCCCTATCTCGATCGCGTCGGCAAAATGCTCAATGACGGCCGGAGCGCCTGGAGTATCTACCGGAGCTCAGCGCGGATCCGGCGTTCGACGCATCGTGCGAACTGGTCAAGAAGTGTGTGGCGCGCCTTCGCGTGCGCGATCCGAAAGTGTATGAGCGCTTGGAGCATCCGCCCGGCCACGTCGGCTCGACCTGGGTGCCGTGCCCGATCGTCGGGCGCCGAACTGTCGACTGGCGGTTACGCTCTTCGCCGCGCCTCAAATTTGGCCACCGCAACATGAGGACTGGCGATAGGGGTTAGGTACAACGTGCTATCACAACGTTGCGGTGGCAACGATCATTTCTTCGTCAGTAAGGCGCAGGATTTTCGAGCCTTTCGCGTTGCGCCGAACAGCCCTAAGGGCACCGATCGAAACGTGCAGGAAGCGATTTAAGGTAGTGGCCAACACTACCTCCTTTTCGTCCGTTACAAGGCTGTGCCCGACCAACGCCCCAATCTCAGTTGAGTTAGCCATCGCCTTGACTCCCGGCCCTCCGCGAGATGTACTTCGATATTCTGCGACCGGCACCCGTTTTGCAAAACCCCTGGCACTGACGAATACGATGTGACGCCTTGTGTCCGGGGTCTCGATGTGACGTCTTGCGTCCGAGGACGTCACGGTAACGGCCGCGACGATATCAGCTGGGGCCATCGTTATCGCCCGCACGCCCCTTGCTGCGCTCCCCATCGGACGTACATCGCGCTCTCCGAAGCGTACGACGTGACCCATTTGAGTCGACAATACAAGGTCGTTCGATCCATCGGACACCTCTACTGCGACGACTTCATCGCCTTCATCGAGCCGGATGACTCGTAACCCGTTTCGACGCAGATTACGGAATTCGGCAATCTCCGTCTTCTTCACAACGCCAGCCCCGGTACCTATGATCAGATACCCAGGGCGGTCAAGTCCGGCGATGGCAAAAATAGCGGTTACCGCTTCCCCGGGGGCAACCTGCAGCAACTCCTCCAGCGGAGTACCGCGCGCGAGCGGCGCGACTTCCGGAATGTCGCCGGCTTCGATTCCGAACATGCGGCCCTTGTTTGTGATGAACAGGACGCGGTGATGCATCGCAACGACAACAAGTTGCCGAATAATAGCATCCGCGTCGCTGACGTCTGAACACGAGCGTCCACCAGTCCCGATAGAACGAATCGCGTCTACGTCAAACCGCTTAACATTGCCGCGACTTGTCAGAACAATAAACACATCGCCACGAGCCGTCGTGTGCGGAGTGCTATTCGCCATGAAGGACTCCGACCCGCTTGGGCTGCCAGATCTTCTGAGCCACCGAGTCTGACGCCTCGCTGGCGTCCCGGCGGCCGTCTTCGAAAGCCTCCCAGTCTTGCACCGTTCGAGCTCGCGGTTCGGCGGTTGCGGACGTTCCACCCGTGCGACGCTACGGGAGGGCCAAGACGGATCGGCGCTCGCGCAAAATTTAGTGCCTCGACGAAGGGTCTGTGCCAGGATGGTGGCACGATGCCTAGCGAAGATGATTTCAATATGGCTAGTTGGTTGCGCAATAAGACAGCAACTATTGTTGACCTATTTGCAGGGACGGGTGGTATGGGTCTTGCGAGTTTGCTGACTCCAGCCTTGCGGAACCGCGCTCGAATTGTTCACGTCGCGGAGCTCAGCTCCGAATACGTGGAGATAATCCGAAAAAACTATGACTACTTTCGCAGGCGAATTGGGACCGCGGAGCAGGTTCCGAAAACCATCGAGCCAACGGATCTCAGCGGGCGCCCCGCTTTGGAGGCGTTGGATAAGATCAGCCGTCGCTTCGGCGGTGTAACGCTGCTGCTTGCCGGCCCCCCCTGCCAAGGCTTTTCTACGTCAAACCGCATTTCACGGGCGCACACCAATCCGCAGAACTTGCTCGCACTTGATACCGTTGACGCCATCAAGGCTGCGAGTCCACGAATCGCCATCATTGAAAACGTACCGGGCATCCAGACGATGGCCTCTGCTCGACGAGGTACTCTCAGCGTTTCCCAACACATCGAACTTGAGCTCCGGCGAAATGGCTATTTCGTTACGACCGCACTACTCAACGCTGCGGACTATGGGGTTCCACAGCACCGCCTTCGGTCTTTTACAATCGCTATAAGCGCTTCAATAGCAGATTCGTTCGATCTCAATAACCTGATCCCGCCGGCGAAATTTGGACCCGGCCGAAAGTACCAATATAGAACGGTGGGCGACGCTTTCAGCGATCTGCCTACTATCGACAATGGTTCTTCATGCCTAGTCTCCGAGTATGCCCGGGCTGCCGCATCAGGCTACCAGCGCGAAATACGCCGTTTCTCGGACGGCTTATTCGATCACGTGACGACTAAGCACGCGCCCTACGTCATCGAGCGTTACCAGGAAATTCCCGCAGGCGGCAATTGGACCGCGATCCGTAAAAAGCTCCGAAACTACGCGAATCCAGACAATACGCACACCAATATCTATCATCGCCTTGACCCGAAGAAGCCCTCCAAGACTATCGGCAATTTTCGTAAAGCGATGACGATCCATCCCTCGGAAGACCGCGGACTCTCGTTGCGCGAAGCGGCCCGCCTACAATCAATTCCCGACTGGATCAGATTTTTCGGCGAGGATGCCGAAATATTTAGGGGCCAGCTTCGCGGACTCGGTGCTCGACAGCAACAGGTTGGCAACGCCGTGTGTTTCCGGCTGACGGGCGAGCTAGTATCACATCTGTTTAAAAACGCGTAGGCGAATCACAACGAGCTACCAATGGCGCCGAAAGCGAGACTGACCGTAATGCCTTATCGAACGAGGCAATGGGCGAAGCGTTCCGGGCAGCTAGGCCTCTGGATTTGCTCGCCGGCGAGCTCGCGAACGCCGCGATGCCTCGGCCTTTCGCACTCTGCACTCGTCGCACAGCTTCGTCTCCACGCCGCGTGGCTGCTTTCCGCAATCCGGACAAAGCCCCTGCTCCAAAAGATCCGCACGCTTTTTGCTCATTTGCTCTATTATATGTCAAATGGACCGTTCGGAAAACATGCGCCGGATCCGTTCGACAGACACCCTCCCCGAGCTGGCGTTGCGCCGGGCGCTTCACGGTCGCGGTCTACGTTACCGCCTGCATTGCAAAGACCTTCCTGGTACGCCCGACATAGTATTCCGCGCGGCTCGCGCGGCGATCTTTGTTAATGGCTGCTTTTGGCATCGCCATGAAAATTGCCGCTTCGCGACCCGGCCTAAAACCCGCGTCGAATATTGGGAGCCAAAATTGCGACGCAATGCCGAACGCGATTTGGAAAATCAGCAAGCGTTGCTTCGCGCTGGGTATCGAGTCTTTGTCGTTTGGGAATGTCAGTTGGCGACCGAAAAAGAGGTTGAAGCCGTTGCCGCCAAAATCGAGCGACGCCTCGCAGGGGTAAAGACCCGCCTCGGGCGCTACTCAGATGAGCCGTAATCCTTACAGCCTGAGAAAGCGAGCGCAGGGCAGCACTCGGTGGTCGCGGAATGAGCGCCAGATTGCCATCCACAAACGGGTTTTACCTTGTCTCTAATTAGATCTCCACGCAGTCCTATGGACGTCGGTGATTTCTCTCGGCATCGATCAAAGTTGCGCTTTCAAACCCGCTGCTCGACATGAGGGCCGTTTCGCATCCTCCCGACGCTTACTCGATCATTAACTCCTTACGTGCGATTGGCTACAGTTTCAACACTGCGCTCGCGGACATTATCGATAACAGCCTCGCCGCAGGCGCGAAAAATATTGACATAGCCTTTCGGAGCGAGCCGGAACCATATCTTGCCATTTTAGACGACGGCATTGGAATGTCACCGGCCGTTCTAATGCAGGCGATGAAGCACGGCGGCAACGGCCCCGATCAATCAAGGGCGGCCGAAGATTTAGGCCGTTACGGGCTGGGCTTGAAGACTGCCTCAATGTCGCAGTGCCGCAGGTTATCTGTAATAACTTTGCACGAAGGCATTCTTTCGGCGGCACGTTGGGATCTTGACCTCGTTGAATCCCACAACGAATGGATATTGCAGCTTCTAGAAGGCACCGAGCCGGACGTTCTGCCGCGAGTCGACGAATTGCGTAAAATAGGGCACGGTACGATCGTTCTGTGGCAACAGTTTGATCGCGCTACGGCCGGCGCCCAGCTACCAGGGAGAGCCCTCGAGAAGCTTGTCGACGAAAGCCATGCCCATCTCTCGCTAGTGTTTCATCGTTACATTGCGCCAGCCGGGCGTGATCCCGGTTGCGCGATCTCAATCAATTCTCTAGCGCTCGAGCCCTACGATCCATTCATGATATCAAACCCATTTACTGAGGCTCTACCCCGTGAGCGGTTGGTGCTTGATGGGGGCACTGTCGATATTCAGCCATACATTCTGCCGCACCTATCCAACATCAGCGCATCCGAAATGCGGAAAGCGGGCGGGAGCGAGCGGCTCAGACAAACGCAGGGGTTCTATGTTTATCGAAATAGGCGATTGATAACTTACGGAACGTGGTTTCGGCTGGTCCGCCACGACGAACTCAGCAAACTTGCTCGGGTCCGTATCGACATAACAAATTCACTGGACCACCTTTGGGGACTAGACGTAAAGAAATCCACCGCTTCTCCTCCGGAGGCAGTGCGTGCAACGCTTCGGCGGATCACCGATCGCATCGCTAGCCGCGGTGCGAATGTCTTCCGCGAACGGCGTCGCCGAGCCCACCACGGGGATACCGTCCACGTATGGGAACGCAGTAAGATCCGCGGCGCGACAATATATTCGGTGAACCGCGACCACCCCGTCTTTTCCTCCCTGATAAGCGATTTGACCCAGGGACAACTCGCGACATTCGAGCAAGCGGTGCGCACGTTAGAGATTGCATTGCCGACCGACGCCATATATGCCGACATGGCGGGGGATGAACCCGTCGAGCAGCCTGCGGAAGAACTTGCATTGAGCCTGATGGCGTTGGCTCGTTCTATGCTAGAAACCGCTGGCGCCGACACTGTGGCCCGCGCGCGTCTCCTCGCGGCATTGTCGTCTTTCGATCCATTTAGCATGTACCCAGCGCACACGCGACAAATCGTTGAGACACTTCGAAATGGCTAGCCCGAACGCGTCCAATATTACGAAGGCAGTCTTAACGACTCTTCCGTCGGACCGGCGGCCGTCGGAGGACGAGGTCCTCCAGCTATCAACGGCATTCCGACAGATCTTTTCTGTTGATGACGAGGAGTTCGCCGCCATCCTGCGTGACCTTCACGCGAAGTTCGCAATTACGATGGACATGGGAACGGCGCTTTGCGACGATCGGCATCTGCCGTGGCTCAGCGGCCGCAAAGCGTCTCTTAAACCGTATTATTGGGATCGCCTCATGACTTTTCTAGGCCGACAGAGCTGGCCGCCGCTGGTTGTGAACGCGCTCGATCGCGTCACAGACGAGATCCTTGACTTATCCGGTGATCCAAAACGCGAAGGTCCGAGGCGCGGTCTTGTCGTCGGCGATGTCCAGTCCGGTAAGACGGCCACGTACACGGCCCTATGCTGCAAGGCGGCAGACGCAGGGTTTCGCTTAATCATCCTGCTGACCGGCACGTTGGAGAGCTTGCGACGCCAAACTCAAGAGCGGTTAGACGAGGGTTTTGTCGGGCTTGATAGTTCCGAAATACTTCAAACGGGAATCCGCACAAATCGCCTGGTCGGCGTGGGTCATGTCGACAGCCAGCGTACCGCGGGCGTTTTCACTTCTCGTTCTCGGGATTTCAGCAAAAACTTATTGAATCAGCTTGGCTTTCGCCTAGACGCCTTTCAGGAACCCGTTCTGGTTGTGGTCAAAAAGAACAAACGCATCCTGGAGAACCTGGAGAACTGGCTTCTAAGCTACAATGCGAGAAGCGACGGCACGATTGAAACGCCTATGTTGCTGATCGACGACGAAGCGGATTCGGCGTCGATAAACACAAATGCGGCGTCGGTCGACGCAACCGCAATTAATGCACGTATTCGAACGTTACTCAAGCTCTTTCGTCGATCCACCTATGTAGGTTTTACCGCGACCCCGTTTGCGAATGTTTTCATAGACCCAGATACTGACGACGCCATGCTCGAGGACGATCTATTCCCCAAAGACTTCATCTACAGCCTTGAGGCGCCCGCGAACTATATCGGCCCAAGGGCGGTGTTCACCGACGAGGCCACCCGCTTCATCCAGAAAATCGACGACGCTGAGGCCTATTTCCCGTCGAGCCAACGGTCGACGTCGACAGTGAGTGCCTTGCCGCCAAGCCTAAGCGAGGCCCTCAGGAGTTTTGTCATTGTGAACGCTTTGCGCGACTTGCGCGGTGATGTTGGCACGCATAGGTCAATGCTGGTCAATTTAAGTCGCTTCACAAATGTACAGAATCAGGTGGCTTCCATGCTTGACGCGCAGCTTCGAGAGCTGCAACGTCATATCAGAACGTTTGGCCGACTCGAGACAGCCACTGCGTTACAGCAATCGCCGCATATTGCCTTACTTTACGACCTGTGGCAGCGCGACTTTCAGGACGGCCAGTTTAGTTGGCACGAGGTACAGTTCGCCCTAAACGAGGCAGCCCAGCCAATCGTCGTACGATCCGTGAATCAAACAAGCGGCGCTCTCGACTACAAACCGCACAAGGAACTCGGTCTCCGTATAATTGCGGTCGGTGGTAATAGCCTTTCGCGTGGCCTGACGCTAGAGGGGCTTTCAACGAGCTATTTTTATCGAAACTCCCAGATGTACGACACGTTGCTCCAGATGGGGCGTTGGTTCGGGTATCGAGATGGTTACGCCGACCTCTGCCGCTTGTGGATTACAGATGAGGCCGCTGACTGGTACTCCTACATCATGGAGGCTACGGAGGAACTTCGCGACGAGTTCAAGCGAATGCAAGCCCTTTCGCTGACCCCGCGGGACTTTGGCCTGAAGGTTCGCGCCCATCCCGAGTCCCTCATTGTGACGGCACGAAATAAGATGCGATCCGCCGAGACGATCATTCGAAATGTGTCGCTGAGTGAACAAGGACCCGAGGCCGCTCGGCTACGGTCCAATCAAGCTGTCCTTGATTCCAACCATCGCGCTGCCGAGCAATTCATTGGTGCCGTTTCGTCCCTCGGCAAGCGCGATCTCAGTTACAAGGGCTACTTCTGGCGATCAGTACCGAAGGACCTCGTCGCGACGCTGCTCGCCAACTTTCAAAGTCATCCGCTGAATTTCGACTTTCAGGTTCCCATGATCGCAGCCTTCCTCCGGCGTACAACGGAGGATAAACTTACCAATTGGGACGTGGCTATCGCGTCCGGCGAATTGGAGTCTGAGACATTCGCGGGCCTTTCTATAAATCCGATCCGACGGATACTAAAGGAGTCAACCGACCGTCAAACACTTCTCGTCTCCGGGACAAAGTTGAGAGTCGGCTCAGGAGGTATCGAGCGGCTGGGCCTGACGCCTGAGCAAATCACCATCGCCCGACAGCGTGCGGAGAAGCAGACGAAACCGCGAGCCGTGACGGATGCCGATTATCGAGCCGCCCGCTCCGTGCCGCTCCTGCTGCTCTATGTGATCCGCGGCTTCACGCGCGACGGTAAGGATGATCCCGGAGTTCCGTATCGCAAGGATCGGCCGCCACTGATATCTCTAGGCCTAAGCTTTCCGCGATTCGATGACAGCTCGATTGCAAGCCGCGTGGAGTATCGGGTTAATACAATCGAAATGCGAGCTTTGCTTCCAGATGAAGCCGAGGACGACACCTGGGACGAACATGACGCAGATTGAGGCGCTGTGGAAAGCCCTCGAGCAAGGCGGCGACATCGGCGGAGCCCAAAGGGTTGATGATAGTCATTCGAGCGACTTTTATTGTTCGCTTGACGCGTCCGGACGCAGGGGCCTTCTTTTAATCAGCGCGGTCGAGCCGCCAATGCCGCCGCCAACATTCGATGCTGTCGAAATATTTGTCGGCCGCCGCGGCGATGGAAGATGGTCGCTTGGGATGTGGCTTACAAACTCGTCGTTATGCGTAGTGTTTGCGATGCTCTGCCAGGATCTGGTCTCGTCAAGTCGCGATCTTTCGCAGGACGCAGTTCCGTCATTCGTAGTTAATCGTCTGCTGCGCTGGCGCCGGTTGCTGGAGCAAGGCGTAGACTCGGCGATGCCGATCTCCGAGCTTCGGGGTTTAGTCGGCGAGCTGGTCGTGCTAAAGCTGTGCCTGGACCATTGGCCCATCCCAGACGTGGTGGAGGCCTGGCAGGGCCCCCTAGGCGCGCCCCAGGATTTTTCGCTTCCGGCGCTGCTGCTCGAAGTCAAGGCTGTACGCCCCTCAGCAATGACGGCCCGTATCAATTCCGCCGATCAGCTTGAATCGCCCGACGGAAGACTTCTGCGGCTCGCAGTGGTGGTTCTGGCCTCGACAGTCGGTGCCTCAGAGCCCGGATTCAGCGTACCTGACCTGATAGCCGAGATTCGCAACCGCATATCTGGCTATCCCGCTACCTTGCTAGAGCTGGACGGCCGTCTGCGCGCCGCTGGATACGTGGAACACGTAGCGTACGAGAAACAATGTTTCCGTGTGGAGAGCGTGCGTTTCTTCGCCATTGACGAGGACTTTCCACGCATCACTCGATCGCAGCTTTCAACCGGCATCGTTGACATATCATATGACATTGCGCTCACCGCGTGCACGCCCTTTGCCGTAATGTTGGAGACCTAGCTTGGACCTCGATGCTTTTAAAGATGAAATCTATAATCGCGTAGCCATTTGGGCGGAAGCTGACCAGAATTTTCGGCATTCAGCCTTCGTTGACGTCTTAGCGGATCTTCTCGCTGAAGCCGGAGAAGTTTCGAACTTCGAGCCCTGCTACTATCGTGGACGATCAGGAAAGCGAGCTGTCGCAATCGACGGTTATGCATTCGACAGCGCCGACGCATCGGTACGCGTGTTCCTCGCTGAGCCGCTATTTGACAATGGAGCAAGGCTCTCGCAATCGGACGCTACAACTCTCTTCGCCCGGCTACGCGCGTTCCTTGAAGACTCGTTTTCCGGGAAGCTGGGACAGACTATAGACGAGAATTCTCCAACTCGTGCGCTCGCAGAAGAGCTTGCCCGACGCGCACCCGAGCTCTCGCGGATTCGAGCTTATCTTCTTTCAGACGCGACCCTGAGCGAAAGGGTAAAGGATTGGCCCGACGGCTCGGTAGGCGACGTGCCGATTGAATTCCATATCTGGGACGTCACCCGGTTTCATCGCGCCCACATGTCACGAACTGGGCAAGATGAGCTCGTCGTTGACTTCGGTGACATCACGACCTCTGGCGTTCCTTGCATTGAGGCGAGCACCGTCGAAAGCCCATATTCCGCATACCTGTGCGTGATACCGGGAACTATCTTAGCCGAAATCTATAATAGATACGGAAGTCGCCTTCTCGAAGGCAACGTTAGAAGCTTTTTGCGAACTGCGGGCAAGGTGAACAAGGGCATCCGAAATACGATCTTGCACGAGCCCGAAATGTTCTTTGCCTATAACAACGGTATCGCAGCGACGGCCACCTCCGTCAGCATCGCAGCGACTCCAAACGGCAAAGCCTTAATTTCGGCAACGGATCTTCAGATTGTAAATGGCGGCCAGACCACCGCTTCTCTTGCCGCGAGCGCCAAAGGCAATCGCGTCAAGCTTGAGCGCACGTTCGTCCCAATGAAGC
>Ga0102924_1006919_pt1 | contig 10516 bp, 8 predicted proteins | sample PaiPotPPM11metaG_FD_80116 | JGI IMG/M metagenome (GOLD analysis project Ga0102924, IMG submission 80116) | Iron sulfur acid spring bacterial and archeal communities from Banff, Canada, to study Microbial Dark Matter (Phase II) - Paint Pots PPM... ...
GATCGTGGTCACTTTTCGGTGATATCGACGGAAAAGTGACCGTGATCATGACGGCGCACCTTCCGGCGGCACCACAACCCAAGATCCGGGCAGCCCGAACCCGGGGCCACCGTGACCGGCCCGGACCCCTGAGACCGCAGGAACGCAAGGGAACAGCGGCGACTGGACGAAAGCCCCGGCCGGCCCGCGCGGCGCAGCCAAGCCCGGGCTCCTGGCCCAGAAACTGCCATGCACTGATCACCTCGACAGTTGCGCGACGCCCTCCAGAGGGGTAGCAACGGGACATTCATCAGCTCTGGGACCCCCAGGACCGGCCAGGCCGCGCCCCACGCGTCGCGCCAACCCCGCGAGCCACACGCGCCGCGCCAGGCTCACGTGCTGGTGATGATCGTTTGTCTCAGGCGTCAGACGCGGGCGGCGACTGGCCACTGGGGGACGGTGGCCAGGTGGCGCATCAGGTCGGCGAACTCGGCCGGAGACAGGCTCTGCTCCGAGTCCGACAGCGCCTTCTCTGGCTCCGGGTGCACCTCCACCAGCAGGCCGTGCGCTCCCGCTGCCCGTGCCGCCCAGGCCATCGGGGCCACATACGGACGGCTGCCCGTCCCGTGGCTCGGGTCCACGATGATCGGCAAGTGCGACCGCTCGCGGACCACCACCACCGCCGACAGGTCCAGCGTGTTCCGGGTCGCGCTCTCGAACGTGCGGATGCCCCGCTCGCAGAGGATCACCTGCTGATTGCCCTGGGCCACCACGTACTCGGCCGCCGCCAGCCACTCCTCGATGGTGCTGGACAGCCCGCGCTTGAGCAGCACCGGCCGGTCCACCTTGCCCAGTTCGCGGAGCAGGTCGAAGTTCTGCATGTTGCGCGCCCCGACCTGCAGGATGTCGGCGGCGGCGGCCATCCGCGGGACCTGGTCCACCGCCATCACCTCGGTGATGACCGGCAGGCCGGCCTCGCGCCCGGCCGCGACCAGCAGGTCCAGTCCGTCCCAGCCCAGGCCCTGGAAGGAGTAGGGCGAGGTCCGCGGCTTGAACACGCCGCCGCGCAGCACCCGCGCGCCGTGCTCGGCCACGAACCGGGCCGTGGTGGTGATCTGCTCCTGGCTCTCGACCGAGCACGGCCCGGCCATGACCACGAAGCCGTCCCCGCCGATGAGCAGGTCGCCCACCGCGATGAGCGTGTCGTCCTGGCGCGCGGCCCGGTCGACGAGCTTGTAGTGCCGGGACCGGCCCGCGGCGGGCTTGGGGGCGGCGGCCACGGCCTCCAGCATCTCGGCCGGATCCTGCTCGGCGGCCTTTGTTGCGGAAGGGTTTTCCTGGTTAACATCCACCGCGAGGTCGGCCGTCCGCGTCGGGGCGCGCAACGCCTTGGCCGGGTAGCTGCCCAGGATCTTGACGAAGAGCGCGGCGGCCCGCAGTTCGTCCAGCGCGGCGGCGGTGCGGGGATCGGCGGCGTTGCCCTCGAAGTCGACGAAGAACATGTACTCCCAGGGCCGGCCGGGCCGCGGGCGGGACTCCAGCTTGGTCATGGAGTGACCGCTGCCCGACAGCACCTCCAGGCAGCGCAGCAGGTCGCCTTCCTCGTGGCCGGTGACCAGGATGAGGCTGGTCTTGCACGGGATGCGCAGGTCAACGGGCTCGGGGGTGCGGGACAGGACGACGAACCTGGTGTAGTTGTCGGTGCGGTCCGATACGTTGTGCCGCAGCACGGTCAGGCCGTAGGCGGCGGCCGCGTCGACCGAGCCGATGGCCGCGGTGGTCGGGTCGGCCGCCTGGGAGACCGCGCGCATGGCCTCGGCGGTGTCGAAGTAGCTGGTCGGCGCGGCCTGCGGGACCGACAGCAGGAACTGCGAGCACTGCTCCAGGCCCTGCGGGTGGGACAGGATTCGCCGCAGCGAGGTCAGCGGCACCTCGGCCACGCCGGCCAGGCAGTGGTCGACCTTCCAGGTCTCCTCGCCGATGATGTACAGCTCGTGCTCGCGCAGCAGGGCGTAGACCTCGTTGATGCTGCCGGCCGTGGTGTTCTCGATCGGCAGCACGGCCAGGTCGGCCTGGCCGCCGATGAGGGCGCCGGCCGCCTCGCGGAAGGTCCGGTAACCGGTCAGGTCGCCGTCCAGGCCGCGGCCGGCCAGGTACTTCTGGGCCGCGGCGTCGCTGTAGGCGTGGGCCACGCCCTGGAACGCCACGCGGACCTGGCCGCCCGGCTCGCCGTTCAGCCGCCGGGTCTGCTGGGCCACCGAGTCGTTGATCAGCTCGCGGAAGACCCGGCGCACCAGGCTGGCCGAGACGCCCAGGTCGGCGGCCGCGGCGGCGACGCCGTCGAGCACCTTGCGCTCGCGCTCGGCGTCCTGGATGCCGGCCGCGCCGTGCTGCTTGACCTCCGCGATCGCGGTGATGATGTCGCGCCGCTGGGCGATCAGCCGCACGATCCCGCTGTCCACCTCGTCCAGGTCCTGGCGGAGCCCGGAGATGTCCGGACGCTGTCCGTTCATAGCCGCTCACGCTATCGCATGGGCCACACCAGCCCGCTCCCACCGCTCTGCTGCCGCCGTATGGGGTTGACACGTTCCAACGGTTGCTCTGAGACTGATCACGATGCGGATCGCGCTATTCGTGACCTGCCTGGCCGACACCTTGTTTCCCGACGTCGGGAAGGCCACCGTCACCCTGCTGGAGCGGCTCGGTCACGAGGTCGAGTTCCCCGCGGCCCAGACCTGCTGCGGTCAGATGCATGTCAACACGGGCTACCAGCGCGACGCGCTGCCGCTGGTCCGGCGCTACGTCGAGGTATTCGAGCGCGGCTACGACGCGATCGTGATGCCGTCGGGGTCGTGCGCGGGGTCGGTCCGCCACCAGCACGCCATGGTCGCCCGGCGGTCAGGGGACGAGCTGCTGGCCCGCCGCGCCGAGGCCGTGGCCGCCCGCAGCTACGAGCTGTCTGAGCTGCTCACCGATGTGCTCAAGGTCGAGGACGTGGGCGCCTGGTACCCGCACCGGGTCACCTACCACCCCACCTGTCACTCGCTGCGGGTGCTGCGGGTGGGCGACCGGCCCCTGCGGCTGCTGCGCCGGGTGGCCGGGCTGGAGCTGGTTGAGCTGCCCGACGCCGACGTGTGCTGCGGCTTCGGCGGCACGTTCGCGGTCAAGAACGCCGACACCTCCACCGCGATGCTGGCCGACAAGATGCGCAACGTGCTCGACACCAGGGCCGAGGTCTGCACGGCCGGGGACAGCTCCTGCCTGATGCACATCGGCGGCGGCCTGTCCCGGCTGCGGACCGGCATCCGCACCGTGCACCTGGCCGAGATCCTGGCCTCGACACGGGAGACGTCGCGATGACATTCCTCGGCCTGCCCACCGCCCCGCCAGGGGTCGGCCACCTGCACGCCCCCGAGCCGTTCCCGGCCGCCGCGCGCCAGGCGCTGGCCGACAGCCAGCTGCGCGGCAACCTGCGCCGGGCCACCGCCACCATCCGGGCCAAGCGGGCCAGGGTGGTCGGGGAGCTGCCCGACTGGGAGGAGCTGCGCGCGGCCGGCGAGGCGATCAAGACCCGGACCATGGCCCGCCTGGACACCTACCTCGAGCAGCTCGAGGAGCAGGTCACCGCGCGGGGCGGCACTGTGCACTGGGCCAGGGACGCGGCCGAGGCCAACGCCATCGTGGCCGGCCTGGTCAAGGCGGCCGGCGCCAGCGAGGTGGTCAAGGTCAAGTCGCTGGCCACCGACGAGATCGGCCTCAACGAGGCGCTGGCCGACGAGGGCATCGAGGCCTACGAGACCGACCTGGCCGAGCTGATCGTGCAGCTCGGCGACGACTGGCCCTCGCACATCCTGGTCCCGGCCATCCACCGCAACCGGGCCGAGATCCGCGAGATCTTCCTGCGCGAGATGTCCGACGTCGACCCCGGCCTGACCGACGACCCGCCCGCCCTGGCCGAGGCCGCCCGGCTGCACCTGCGGCGCAAGTTCCTGTCCGCGCGGGTCGGCATCAGCGGGGCCAACTTCGCCATCGCCGAGACCGGAACCCTGTGCGTGGTCGAGTCCGAGGGCAACGGCCGGATGTGCCTGACCCTGCCCGAGACCGTGATCACCGTCATGGGCCTGGAGAAGGTCATCCCCAGCTGGGCCGACCTCGGCGTCTTCCTCCAGCTCCTGCCCCGCTCCTCCACCGGCGAGCGGATGAATCCCTACACCTCCATGTGGACCGGCGTCACGCCCGGCGACGGCCCGCAGCAGTTCCACCTGGTGCTGCTCGACAACGGGCGCACCGCCGCGCTGGCCGACTCCACCGGCCGGGCCGCCCTGCACTGTATCCGCTGCTCGGCCTGCCTCAACGTGTGCCCGGTCTACGAGCGCGTCGGCGGCCACGCCTACGGCTCGGTCTACCCCGGCCCCATCGGCGCCGTGCTGTCGCCCCTGCTCACCGGCGTCGAGGGCAACCCCACGCTGCCGTATGCCTCCTCGCTGTGCGGCGCCTGCTACGACGTCTGCCCGGTCAAGATCGACATCCCGTCGATCCTGGTTCAGCTGCGGGCCCGGCACGTCGAGGAGGCCCGCCGCGAGCACCGGCTGCCCGGCCCCGAGGCCATCACCATGGCCGCCGCCTCCTGGGTGATGGCCAGCGGCGGCCGTTATCAGGCCGCCCAGCGCGCCGCGCGGGCCGGCCGCGTGCTCGGCCGCGGCGGCCGCATCCGCCGGCTGCCGCCGCCGCTGGCCGCCTGGACCGGGGCCCGCGACGCTCCGGTCCCGCCCGTGATGAGCTTCCGCCAGTGGTGGCGCCAGGAGCACTCGAGCAACAAAGGTGGTCCGGGGTGACTCCCCGCGACGAGGTCCTGGCCCGCATCCGCCGGGCCAACCAGGCCGCCGAGGCCGGCGCCGGGCCGCGCCATCCCGCCGCCGCGCCGGGCGAGGCCGCCTACCGCGAGGCCGGTGACCGGGACCAGGCCGAGCTGCTGGACCTGCTGGCCGACCGGCTCACCGACTACCGGGCCACCGTGCGCCGCACCACGGCCGCCTTGCTGGCGGGCGAGGTGGCGGCGGCCCTGGCCCGGCGCGATGCCCGCCGGGTGGTCGTGCCGGCCGGGCTGGACGTGTTCGGCCCGGCGGGACCGCCCGACGGCCTGGAGATCATCACCGACGACGGCCTGCATCCGCTTGTCCCGGTTGCCCCGCTTACCCCCGGTCAGCCTGCCGGGCCCGAGACCCAGCGGCCCGATCCGCGGGTGCTGGACTCGTGCGACGGCGCGGTCACCGGGGCGGCCGTGGCCATCGCCGAGACCGGGACCATCGTGCTCGACGCCGGCGCCGACCAGGGGCGCCGGGCGATCACGCTGGTGCCCGACTACCACCTGTGTATCGTCCGCGCCGATCAGGTCGTCGAGCTGGTCCCCGAGGCCGTCGAGCGCCTGTCCGGCGCCGCGGCCCGCCCGCTGACCTGGATCAGCGGCCCCTCGGCCACCAGCGACATCGAGCTCAGCCGCGTCGAGGGCGTCCACGGGCCGCGAACGCTCGAGGTCATCCTGGTCGAGCCCTGAGCCTGGCCCGGCACGCGCAACGGGCTAGGTCAGGAGGGAGAGGCGGACCTGGCGGTCGGGGTTGTCGACGTTGAGGTCGACCAGGACCACGGACTGCCAGGTGCCGAACGCTATCGAGCCGCCCACCACCGGCAGCACCGTGTAGGGGGCCAGGAACGCCGGGAGCACGTGCGAGCGGCCGTGGCCGCGCGAGCCGTGGGCGTGCCGCCAGCGGTCGTCGGCCGGCAGCACGTCGGCCAGCACGGCCAGCAGGTCGGTGTCGCTGCCCGCGCCGGTCTCGATCACCGCCAGCCCGGCCGTGGCGTGGGGCACGAACACGTGCAGCAGGCCGTCCCCGCCGCCCGAAGCCTCGCGGGCGAACTGCTCGCACTGGGCGGTGAGGTTGAACACGCCCTCGCGACCGCCGGTGCGCACCTCGATGAGCTGTGTCTTCATGGGCTCAGCTTCGCAGGTAGGAGGCACCGTTGAGGTCGATGATGCTGCCGCTGGCCCACTCGGCCTCGGGCGAGGCCAGGTACACCACCGCGGCCGCGATCTCCTCGGGCCTGGCCACCCGGCCGAACGGGCTCTGGGCCCGGATCACGTCACCGTCCGGCGAGGCCAGCCGCTCGGCGGCCATGTCGGTCTCCACGAAGCCCGGCGCCACGGTGCCCACCGCGATGCCGCGCGGGGCCAGTGCCTTGGCCAGCGACTGGCCGAGAGCGTTGAGCCCGGCCTTGCTGGCCCCGTAGGCGGGCTGGCCCGGCTCGCCGCGGAAGGCGCCGCGGGAGGAGACGTTGACGATCCGGCCGCCCGGCGGCATGTGCTGGACCGCGCACCAGATGGCGTTGGCCGGGCCGATCAGGTTGACGTCCAGCGTGGCCCGCCAGGCCGCCTGCCACTCCTCGTAGGACACCTCGGAGACCGGGTGTGACTGGTAGATGCCGGCGTTGTTGACCAGCACGTCCAGGCCGCCCAGGGCCGCCGCGGCGGCGTCCACCATGGTCCGCACGGCCTCCGGGTCGGCCAGGTCGGCCCGCACCACCACGTGCCCCTGGCCGGGCAGGCTGGCCCGCACCTTCTCGGCCAGCGCGGCCGAGTCCCGGTGGTGCACGGCCACCCGGTCGCCCAGCGCGGCGAACGCCTCGGCGGTGGCCCGGCCGATGCCGCGCGACGCGCCCGTGATCAGGATTGCCCGGTTAGTCACGGGTCGACCCTAGCGGGCGGGCCGCCCGGACCGGCGCAGCCGGGGTGCACCATCCCGGTCTCGCATGTGGTACCACTGGGGCATGACCCCGGGGAAGATCGCTGACCTGCCCACCCCGGCGCTGATCGTGGACCAGGCCGCGCTGGACGACAACATCGCCGTGATGGCCGCCGCGCTGCCCGGCTCCCACCTGCGCCCGCACGTCAAGGCGCACAAGTGCACCAGCCTGGCCCGCCGCCAGGCGGCCGCCGGGCACACCGCCTTCACCTGCGCCACCATCCGCGAGTGCGAGGGCATGGTCGAGGCCGGACTGGGCGATGACCTGCTGCTGGCCAACGAGGTGCTCAACGCCACCCGCCTGGGCGCCCTGGTCCGGGCCGGGGCCCGGATCACCATGGCGGTGGACTCGCCGGAGACCATCGAGGCCGCGGTGGCCGGCGGGGTGCCCGAGGTCGTCATCGACGTCAACGTGGGCATGCCGCGCTGCGGCTGCGAGCCGGCCGAGGCCGGACGGCTGGCCCAGCTGGCCGCCGACCGCGGCCTGGCCGTGCGCGGGGTCATGGGCTACGAGGGCCACGCCGTCGGCCTGCCGGACGAGTCCGAGCGGGAGCAGCAGTGCCAGCTGGCCATGGAGCTGCTCATGGCCGCGCACGAGGACGTGGGCGGCGACCTGATCTCGGCCGGCGGGACCGGCACCTTCGCCTGCAACACCTGGGCCACCGAGATCCAGGCCGGCTCCTACGCGCTGATGGACAGCGCCTACGGGCGCCTCGGCCTGCCGTTCCAGCAGGCCGTGTTCGTGCTGGCCACGGTGATCTCGGCCAGCCGCGAGTGGGCGGTGGCCGACGCCGGCACCAAGACGCTGGGCATGGACCACGGCAAGCCGCACATCGCACGGGCCAAGGTCTGGTTCTGCTCGGACGAGCACACCACGTTCTCGCCGCCGCGGCGGGTCGGCGACCGGGTCCGCCTGGTGCCCGGCCACGTCGACCCGACCATGGCCTACCACGAGCGGCTGTACGTCTGCTCCGGCGACGAGGTGGTCGACATCTGGCCGGTCGACCTGCGCGGCTGGTAGCGCGGCTGTCCGCGAGCTCTTGAGCTCGCGAAGCTTCTAGAGCTCCAGGCAGACCGAGACGCGGGCCGGGTCGGAGCCGGGGGCCTGAGCCGGTTCGCGGCGGGCGGGCCGGGCTTTCCGGCCGCTAGCCCGGGTCCGCTCCCAACGCCGCTGACCAGGCCAGGCACAATGCTGATCATGCCCGACATACGATCATCCGCCCCCGCCCGCCCGGTCCGGGACCTGGCCGACTCCTACGTCGAGGCGCTCGCCGACCTGGACCCGTTCCTGGCCACCCAGCTGGGCATCCGGCCCGGCGACGACCGCCTGCCCGATCTGAGCCCGGCCGGGCAGCAGGCCAGCGACGAGCTGGCCCGGTCCACCCTGGCCGCGGTCCGCGCCGCGCCCGAGCCCGCCGACGGCGACGAGCGCCGCTGCGCCCGGCTGCTGACCGAGCGGCTGGAGTCCGGCCTGGAGCGCAGCGCGGCGGGGGAGGAGCTCAGTGACGTGTCCACGATCTTCAGCCCGGTCCAGTCGGTCCGCGGGGTGTTCCTGCTGATGCCCGCGGCCACGGCCGGGGACTGGGCGGTGATCGCCCGGCGGATGGCCAGGGTCCCGCAGGCCCTGGCCGAGTACCGCGCCTCGCTGGAGGCAGGGATGGGCCGTGGCCTGCTGGCCGCGCCCCGCCAGGTGCGCACCGTCACCGCCCAGCTGGGCGACTGGCTGGCGGTCAGCGGCGGCACGGGCTGGTTCGCCGGCTTCACGGCCGGGGCCCAGGTCCCGGCCGCGCTGCGGGCCGACCTGGACACCGCCGCGGCGGCCGCGGCGGGCGCGACCGCGGCCCTGCGCGAGTGGCTGACCAGCGAGTACCTGCCGGGGGCCGAGGGGACCCCGGACGGCGTCGGCAAGGACCGCTACCGGCTCGGCGTCCGCCGCTGGACCGGCGCCGACGTGGACCTGGCCGAGGCCTACGAGTGGGGCTGGTCGGAGTACCGCCGGATCCGCCAGGAGATGGACACCGAGGCGCGGCACGTGCTGCCCGGCGCCGCCCCGCTAGAGGCGATGCGCTACCTGGACGAGCACAGCCCGGCCGTCGACGGCGTGGAGCAGATCCGCGAGCGGCTCCAGCAGATGCTGGACGACGCGGTGGCCGACCTCGACGGCACCCACTTCGATCTGGCCCCGCCGCTCCGCCGCGTCGAGGCCATGATCGCGCCGGCGGGCAGCGCGGCGGCGCCCTACTACTCGGCGCCGTCCCAGGACTTCTCCCGGCCCGGCCAGACCTGGCTGCCCACCCTGGGCCAGACCAGGTTCCCGGTGTGGAGCCTGATCAGCGTCTGGTACCACGAGGGCGTGCCGGGTCATCACCTCCAGCTCGGCCAGTGGACCTACCTGGCCAGGGAGCTGTCGGTGTTCCAGACCGGAGTGGGCAAGATCAGCGCCTGCCTGGAGGGCTGGGCCCTGTACGCCGAGCGGCTGATGGACGAGCTCGGCTACCTCCGGCCCGCCGGCGCCCGGCTGGGCTACCTGGACGCCCAGATGATGCGGGCCATCCGCGTGATCGTCGACATCGGCATGCACCTGGGCCTGTCCCTCCCGGTCGACTCGCCGATGGGCGCGGGCCAGGCCTGGACGCCCGAGCTGGCCGGGGAGTTCTTCCGGGCCCACAGCGGCCGCGACGGGGCGTTCATCGACAGCGAGATCGTGCGCTACCTGGGCGCGCCCGGCCAGGCGATCAGCTACAAGCTGGGCGAGCGGGCCTGGCTGGCCGGCCGCGCGGCGGCCCGGGCGGCGCGGGGCCCGGCCTTTGACCTCAAGGCCTGGCACATGGCCGCGCTGTCGCTCGGCTCGCTGGGCCTGGATGACCTGGCCGACGAGCTAGCCCAGCTGTAGCCCGCCGGCTAGCCGATGGCGGCGGGGGAGCGGCGGCGCAGGTCCTCGCGGATCTCCTGGCCGAGCTTGCGGGTCTCCCGCCGGTTCAGCAGCGCCCCGGCCGCGGCGCCGGTCAGCAGCGGCGCGAGCGACAGCGCGCTGCGCCCGGCCCGGCTGATCAGCCGCCGCTCCAGGCGCCGCCGCAGCGGCGAGCCGATCGCGATGACCAGGCCGCCCGGCGCCAGGCCGACCCCGCGCCGGTGGGCCCAGGAGTCCACGTAGGCCATGGTGCGGTCGATCTTGTTGCCGGGCGCCCGCATCCCGTACACCTCGTGCAGCTCGGCGATGAGCTTGAGCTCGATGCCCACCAGGGCCAGCGTCTCGACCCCGATCTCGATCGGCGCGGCCGGCACCACGGGCAGCACCATCGCCGCGCCGACCGCCGCGCCCACGCTGGCCGAGGCCTTGGACGCCGACTCGATCAGGATGTCGGCCAGCTCCTCGGTCGACCGGCCGGGAAACTGGCCGCGCAGCGTCTCGGCGCTGCGCACCGGCAGCCGCGGGGCCATCTGCAGCACCTGCGTGGTCAGCCAGCGCCCGCCCGAGCGCAGCCCGGCCCAGGCCGTCCGCCCGCCCCGGCCCGCCAGCCGGGGCAGGGCCATGGTCAGCCGCCGCCGGCGCGGCTCGGTGTGCGCCTCGCTGATCTCCGCGGCCAGCTCGGCCACCCGCTCGGGCAGCAGCTCCTCGGCCCGGGCTTGGTCGGCCGGCGTGAGGTCGCTCCCCGGCTGCTCAGCCCACTCGGGCGGCTGGTCGCCGCCGTAGGCCTGGCCGTTCTGGGGCGCGCCGACCGTGCCGCGGCCGGTCCAGA
>Ga0102924_1006920_pt1 | contig 10515 bp, 6 predicted proteins | sample PaiPotPPM11metaG_FD_80116 | JGI IMG/M metagenome (GOLD analysis project Ga0102924, IMG submission 80116) | Iron sulfur acid spring bacterial and archeal communities from Banff, Canada, to study Microbial Dark Matter (Phase II) - Paint Pots PPM... ...
CTCGTCGTCGTGGGTTCCCGCGATGAAACGAAAACGTTTCCGTATGGCTTCTTTAAGGACTGGTTGTTCGACGCCAACGTAGGACGGTTCAGTCGAGCTTGAAATTGGAGGACAAGTAATGGCGCTCAAACCGTGGTACAAGGTTGTAACACCGCGCGAGGATTTGCGCGAAGGGAAACCACTCGACGCTGCGGAATTTGCCGTCCACCTCGACCAGGTACGCGACGGGCGTGCGCCATCCGACTACCAAAACCCCGACCAATTCTTCGAACGCACGTACCTTACTCAAACCCTGACGACTCTCGCAGCGGAAGTAATTCGTCGCTTGTCCGGAGAAAAGACCGAGACTTCCGCCGTTTTCAATATGGCCACGCAGTTTGGCGGGGGCAAGACACACGCGTTAACTCTGCTATATCACCTGGCAAAGGGTGGGCAGAAGGCGGACAAGTGGACCGGCGTGCCCCGACTCCTGGAGAAGGCCGGAATCCTCTCGGTGCCTGAGGCGGCCACTGCCGTATTCGTTGGAACTGAGTTCGACTCGCTCACCGGACGAGGTGGAACTGATGGGACGCCACTACGCAAGACTCCGTGGGGCGAAATTGCTTACCAGCTTGGTGGAGAGAAGTCTTTTGCGCTGGTAGCCGAGCATGAAAAACAGTTTATAGAGCCCAAGGGCGACGTTATTCGAGCGATGCTACCGAAGGATCGCCCCTGCCTGATTCTGATGGACGAGATTATCAATTACGTCAGCACTTACCGGAAAAAGGGCTACAACAACTCGCTTTACAATTTCATTCAGGCGCTCTCTGAGACGGCAAGAGGCCAAGACAACGTTGTCTTGGTCGTTTCCATACCTGCTTCGGAGCTTGAGTACACATCTGAAGATGAAGCAGACGAGCAAAGATTCAAGAAAATGCTCGACCGAGTGGGCAAGCCCGTGATCATGTCGGTGGAGGCTGAAACTTCTGAAATCATCCGACGCCGACTCTTTGAATGGCATGGGCTGCCGGATGACGCCCGAGCTACGATTGCCGAGTCCTCAGACTGGATTCTCGATCATCGCCAGCAGATTCCAGAGTGGTTTCCTATTGATAGCGGTCGCGAAGCCTTTGCTGCGACTTACCCATTTCACCCTTCAGTTCTTTCGGTGTTCGAGCGGAAGTGGCAAGCGCTGCCGCGTTTCCAAAGAACCCGAGGTATTCTGCGGCTTCTCGCGCTGTGGGTATCGAAGGCTTATCAAGAAGGATTCAAGGGAGCGCACCGCGATCCATTGATCGGGCTTGGCACAGCACCACTCGATGACCCCATGTTCCGAGCGGCATTATTTGAGCAGTTGGGTGAGCCTCGTCTTGAGGGTGCTATCACCACGGACATCTGTGGCAAGAAGGATTCACACGCGGTCCGGCTGGACAAAGAGGCAGTCGATTCAATTAAGAAGGCACGCCTTCACAGAAAAGTGGCCACAACAATTTTCTTCGAATCGAACGGAGGACAGGCCCGCGTCGAAGCAACGGTGCCGGAAATTCGGTTGGCTGTAGCGGAAGAAGGTCTCGACATTGGAAACGTGGAAACCGTCCTCGAATCACTCACCGAGGCTTGTTACTACCTCACCGTGGAACGGACGCGCTACCACTTCAGTTTGAAGGAAAACCTCAACAAGCGATTTGCGGACCGGCGAGCTAGCATTCAATCTCCCAAAATCGACGAACGGGCGCGAGCTGATATTCAAAAGGTCTTCAGTGCGGGATCGGGTTTGGAGCGCGTCTACTTTCCCGAGCAGAGTAATCAGATACCGGATCGTCCCGTTCTCACTCTGGCGATCCTTGCACCGGAAGTGTCGATGCAAGATAAGAATAAGACTCTGCAATTGGTCGAAACAATGACCAGGGACTGTGGGAATTCATCGCGCACATTCAAAAGCGCATTGATATGGTGCATCGCCGATTCTGCCGGGACAATTCATGATGACGCACGAAAAGTTCTTGCCTGGGAGGATATCGAAGACGAGCAGGAAGACCTGCATCTGGATGAAGCGCAAAGACGCCAGCTGACCGAGAACTTGAAAAAAGCCCAGCGAGACCTGAAAGAAAGCGTATGGCGGACTTACAAAATTATTGCGCTCCTGGGCAAAGACAATCAGCTTCGCTTAGTAGACCTGGGATTGGTGCACTCCAGCGTGGCAGACACGATGGTCACGTTCATACTCGAACGATTGCGCAAGGACGGCGAGGTTGAGAAAGATATCAGCCCGAATTTGCTGGTCAGGAACTGGAATCCCGCATTTAAGGAGTGGAGCACCAAGTCTGTGCGGGATGCATTTTTCGCATCACCTCTGTTTCCCCGTCTCCTTAATCCCGATGCAGTCAAGGACACCATCGCGCGGGGTGTTGAGGGCGGATTGCTCGGATACGTGGGCAGGTTGCCTACAGGTGAGTATGAACCATTTCACTTCGGGGGTAGCCTCAACGCCCAAGACGTGGAACTCTCCGACGAAATGTATATCGTCACACGCGAGACTGCCGAGAGTTACAAAAATCTGAGAGAGAAACCCCCGGCACTGAGCTTGCTGGTTGTCTCTCCTGTTGGCATGCAAATTCAGCCTGGAAAAAAGCAGGCGTTCGTTATCAAAGGGCTTGATCAGCACGGGCAGGATATCGCCACTGGACAAGTCGAATGGAAGGCCTCTGGCGGAACCATCGATAAGGATGGTGTTTTCGCGGCGGGGCAGGATGAAGGCAATTTCGTCGTTGCTGCGAGCTCTGGCCCGGTTAAAGGCTCGGCGACGGTGACCGTGGCTAAGGTAGGCTCGATGCCCCCGCCAGCACTGAAGCCCCCGGTAGCTCAAGGGGTCTTGAAATGGACTGGCGAAATTCCGCCTCAGAAGTGGATGAATTTCTACACGAAGGTTCTGTCCAAGTTTGCTACTGGCCAGGGGCTGAAGTTGACTCTCAGTGTAGAAGTCGCTCCCGAAGGTGGTATTTCTCCCCAAAAGGTCGAAGAAACCAGAGTCGCCTTGCAAGAGCTTGGGCTGACTTCTGATCTTGAAACACGATGATTTGCTGAAGAGTTTGCACTTCTTCAAAAATAGGAGACGAATAAGAAAGGGCCTCGGCATCGCCGAGGCCCTCGATTGAAGGACGCCTCTAGGAAAGCGGTGTGGAGGAAGCCTCCTCGCCGATGGCTCCGAGAATTCGGGTAGCAGTTTGCTGAATGTGCTCCAAGCTGTCCGTCAAAAGCTTTGCGTCACCCTCGTAGAGTTGAATGTAATCTTGAGACGCTGAGCCTGTCTCTAGGCCGATGGCGTGGCAGACCACGAATGCAACGGCCTCAGCTTCAGTCTCGCGGCTGCGCTTTGAAGTGCTGTTGCGACGCTCGTCACGGTGCATCATTTCGTGCGCGAGTTCGTGCGCCAGAGTTGCAAATTCTTCAGCCGGGGACTGACCGGGCAACAACGTGATCTTGCCGCCTGCGGAAGTGCCACGCGCCGGAGAAATTTCCTGTGAATACTCAAGAGCGATGCTTTGTTCGGTGACATACTTCCCAAGGCGCTCACGGTACTCCCCAGGATCGCCATTGACGCTGCCGATTTCGGGAAGTTCCTGCCCGTCCGTTTGGCTGATGTCGAAGACATAGGTGGCGCGAAAGTAGACAGCCGTTGATGATTCTTCCGTTTCGTTTTGTTCGGCGTTTTCATGCTTCCGCCGAACGATGGGAGCAAGGATCAGAATTCCCTTCTCGCCTTTCTTCACGAATCGCCCAAGCTTGTGCCAAGCGTGAAAGCCAGCTACATGCGTGGCCGTTGGCTTCTGTGATGCGATGAGCATCACGTTTCGCAGACTGTAGCGGTGGAATCTTCCAATCGCTGCAAGGTACTGCGTCAGAGTTTCGCTGCGACCCTGGTTGAGCGCCGAAACGAGTTGCTCGATTGCTTGATTTGTAACTTTCTTGATGTTTTCTGAATTCATTTCTTTGTCCTTTCGGTGAGTTGAGAGTTGGTTCCCTCAACCAGAGAGGGGAACCAAATCGCAACGGACTCACCGGTAGGACAGGGAGCGGAGCGGTCTAGTATTTGCGGGTGGAGCGGATGGCAACGGGCGTGACAGGTCGCGGTTTACCTGGCGCGACTGTGTGCTAGCGGAAGCCGATAGAATGGTCTCTAAACGTTTACGGTCGGCAGTGTCATTCGGTTGGGGTTGACGGCTCTTGCGCCTTTGCCGTCTCATCGACTCCCTCTGCGAAATCGTGTTCGAAGGCCGCGCGGGCGTGATAGCTTGCGAAGGCAGCATATGCACCAACTGCTCTCGGCGCGCGTAAACGCGCTACTCGACGATACGGAAACTCGACAGAAGTCGCGGAGGCGGTCGCAACTTTTCGGGGAATGTCACCCAGAGATAGACAGTACTGCCGCCCTTCTTCAAATTTGTTTTTTGCATCTTCAAATCGTCGCTCCCACCCTGGCAGAAGACCGATTGGAGGGTGGTCCGAGGGCGTGAATGCAACTCGTCCGTCACTGTTGAACGAGGCCCACTCAAGGCAGTCGAGTCTGACTGATACCCAGCTTCTGAAGTCCATTGCCCATGCGTCGTGGCCTTCAAGCGGTGGAACGTCAAAAAATCGTCCTTCGGCGCGTGCGGATGATGCGGACGAAGTTGCTAGCTTTACAAAGACACCTTCACGAGCTGATCGGGCTCCGTCGTGTCGGACCGCCATGTCGCAAGGCTGTCCAAGGAGCACATAGTACTTTTTTGCGCCTTCGCCATCTTTCAAAAAGACATCACCGCACGCTAGGGGAGATCGGAGTGCATTCAATATTTCTCCAATCAGAAAGACTTCATCTCTCCGGCACTCCAGGACGAGGCTAGCGTCGGTCGCCGGAACCGCAGGTAGCGGTTGTAAAAGGCGCAGCTTTCGCATCCTGGCAAGGGGTGAATGTACCTCGTCCAATGCCCCGGCCATGTGGGCATCTATGCCAGTTCTTTGCCTTATGAGCAGTATTCGAGACAACACATCAATCTCTGAAGCGCCTTCTTTCAATGAGTTTTCGAAGACGGCACGGTCCAACGCGGAGACGGGAAGTTCGTTTAGGGCGGATACAGTTTCATCGATAGATTTTCTCATGGCGTCCACAATACGGTTTGTCACGATTGTACACGTCAATTGAGTCAGCGTGACTCGTACAGCCGCACGGATTCCATTTGTAAGGGACGAGTCCGCAGAACGCTTCGAAACAACGCCCAGGCGCGAGATTGGGATGTGAAGTTCAGTTGCTAGAGTGCGCCGGAGATTTTCAGTGCCCTCTGGACCGACGCTATGCGTAAGTACGACAACTATGACATCTTCTGTGCACCCACTCATTAACTCCCTGACAATGTCGTCACCGACGTTGGTGCGATTTCCGCCCGCGAAGCGCTCTCGATCAACAAGAAAAGCTCCACCAGCAGCCGCGGCAATCAATTGCTGTTTCAATTCCGACCAACGGGACAATCCGATGCGCTGCACCGTACTTCCTAGAGACGACACCACCTCCTCCAGTTCGCTCGGGGAATAATCGAGTGCGACCGGAGTTGGCTCCTCAGCTCTCGGTGGCCTGATCTGATTTAGAAATTCCGCAATCTCCGATTCGCCCAAGCGTTCCTGAATTCGCCGTGCCCATTCCTCGGCCGAATCCGACGCAGTGAGATCCGCCAATTTGGCATGGGTAATAGATATGCCAGCAGCAACAGCAACGGCTACTTGTTCCGCAATGTCAATCGCATTGGGGACCGTATGTGGATCGAAGAGATCGTCGAGCCACACGACATTCATAATTCCGATCTGATCAAAAAAAGGGCTCTGGATGACCGCGCTCATTCGGTCTGCTCCACAGCACGAAGGTCTATGGCGAAACGATTCCTTCTGCCTTTATCATTTCGATCGGGTTCAAGCACGATGTCACACGCATCGCGTTGAAGAAGTTGCCTGGAAATAAAAAGACCCAAACCTCGGCCTTGACCGGCTGGTTTACCTGAGACAAAGGGCTCAAAGAGCACGTTCTCCATGCTCGGTTTCACGCCTGGCCCGGAGTCACTAACGATGATACTGGGCGAAAGCACCTCAAACGTAATTATCCCGTGACTACCACGAGTCTTCGAAGCGCTCTGACGAAGCCAGTACTCACTGTTTCGAGTCAGATTATCTAGCACTTGCTGCAATCGGCCCCGACTCATCTGAACGGTAAAATCCTTCTCCATCTGAATCGCCATACTAATTGAGAAACGAGCAAGTCTATCTCGTCGGAGTTCAACGAATTCCTCAACGAACCTAGCCACGGAAAACTTGCTGCGTTGTTCTCTCGTGCCGCGCAGCATCGGGTCTAAGAACGAAACCTGCTTTCGCAGGGCGCTTACAGTTGCGCGAACTGCTTCGACGTATCCGACAAGTGCGGAATCGCCGGAACGGCGAGCGCGAGGAAGGGCGCGATTAGTCCGTTGAACCAATTCCTCAAGAATTCCATCCATTTCGTGGGCTATTCCCTCCGCCACGAGTCCGAGACCAACTGCCTCATATACCTCGCTCAATTGATTCTTGAATTGATCGAACCGCTCCAAAAGTGCAGTGGTTAGAACTTGATCTTCTCTTAGAGCCTCAAGTTGTGTTTCAAGAACAGAACGTTGCCTCTCCCATTCTCCGACAACTTCCTCAAGCTGACGGAGTGCCTCGCTCGCGGCTTTCTGTTGCGATGGTGGAAGTGTGGCGTTCTTTACGAGTTGACTGAGAGAATCTCTGACCTTTACTACTGCTGCTTTACGCTGGGAATCTGTGGAAACCAGTGTCGCGTGAGCTTTCTTTGCCGTTTGCCGCGCTTCATTGAGCGCTTTCACCGCATCTGGAGGGGTCCACGCGGTAGTAAGGCGTGCGTCCTGCGCAATCTTCTGCTCCTTAAACTTGAGGAATGCGCGGCGGAGGTCAGTGAGGACTCCATTGGCAAATTCAACACATTCGGCGGTGATCGCCTGGAAGCCGCGCGAGGAAGGGGTATTAAGAAAACCTTCGCGATCTGATTTCTCGCGGAGTTGTGGGTTATGTTCTGCCGATACTTCGAAATAACCAATCGTATTAGCTGGTCTAAGACCGTAATAGCTCCGGCCTGATGTCCATGATTGACCGAGTCGAAGCCAATCCTCTTCCATTCGAATCGCAAAATGATCCCGGTAGACAGAGACTCCTGCAAATCGCTTGATGTATTTCTTGTACTCACTTGCAGTCGAAAACAAATCCGTTGCATCCGGTGAGTCGAATTCAAATGAATCTATCTCCCCAGCAAAAGGACCCGGGTCCTCTGCGCCGTCAGCAAGGAAGTCCTCGGGAACTCGGGTTTCGGAAATCTGGAGAAACCAAGGGCCTTTGGTCGGTGTAAGAACCGTTCCCCTGATTTTTGCCTCCGACTTGAGAAATTTTGCCAGTGCAGAACCCTTGTCGCTAAAGACAAATTGTTCGTATTCTTGTCCCTCGGTACTTCCACGGAAGAGTCCGAGCTTAATTTGTGCCTCGCAACGAAGGCCTTTTTCTGCCCAGTCGAATGCGAATCTGGTAGTTGCTCCGCTCCGGACGTTGTCTCCTATCTCATGCAATTCCAAACTGTTGCCATCTACTTCGAGAACAATCCGAAAATTTGTAAAACTTTGAAACGGAGATATCAACGTAGACATACTCTCTAATAAATGGTCGTGGCGGGCGGAGCCTCGCCAATATTGAGGTTCATGTAGGCCCCGAATTGTCAGTCTGGTTCCAGTGCGTTTGGCAGGAGCAACGTTCTCAACCTGGACAGGAACACGACTAAGCAGGGTTCCGGGCATGAATTCGCCCCAGGATAAACCCACACGGTACCCCTGGGCTCCTTTCTCTGCATGAGTGACGATCTCAATTGAGTCGCCTATCTTCATCGTTCCAAGCCGACCGAGTCCCTTATCCCCCAGCGGAGTTCGATGGAAAATTGGCGTTTTCTTACCATTTGCTTTCAGAGCTTTTTTGAGCGACAGACTGATCGTGAGCCATCCGTGCTCGATGGCGTCGAGGCCCATGCCTGTGCCATCGTCTTCGACGACAACTGAACCTTTAAGTTTCCGTTTCGTGAGAGGGTCTATATAGGAGTCGTCAGTGTTTACAATGACCCTAGCGACTTGAGCGTCTGCATCGTACGAATTCTTGATTAGTTCAAGGAGGGCCTGTTCGGCGTCCGTTATAAGCTCTTCGCCAAGCTGACGGACGACGTTCGCATCTACCTCGACGTGTAAATTATTTAATGGAGGAGCTGGCGTGCTCATGATGCAAACTTCCGGAAAATTGCGACACGCTCTTTCCGAATTGTACCCGCCACACTGTTACGCGTCGCCATCCGCTTGCTCGGAATTTTTCGCATAATCGACAAGATTTGCTTTACTCCGTAGGGCCGAAATAATTCGGCGACCATCGAGTCTAGGGGGATTCTTCTGTTCGCGACTCGGCGATTCCCAAGTGTGAAAACAAGATAGGCATTCAAGTTCGCCGACTCAGCGATTGCCTTTAGAGACGAGTCCATATCTTGTGCAAACGTCAAGATTCGTCGACGGCGATCTGCTGGTTCCTTGGGAATGTTTCTGATGACCCGCGCAAGGCTAGGCGAGGCTTTCAGAATTTCTTGGTGCGTCCGCCTGACGACCCCTTTAGGTAGTCGCCCGCCTAGGCTGCGGTTATCGATTTCGTACGTTGTTCGGAGGCAAGTTTCTGAAATTCGACTGTCAATATCCTTGAAGTCGATCCACTGGAGCGCGAGGTACGAACTCTGCCCGTAGGGCACAGTCGTATAGTTGTCTCCGTACGGTGGCGAAGTGACTATGAGGTCAAACCGATTTGAGAATATCCGCCGTGCGTCGTGTAAAGCGATTTCTGTCCGCCGCCGATATCGACGCCTCTTTACTAAGTTCAATCGTTCAAGTTTTTGTCGAGTTCGCCTGTGAAAGTCTATGTTCCTGGTGACAACTTCTTTGAACTTAGCAAGCGGTTTCGGCAATGTGCTGCGCTCGCCTGAGGGACGGATATGGAGTTTGTACGTCGAAGTCCGCGATCTACTGGTCTGACGAACCGTTTCTGCAAGGGCAACCCAAAGAAACCGACGCACGTGAAGATTCTTAACTTCCCGAATTGCACGGCGGAGGGCTGACAGTTCAGTCTTCGCTACCTTTGAGAACCACTTGTCTAAACCGTCGAAGCGAGCTTCGATCTTGGTCTTCCGGTCTTCCGTTGCACGGAGAATCAAACCCCGAGCAGCTTCGCGTAGTTCGCTCGGCTTACAAAGAACAGTCTTTGATTTACAAAGAAGGATTGCGAGTGGGTTTATGTCATACGCATGTACATCGAGGCCACGAAACATTGCTTCGAGGAGGACGGTACCGGACCCAGCGAACGGATCAGCCAGCGTCCGCACGTTTGGTTGAAGTTGAAGTACGATTGAGATTAAGTGCTGCTGCATTTCAGCTACCATCATCGCGGGATAACGAAAATAGCAATGAGAATAGCCATTCCTGACTTCAGCAAACGACCAGTATTCGGGGCTGCCGGTGGCTTTTGCGATGAGACGACGAAGACTACCGTCAACGTTTTGAAGAGGAGATTGGGAGACGGTGGGGCACGCGCCCGAGAGTTGCCGGATGCCGACAGCTATGACACTCGATCCAGCTGCATGTAGCGCCATGCGTTACGAAGGCGTCTCCATTAAAATGACGTGAACTGATAGTATGCGCGAACCCTGTAAAAAATCAATAAGTTAGGAGCGCTGGTTACGATTTTGCCAACGCCAAAGCAATGATCTGGCGTTTAGTTCCTAGCTGGAAAGCCTAGGCGCGCAGGTAATTGCAGGTGTTCGCGGGAAAGAGATGGATGACGCCCGCTCCCTCGGTGTCTTTGACGTGCTCGCGATTGATGACGATAAAGCGATTGAGAAATTCCGCCTAGTGGATGCAATTGCGGACACCGTTGGCGGTGAGGTTGCAGCGAAGCTCATCTCGAAGATAAAGCGGAGCGGCTCCTTTGGCTACACCGCTGTCCTGGCGGAAAGCGCGGCGGCGCAAAATCTGGCAGTGAAGATTACGCGTGTGTTTGTGCAGCCTGATCCATCCAAGGTGCGCGAGCTTGCCGATGACGTGCGCGATGGCAAGTTCGTTCTACCTATTGGTCGCCGGATGCCGTTGCGTGATGCGGCTGAGGCACCTGTGCTAGGGCACCATCTCGATTGTGCCAACTTTTGTGCCCACCCAACAGACAGATGGGCACATTTGCGCACAGCCAGCCACATGCTAGGATCACCACTAAGTTGTTTTGTTTCATCAGGAACGTTGAAAATAGGACGGTTGTTTTTGGTAGCGCGCCTGCCTTGGACGCGGTATGTCGACTTCCGGTTGGACAGTCCGAAGGACGGTTCGATATGGAAATGTTAATATGCTCCTTGAATTGCGGCCCCAGCAATTGCTGTTCGATAGGCTGAGCCGCGTCCCCTTCAAC
>Ga0102924_1006923_pt1 | contig 10514 bp, 9 predicted proteins | sample PaiPotPPM11metaG_FD_80116 | JGI IMG/M metagenome (GOLD analysis project Ga0102924, IMG submission 80116) | Iron sulfur acid spring bacterial and archeal communities from Banff, Canada, to study Microbial Dark Matter (Phase II) - Paint Pots PPM... ...
CCTCCCCGCTTGGCGGGGAGGGGGGCAGGGGGAGGGGCGCCTGCCCACGAAACTAAAACCCGTTCGGCGCGCGCCGCCGACACAAAAGGGCGAAGCTCGGAATCAAAATCCTAGCGAGAGGCCGCCGGTGATCGCGAAGTTGTGGGTGAAGACGTCGTTGCTGTAGTAATAGCCTGGGCCGACAACTCCTGACGGGGCAGCAGTGGGGTTGGACCAATGCGCGACGTAGTCTTTTGCCATGAATCTCAGGCCAACCGCTCGCGTGATTGGATAGTCGAGCCCTAGACCGTAGTTGAACGCGAAGCTCGTAGAGCTTGTACTGCCGATGCTGTTCTGCGTGTTGTAGTCGATCCCGCCCAATCCGGCCTGAAAGAAAGGCTTGATTATCTGGCCCTGGGTGCCGCGGAATGGAGCGGTCAACTGCAGGTCACCGTCGAACAGCCACACGCCCGAGCTTCCGCGCGTCGGCTCTCCGCCCGGGGCGAAAAACGTGAGGCCGGTATTTCCATATGCGACGTTACCGACCAGCGAGATGAATGGCGACAGAACCAAATTCGCCTGCGCGCCAGTCAATGGAGCGCCCGACCCCGATTCACTCGTTCCCAGTGGGCCGTTTATGTAATGGCCGAAGTGCGCGTAACCGAAATACGGCGTGATTGTGAATATCGGTTGGGGCGGTTGCCAATAGCGTACGCGATACTGCGCCTGCAGGGTGCCTGCGCCCGTAAACGACAACGCCGTCGTCACGGTCGCCGCGAACAACATCGAACGGGCCGACATCAATCCTCCGACATAGTGACTCGGAGGTACAGAAGGCATACCCGGTGCCTGACGAGCCGCGCGCACATGAATTGTCGTAAGCCACTGACACACAAGGGGTTACGCGAGTGTGCCGAAGACCGGTCGGCCCGCCGTGTCCCTGAGCGCGGGTCCCCGTGTGTCCTAGTATTTAGACGGGTGGGTCCCTGTCCAACTCCGCGAGCCGAAAAGTCGCGTACGAGCGATGCTGTTCGATCTCGGCGAGTACTCGTTGCGCGCGAGGCGGGAGCGGCGCGAGGGACGGGTCGTACTTGATGTCGCCAAGCGCGCGTGCGCCATCCAAGGGCACTTTCACTCCTGGATTGAGAAGTCCCTGCGGATCAAATGCGCGTTTGACCAGCGCGAACATGTCCCGCGCCGACCCGGGCCACACCTTAGCGAGCAATGGCGTGCGCAGCCGGCCATCGCCGTGCTCACCGGTAAGTGTCCCGCCCAACTCAGCGGTGATGGCCGTAGCGTCGTTAAGCAAACTGTCCACGCGCGCGCGCCACGACGCGTCGCGAACATCGATCAGCGGGTTCACGTGCACGTGCGCGTCGCCCGCGTGGCCGAAGATTGCCGCTCTCACGCCGTGCGTCGCGAGCGACGCACGCACGCCGCGCACGTAATCGGCGAGACGAGGCGGCGGAACTGCCCCGTCTTCAATGAACTGCATCGACTTGAGCGACGCGTCTAGGCGAGCAAGAATTGGACTCGCGGCATGGCGCAAGTTCCAGAGCGCGGCCTCCGTTACCGAGTCGAGAGCGACGACCACGTACGTTGCGCCTGCTGTCCTGAAGCGGTCTGCCAGGCTCCTGGCCGAAGCGGCGGCTTTCGCATCGTCGTCGCCCTCGACCTCCGCGAGAAGCACTGCCTCGGTGTCCTTCGGAATCCTGTCTGATTGACCGCCCGAGCCACGCACGAGCTCCAGAAACGTTCGGTCAAGCAGCTCGCATGCGCTTGCTCTCTCCTCGCGTGCTGCGTCGGTGCCGACAACCGCGGCATCGAGCGAGGCAAAGGCGGCGAGCACGCTCGCCGTGGCAGCTGGCTGGGGAGCGAGCGCGAGCTCGACACCTACTAACAGCGCCAGCGTGCCTTCGCTTCCCACTAGCAAGTCCACTAGCTCTCCGGTCGCAACGTAGTCTCGCACGTCGTAGCCGGACGACTCTTTGCGCACCCCCGCGTGCGCCGCCGCGAGAGCCGCACCGGCGCGTCGCATCGTGGACCCGCACTGAAGAAGTCGTGCGACGGCGGGCACGTGCGAGGGGGGCGGCTCGCCGCGCCGCACGATTGCGCGCGATCCGTCGTCGAACACGCAGTCGAGCGCCGTCACCCACCGCCGAGTCGCCCCGTACAACAGCGTATGCGCGCCGGCGGCGTTGGTGGAGGCCATGCCGCCAAGGGTACAGTAAGCACCGCTAGAAGGGTCTACCGGGAAAAGCATCCCTCGTGCGCGGGCGGCCGCAGCCAGATCGTCCCGTATGACGCCCGGCTCAGCCCACACTCGTCGCGAGCCAACGTCTATCTCGCCCAAGGCACGAAGGCGACTCATGTCCACGACGACGCCCGGTCCGACAGCGCCGCCAGCCATGCTCGTTCCGGACCCACGGGGAATGAGCGGGGTCCGCGTAGCCTGTGCCCACTGCACGAGCGTCCGGACATCGTCTGCGTCGGCGGGCACCGCGACCGCGAGCGGCATGATGCGCGCAATGCCAGCTGCCTCGGAGTACACGGCGCGCGCTTCGTTATCGGTCCTCAAGATGCCGCGAAACCCGGGCACGCGGTCGATCACGGGACTAACGCACGCCAACCCATCACCGAGACAGCGCGGGCGTCAGCGTCAGCGGAGCCCGTCCTACCCGCTCCACCAGTCGTCGGAATACTCGATTGCTTGACACCGCGAGCGGCCCTATGAGCGACAACGCCCGCACTTCTGGTCTCGATATCTTGACGGCGCCACCAGCGCGGAGCATCGCGGTCGATGCCGCGAGGTCGCGCATGGTCGCGTAGGCGAACAGGACCGGAAGAGCACAAAAGACACGGATTGGAAACGCCCGTCGCGGAATCAACAGAACGTATTCCAGCGCGTCGTGCAGTCCGCCCTGTGCGAGCTCCATGAACGTCGAGAGCGCGGCTCGATTACGACCCACGTGCTCGGGACTCAGCAGTGTTTCGTGGCCGCTGCCATGGGCCGAAAGCGCCTCATCGGGTATGTAGATCGAGTTCTCCCGCTCTGCGTCCCACGCGATGTCCTTGAGAATGTTGATGGTCTGAAGGGCCTCGCCGAATGCTCCGCACCGCTCGCCAAGCGCCGCGTATTCCCGCCGCCCGATACTAGGGGCGTGCTCGTGCCAGAGCTCCGTGAGCAGGTATCCGACAGTCCCTGCCACGTAGTAGCAGTACTCGCGATATTCGGGAACGGTCTGTATCCGGATCCCCTGCGGGTATCGCTGCACGAACTTTTCCATGCCGCGCACCATTTCCGTCACCCAGTGTCGCACGTGCTCGCGAGACCTGGCTGGCAAGCTGCGGTACACGGCGAAGACATAGTGGCTGTGGCGAACGAGGCGCAGGTGGTCCGCCGATCCGACCAGCTCCGCGACCGACTCGGGATAGTTGTCGGCGACGCTGGGATCGTCGAAACACAGCACCAGCTCCTCGAACAGCTGCACCTTGCGGTCAACCGGTGCTACGGGGTCGTCTTCTACGGTATCCGCGATACGGCACAACAGGTATGACGTCAGAACCGCGGTTCCCAGGCGGCCTGGCAGGGCGCGGATGCTGATCGCGAACGTCCGAGAGACGTGCGGCAATATCTCGCGACAGAATCGCTCGGCGTCGTGCAGCCGCGGCCCGGGCGCAGGCGGCCTGCTCAAGACCACTGACTCAACGGACATATCGCCGCACGTCGCCGTGTTCTAGGCGATCGAGGACTTGCTCCAAAGCGAGCTGCACGCGGCCGACCGTTTGCCGATGCGTGCGTGCCAACGCGACCCCGGCCGCGACTCCGGCGGCCGCCGGCACTGCGCCAACGGCCAGAGCTCCCCACAACATCGCATGAACCAGGAACGCCACTCCCGCGGCGGCTCCGCCACCGGCGATTCCCATTCCGGCTACCAAGGCTCCGCCCTGTAGTCGCTGTGCTCGTGTGCGCGAGACGTCTGCGTCGAGCCGGACCAGGGTATTCCGCTCATCCACCGCGACCAGCGTCGCGCCAACCTCGCGCGCTCGGAGGAGGTCGAACGCGTGGCCCCCAGCCTGCGAAAGGCGCTTGAACGTCGCCCAGAAATCGCGCCGTGGCTCCCATGTGGTACGGTCCGCGAATCGGCGCTTCACGGCGAGACACTCATCGCGTAACATGATCAGGTTGAGCGCGGCGAGAGCGTCGGCTGGGGAGAGGCTCACCGTGCGGCTCGAAGAGGCTGTCCCGGCGCCTGCCACGTGAGCCGCGAGACCGCGCTCCTCGGGGACAGCGACTCGCGTGCGTTCTTCCGCGAGCGCCTGCTTCAGGAAAGTAGGTGAGATGCCTACCTCTCGGGCAACCTCTAGCACCTGCGCTTCCGTCAGACCTTCCTGCATCGCGCTGTCTGTGTCCCCAGCCGCCGCCTGCAGCTCGGCTGCGCGCGCTAGCACGCGCTCGAGTGCTTCGCGACCGAGCGGCTCGGATTGCGAGCTTGGACGGCGTTCGGGTACGGGGACGATCGACGTGGGCGGCACCGTTACGCGCCCTCATCACGAACACAGGGCATGCTTCAGATACCCCCGATCACGACGTCGAGTTGCTTGGCGATCCCGTCACGAAAAATGTCCGGCAGGGGGAATGCCGCTTCCAACGCCGACTTGGGTGAGACCGTCGGGGACACGCCAGACCCAGTGGCGCCGGTGACGGAGGCGGCCCGGATTGGGACGTTTGCCTCATCGAGGTAAAAGCGGCAGTACCCGTCGGCGAGGTCCGGCGCGGTGCGCTCGAGTAGCATCAGGCCGCCCCGAACCGCGGCTGCGCTAGAGTACTGCGCGCCAAGACCGGCTCGGCGCTGCGCGGGCGTGATGTTGTCATTGATGGCGGCCGCCGCGACAATGCCGACAGCTTCGTGCGCAAACACGTAGATCGCCTCGATTGCGCGCCCGGAGCTATCTGGAAATTCAACCGCGACGATGTTGTTGTGCTTCGACGCCTGCTCGGTTCGCCCTTCAGCGCCAAGCGGAAGCGACAGCAAAAGGTCACCGGTCGGCTGCTCGGTGTCGTTGAGAAAGCGCTGCAGCCTAGGGCGCTCGACGCGTTGCCAGAGGGAGTCTACTGTGGCCAAGACTGGCCGGCGGGCCAGCTGCTGCTCGACCCAGTAGGCGTGATAATAGTGCTCGCGCTCGTCATCCAGTGAAGCCACGAAAAGTTGCAGCCAGTCTCGATCGGACGCGGTCGGAAAGTAAGCCGCCATCCGCGCGACCATGCCGGCCATCTGCCGGTTCTTCGCGTGATTTGGATCGCCATTGGCTTTAAGGAAAGCCGATACCGTCTGCTTGAGCTCCTCCCACGACCCCGTCTCGATCGCGAGAAACTGCGCGTTGGTCAAGTTGCGATTGGCCGCGAAACGCGCGTGAAGCTGGTCGTGATTGGCATCCAGCTTAGTGAAGACGTTCGCCTTGTTCTTCATGACTGTCATGTCGTCGCGGTAGCTGCGGCGAAAGAGCGGGACTCGCGCGGAGTCGTCCTGCACCAACGCGAAGCCGTGCAACCAGAGATCGACGTGCTCGCGCGTCTTGATCGGCCACAGCTGGTCGCTATGGACAGTGCCGGAGCTCGATGGTGGAGGTGGTTGAGGTGGCGGGGAGGATGGTTGGGACGGAGGTTGCTGCGCGGGCGCGGAGGCGCTCGCGGTCACGGTCACCGCGATCGCGAGCGCCACGCACGCGACTGGTCTCACCCGCCAGAGACCGGTGCTTCGGCTCCGCGACCACATGTGGGACAGTACTTCCACCCCACGTTAAGTTCGGCGCTGCAGGCGGGGCAGAGCTTGACCGTCATGTTGTGCCCGCAGTGCGGGCAGAACGTGATCTCCCGTCCTTCGGGGAGATCGCCTCCGCAGTAGTGACACCTCCCTTCCGCTACGACTGGTGGCACTGCGACAGGACCCCTAGCGCGTTCGCGCTCTCAACGCCGTTCGATCTTTTCCATCTGTTTGTCGACGTCGTTGCCTACGTGGTCGCGCGTTATTCCACCCACGCGGTCCACGATCCGCTCGACGACGGACCGGTCGTTCTGGCGGCCGTCGGTGAACCCATACCAGTACCCGGCCCCGCACCCAATCAGCAGAATGATAACATAGCGCATACGTGTCCGACGCTCCCGTACGAGAAGGCGTAACGCTCTCGTAGTACTTTTCTGTGTGCCCGACATCGCCGAACCTGATATCGTCGCGGTATACGCGGACGAGTCGTGTCTAGGGAACGGGCGCGAAGGGGCGAATCCCGGGGGTGCGGCTGGACTGGTCGAATACAGGCGGCGCCAGCGCCGAGGCGCCGTGACGTCCAAACCCGCGAGCACCCAACCCGCCAATGGTACGATCGTTCGGCACGACTATTGGGTGTCCGAGCCGGCAACCACGAACAATCGGATGGCTTTGCGATCGGTGATCGAGGCGTTCCGGGGGCTTTCGACCAAAGGCATCCGTTTGCGCGTCGTATTCACCAGCGATTCCCTGTATTTGATCAAGGGCATGCGCGAGTGGGTTTACGGGTGGTCGGAGCGTGGTTGGAGGCGAAAGAGCGGGGCCCTCGAGAATCTCGCTCTGTGGCGCGAGGCCGTCGACGTCGTGCGGGCTTCTGGCCACGAGTGCGAGTGGCGCTGGGTTCGCGGGCACGCGGGCCATCCGCAGAACGAATACGCGAACTACCTCGCGAGTCGCGCGGCCGCATCGCAGTCATCGTCCAACGGGCTGGTCGAGTCCGAGTTCGACGCGTGGCTTGCTGCCCGACGTGAGGCCAGGGCGGCGCTTAGGCCACTGGCACCGTTTCCGGAGTCTCGAGAGTTCGTCGCGTCGCCGCCTCTGCCAGGACGGGGCATAGCTGTTGCGCTCCCTCGGTCGCGAGATGCCTAGCCAGCTCACTGGCGCGATGTCCGACGCGGGCGGGGCAAGCGGAACGGGCTCGGCACGGCCGCTGATCCTGCTTTCGAATCGAGAGCCATACGAGCACGTCTCGACTCCGCAAGGCATCGAAGTGCGGTTCCCGCCCGGCGGGCTGGTGTCCGCCCTGGATCCGCTCTTACGGAGCGCGCACGGCGTGTGGGTCGCGTGGGGATCAGGAAGCGCTGATCGCGAGGCCGCCGATTCAGCCGGGCGTGTGCTCGTTCCTCCGCCACCCGAGGAGCCGGCCTACACGTTACGCCGCGTGTGGCTCACGGACGCGGATGTCGAGAAATACTATCTCGGATTCGCCAACAGCACTTTGTGGCCTCTGTGTCACCTCTTGATTCAGCACTTCCAGTTCCGGGACGAGGAATGGGCGCGGTATCAGGCGGTAAACGCGTGCTTCGCGCGCGCGGCCGTGGACGAGCTGGAAAGGTTGCGTGGCACACAGCCGGGCCGACCGGTTGTCTGGATCCAAGACTATCACTTCGCGCTAGTGGCCGAGTCGGTACGTCGCGTGGTTCCGGACGCGGTGATCCACCACTTCTGGCACATCCCCTTCCCGCCGACGGAAATCTTCCACTTGCTGCCATACGGCGTGCGACAAGCGGTGCTCCGCGGGCTCTTGGGGAACGATCTGCTCGAGTTTCAAACAGACCGTTACGCGCGCAACTTTGTCGAGAGTGCAGCCGAGCTGCTCCCCGGCGCGACGGTGGACCGAGAGGCCCACACGGTGTCGTACGGTGGTCGCACTACGGCCCTCGGCGTCTTTCCAATCAGCATCGACGTCGCGCATTACGAGCGGCTGGCAAACGCCCCTGCCACGGTGGCTCGTGCGGCTCAGCTGCGCGAGCAGTACGCTCGTAACGGACGGCAGCTCGGTACCAGCGTTGACCGAATCGACTATACCAAGGGAATTCTCGAGCGACTACGCGCGCTCGAGCTCTTATGGGAGGAGAGTCCCGAGGAACGCGGCAGGCTCACGATGCTGGTGGTCGCCGCGGCGTCGCGCTCAGAGCTCGTGGCGTATCGGTCACTCGAAACTGAGATCATGGTCGCCGTGAGCGAGCTGAACTCGCGTTTCGGCACTGAAGATTGGACGCCGATCGTGCTCATGGAAGCAGCGCCGCCCGAGGAGTTGGCCGCCATCTATCGGGCGGCCGATCTGTGCCTCGTATCGTCGCTGCAGGACGGTATGAACCTCGTCGCCAAGGAGTTCGTCGCGTGCCAGACCGATGAGCGCGGTGTGCTCGTCTTGAGTCGCTTTACCGGTGCCGCCGAGGAAATTGACGGGCCATTGCTCGTTAACCCGTTCAATGTTGATGGATTCGCCGCCGGAATACGCGCCGCACTCGCGATGCCGATGCCCGAGCGGCGCCGGCGCATGCACGCGATGCGCGAACAGCTACGGAGTGCGACCGTATTCGATTGGCTCCGGTCCATCGAGTCACGGATCGCGGCAGTACAAGTCGCGTAGCTGATGCGGTCGCTCGCCCGGTCTCAGCGCATCTATGCGCCGATTGCGAACTATGGCGTGATCGGCGACCTGCACACGGCTGCGCTAGTCGGCCTGACGGGCTCGATCGACTGGCTTTGCGCGCCCGCGTTCGATTCGGAGTCGGTATTTGCGGCGCTCCTCGATGATCGGCGCGGCGGACGATTCCGAATCGAGCCGGTGGGTCCGTATACGGCATCCGCTCGGTACGAGGGCGCAAGCGCAGTGCTCGTCACGACGTTTCAAACCGCGAGCGGCGACGTCGAGCTCACCGACTTCATGCCCGTGGAGCCCAGAGGGCGGGACGACTCATCGGCCCGTGGACGTCGTTCCTACGCCGAGATCCACCGGCGGGTGCGCTGCGTTCGCGGGATCGTGGAGCTGCAAGTGGAGTTCTCGCCCCGCTTCGACTATGCAGAGACGCCCACGTTCGTGTACCCTCGCGTGCACGGCGTCTTGGCTACGGATGCCGACGACGAAGTGCTCACGCTGGCATCGCCCCCGGACCTGTGGTGGCAGTTGGGGGAAAGCTCGGCGACGGCCACCCTCAAAGTTCAATGTGAGGGGCCTGGTTCATCGCTCTGGTTCGTCGCGCGGTACGACGATGACGAGGTCCGCCCGGTGGCGTCCTACGAGTCGGACCGCAAGCTTGCCGCCACGCAGGAGTTTTGGACCTCGTGGGTCTCGAAGATTCGTTACGCCGGAGTATATCGGGCCGAAGTCGAGCGTTCGGCAATTGCGCTAAAACTCATGTGCTATGAGCCAACGGGCGCGATCGTGGCCGCGCCCACGACTTCGCTTCCGGAGGAGATTGGCGGCGTGCGCAACTGGGACTACCGATACTCCTGGATCCGGGACTCGGTGTTCGTGTTGTACTCGCTCAGCATACTCGGGCACTCTGACGAGGCGGACCGCTTCATGAGCTTTCTGAAGCGCGTGGCGCGGAAGACAACTGACACTCACCTGCAGGTCATGTACGGCATCGATGGTCGGCGTGATCTTACGGAGCGTTCATTGTCGAGTCTCGAGGGGTATTACAGGTCCGCGCCGGTGCGTGTGGGAAACGGGGCGTACGACCAGCTGCAGCTCGATGTGTACGGCGAGCTGCTGGAGACCGCCTACTTATGGAGTCGTACGAACCAGGTCACCGAGGGTACGTGGGTCACCCTCGAGCGGCTCGTGAACTGGGTAGCCGGCAACTGGCGCCGGCCGGACAGCGGCATCTGGGAAGTTCGCGCCGGGATGCAGCAGTATGTACTGAGCAAGGTGATGTGCTGGGTGGCACTGGATCGCGGTGTGCGCATGGCGCGGGAGTTCTCGCTATCGGCGTCCCTAGCCGTCTGGGAGCGCGAGCGCGATGCGGTGCATGCGGAGGTCATGGCGAAGGGTTGGAGCGAGAGCAAGCAGAGCTTCGTGCAGTACTACGGCACGGACGCGTTGGACGCGTCGAATCTCATCATTCCGATGGTGGGGTTTCTTCCAGCTACACACGCGCGCGTGAAGGGGACGATCGCGGCGACGCTGCGTGAGCTGACGTGCGATGGACAGGAAATGGTGTATCGGTACCGGAACGACGATGGCGTTCCGGGCGGCGAAGGCGTGTTTTCGATTTGCACGTTCTGGCTCGCTGAAGCATTGGCACTTTGCGGAGAGCGCGAGCACGCCGAGCGAATCTTTCGTCGGATGTTGACGCACGCGAATCATTTGGGGCTATACAGCGAGGAGCTCGATCCCGCGACCGGCGACTTCCTGGGTAATTTCCCTCAGGCGTTCACGCACATCTCGCTGATTAATTGTGCGCACGTCATGGACGTGCTCGCCCGGCGCGCCGCGGCAGCGGCCGCGTCATCGGCAACCGCGCCGGCGCCTATCGACGTTTCGCTGACTTCTTCGCTTTCGCCGACGGCTTAGCCTTGGCTCGGGCGGGAGCGGCCGGGCGTTTCTTTTTTGCCGCGCTCTTGGCCGAGACTTTGGGCTTGGTAGGTGCCCGCTTGGCTGGAGCGGCCGCGCGGCGCGGCTCTGGGACCGGAACAGGCACAGCTACGGGAGCCGCCGCGATCGGAGAGATGAATGGTGAAGGCGGCGGCTCCCGTAGC
>Ga0102924_1006924_pt1 | contig 10513 bp, 9 predicted proteins | sample PaiPotPPM11metaG_FD_80116 | JGI IMG/M metagenome (GOLD analysis project Ga0102924, IMG submission 80116) | Iron sulfur acid spring bacterial and archeal communities from Banff, Canada, to study Microbial Dark Matter (Phase II) - Paint Pots PPM... ...
GCCCTTGAGATTAGGCGCAAGGACGACGGCCCCGTCCTCCCGCTGCGAGGCGGCGGACAGCAGCACGAGCTGGGTATCGGTGAGTTTCATTGGGATCCTCCGTTCGGTTGGCGACGGCGAGCGCGCCGTCACCACCGAAGCCCCGCAGTGGGCGTTAAGCCGGCGGGGCAGGATCCCGGGAGCACCAAGTGTGCTCTACAGGAACACCAACAGTCACGCTCTGTTTGCAGCGGAAATCCAGTACTTTATGCGAGAAAATATGGCTTTGTCGGCTGCTTTCGGCCGTGGTGAGCAGCTCTTGGTTGCTACGCCCAGCAGCTTTTCAAAAGGCGCCCTTCAAAATGACATTTGCCGGTTCGAATCCTCCATGCCCAGCCAGCCAGTGCGGTCTCCACTATGCTTTTTCCGCGTGTGTGAGAACCGCCGACATTCCCGCGGGTTAGGCTGGCGCGCAGGAGTCTCTAGCCGGCAAATTCTGGAATTTCAGGTGAGGACTGGTGGCTTTGTCGAGCCAGTCTCTGCTCGCCATTTTCCAATTTCCGTTTCGGCATGCCCGAGACCGGTTCCCGGGCCGCCGATGCCGACCTGGTGGCCAAGGCCGCCCAGCTCATGGGCCTCAAGGTCTACCAAGCAGCCAGCGAGGACCTACATGCGTTTCTCCTTAGATGATCACTGTGTGAACAATCCCGCCAACCATCGGAATGCGCGTTGGACCAGTCCGGGCGGCTCTTCCGCCTTGGGCGCGACGTGACCTTGGCTTTGAGCAAGACCCTGGCCGGCATCGGCGATGATGGGTCGGAGCAGGTCGACCACCTCAGGCGCGTCCCATTCGGCGGGCCCAAGCGCACGCCCGACTTCCTGACCAGCACGGTTGATGATGAGTGTGGTCGGCAAGCCCACGGCGCCCAGCCCACGCAAGGCCTGCCCGGAAGAATCGGTGTAGATCGCAAGGTTGCGAACGTTGATCTCGGAGTAGAACTTGCGGACGGTTTCTAGACCGCCGCGGTCAATGGAGAGCGGCACGACCTCGAACTCGGCGTCCCCCAGCGTACCTTGCAGGCGATCGAGCGTCGGCATTTCCTGGCGGCACGGCACACACCAGGTCGCCCAGAGGTTGAGAAGCACGACCTTGCCCTTGAAATCGGCAAGACTTCGCGACCGGCCTTGCGCATCCGCGAATTCGACGGCTGCGACAGGTTTCGGAGCATCGTGGAGGACGAGGCTCTTCATCAATTCTTGTGCGGCGGCGGCGTGTTGCGCTGTCGTCGCGACCGCCGTCACAACGATCAACAAGGCAGCCAACCGGCCGATACGGGGGCCAAGTGTCATTGCTCTTGAAGTCTCCTGATCAGCGGCAGGATCGTGCCTTCGATTGCCCCTGATGACAGCGGGCCGATGTGCTTGTGGGCGATGTGCCCGTCCTTGGAGATGACGAAGATCTCGGGCACGCCGTAACCGTGCCAAAGCGTCCCAAGCGCCCTCCAAAATGGAGCGCCTTTCGCGTCCGGGACCCGTCCTAGGCCCGTTTTGGCCCCCTCGGTGATCGGGCGGCTCCGCGATCTTGGGTTTTTTTGCGACGACGCCGCCGCCCAGACCGCAGCCAGGCCGCCCATGCAGGCCAAACGGCGCACACCTCTCAATTTTTCTCGACGAGACAGCTCTCCCCTGCAGCTTTCAGCGAGCTGCACACTCTAGCCGCCGCTTTCATTGACACGAAGGGGCCAATCGAGGCGCGGTAATAGATCCCCTCGGGACCGAGATCGGTGCGGCGCAGCGCTTCGTGGTACGCTCCGCCCCGCGTCCCGCCGCCAGCCTCGCCTTGCGTGCCGTCGGGGTCGCGCTGCCGCCGACTGTGCGCGAAGCCGACGCCGGTTGATCCACCGATCCAAAAATGTGGTGCCAAGCCGCCGTTGCGGCGAGACCGGTTCGATCTGTGACGGAGACCGGTTTGCGGAGCCACTTTCAGGCCACTTTTCGTTCGCGGTCTGCTTCCGCCTCTATCGAAGACGACCCTCGCATCTGGCGCGATTTCGGCGCCCGCCGCGCGATAATCGTCATCGCTGAAGCCTATTTCGCGCCCGGCCTCGCTCTCGACGATGACTTGATGCCCGTGATGGCCGAACTCCTCGGCCGCCGCGGGGACCAGTCCCACCCGATTTTCGTGGCTCTTTACCTCCTTGGGGACACCAACGCGCATATCTCACCTCGAATGCAACGCCGAGGACGATCGCGTTTTAAGTTGCCGTCACTGCAATCCGCGCCTGCTTGAGCTCGCGTTGGGCCCGCTCGAGGGCGCGCGTCAGGTGATCGAAGATTTCGTCGATTTCGGCCTCAGTGGTGACGAGCGGCGGACATAACGCCAAGCTGTCGCCCATTGCGCGGAGGATCAGCCCCTCCTCCTGTGCGATCTCCGCGGCAAGCAAACCGACGCCGGCGGCGGGCGCGAACGCAGCTTTGCTGGCCTTGTCGCGAACGAGCTCCAGCGCGCCAATCAGGCCAATTCCTCTTGTTTCGCCGACCAGCGGGTGTGCCGCGAGATCGTGCAGCCGCCGCTGAAACCGAGGGCCTACTTGGCGCACATGATCGAGAATCTTGCGCTCCTGATAGATGTTGAGGGTCTCCAGCGCCACCGCGCACGCTACCGGATGGGCCGAGTAGGTGAATCCGTGGGCGAATATGCCGATCTTTTCGCTTTGCGCTACGAATGCCTGATAAAGTTCGTCGTTGACGATCGTGGCCGAGATCGGCTGGTAGCCGGCGGACAAAGCCTTCGCCATGGTGATGATGTCGGGCTGCAGATTGAAAGTTTCGGTGCCGAACATGTTGCCGGTGCGACCGAAACCGCAGATCACCTCGTCGACGATGAACAGCAGGTCGTGTTTCTTGAGCACCTTCTGGATCTTTTCAAAATAAGTCCGCGGCGGGACGATGACGCCGCCCGCGCCCATCACTGGCTCGGCGATGAAGGCGGCGACCGTCTCCGGATCCTCGCGCAAGATCTGGTCATCGAGGCTCTCCGCCAAACGGGTGGCGAAATCCTCCTCGCTCTCGCCGGGCTTTGCGAAGCGATAATGATGCGGACAGTCAGCGTGGCGGATATTTGCGATCGGCAGGTCGAAGTCGCGATGATTGTTGGGAAGTCCGGTGAGACTAGCGGTGGCCACGGTGACGCCGTGATAGGCTTTCAGGCGCGAGATGATCTTCTTCTTACGGTGACGCCCGCGGGCATTGTTGTAGTACCAGACCATCTTGATCGCGCTGTCGTTAGCCTCCGAGCCGGAGCTGTTGAAGAAGACCTTCGACATCGGCACCGGCAAAATCGAGAGGATCCGCTCGGCGAGATCGATGCTCGGTTCGTGCGACTTGTGCGCAAAAGCATGATAGTAGGGCAGCGTCTCAAGCTGCCGCCGCGCTGCATCGACCAAGCGGCGCTCGCTGAACCCCAACGAAGCGCACCACAACCCAGCCAGCCCGTCGATGTAGGCCTTGCCCTGTTCGTCAATGACGCGGATCCCCTCCCCGCGCGCAATGATCAGCGGCCCGTTCTGCTGATGTTTTTTCAGGTTGGTGTAGGGATGCAGCACATGGGCAATGTCACGGCTGAAAGCCGAGTTGGCGGCAAAAGTCACGATCGGTCTCCCGGATTGTACGGCGCGCAGGTACGGGCGCATTCCTGCAGCATGAGCGCACCGTAAGCATACTGGCATTGTGATGTCGTATGTCAAGGTTTCGGCGCGGCCGCTGCAGCACGATTGGATTGGCAAATACCGCGAAATTGACGGACGCATTGACCACAACGCGCGGCGGCCTTTGGGCTTTGCGAGATTTGTGATTTGATGTATCGGTGAGGAAAATGAGGCAGCATTGATGAGGCGCGAAGCCAATCGAACTCCACTGCTGTTCATCGATCGCGACGGCGCCAAGCGGGGTCCGGGGTTGGGCAAATCGAACCTGCCGAGCCTGCCGCCGGTGGCGCGCGACACGCTGCTGCAAGAGCAAGCTTACCTAAGGTTGCGCGAAGCACTCATGAGCGGGCATTTCGTTCCGGTCAGGCCATTACGTTGCGCGCCGCCGCCGAGGCCCTCGGCACCAGCCCGATGCCGGTGCGTGACGCACTGCGGCGACTTGAAATCGAGCATGCTCTCGTACCACGATCGAACCGTACCCTCGGCGTGCCGGAAATGACCTACGCGTCCTTGACGGAATTGCGCGAAGTGAGAATGGCGCTCGAGGGCTTGGCTGCCGAGAAAGCGGCGCTACTCATCACGAGCGACGAAATCGCGGTGGTAGAGAGCCACTATCGCGCACTGGCGGCCGGCGCCTCGGCCGGCAATCCCGCCGACTGGCTGCTTCACACCGCCATTTACCGGGCGAGCCGTTCGCGCTTGCTGGTGTCGCTGATCGAGCCGACCTGGATGCGGATTGGGCCCTACGTGCGGCACATGTTGCCCGACCGCCGCGCGCTGATTGACTCGCTTGGCAATCCACCTGCGCGCGCTGCAGGCGCTTCGGCAGCGCGAAGGCGTTGGCGCGCGCGAAGCGATTCAGCGAGACATCTTCGAATCGGCGGAAGGATTGGCGGGCATGCTGCGGGCGCGCGAAGAAGCTTTGGGCATGCGTGTTGCGGGCGGTGAGCCGGAAAGGCGCGGCCGGCTGCGAAGAAGCGCCAAGCAACGGCAGGAACGGCGCTAGTTAGCACCCGCTCGCGGTCAACACAGGTTGGAGGGAGCGATGGCGGTCAGCATTAACTGCGACTTAGGCGAAGCCTTCGGCATCTGGCGCTTGGGCGACGACGAAGGCTGCATGCCCTTCATCACACACGCCAACATTGCCTGCGGATATCACGCATCCGATCCCCGCACGATGTGGCGCACGGTTAGGCTGGCTAAGCAGCACGGCGTTCGCGTCGGGGCTCATCCAGGACTGCCCGACAGAGAAGGTTTTGGCCGGCGCGAAATGAAGCTCTCGCGCGAGGAAGTAACCGCGCTGGTGCTCTATCAAGTAGGAGCGCTGGATGCCTTCGTACGTGCCGAGAACATGCGCATGAGTCACTTAAAACCGCACGGAGCGCTGATGGGGATGGCGATGAACGACAGCGCCGTCGCCGAAGGCATTGCCGAGGCGGCGGCTGCTCTGGAATTGCCCGTGATCGGCGTCGGCAATTGCGTCATGGAGCAGGTCTTCGCCGCACGCGGCATGCCGCTCGCATGCGAATTCTACGCCGATCTCGACTACGACGATCGAGGTTGGCAGATCATCACCATGCATCACGACGCAGTCGATCCCGAAGCGGCTGCCGCAAAGGTGCTGCGCGCGGTCCATGAAGGTCGAACGCGCTCCGTGAACGGGCGTGACGTGCCGGTCAAGGCTGACAGCATTTGCGTTCACAGCGACACCCCCGGAGCCGTAGCGGTGGCGAAGTCGGTCTGGGCGGCACTGTCCTCTAAACTCGAACAGAGCGCGCCGGACTCTGCGGCACTGTTCTGACCGGCCAGCATGATCTTTGAACAGGCGGAATTCAGAATTGGAGGCGACCGCTCGCTCCTGATGATGCTGGGCGACGAGATGAGCTTCGACCTCAATTTCAAGGTCCATAGCCTGGCGCGCAGCATCCGCGAGAGCCGCACCCGCGGCATCATCGAGCTCATTCCGGAAATGGCGTCGCTCCTTGTCAGCTACGACCCCGACCTGATCTCGTACGAAGACCTCACGTCCGAGCTTGCCGCCATGCATCAGGCGATGAGCCATTCCGAAATTGATGAATTGCCGAGCCGGATGTTCTACGTGCCCGTGCTCTACTTCGACCCCTGGACGCGAGCGTGCGTCGACGATTATCGCGCCAAGATCAAGGACAAGCCGTGGGACGGCGATCTGCTCGTGGCCATGAACGGACTTGAAGACACCTCGGCGCTGCGCCGGATACACGCATCAACCGAATATTGGGTGGCGGCGCTCGGGTTCTGGCCCGGGCTGTGTTCGCTGTTGCCGCTCGATCCGCGTTCCCGTCTCACCGCCCCCAAATATGATCCGCCGCGAACCTGGACCCCAAAGGGCACGATCGGCCTCGGCGGCGCCATTACCTGCATCTATCCGGACCAAACGCCGGGCGGCTACCAGATCTTCGCTCGCACCCCGATGCCGATCTGGGATCGCAGCCAGCGCCTGGAAGCTTTCAAGGAAAGCCTGGCCCTGTTTCGCCCAAGCGATCGGGTGCGCTTCATCCCCATCTCCTTGGAAGAATATGAGGACGTCGAGCGCAAAGTCGATGACGGCAGCTATAAGCACCCGCAGGTCACCTACCAGCGCTTTTCCAGCCGGCTCTATCGCGATTGGCTGGCCGGCATCGACGCCACAACCCGCGTCTGACCCATCCGCGTTATGAGTGGCCATGTTTGAAGTACTCAAAGCCGGGCTCGAAACCTCGGTGCAGGATTTCCCCGGACGCTTAGGCTTCTGGGAGCAAGGTTTCCCGCCCTCGGGGCCGATTGACGCCTGGTCTTTCCGCCTAGCCAATCTGCTAGCCGGAAACGACGTTGGCGCAGCCGGGCTCGAATGTCAGTTTCTCGGGCCAACGATTCGCTTCGAGCGGGACTGCGTGATCGCCGTCACCGGCGCCGACATGGGCACCGAGGTCGACGGATCGCCGCTGCCGCTTTGGGAGAGCGTCGCTATTCGCGGCGGGCAAGTCCTCAGCATGGGCGCGGCTCGGGTCGGCGCCCGAGCTTACATTGCATTTTCCGGCGGGATCGACGTGCCGCTGGTGATGGGATCGCGCTCGACGTTTCACATGGCGGGGGTTGGCGGCGTGGACGGCCACGCATTGAAGCGGGGGCAACACATACCGATCGGCGGAGGGTCGGGAACGACCGGTTGGCGCGTGCGCCAGCAGTGTCGCCCACCTCTGGTCGCGACGCGGCGCTGGGAGATCGAGGTGGTGGCCGGTCCAAACGACGACTGGATCGACAGCGCCGGGCAGGAGCGTTTCCTGACCAGCGACTGGAAGCTGTCCGGCAAGAACAGCCGCACCGGCTTTCGACTGGAAGGACCACGCTGGACATTTGCCAAGAAGGCGACGCGGAAACTGCCCGAGCACGGACAGGAGCCCTCGAACATTCTGGATCACGGTTACCCGCTTGGCGCCATCAATCTGGCCGGACAGACGCCGATCATCCTGGTCAACGACGCTCCCAGCACCGGCGGCTTCATCAATCCCTATACGGTGGCGACCGCAGCATTCTGGAAGCTGGCGCAGTCGCGACCCGGCGATATCTACCGCTTTCACGCCGTAAGCTTGCATGACGCTCAGGCGTTGCGACGCCGCATCGACGGGCTTTGTACACGAACAAGTCTGGAACAAGTATCCGGCGTCCGCGACCATGCACCCGCGACGCCGACACGACCATGGGCAAGCGGGCGTTGGCACCCAAAGCAGATTCAATAGCGTTCGCAGCGGTGCCCGCTAGAGCGGATTTCGGCTGGGTTAAATCGGGACTCCCAGGAAGGCGTGGATCGTTGAATCTGGCGGCATTGATTCGGATTCTGGGTGGCGGATCCATGTCGAAGCCAATGCTCCTTAGAATTACGCGAGCGAGTCGTCGGTGCGGTTGAATCAGGCGCATCACGGCACGAGGCGGTCGATTGGTTCGAGGTAAGCCCCAGTTCGGCAACCAAATGGATGCAGCGTCGGCGGGCGACGGGAAGCTTTGCTCCCAAGCCGAGCGGGGGCAGCATCTCGCCGCTGGAAGCGCACGCGGCCTTTTTGTTTGCGCTGATTGGTCGGCAAGCGGACCTGACGCTTGATGAAATCGTTGCGCCGATGCACAAGCGAAGGATCGCCGGCAGTCGCAGCGCGGTGTGACGCTTCTTTAAGCACCACAAGATCAGCTTCAAAAAAAGTCTGCGGGCAGCGGAGCAAGATCGCGCGAACGTAGCGCGCGCACGGCGGCGCTGGATGCGAGAGCAAGGCATGTTTGATCCAGCCCGACTGGTGTTTCTCGAGACCGCAATCTCGACCAACGTGGTACGGCTTCGCGGCCGCTGTCCGCGTGGGCAGCGATTAATTGACCATGTGCCGCACGCCCATTGGAAGACCATCATTACCTTCGTTGCCGGTCTGCGCAGCCGCGCGATGGTCGCGCCCTTGGTGCTTGATGGGCCAATGAATGCGACGGCCTTCATAGCTTATCTCAAACAATGCCTTGTTCCGACACTTAAGCGCGGCGATATTGTGATGATGGACAACCTTCCGATCCACAAGGTTGCCGGCGTGCGCGAGGTAATTGAAGCAGCCGGCGCGAACCTTCCCAAATACTCCCCAGACCTCAACCCGATCGAGCAGGCCTTAAGCAAATTCAAGACGCATCTGCGAAAAGCAGCCGAGCGAACCATTCCGCGTCTCTCGCGCAGGATTGGCGCCATCCCCGCAAGAATGCACCAATTACTTCCGATATGCAGGCTAAGCTTCTACGTGATCGGAATCCGCTCTAGTACCCGGAATCACTGATCCGCGAAACGTGGTTTGAGGCGCTTCTGATGGACCGCGGATTTGCTCCAGCGTGTTCAATAGTGGCACTCGACTACAGGCAAGCGACCGTCATTACGTGCGCGAGATGATCCTGCAAGGGCAGGAGGTTCTCATCCACCCTGGCGCGCTGAGGAACGACCATAATGGGCGCGCCCCCGTTCTGTGACATGACAAAGATCAAATTGCAAACAGTAGGAGGACGTGTAATGCTGCGCGGCTGATGGGATATCGCCGCATGTGTCATCGGCAGCCGCGCTGGGGCTGCGCCAGCGTCTCGGGAAAAGCGGAGGCGCAAGCGCCCAGTGACCAGATTAAGGTCTATGTAGAAGCAGTGGCGAGGATGGACGTGGTTGCCGAGTCAATCTGCGTTAGGGGCGCGCACGGCGGTATGGCAAGTGCCCGAGCCCCGCGTATAGCGCACGAGACATACTTGCGGTGGGTGGCGATTCACCGATTGTGCGCCACGAGCATCGTCGCGAGATAAAGGATACTGGCGATGCCGGAAGCAGATGTTCAGCTGATCGGCGTTACCAAACGCTTCGGCAGCGTCACCGCGATCAATTCAATAGATCTCGAGGTCTACCGCGGCGAGTTTCTCTCGGTCATCGGCCCAAGCGGCTGTGGCAAGACGACGACGATGAGGCTGGTGGCCGGCCTCGATCAACCCGATGCCGGACAGATTCTAATCCGCGGCCGCCGAATGGACGGCGTGCCGCCTTATCAACGAAACGTCGGCCTCGTCTTTCAATCGTTCGCCCTGTTCCCGCATCTCAACGTGCTGGAGAACGTCGCCTTCGGCCTGCGCATGCGCAAGGAGCCGCCGCAGCGCCGCAGGGAAAAGTCGCTTAAGGCGTTGCGCGCCGTGGGGATGGAGAGCTTGGCGCAGCGCAGCATCGAGCAACTCTCCGGCGGCCAGAAGCAGCGAGTTGCGCTCGCCCGTGCGCTGGTAGTCGAACCCGCCCTCATCCTGCTTGATGAACCGCTCGGTTCGCTTGACGCCCAGCTGCGCATCGAGATGCAGAGCGAGCTGAAATCCCTGCAGCGACAGATGGGCATCACCTTCATTCACGTCTCGCACAACCAGGGCGAAGCGCTGGTGATGGCGGATCGCATCGCGGTCATGAACGAGGGACGTTTCGAGCAGATCAGCCTGCCACAGACGATCTACCGCGAGCCGCAGACTCGCTTTGTCGCGGAGTTTGTCGGTCGCAACAACCTCTTCGAGGGTGAAATCATCGAGGCGCTAGACGGTATCGTGCGCGTCCAGACTCCTCACGGCGCCTTCGCCGCGGCAGCGGACGGCGAAGCAAAGGTTGGGCAGAGAGCCATTTTTGTGGTGCGGGCGGACCTCATGCGTTCGATGCCGGCCGCAAACGCCAATGGGGCGGAGAACGCGATATCGGGCGTGATCAAGGGCATGGAATACGCGGGAAGCGTCGTGCTGATCATCCTCGACCTCGGCGGCGGGCGGGAGCTTAAGGTTGAGCAGCACGAGAGCTTGAGCCGCGGCGTGGGAGCACCACGGCATGGCGCGAGCCTCGCGGTGAGTTGGAAAGCAACCGATGCTTATCTGCTGCCGACGACGTGATCGGATGGTGCCGGACAGTCAGATGAAGTAGGAAAGGCCATGATGAGGGAGTACAAGCGATGACAAAGGACGGATTGCCGATTAACCGACGCGATGTCCTGCGGGCGGGGCTCAGCACGGGGGCTGCTCTCGGAGTCGGCGGGTTGGCTGGGCTGACGGTGGTCGGCGGCGCCTCCGCCGACCAACGCCAAGCCTGGGAGGACCTGCCGCAGGGCCAGAACGCCCCGCCGACAAATCTTCAGCTGCGCACGATCGGCCTTGGCGTATCGGTGCAGGACCGCTTTCTGCGCGAATTCGAGCGGCGGACCGGGCACAAGGCGACCGGCAAAGTGACCGGGCTCACGCCGATGATCACCGAGTGGCTGGCGGGTGGGCACAAGAGCTATGACACCAATGAGACC
>Ga0102924_1006926_pt1 | contig 10511 bp, 5 predicted proteins | sample PaiPotPPM11metaG_FD_80116 | JGI IMG/M metagenome (GOLD analysis project Ga0102924, IMG submission 80116) | Iron sulfur acid spring bacterial and archeal communities from Banff, Canada, to study Microbial Dark Matter (Phase II) - Paint Pots PPM... ...
ATCGCGCACAGAACGACGCTCCCGGGCGCTCGGGTCGCCTCCGAGACGAACCGGGCGGAGGCGTCGAGGACCTCGACGAGCCCGGTGTCGCGCATCTCGAACACGCCGACCTCGTCCGTCGACCCGAAGCGGTTCTTGGTGGCGCGGACGCTCCGGTAGGTGCGCTCGCGCTCGCCCTCGAACTGAAGCACGCAGTCGACCATGTGCTCGAGCACACGCGGTCCGGCGAGCGCGCCGTCCTTGGTCACGTGGCCGACGAGCAGCACGGCGAGCCGTAGCTCCTTGGCGACGCGCATGATCCGTGCCGCCACCTCCCGCACCTGGGCGACCGAGCCGGCGGCGCTCTGAAGCTCGGCGCAGTGGAGCGTCTGAACCGAATCGATCACGCAAACGTCGGGTCGCTCCTGCTTAAGCGTCGCGACCACCGCATCGAGGTCCGTCTCCGCGATTACGGGGATCCGCAGTGCCTCGCAGCCGCTCAGCCGCTCGGCCCGCAGCCTGATCTGGGCAGGCGACTCCTCGGCGGACACGTACAGAGTGCGCCGGCCGACGGCGAGCAGATTCGCCAGCGCCATCGTCGTGAGTGTCGACTTGCCGATCCCGGGGGCGCCGCCGATCAAGACCAGCGACCCGGGCACGATTCCGCCGCCCAGAACCGCGTCGAGCTCGCCGATCCCCGTGCCGAGGCGCTCGTAGTCCTGCCTCGCGACGGCCTCGAGCGCCACCGGCTTCAGCGCGCGTCCCGCGGGAGCGCCGCGGTCAGAGGACTTCTGAAGCTCCTCGACGAGCGTGTTCCACTCGCCGCAGCCGGGGCATTGCCCGGCCCAACGAGCCGTCTGGTGGCCGCACGCGGAGCAGACGTGGATCGAGGTGGAGCGGGGCACGGCAGTCCAGCGTACGGCCCCGGCCCGACGTCATCGCCGGGCGACACAGATTTGTCACAGAAGCGCTATTCGGCCGACTCGGCCGCGTCGGGCGTAGCCGGCTCGTCGGGCGATTCCTCTTCGGGTGAACCGCCCTCGGCGCCAACCCCGACCGGGGTCGGCTTCGGCTCGATCACTGTCAGCGTGACCTCGGGCTCCTCGCCATCGTCGATCTCGCGGTCCGGAGCGTCGACCTTGACCGTCGACCCGGTCGGGACATTCTCGCGCAGGACGAAGTCCGCAAGCGGGTCCTCGATGTAGCGCTGAATCGCGCGGCGGAGCGGCCGTGCGCCCATCGCCGGGTCCCAACCCTTCTCGACGAGCAGATCTTTGGCGGCGTCCGAGAGCTCGAGCACGAGCTCGCGCTCGGCCATCGTCTCGCGGATGCGCGCCAGCAGGAGATCGACGATCTCCTTGATCTCGTCCCTGGACAGCTTGTGGAAGACGATGACCTCGTCGATCCGGTTCAGGAACTCGGGCCGGAAGACCTTCTTGAGCTCGCCCATGATCCGGTTCTTCATGTCCTCGTAGGTGATCCCGGTCTCGTCGTCGGAGACCGCGAAGCCGAGCGGCGTGTTGCGCGAGATCTCGGCCGCGCCGATGTTCGAGGTCATGATCACTATGCAGTGGCGGAAGTCGACCGTCCGCCCCTGGGCGTCGGTCAGCCGGCCGTCCTCCAGGATCTGGAGCAGGATGTTGAACACGTCAGGGTGCGCCTTCTCGATCTCGTCGAGCAGCAGCACGCTGTAGGGCTTGCGCCGCACCGCCTCGGTCAGCTGGCCGCCCTCGTCGTAGCCGATGTAGCCGGGCGGCGACCCGACGAGCCGCGACACCGCGTGCTTCTCCATGTACTCGGACATGTCGATCCGCACCATCGTGTCCTCGTCCCCGAACAGGAACTCGGCGAGGGTCCGCGCGAGCTCCGTCTTGCCGACGCCGCTCGGGCCGAGGAAGATGAACGAGCCAGTGGGACGCTTCGGGTCCTTCAGGCCCGCACGCGAGCGCCGGATCGCCTTCGAGACGACCTCGATCGCCGGGTGCTGGCCGATGACGCGCTTGTGCAGCTCGTCCTCCATCCGCATCAGCTTGGCCGTCTCGGCCTCGGTCAGCTTGAAGACGGGGATGCCCGTCCACATCGAGACGATGTCGGCGATCTCCTCGTCGCCGATCGCGGGACGCTCGGTCGACTCGCCGGCCTCCCACTGGTCGGCCAGCTCGCGCTTCTTGGTGGTCAGGCGGCGCTCCTCGTCGCGCAGGTTCGCGGCCTTTTCAAACTCTTGGTTCTCGATCGCCTCTTCCTTGGAACGCCGTGTCTGCTCGATCTGGTCCTCGAGCTCGCGGTACACCGGCGGCGAGGTCATCGACTTGATCCGCATCCGCGAGGCGGCTTCGTCGATCAGGTCGATCGCCTTGTCTGGCAGGAAGCGGTCGGAGATGTAGCGGTCGGCGAGATCCGCGGCAGCCTCGAGCGCCTCGTCGGTGATCTGGACCTTGTGGTGAGACTCGTAGCGATCGCGCAGTCCCTTGAGGATCTGGACCGTCTCCTCGGTCGTCGGCTGGTCGACCGTGATCTTCTGGAAGCGGCGCTCCAGCGCGGAGTCGCGCTCCAGGTACTTGCGGTACTCCTCGAGCGTCGTAGCGCCGACCGTCTGCAGCTCGCCACGCGCCAGCGCCGGCTTGAGGATCGAGGCGGCGTCGATCGCACCCTCGGCTGCCCCGGCGCCGACGAGGTTGTGCAGCTCGTCGATGAACAGGATGATGTCGCCGCGCTGGGTGATCTCCTTCATCACCTTCTTGAGGCGCTCCTCGAACTCGCCGCGGTACTTGGAGCCCGCAACCAGGGCCGCGAGGTCGAGCGTGTAGATCTGCTTGCCCTTCAGGAGCTCGGGGACGTCGGCGTTGGTGATCCGCTGCGCCAAGCCCTCGACGACAGCCGTCTTGCCGACGCCGGGCTCGCCGACCAGCACCGGGTTGTTCTTGGTGCGCCGCGAGAGGATCTGCATGATCCGCTCGATCTCGGTTTCACGCCCCACGACCGGGTCGAGCTTGCCCTCGGCCGCCAGCTTGGTCAGGTTGCGACCGAACTGGTCGAGCAGCTTGGAGGACTTCTTCCCCTCGCCGGTGCCAGGACCCGCTCCGGCGCCCGACGCTGAGCTTCGGCGGCTGCCGGGGCCGGACAGCATCCGGATGACCTCGTTTCGGATCTTCTCCGAGTCGGCGTCGAAGTCGAGCAGTATGCGGGCGGCAACGCCCTCGTTCTCGCGCACGAGTCCGAGCAGGATGTGCTCGGTGCCGATGTAGTTGTGGCCGAGACTGAGCGCCTCTCTCAGCGCGAGCTCGAGAACCTTCTTCGCGCGCGGTGTGAACGGGATCTGGCCGCTGGTGACCTCCTCGCCGGAGCCGACGATCCGGACGACCTGCGCGCGCACGCGCTCGACGGTGATGTCGAGGGACTCGAGCACTCGCGCTGCCAGGCCCTCCTCTTCGCGGAGCAGGCCGAGCAGGATGTGCTCTGTCCCGATGTAGTTGTGCTTGAGCGTGCGCGCTTCCTCTTGGGCGAGGACAACAACCTGGCGGGCTCGCTCTGTGAATCGCTCAAACATCGCTGGCTACCGATGATAGAAGGGACCTCGCGGGGGACGACAACGTTCCCGCTCCGCTGTCCTATTTCGGCCGGTGGTGCCGATCGGATAAACGGAGCAGGCGCGTGGTCTGACCATGGGTCAGTCTACCAACAGGTCTCGGACCGTCCGTGAGCGTGATCCGCCTCACACCCCGGAGCGTGCGGAATTTCAGTCGCGCATCGCCGGAAACAGCACGACCTCGCGGATCGACCGCTGGCCGGTGAGGACCATCACGAGCCGGTCGATTCCGATCCCGATGCCGCCCGTCGGCGGCATGCCGTGCTCGAGCGCATAGAGGAACGCCTCATCCGCCGGCTGCCCGGCCGCCTGGAACCGAGCCCGCTGCTCGTCGGGGTCGTTGAGCTCAGTGAATGCGTTCGCGATCTCCATCCCACCCACGTATGCCTCGAACCGCTCCACGAGCCCGGGCTCTGAGCGGTGGGACTTGGCGAACGGCGACAGCTCGACCGGATAGTCGAGCAGCAGCGTCGGCTCGCTCAGCGACGGCTCGAGCTGCTTGGACACGAGCTCGTCGACGAGCGCCGCCCAACTGTCGTGCTCGGGCACCTCGATTCCTGCCGATCGCATCTGCCCGGCCAGGGCATCCCGGTCGTGGTGGGCCATGACGTCGATCCCCGTTCGATCCTGGATCGCCTCGACAACCTTCTCGCGGCGCCACGGCCCGGCGATCCCGAGCGATGACATCAGCCGCTCGAACCGGTCCGCCACGCCGAGGTAATCCGCGTAGGCCTCGTACCACTCGACCATCGTGAACTCGGGGTTGTGCTTGGGCGAGAGGCCCTCGTTGCGGAAGTCCTTGCCGAGCTCGTAGACCCGCTCGAGCCCGCCCACGATCAGCCGCTTGAGGTAGAGCTCGGTCGCGATCCGCAGATAGAAGTCTCTGTCGAGCACATTGAAGTGCGTGGTGAACGGTCGCGCCAGCGCGCCGCCGTATTGGGGCTGGAGCACGGGGGTTTCGACCTCAATGAACCCGTCGTGATCGAGGAACTCCCGCACGGCCCTGAGCGTCCGGGCGCGGGCCGCGAACAGATCGCGCGCCTCCTCGCTGGCGATCAGGTCGAGCTCGCGATGGCGATAGCGCGTCTCGACGTCCTGAAGCCCATGATGCTTCTCGGGCGGGGGCCTGAGCGACTTGGCGAGCAGTGTGTACGCGGTCACCCGCAGCGTCAGCTCGCCACGCTTGGTCGAGAAGGCGACACCGTCGACGCCGATCAGGTCACCGAGGTCGAGCCCAAGCAGGCGCTCGAGGTCCTGCTCTCCGAGCTCGTCGACCCTCGCCTGGATCTGGATCCGACCCGAGCGATCGACCAGGTCAAGAAATGCCATCCTGCCCTGGCCGCGCCGGGCAGCCAGGCGCCCCGCGACCCGGTGCGAGTCAGTGGTCTCCTCCCCTGCCGCGAGCCCCTCGTGCGCCGCCCGCACGTCAGCGACCGGCTCGACGCCCGCGAACGTGTGCGGGAACGGGTCGATCCCGCCCGCCCGCAGCGCCTCGAGCTTAGCCCGACGCGCCGCGAGTAATTCGTTCACTTCGAGGCGACGTCGATCTTGGTGATCTTGAACTTGCGCTTGCCCTTCGGTGTCGCGAACGTGACCTCCTCGCCACGCTTGTGGCCGAGCAGCGCCTTGCCGATCGGCGACTCGTTGGACAGCTTCAGGTCAGCCGGGCTCGCCTCGGCAGAGCCGACGATCGTGTACTTGGTCGACTTCGCGCCCTCCTTCACGTGGACGATCGAGCCGACGCGCACGACGTCGTTGGACAGCGACGAGGAGTCGATCACGGTCGCCGAGCGCAGCTTCTCCTCGAGCTGAGCGATCCGCGCCTCGAGCATCGCCTGCTCGTTCTTGGCGTCGTCGTACTCGGCGTTCTCGGAGATGTCGCCGAACTCGCGAGCTTCCTTGATCCTGGCGGCGACCTCGCGGCGGCGGGCCGTCGAGAGCTCGTCGAGTTCGGCCTTCAGGTTGGCAAGGCCTTCGGGTGTGAGGATGACGTCCTTGGGCATGGTTGGGTTGTGTGGTCTTGGACGAAAAAAGCCCGCTCAAACGGGCGGGGAGTACACGCACCAGCTTGTGCGGGCGGGCAAGTATAGAGGCTGGCCCCGGCCAGCCAGTTAGCGGCCGTCGTCTACCGCGCTCCGTGCCCGAGGACCTGGACCGCCTGCTGGAACGTCGGCCGGTTAACCCACTCGATCAAGGGCTGCGTGATCGCGCCGATCGCGCGGAACTGGATCGAGTCCGAGCACATCTGATCGCCGGCGGCGCACACACCGTCGGCGGGATAGACCTGCGTCTGAGGCTCCGAGACCGCCTGTTGCAGCGAGCTCACGAGCGCCGCACGGCAGCGTCGAAGCGAGCCGTTGCCGCAATAGGTGCGGTTGAGTGCGCCGCGCACACGCAGTCCGAGCGCGGCCCGCAGGTCCTTCTGGACGATGCCGTAGAAGCCAACGTCGAACGCCGACCCGAGATGGTTGCCGGACGTGCCGTGACCAGGCTCGTCGTTGATCGGAAAGTCGCTCTCGATCTCGTTCAGCAGCGACGCGCCAAGCAGCGGCTGAAACTCGGCCCTCACCCACAGCGGCCACCAGGCGTCCATGATCCGGACGGCCGCGCTCTGGTCGTACTCGCCCGAAGCTCCCGGATGGGCGCGGTTGATGCGATGGGCCCCGGTTGCTACCCAGACGCGCAGCTCGGAGACGGCGTCGGCGAGCGCTGGAGCCTGGGGATGCCCGAGGATCGCCAACGCGTACGGCAGCACCTCGACCCCGCGCAGGTCCTGCGTGCCGGCGTTGCCCATCGCGTTGACCAGGTCGGTCAACGTCATCTTGCCGTGACCGCTGGCCAGGTAGGCGTTGATGTTGTTGTCGAGCAGCTGCGAGCGGTACACGGATGCGTACTGCTGAGAAGTCGCGGCGTCGTTGTAAGTGGGCGCCTGCTTGTTGTTCCAGCTCGTCAGGTACGCCTGGTCGGTCACGTGCGGGTGCGCTGACTCCGGGATCTGGCGCTCGGTCAGACCGGCCGGCGTGAGCGCGGCGCCCCCCTGATAGCCGCTCCAGGCGTAGTTGCTCCAGCTCGGGAACAGCGGGTCGGTCCCACGCGCGCGAACCGGGTTCAATCCCGAATTGAAGTAGGCGATGTGCTTGTCGTCGGCGTAGAACCAGTTGAACGTGTAGCCGATTTTGTATGCGGCGTTCATGAAATCCGCGGGATTGCGCATTGCCGACGGGTCGTTGAACAGGTAGAAGCCAGCCGCCGAGTCCAGCTCGTGCATGTAGGTCGAGCGCAGATTGGTGTAGGCCACAGGCCGCCCGTGGATGCGGGCACGCGCGATCACGAGCCCGTACGCGGTCCGCTGTGTCTGGAGCGTGATCGAGCCGGCGGGAGTCGAGTCGGCCAGGCTCGGCTTCCACGATTCTGAGCGCTTGAGCGTCTCCATCTGCACGCAGCTGCCGTGCAGGAGGTAGTAGTCGGAGTTGATCGAGGCGGCTCCACCGGCGGGCGAGCACAGCGGGACCGCGAACGTATCGATGATGTTCTGGCCAGACGATGTCGCCGACCACGCGTAGTCCTGGCCGTGGCCGAGCTCGACGTACAGGTTGACGCCCGGGAACGCCGCTCCGCTCGCGTCGATCCCCGGTCCGTGGATGTCCTCCTCCATCAGGATCTCGGGCGTGAAATACGACACCTGCGGACCCATCACGGCGATCGGGTGCCCGCTGGTCGTGTGGGCAGCCGACACGAGCAGCGCGTTCGACTGATCGCGGGGGAATGCCAGCAGTCCAGGCCCGGCGTTCGCAAGCGCGCCGAGCGCGTCCGCGATCCGGTGCCCGGAGGCATGCCCCACGGTCGCGCGCGCGGCGTGCGGTGCGGCGCCGGCCACGACGTGGTTGACGAGCTGGACCGAGCCCGGGTCGGGAAGTGCGACCCCCCGCGATCTCCGCGGATCAGGCAGCACCTGGTAAGGGAAACGCGTCCTGTGCACCGTGGTCGGCGCCTCAGGGTCGCTCGGGTCGACGAAGCTCAGGAACGTCGCGAAGCCGGAGTGGTCACGCAGGTGGCGCCGGCGAGCGCGCCGTTGGACGGTTCGCTTAACAATCTCCGGCGATCCTGGCACCGAGTAATGCTCTCGACCGAAACGCTGCATCAGGTGCTCGTACAGGATCGCGTTATGTAGCTGCTGGCCGCCTCCATTGCCGAAGATGCCCCCTACGAGCGTCGCGATCGATACCACATCCTCGAGCGTGAACGGTTGCGGCGTGAGGCCCAGCACCGTGTACTCGGCGGGCATCATCGTGAGCAAGTTCAGGGGGTTGCGGGCCGCAGCGATGTACGCGTTGATCCCATTGACGTAGCTCTGCGCGTCGTCGTAGATCTGCGCCCCGTAGGGTGAGTGCGTCAGGCCGTATTGGACCTGGTTGGCGAGGTCCTGCTGGGTGTAGGGCTCGTTCGCCCACACGCTCTGGTCCATCGACACGTTTGCGCCGCCCGCGAACTGGGCCAGGTCCCCCTGGCCCGCATGTCGCAGCACATCGATGAAGAACAGCCGGTCCTCGGCGGTCGCGTACCCAATGCCGAACATCAGCTCCGCCCGAGTGTCCCCGTAGATGTGCGGGACGCCGAACCGGCTGTCGCGCACGATCGTGACGCCCGCCTCGGGGCTCTCCGTCGACGCGACGTCGCCGGAGGGCACGCCGAAGGTGGCGTCCTTGTAGTACTGACCGAGCTGTGACGGCTGAATGTTGGGCGCCGCCGTCGTCAGGTTCGAGTACATCCCGAGCTGATCGTTGTTGTGCGCCGGGCGCGCCTTGGTCGCCTCGAACGCAGCGAGCTGCACGAGGTTGTCTAGGCCATTCGTGCCCGGAGGCAGCACGTTACGGAAGCCGCCGTAGTCATTGGAGCCGTACGGCTGCACCTGCGCCACCGCGGCAGGGCTCCACAGGGCAAGCGCGGCGATAAGCGCGGTCCCTATTGCCAGCGCCTTCGTGCACCGCTCCACGGCGCGCCACCCTACTACGCGCACAACAGCGCCCGTGCCGCCTCGATGTCCGGCGCCGTCTGAAGACGCTGAAGCAGCTCGCGCCCTGCCGCCCCCTGGATCCCCAATCGCACCAAGTACCACGGGTAGAACTTGCGCAGGTAACGAGTGGCCCGTTCGGCGCCCAAATGCTCGATCGCGCGGTCAATCACCCAGTCGATCTCGGTCAGGATCTCGCCGCGGGCGGGCTCATGGTCGCCGTCCTGGTCCGAGAGAAGCTGCCGGAACAGCCACGGATTGCCGAGCGAACCGCGCGCGAGCAGCACCGCCGCCGCCCCGGTGTGCTCGAAAGCGGCGCGCGCTGCCGCGGCGGTCTGGAGTCCTCCCGACACCATCACGGGGACCGGCAGCTCGTCGACCAATGCGCGCACAAGCTCGTGGTCGGGCGTTCCCTTATGGCGCTGCGACGCGTGCCGTGGGTGAATCGACACGCCGGCTATCCCGCCATCGAACGCTAGCGCGCGCGCGGTCTCGATCCCGCTCAGGTCTCCCGGGCGCTGCCCGGAGCGCAGCTTGACGGTCACCGGCAGGCCACTGCCCTTGGCGGCCGCACGGGCGAGCGCGACCGCCTGATCCCGATTCCTCAGCAGCGCGGCACCGGCGCCGGTCTTGCAGACCTTGGGGACGGGGCAGCCCATGTTGAGGTCGATCAGGTCCGCACCGGCGGCCGCCACCTGCTCGGCGGCCGACGCCATCACCTCTGGGTCGTGGCCGAATAGCTGCACCGCGACGGGATGCTCGTCCGGATGAATTCGCAACAGCTCGCGGCAGGTCCGCTCGTTGCGGTAGTGCACCGCGAAGCTCGACACCATCTCCGAGCAAACCAGCCCGGCGCCGTAGCGCTTTGCCTGGAGGCGCACGAACCAGTTGCCGATCCCGGCCAGCGGAGCGAGCACGACCCGGTTTGGGATCGGAACGCCTCCGAGGCTCCACGAGTCGGTGAGCTTGAGCATCGCTTCATGGTAGGAATCAGGTGTGCACGCGACAACCGCAGTCCCCGACCTGGCCTCGATGCTTCGGCCATGGACCGAGATTGTGCGCGGCCAGGTGGAGGGGCTGGAGCTGTTCGATGCTCACACCCACATCGGCTTGAACGATCCCGACGGGATGAGCCAGCGGCCCGGGGAGCTGATCGCAGGACTCGAGCTCGCGCGCGCTCAAGGCGCGTTCGTCTTCCCGATGCACGAGCCCGACGGATACGCGCCGGCCAACGACACGGTCCTGGACGCCGCGCGAGATTCGGGCGGGCTGCTCGTGCCGTTTTGCCGGGTCAACCCTCATCTCGACGCGGTCAAGGAGGCCGAGCGCTGTCTGGAGGCGGGTGCGCGCGGGATAAAGCTTCACCCCCGCGCCGAGGAGTTCACGCTCGACCATCCCGCGGTCAAGGAGCTTGTCGCACTCGCCCACGAGCGGCGCCTGCCTGTGTTGATCCACGCTGGGCGGGGGATTCCGGCTCTTGGCCTGCACGCGGTCGAGCTCGCCGGCGAATTCGAGGACGCACGGCTGATCCTCGCGCACGCCGGGATCTGCGACCTGTCGTGGATCTGGAGAGTGGCCCCCGACCACCCCAACCTCCTGTTCGACACCGCGTGGTGGATGCCGTCGGATCTCCTCACGCTATTCGCGCTCGTCCCGCCGGGCCAGATCCTGTTTGCGTCCGATGCGCCGTACGGCAATACGCTGTCGGCCGCTTCGATCCAGCTGCGCTGGGCGCTTCAGACGGGTCTCTCCCGCGAGCAGATCCGCTCGATCGCCTCCGAGCAGTCACTTCGGCTCGCCGGCGGTGAGCCGCTCGAGCCCGCGGGCCCCGCCCCTGGTGAGCGCGAGCGCGCTGAGCATGTGCTGCTCGACCGCACCTCGGAGTTCCTCCTGCTCGGCACGATCGCAAGCATGCGCGGCTCGCCCGAGGCGGCC
>Ga0102924_1006927_pt1 | contig 10510 bp, 7 predicted proteins | sample PaiPotPPM11metaG_FD_80116 | JGI IMG/M metagenome (GOLD analysis project Ga0102924, IMG submission 80116) | Iron sulfur acid spring bacterial and archeal communities from Banff, Canada, to study Microbial Dark Matter (Phase II) - Paint Pots PPM... ...
AGCGGCTTGCCGACGGGCAGCACGACGGTGCCCTTCATGCCGTTGATGACGCCCGCGGACGAGGTGTACCAGGCACACAACGCCGTCAGGACGCCGACGTAGCCGCCGACCTTGACGATGTTGGCATTGCCCGCGAAGTTGCCGATGAACAGCACGATCTCGGTGATCTCCAGGGTCAGGAAGACCGCGAAGACAGCCGCGTTCACCTGGGTGCTGAAGATCAGCATGTAGGTGTTGAAGATGGCGAAGGCCAGCAGGATCCAGCCCAGGTCATGGCCGGCGGCGCTGACGGATACCGGGTGCACCAGCACCGCCCACAGGCCAAGGCCGATCCAGAAACCGCCGTACGTTGAGAATGCCGTCGAGCCAAATACGTTCCGGTTCCGGAACTCCCACATGCCGGCCAGCAGCTGGCACAGGCCGCCATAGGCGAACGCGTAGCCGAGCCAGTCCAGGCCGGTGGAACTCTTGGCCCAGCCGGCATTGACGGCCGACAGCAGGAACGTCGTCAGCGCGAACGCGGCCAGCCCGAGCGGTGCGGGATCGGCAATGCCGGTGGCCGCCTGAGCGACCGGCGCCGGAGCCTCATCGGTGGTGCTCAATAGCTTTCCTCCTGAGTGGATGGCCCGCGCAGCTGCGGGGTCACGGCAGCGCAGCCGGACAGGCGCTCGGATGGGCAGGACGGTGCGATGGCCCGACCAGGGCGACGGCCGGCGATTGGCGACATATCCGCTGTAGCCGGAGACAAGCTATCCGTAGCTCGGAGTACGAAAACGGCCATTGTCAGCCTTCCCGTGTCTTCGCACCGGTCTGCTAGCACCGGGTAGAAGATCTTGCCTTGAGGGTAACTCTGGGCGCCTTGATTTGGGGAGACCCAGTTTGACCCGAACTTTCACCCCAGTCCGGGCCGGCCGGCGCCAATTCTTAGGGCGCGGCCGGGGCCGGCGCGGGGCCCTGCGGGGCGGCGGCCCGGCGCAGCACCGCGCTCAGCCCGGCTCTGGTGGCCAGCACGAAGATGCGGTCCTGCTCGGCCAGCCGGTAGTCCTGGCGTGGCGACCAGTCGACCTGGTGGGCGCCGCGGGTGCGCAGCGCGATGACCCGGGCCGTGGCCCGGTCGTGGATGTGCCCCACCGCCCAGCCGACCAGCTCGGCGCCGGGGCGGACCGGCACGTCGGCGATCATCAGCACGTGCCGGCCCACGGCGATCGTCCGCAGCACCTGGTGGTCCAGCATGGCGGCGGCGAAGACCGGCGCGGCCAGGTAGGAGACCGACCGGGAGATGGTGTTGCTGACCGTTTCCTGTACCCGCCGGGCCAGGTCGTCGTCCAGCAGCCGGACGATGACCCGCGGGGCCTCGGCCAGGCCCCTGGCGTGCAGCGCGGTCTCCAGGTTCACGATGTCGCTGTTGGTGACCGAGACCACGGCCTGGCAGGTGTCGATGCCGGCCGCGCGCAGGGTCTCCTCCCGGTGGGTCTCGCCGATGACCACCTTGAGTCCCAGCCGCCGGGCCATCGCCAGCCCGGAGGCGCGCTCGCTCTTGTCCACGCACACCACGCTCACGCCCAGGTCGTGCAGCAGCCCCGCGATCCTGGTCCCGACGCTGCCCAGGCCGGCGACGATCACGTGATCGGACAGCGGCCGGTCGGGGCCGCGGACCGAGCCGGTCAGCCGGGCGCCCACGATGGCCGCGGTGACCAGGGGCAGGAAGGCCATGCCGTCGAAGGTCAGCAGCACCTGGGCGATCTTCTCCGGCCAGGAGTAACTCGGCTGGGACACCGCCGCGCCCGCCGCGTCGAGCAGCGTGAGGTACAGCGAGTTGGCGCCCGAGAACCCGCCGTAGGCCACCAGCACGCCGAACCCGGCGATCAGGACCGTGAACAGCGCCAGGAACGCGATGATGGTCGGGCTGCGGAGCCAGCGGGTCATGCCCAGGGCCCGGCTCAGCGGCCGCCGTCGCTGGGCCAGCGGATTGCGCGGGGCGCCATCGGCCACCGCCAGCACCAGGCCGGCCCGGGTCGCCTGAGGCGCGGTCAGGTCGGGCTGGCTCGCGTCGGCGCTGGCGGCCAGCCCGCACATGACGTGGAGGTCGTCCACCTCCTCCCGGCGGGCCACGTACAGCGTGCGGCCGGACAGCCGGACGTGGCTGGGCGCGGGCTCGCCCAGCGCGGCGGCCACGAACGACGGGGCGGCCATGGCCGAGTCCGACAGCACGGCGCAGTCGGCGAAGAAGGTCCTGATCCGCTCGCCCAGGCTGGTGTTGAAGATCGAGATGACCAGCCGCAGGTCCGGGTTGAGCTCCTGGGCCCGCAGCGCGGCGTGGAAGTTGCCCAGGTCGTCCTGGTCGAGCAGGGCCAGGCTGCGAGCGCTGGGCAGGTCGGCCTCCAGGAACGCCTGGCGGTCGGTCTCGGCCCGCTCGACCACCCGCACGCCGGGCAGCCGGGCGATCCGCGGCCCGTACCCGAGCTCGGCCGAGCGCAGGATCACCGTGACCTGCTCCCCGTACCGGACGGCTAGTTCTTCCACCATCCGCAGCGCCAGGGAGTCGCTGCCGCATACCACCAGATGATCACGCCGGCCACGCTGACGCATGGCGGAAAGCGGGGCGGGTGCCACGGCGACATCCTAGCCAGGACGAGCCGGGCCAACTACGGCGAAAGGCCGCAAGCCTGCCGTTAGGGGGAGGCGATCCGGCCTAGCTGGGCGGGGACCTGCGCGGCGGCCGCGCGGTCGAGCAGGAACAGCGTCTGCTGGCGGCCCCTGGCCCCGGCCGCGGGCACCTGGACCGGCCCGGCGCCGGACAGCGCCAGCCGCACCGCGGGCGCCTTGTCGGCCCCCGAGGCGATGATCCAGACGTCCCTGGCCGCCTGGATGGCGGGCATGGTCAGGCTGAGCCGGGTCGGCGGCGGCTTGGGCGCGCCGCGCACCGCCACCACCGTGCGCTCGTTCTCGTACAGCGCGGGCAGGCCGGGGAACAGCGAGGCCACGTGGCCCTCGGGCCCGATGCCCAGCAGCAGCACGTCGAACGAGGGCACGTCGCCGTGGTCCTCGGGCCGGGCGGCGGCCCTCAGCCAGGCCGCGTACCGGTCGGCCGCGGCCTCGGGGTCGTCCCCGTCCGGGCCGTCCGAGGGCGGCATCGGGTGCACCCGCTCGGCCGGGACGTCGATGTGGTCAAGCAGGGCGGCCCTGGCCCCGGTCTCGTTGCGCTCCGGGTCTCCGGCGGGCACGAAGCGCTCGTCGCCCCACCAGATGTCCACCCGGCGCCAGTCGATGGCGTCCCTGGCCGGCGCCGCGGCCAGCTCGACCAGCACCTGAGTGCCGATCCCGCCGCCGGTCAGCACCAGCGAGGCGGACGCGCCGGACGCGCAGGCGTCCACCAGGCGGGTCACCAGCCTCGCCGCGACGGCCTTGGCCAGCAGCTCGGCGTCCTGGTGCACAAGCACCTGAGGCGTAGAGATGGCTACCCCCAGTCCGCCGCTAGGACCGAGCAGGCCGCGGCCAGGGTCTCGCCGTAGACCTCGTCCGGGTTGAGCCGGCGCAGCTCCTCAGCCAGCAGCTCGGCGGTGTCGCGCCGGTGCAGGGCCACGTGCCGGTCCGGCTGGTCCTCGCGGCTCAGCGTGGCCGTGCGGCCGTCCGGGCGGCTGATCGTGACCTCGCCGCCCTCGGTCTCGAAGGTCACGCCGGTGATGCCGGGACCGTCGGTGACCTCGCGGGAGAACGGCACCCGGAGCCGGCTGGTCAGCCAGGCGGCCAGCAGGTCGGCGGTGGGATTGCCGGCCTCGGCGTAGACGTGCCCGCCCACCACCGGGCTGTCGGTCTGGTCGATGGTCGCGGCCAGCAGCGATCGCCAGGACGTGGCCCTGGTCCAGGCCAGGTCGGTGTCGCCGGGCCGGTAGGCGGTGGCCAGCCGCTTGAGCGTGTCCACCGGCTCGGCGCCGGCCGCCGCGTCGGTGACCCGGCGCTGGGCCAGCGCGCCCAGCGGCTCGCCCGACGGCACGTCGGGGGCGGTGCCCGGCCACCAGGTGACCACCGGGGTGTCCGGCACCAGAAGCGGCATGACGACCGAGTCGGGGTGCAGGCTCATCGGCCCGTACAGGCGCAGCAGCACGGTCTGGCCGGCGGCGCCGTCGCCGGACCTGATCTCCGCGTCCAGCCGGGACGGGCCGCCGGGGCCCCGGCTGATCACCCCGAGCACCCGGCAGGGGTGCTCGCGGCCGGCCTGGTTGGCGGCCCGCACCGCGTCATGCTGGCGAGACTCGTCGGTCATGATGATCAGGTTCAGCACCACTCCGGTCGTAGGCCCGCCGAGCTGGTCCCTGGCCCTGGTCAGGGCACCGCGCACGGCGCCGGTGGTGGTGTCGGTCAGGTCGATGAGCATGAGGCCTTTCCTCAGCTTCCGGTCATTTGTTAAATGCCTGGTGTTCACGGCTAGAGGCGACGCCAGGCCCGCCCGTCGCGGGCGATCAGCGCGTCGGCGCTGGCCGGGCCGGCGGTGCCGGCCGGATACTGCTCCGGCTTGTCGTGGGCGGCCCAGAACTCCTCGATCGGGTCGAGGATCTCCCAGGAGAGCTCGACCTCCTCCTGGCGCGGGAACAGCGGCGGGTCGCCGATGAGCACGTCCAGCAGCAGCCGCTCGTAGGCCTCGGGACTGGACTCGGTGAACGACTCGCCGTAGGCGAAGTCCATGTTCACGTCCCGGACCTCCATGGCCGAGCCGGGCACCTTGGAGCCGAACCTGACGGTCACGCCCTCGTCCGGCTGGACCCGGATGACCAGGGCGTTCTGGCCCAGCTCCTCGGTGTCGGTGGCGCTGAACGGCAGGTGCGGCGCGCGCTGGAACAGCACCGCGATCTCGGTCATCCGGGTCGGCAGCCGCTTGCCGGTGCGCAGGTAGAACGGCACCCCGGCCCAGCGCCTGGTGTCGATGCTGAGCCGCAGCGCGGCGTAGGTCTCGGTGGTGGAGTCCGGCGGGATGCCCTCCTCCTCCAGGTAGCCGGGCACCTCGATGCCGCCCTGCCAGCCGGTGGCGTACTGGCCGCGGGCGGTGCCGACGGCCAGGTCCTCGGGGATCTTGACCGCCGACAGCACCTTCTCCTTCTCGGCCCGCAGCGCGCTGGCCGAGAACGAGACCGGCTCCTCCATCGCGGTCAGCGCGAGCAGCTGGAGCAGGTGGTTCTGGATCACGTCGCGGGCGGCCCCGATGCCGTCGTAGTAGCCCGCCCGGCCGCCGATGCCGATGTCCTCGGCCATCGTGATCTGGACGTGGTCCACGTAGCCGCGGTTCCAGATCGGCTCCCACAGGGTGTTGGCGAAGCGCAGCGCCAGCAGGTTCTGGACCGTCTCCTTGCCCAGGTAGTGGTCGATGCGGAACACCGAGTTGGCCGGGAACACCGCGCTGAGCAGGTCGTTCAGCTCCTTGGCGCTCTCCAGGTCGTGGCCGAACGGCTTCTCGATGACCACCCGCCGCCACGGCCGGGGCCCGCCGCCGGGCGAGTGCTCCGGGGGGTCGGCCAGGCCGGACCGCTTGAGCTGCGAGACCACCAGCGGGAACGCCTTGGGCGGCACCGACAGGTAGAACGCGTAGTTGCCGCCGGTGCCGCGCTCGGCGTCCAGCTGGGCCACGGTCTGGGCCAGGTGGTCGAACGCGGCGTCGTCGGCGAACTCGCCGGGCACGAAGCGCACGCCCTCCGACAGCTGCTGCCACACCTCCTCGCGGAACGGGGTCCGCGCGTGGGCCTTGACCGCGTCGTGGGTGATCTGGGCGAAATCCTCGTGCTCCCAGTCCCGGCGGGCGAACCCGACCAGCGAGAAGCCCGGCGGCAGCAGGCCCCTGTTGGCCAGGTCATAGATCGCCGGCAGCAGCTTCTTGCTGGCCAGGTCCCCGGTGACGCCGAACAGCACGAGCACGCAGGGGCCCGCGACCCGGGGGATCCGCCGGTCCCTCGGGTCGCGCAGCGGATTGGGGATCATCGAGGCCCTCCGGTAGCGGGCTGCCTAGCGGTCACCGCCGGCCGCCTTGTCCATCTCTGTCTTGATCGTCTCCAGGAGCTGGTTCCAGGAGACGGCGAACTTGTCGACGCCCTCGTCCTCGAGCGTCCGCACCACGTCGTCGTAGCTGACCCCGGCCGCCGCCAGCCGCTCGAAGTACTGCCGGGAGGCGTCGTAGGTGCCGTGGATGGTGTCCCCGGTAACCGGGCCGTGGTCGGCCACGTCGCGCAGGGTGGCCTCGGGCATGGTGTTCACGATGCCCGGCGCGACCAGGTCGGTGACGTACATGGTGTCGGGGTAGGCCGGGTTCTTGGTGCTGGTCGAGGCCCACAGCGGGCGCTGCGGCCGGGCCCCGGCGGCCCGGAGCGCGGCCCACCGGTCGGTGGCCGTCCGCTGCTCGTAGAGCTCGTAGGCCAGCCGCGCGTTGGCCACCGCGGCCTGACCGCGCAGGGCCAGCGCCTCCGGAGTGCCGATCTTCTCCAGCCGCTGGTCCACCTCGCTGTCCACCCGGCTGACGAAGAACGAGGCCACCGACTCCAGGTTCTTGATCGAGTCGGCCGGGGCCTGCTCCACGCCGGCCATGAAGGCGTCGATCACCTCGCCGTAGCGCTCCAGCGAGAAGATCAGCGTGACGTTCACGCTGATGCCCTCGGCCAGCGTCGCGGTGATGGCCGGCAGCCCCTCCTTGGTGGCCGGGATCTTGATGAACAGGTTGGGCCGGTCCACCCGCCACCACAGCGCCTTGGCCTCGGCCACCGTCTTCTCGGTGTCGCGGGCGATCCGCGGGTCCACCTCGATGGACACCCGGCCGTCCAGGCCGCCGCTGGCGTCGAAGGCCGGGCGCAGCACGTCGCAGGCCCAGCGGATGTCGTAGGTGGTGATGTCGCGGGAGGCCTCTTCCACCGTGACCCCGCGCACGGCCAGGTCGCGGACCTGGTCGTTGTAGGCGGCGCCCTTGGACATGGCGCTGGCGAAGATGGTCGGGTTGGAGGTCACGCCGATCACGTGGTAGTCGCGCATCAGCTCGGCCAGGTTGCCGGTGGACAGGCGCTCGCGGCTGATGTCGTCGAGCCATACCGCCACGCCAAGCGCGCTCAGCTGCCCCAGCCTGTCGTTCTGGGTCGTCATGAGAGTCTCTCCTTCTGGCTTGCTTGCCTGCCTGGCTAACTTGCCTGAGCCGGGCCCGCTACTCCTGGGACCTGGCCAGGCTGGCCCGCGCCGCCTGCGCCACGGCCTCGGCGGTGATGCCGAATTCCTCGTACAACTTCCGATAGTCGGCCGACGCGCCGAAATGCTCAAGGCTCACGGACTCGCCCAGGTCGCCGACGAACTGCCGCCAGCCCAGGGCGATGCCCGCCTCCACGCTGACCCGGGCCCGGACGGCGGGCGGCAGCACCTCGTCCCGGTAGGCCGCGTCCTGCTCGGCGAACCACTCCACGCACGGCATGGAGACCACCCGGGTGGCCACGCCCCCCGCCTGGAGCTGGTCCCGCGCGGCCAGCGCGATCTGCACCTCGCTGCCGGTGCCGATGAGGATGACCTGCGGGGTGCCGCCCTGCGCCTCGGCCAGCACGTAGCCGCCGCGGGCGGTGAGCTCGGCCGGGGCCAGCACCGAGCGGTCGAAGACCGGGACCGCCTGGCGGGTCAGGCACAGCCCGGCCGGGCGGTCGGTGTGCTCGAGGATCGTCCGCCAGGCCACCGCCGTCTCGTTGGCGTCCGCGGGCCGGATCACGTCCAGGCCGGGGATGGCGCGCAGTGACCACACGTGCTCGACCGGCTGGTGGGTCGGGCCGTCCTCGCCCAGGCCGATCGAGTCGTGGGTCCAGACGTAGGTGGCGGGCTGCTTCATCAGCGCCGCCAGCCGCACCGCGGCCCGCATGTAGTCGCTGAAGACCAGGAACGTGCCGCCGTAGGGCCGGGTCAGGCCGTGCAGCGTCATCCCGTTCATGATGGCGCCCATGGCGAACTCGCGGATGCCGAAGTGCAGCGTCCGGCCGAAGGGGTTGCCGGGGAACATCTTGGTCTGATGCTCGGCCGGGATGAACGACGGCTCGCCCTTCATCGTGGTGTCGTTGCTGCCGGCCAGGTCGGCCGACCCGCCCCACAGCTCGGGCAGCACCGGGGCCAGCGCGTTCAGCACCTGGCCCGAGGCCGACCGGGTGGCCAGGCCCTTCTCGCTGGCCTCGAACGCCGGTATCGCACCGGCCCAGCCGTCCGGCAGGTCGCGGGCCGACAGCCGGTCGAACAGCGCCTTGCGCTCCGGGTTGGCCGCCGCCCAGGCCGCGAACTGCTCGTTCCACTGGGCGTGGGCCTGCTTGCCCCGCTCGCCCACCAGCCGGGCGTGGGTCACCGCCTCGTCCTCGACCGGGAAGTTCACGGCCGGGTCGAAGCCCAGGATCTTCTTGGTCGCGGCCACCTCGTCGGCGCCCAGCGCCGAGCCGTGCGCGGCCCCGGTGTTCTGCTTGTCCGGCGCGGGCCAGCCGATGATGGTCCGCAGCGAGATCAGTGACGGCGCGCCCTGGTGGTCGCGCGCGGCCTGCAGCGCCGCGTAGAGCGCGGCCACGTCCTCGGTGTAGCCTCCCGGCCGCCGCCAGCTCACCCGCTGCACGTGCCAGCCGTAGGCCTCGTAGCGGGCCGCCACGTCCTCGGACTTGGCGATGTTGGTGTCGTCCTCGATGGAGATGTTGTTGTCGTCGTAGATCAGCACCAGGTTGCCCAGCTCCTGGTGGGCGGCGAGCGAGGAGGCCTCGTGGCTGATGCCCTCCTCGATGTCGCCGTCCGAGCAGAAGGCGTACACGTGGTGGTCGAACGGGCTGGTGCCCGGCGCCGCGTCCGGGTCCAGCAGGCCGCGCTCGCGGCGGGCGGCCATGGCCATGCCCACCGCCATGGCGATGCCCTGGCCCAGCGGGCCGGTGGTGGCCTCCACGCCGGGCGTGTGCCAGAACTCCGGGTGGCCGGGGGTGCGGCTGCCCCAGGTGCGCAGCGCCTCCAGGTCGGCCAGCGTCATGTCGGGGTAGCCGGACAGGTAGAGCTGGATGTAGAGGGTCAGGCTGGAGTGGCCGCAGGACAGCACGAACCGGTCCCGGCCCGGCCAGGCCGGGTCGGCCGGGTCGTGCCGCATCACGTGCTGGTAGAGCAGGTACGCCGCGGGAGCCAGGCTCATGGCCGTGCCCGGATGGCCGCTCCCGGCCTTCTGGACGGCGTCCATGGCCAGGACCCGGACCAGGTCTACGGTGCGCTTGTCAATCTGCGACCATTCCAGCCCGGCTCCAGGCGTGTCTACGCTCACGTCGGCTCAGGCCCCCTCTGCTCTGTCTCGTTCGGATGCGGATGGCTCTGATCTGGAAAGAACTGCGGCCGACGGCACGGCCTCCGGCGGCGGCGCGGCCCCACCGATTGACCCTATCCCGGCGGGGTTTCTGGTCACCGGCCGCGCCTGTGAACCGTCGGTGAAGCCCCGGGCCCGCTCGCGCAGGGCGTAGGGGAGCAGCAGCGCGGTGACCCAGATCGCCGCCGCGCCCACCTCGTGCACCCACACCACGCCCGCCGGCAGCCCGCTGAAGTACTGCCCGTAGCCGATGCTGCCCTGCACCGCCACCAGGACCAGCAGCAGCCAGCCCAGCCACACCGCCCGGCGCGGCGCCGAGCCCAGCCGCAGGGCCAGGACCAGCGCGATGACCAGCCCGCCCAGCAGCCAGCCGATGTCGGCGTGCAGCTGGGTCACCCCGGTCAGCGGCAGCGGGTACCTGGGCACGGAACGGGCCCCGGCCAGCGGCCCCGTCCCGGTCACCACCGTGCCCGCGGCCAGCATCAGCGCTACCGCGCCGACCACCGCCAGTGAGATCAGCCGGACCTCCGGCCGGACCAGCGGCCGGGGCGGCCCCGTGCCCTCCTGGCACCGGACATACAGCGCCACCGCCGCCGCGACCAGCGCCGCCGAGGCCAGGTAGTGCACCGAGACCCAGCCCGGGTTGAGCTTGGTCAGCACCACGATGCCGCCGATAATGGCCTGGGCCACGATCGCGCCCGGCTGGGCCGCCGCCAGCCAGACCAGGTCGCGCCGCCGCCGGCCGTCCTCCCGGTACCGCCAGGCGGCCACGAACACCAGCACCGCGGCCGCGAAGATGGCGTCGGTCACCAGCCGGTTGCCGAACTCGATCCACCGGTGGATCAGCGAGTCGCCGTGGTCGCCGCCCGCCACCAGGCTGTGCGCCGTGCACTGCGGCCAGTCCGGGCAGCCCAGGCCCGACTTGCTGAGCCGGACGGCCGCGCCGGTCAGGATGATGAACACCGAGGCCAGCAGCCCGGCCAGCGCGTACCGCTTTATCGCCACGGGGGAGGGCGCCCACACCGAGTCAGCCGCCCGCCGGACCCAGCCGGGCCAGCCGCCGCGCGCGGCCGGCGGGGCGCCGGCGGTGGCAGCGGCGTCGGGTGAGTCAAGGTGTCCGGGCACGAAGCCCATCGTAGAAGCGCGCCGCCCCACCCGTTACACCGAGCGGCCCCAAGCCGCCGCCCTTCGTTCATG
>Ga0102924_1006929_pt1 | contig 10508 bp, 11 predicted proteins | sample PaiPotPPM11metaG_FD_80116 | JGI IMG/M metagenome (GOLD analysis project Ga0102924, IMG submission 80116) | Iron sulfur acid spring bacterial and archeal communities from Banff, Canada, to study Microbial Dark Matter (Phase II) - Paint Pots PPM... ...
GTGCTCTGTGAGCTCAGCTCGTGGGCGCCGGAGCCGGCCAGCCCCGCGACGGCCGCCCACAGCAGTTCGCCGCCTGGCCTGTCGGGGACCCGCTGCACGATCACGACGAGCTCTCCCGCCGCGCGCCCGACGACCAGCGCGCGCATGTCGGCCGCCCCTTCCCGGCCGTCGGGCAGGTCGGCGACGACCAGTGCCCTGCTGGTGCGCAGCGCGGCCACGCGGGCGAGCAGCGTGGAGGCCGGGCCGAGCGACACCATGGCCACGCGCCCGGCACGGTCGGCCGCGACCGGCCCGTCCACGTCGGCGCTGCCCGCTACGCCGGCATAGCCCGCGCCGCCGGCGATCGAGGCGTCCAGCAGCCCGGGCTCGAGCAGCTGGGGCGCTGCCTGCGCTCGCCGCTGCGCGGCCTGCCAGCCGTCGATCACGTCGCCGGCTCCGGAGGTCGCCAGCGACAGCGCGGGCGCTTTGGCGCTGGCATACGCCGAGGACGCCACGCGGGCGCCCTGCGTGATGTCGAGCAGCAGCTGAGCCGTCTCGTACTGGCCCTGGGAGGCCGACATGATGCCCACCGACAGGCCCGGCACGCCGGCCATCTGTGCCTCGTCGGCGGGCACGAACAGCAGCAGCGCGGAGGGACGCTCAGAGCCGGCACTCACGCTCGCGCTGCCCGGGCCGCTGGCCCACGCGCCGCTCGGCCAGGCGGCGAGCACGGCGGGGCAAAGGAGGGCGAGCAGGCCCGCCCGCCTGACCAACAGGCTCAGCCCTCGGCTCCCTCGGCCGCTACGCCGCCACGCGTACGCCGGGACGCGCCCGGATGTGTGGCCCCCGGCCGGCTGGAATCCTCTGGTGTGTCGGCCGGCAGCAAGGTCCCCTCGATGTTCAGCCGCGGCAGCAGCCGGTCCAGCCAGCTCGGGAGCCCCCAGGTGCGCTCGCCCACCAGGTGCAGGACGGCGGGCAGCAGCAGGCAGCGCACGACGAGCGCGTCGAGGAACACGGCGCTTGCGAGGCTGAAGCCGAACTCCTTGATCACGCGGCCTTCGAGCAGGGTGAACGACAAAAAGACGCACACCATGATCGCGGCGGCGGCCGTGACCACGCGCCCGGTCAGCGACAGGCCCTCGGCGACCGCGTGCGAGTGCTCGTGCGTGCGCGTCCAGCGCTCGTGCATGCGCGAGACGAGGAAGACCTCATAGTCCATCGACAGGCCGAACACGATCGCGAACAGGAGCACCGGGATGAACGACTCGATCGGGCCCTGGTGGACTCCGATCAGGCTGCCCAGCCAGCCCCACTGGAAGATCGCCACGATCACGCCGAGCGAGGCGCTGATGCTGAGCAGGTTCATGACGGCGGCCTGCAGCGGGATGACCAGCGAGCGGAACACGACCATCAGCAGTAGCGCGCTCAACAGCACGACGACGCCGACGAACAGCGGCAGCTTGCGCGACAGCACCGCGGCGAAGTCGACGGCGCCGGCGGTCACCCCGCCGACGTACACCGTCATGCCGGTGCGCCTTTGCACGGAGGGGATCACGTGTTCGCGCAGCCGTTCGACCAGCTGCGTGGTGGCGTAGGCCTGGGGCGACGAGCGGGGGAACACGCTCAAGGTGGCGACGTCGCCGGCGGAGTTGATCCTGGCGGGCGCGACTGAGACCACGCCCGGGGTGCTCGCGATCGCCGCGCGCAGCGTTTGCACGGTGGCCTTGGGTTCGGCGCTCGGTGCGGTTACTTGCTCGACGCCCTGTTCGACGGCTTCCCTGTGTGGGTTGGGGACCTTCGCAACGACCAGCAGCGGGCCGTTGAAGCCCTGCCCGAAGCCCTGCGCCAGCAGTTCGTAGGCGCGGTGGGTGGTCTGCCCGGCGGGGTCGTTGGCCGCGTCGCTTGAGCCCAGCCGCAGCGCGGTGGCAGGCGCGGCGATCGCGAGCATCACCAGCGCTGACAGCGCTGCGATCGTCCACGGGCGGCGCTGCACGAACGCGCTCCAGCGCAGCCACACGCCGCCGGCTGTGAAGGGGGGCACGCCGTCGACACCGTCCTTGCGGGCGCGCGCCCGCGCTCTGCGGCCGGGACGCCCCACGCGCGGGCCGGCCAGCGTCAACAGCGCCGGCAGCAGCGTGAGCGAGGCGAACATCATCAACAGCACGCCGATCGATGCTGCGATGGCGACCCCGTAGAGGAATTCGACGCCAAGAAGCATCATCCCCAGCAGCGCGATCACCACGGTGGCGCCGGCGAACAGGACGGCACGCCCGGACGTGTCCATCGCCTGCACGATCGCCGCGCGCGTGTCCTGGAAGGCCGGTCCTGGCGTGCGGTAGACCTCGCGAAAGCGCGTGAGGATGAACAGCGCGTAGTCGATGCCGACGCCCAGCCCGATCATCGCGGCGAGCTCGGAGGAGAAGTTGGGCGTGTCGACCACGTGGGTGAACAGGGCGATCGTGGCCAGGCCGCTGCCCAGGCCGAACAGCGCGGTGACGATCGGAAGCCCCATCGCGATCAGCGATCCGAACGTCAGCAGCAGCACGACGATGGCGGCGAGCAGCCCGACCTCGGTGGAGACGCCGAAGCCTTCCTGCTCGGTCGCCTCGATCGCCTGGCCGCCGAGCTCCACCTGCAGGCCCGGCCTGGCCGCCGCGCGGGCCGTGCTGACGACGCGTTCGGGGGCGCTTTTGGGCAGCAGGTTCGCTTTCTCGTCGAACACGACCGTCGCGAAGGCGATCTTGTGGTTGGCGGAGATCGCCTTGCCGGAGCCCGCGTAGGGGCTGACCACGCTGGTGACGTGGGGCAGTTTGGCAACCTGCGCGAACATCGCACTCATGCGCGCGCGCACCGCGCCTTCCAGGACGCTGCCGGAGCTGACCTTGTAGACGATCGTGTCGCGGTCGCCCGCCTGCGCGGGGAAGCTGTGTTCGAGCAGGTCGGCGGCGCTCTGGGTGCCGCTGTGCGGCAGCGTAAAGTTGTTGGAGTAGCTGGTGCCGGCAGACTGGGCCAGCGCGTTGATGCCGACCAGCGCGACGATCCAGCCGATCGCCACGTACTTGCGGTGCGTGGTCGACCAGCGAGCGAGCTTGAGCATTCAGAGAAGCCTAGCGCCCGTCCGACGGCGGTCCTGCGCTTCTCACGCCTGCGCTCTAGTTGACGTTCGGATCGAGCGGCATGCGCGCGAGCAGCGCGTAGCTTCCGCCCATGCGCGTGAGCACCGTGCCCCACAGCTCCTCGGGGGCGCGGGTAAAGATGTCCTGGGGCAGGGCTGCGTGGGTGATCCAGTCTCCCTGCTCGACCTCGGCGTCGAGCTGCCCCTCTCCCCAGCCGGCGTAGCCGGCGAACACGCGCCTGCGCCTGGTCGCCTCGGCGAGCTCCTCGATGCCGGCGTCGGGCGCGGGGAAGCCGATCCGACCGAGCACCAGCAGGCCTGCCAGCGAGGGGTCCAGGAACTCGGCCAGGAACACGATCGAGGTCGGCTGGACGGGCCCGCCGACGTACACGGGCTCGAGCTCCTCCACGGTCTGCTCGAGCTGGGGCACGGCGTCGGCGACGGTGACGGTGGAGGGGCGGTTGAGCACGACCCCCATGGCGCCCTCCTCGCTGTGCACGCCGACCAGGACGACCGTGCGCATGAAGTTGGGGTCGTGCAGCGAGGGCGATGCGAGCAGCAGCTGGCCGGCAAGCGATTCCGCCATGATGCGATCGAGGCTAGCGCCCCGGCCGCCCAGCGCTCGCGCTATCCGGCCGAGAAGATCTCCAGTTGGCCGCTGGTTTCGTGGTTGTTGGCGTTGCCCTCGGGCTCGATTATGTGCCCGTCGACCACGATCGGGCTGTTCCAGTGCCCGGGCTGCCCCGCGAGCTTGGCGATCGGCTGCGGCGAGCCGGGCCGGTAGACGTTGATGCCGCCGCCCGACAGGTCATACACGTAGATCAGGCCGCCGGCCATGACGGGACTGGTCCCGGGATTGCTGTTTTCCCACGCGCGGTAGAGCAGCCCGGAGCGCAGCACGTAGGCGGCGGTGCCGCTTTCGTCGGCGAGGAACGCGGTTGTGCGCCCGCTGCGCTGCGACCGGGTCGACGCGACCGGGCCGTCGCCGACCGTCCAGACGGCGGGGGCGGTCCACAGCTCGCCGCCGCCGGGTATCTGCAGGCGCTGGACTTCGCCGCCGAGGGGGTGCAGGCGCGCGCGGGCGCCGGAGGGCGGGTGACCGTCCAAGCGCGAGAGCGCGAGCACGCGCATGATCCCGTCCTTGCCTGCCAGCACGATGCGGTCGTGCCCGAGCAGCGCGGGGGCGCTGGAGCCGAGGTCGGTGTCGCTGGTGTTGAGGTGTTCCTGGTCGGTGGGCGTAAAGGACTGGCGCAGGCTCAGCGCGGGGAAGCTCAATTCGATCACGCTGTCGCCGAAGTTGGTGGTGCCGTTCCAGGGGCCGTTGCCGGTGTCGATGAGGATGCTCCCGCTGCCGGACTCGACGACGGGGCCGCTGCGCGAGAGGATGGCCGAGTCGCTGGCGGAGCAGGTGCTCGGGACCTGCAGTTCGCGGCGGTTGGCGCACAATGTGTTGAAGATCGCGGCGATCCGGCCGCTTGCGCGGTCGAGCAGCACCACGTGACCCTGGTAGGGAGGGGCGTCGCCGTAGTAGCCGCCGGTCGTGGCGACCACGTCTGGGCCGTCGATGTTGAGCGAGGAGGTGATCTTCTCGTGCGTGGCGTCGCGCGTGATCTTTACCGGCCAGCTGCCGCTGGAGTCCTCGCTGCCGTCGGCCAACGCGAGCTTGTGGATCAGCCCATTGGGCGATGAGGCATAGACGAACTGGCGGTCGGGGTCCGCGAGGGGGCTGGCGGTGGTGATCTGCGCGCTGCCGGCCCAGCTGCTGTAGCTGGGCGGGGTAAACACCCACAGGATCCTCCCGCTGTTGGCGTCGATGGCGAGCGTCTTGCCATACGTGGTGGTGACGACGATCGTGTCGTGAACGCCCCCGTCGACGGTGACGCCGTGCAGGTAGATGGGCGAGGAGTCGACGGTCCCGGGCAGCGCGACGGTCATGTGGCGCAGGTGGGCAACGTTTGCGGCGGTGATGCCGGTTGGCAGTTCGCTGACGTCGCTGCGCTGCGGGTTCAGGCCGAACTCGGGCCAGTCCAGGAGGGGTTCGGATGAGGCGCTTCGCGCCGGGGAGGGGATCGCTGTTGCACTCGCCAGCGGCGTGGAGATATTGGCCGGCGCGCCGGCTCCGCAACCGGCCGCCAGCAGGGATGCCGCCAGCATCAGGGCCGCGCCGATGACGAAGTGACAACCAGGTTGTTGCCGACGGGCGCGCATGCCCGCCTGTTTCTACAGCATCTGCTGGAGCGGGCGAGCCAGCCGTAAGATAGGTTGCGGCAATGGCAAAGACACCGCAGGTGGGCGAGCCGGCCCCGGACTTCGAGTTGCAGGGAACGAACGGGCCCTTCCGGTTGTCAGAGCATCATGGGGAGCGCGTGGTGTTGTTGTTCTACCCGGGCGACAACACGCCGGTTTGCACCAAGCAGTTCTGCTCGTACCGGGATCGGCCGGACGAGTTCGCTGCGCTGGGTGCGACGGTGGTTGGCATCTCGGCGCAGGGCGTGGAGTCGCATCAGGGCTTCATCGAGAAGAACAACCTGACGGTGACGTTGCTGGCCGACGTGGATGGCGCAGTGGCGCGGGCGTACAGCGCGCACGGGCGCATGGGCACAAAGCGCGCGGTGATTGTCATCGATGAGCAGGGCATGATCCGGGACCGACATGACCATCTGCTCGGGCTGGACTATCAGAGCGTTACCGACCTCAAGGCAGCGCTCGATGCTCTGCCGGCACAGGCTGCGAGCCAGTAAGGCACAGGCGTGTCGGGATGCGGCGGTGAGGCTTCGGAGGCGGTCCGACAGCGAACTTGGCGAGCTGTTTGACGAGTTGTGGCAGCTGCCGGCTGTGGATTTGTCGTTGCAGGCGGAGCTGCCAAAGATGTTCTCGCCGGAGCTTGATCGTCTCGCTGATGCCGTTCGCGACGAGGATCCTGACGCGGAACTGCTGGAGATGGTGGTGGAGAAGATCGACACCTCCCTTGAGCGTGCCCGTCTCGCTCGGGCGGTGATCGCGCAGGCTGACGCGGGGGCGATCGACCGGTTGCTCGCGGCAGCGGCGCTGGTGGATCTCGGGAGCGGTTCGCGGCGGTTCTTGCGCGCGGGATTGCTCGAGGCTGTTGCGGTGCGGGTCGGGTTGGAGCGCACGCCGGGCGGGATTCTGCTCGCGGCGTAGCCGCTGTTCACGGTCCGGCCGCCTGGAGGTTGCATCGGCCCCGACGGCTTTCGGGAAAAGCTTGAAAAACCGAATGCCTGCGGGTAGTCTGAGAATATGGCTACCAAGCATGATCGCGCTCTCGCGTCGTTTCTCGTGGGGCTGGACGATGTGGTTGAGGAGCTCAGTGTGGTCAGTGATCCACAGCGTTCAGGAGAACTCGCGGAGCAACTGATGGCGATGGGCGAGCAGCTCAAGCGCGCCGCGCCGAACGCCGCTCGGGGAGTTCCTGTGGCGGAGGCAGCGAAGTATCTGGGTGTCTCCGAGCCGACTGTCCGGCTGTGGGTCAGGCGTGGCGCGCTTGCTGCGCTGCCGGGCTCCAAGCCGGCGCTGATCGAGCACGAGAGCCTGAGGGGGGTCGGGCGCGCGGTACGCGAATTGCGTGCAAGGGGCGAGGACCGAGAGTGGTTGGAGGGCGTGGTTCGCTACGTCGAAGACATGGCGGATCGTTCGAGTCCGAGCGTACGCCAGGGCCTGAGGGATCTGGCTGAAGGCAAGCTCCAGCCGGCCTGACGAGCACGCGGGTGGCACATCCTGTTTTCGTGGTCGACACAGTCGCCCATGTTGCCGCCTCGTTGAAGAAGACCGACCGGCGGTCATACGACGCGGCGATCTCGGGCTTGAAGGGCGAGGGTTGCAAGGCCGCCAGTCGGTAACCCGGCGGCCACAGACGGCGGAGATTTCCCGCTGTGCTGCCGGCATCTCGCTAATGATTGGCGCATGCACACGCTGTTCGCGAAAGACCACAGCGTTATCGTGATCTCGCTCGCCAGGCACAGCAAGGGTTACAACCCGCACCAGATCCTCGCGGAGGTCTTCCCCGGTCTCAGCCCAATTGGACGCCGCAAGCGCGTGAAGCCGCGGTGCTGTGATGATCCCGAGAGCCCACCTGTGATGCCGGCGACGCTCAGCGAGCTCGCCTGTATGTTCGGATACTCCTGACTTTCCGAACCGTTGGGACGTGTCTATGCGGGGCGAAGATCGCGGAGAATTTCCCAGCGGACGCCTCGTTCAGCTGACGTCCCGGCGCGCGACCAGCGGCAGGCCTATCAGCGCAAGCACGACCACCCATGCGACCAGCACAAACCCGCCGGCGGCAGGCGAAAGCAGGTGTTCGGTCTTCAGCCCGATCAGCGCGTCCTGTGCGCGCGTCGGCATGAAGCGACCGACCGACGGGACCAGGCCGAACAGCAGGTTGTCAACGATGAAGCCCCAAGCGAGCAGGCCGATCACCGCGCCGACCTGGTTGCGCACGATCGCGCCGAAGCCCACGCCAAGCGCTGCCCACAGGGCGGTTGCAGCGAGCGTCCCCAGCAGCAGCAGCGCGACTTCGCCGCCGCTCAACACAAACGTGATGCCGCGCGCGTCGATGATCAGATAGCCGATCGCAAAGCCCACGCCCTCGCCGACAACGCCGAACACGAGGCCCGCAAGCAGGCCCGCGATCAGCTTCGCGCGGAGCACACGCGAGCGCACAGGCGTGAACAGGAACGTCGGGCGGATCGTGCCAAAGCGAAACTCGCTGGTCACCAGCAGCACGCCCGCAAGCGCTGAGAAGATCCCCGCAAGGCTGCCCAAGCTGAGCGTCGTGCGCTGGTCTTCGGTCGTGGACAGGCCGCTGATTTTGCTCAGCAGCCCCGTCAGCAGCGCAAACAGCAAGATCAGCGCGATCATCCCCAGCACCAAGCCAAGCGTGGTGCGCGTCGAGCGCACCTTCAAGAGCTCTGCTTTGACCTGTGCGATCACGGCTTCGCCTCGGGGGGAACGGCGGCGCTCGGGGTCGCACCGCTGACAGCGCTGCCGTCTCCACCGGTCAGCTCGAGGAAGATCTGCTCCAGCGAGGAGCCTTCGGTGACGAGCTCATGCACCGGCACCCCTGCAGCGAGCGCGACATCGCCGACATGCTCGCTGGTGGTGCCGTGCACGAGCAGCGCATGCTCGTTGCTTGCCGTCGTCTGTAGCTGCTCGCGCTCGAGCGCTTGGCGCAGCTGCTCTACGCCCGGCGTGCGCACGCGCACCGCGCCGCCGACCTGCGCTGTCAGCTGCTCCAGCGAGGACTCCACAACGAGCCGCCCGCGGTTGATGATCAGCACCTGGTCGACCGTCTGTGCGACCTCTGCCAGCACATGGCTCGAGATCAGCACCGTACGCCCGCCAGAGGCAAACGCGCGCAGGAAGTCACGCAGCCAGCGCACGCCCTCGGGGTCAAGGCCGTTGGCAGGCTCGTCCAGCACCAGCAGCTCGGGATCGCCAAGCAGCGCCGCTGCAAGCCCCAGCCGCTGGCGCATGCCCAGCGAGTAGCCCTTCACGCGGCGTTTGGCAGCGTCCTTCAGTTCCACCAGCGCCAGCACCTCGTCGGTGCGCGAGGCGGGCAGGCCGGCAGCAAGGCCGAGTGTGCGCAGATGGTCGCGGCCCGAGCGGCCAGGGTGGAAGTCAGTGGCCTCGAGCACTGCGCCGATCCGCAGCGCCGGCTGTTGCAGCTGCGCATAGAGCTGGTCGAACACGAGCGCGCGGCCACTCGTCGGCACCGCCAAGCCGAGCAGCATCCGCAGCGTCGTCGTCTTGCCTGCGCCGTTGGGGCCCAGAAAGCCCGTGATCGTGCCCGCGGCGAGCTCGAACGACAGGTCCTCGACTGCTGTCAGCTCGCCAAAGCGCTTCGACAGCGACTCTGCGCGAACGATTGCCGTCACGCGCTCATCGCCCTGTCGGGCGCCAGCTCACGCGCGGATCGCCTTGCCCCACGCCAGCGACGCGCACATCGCTTCGGCCGCAGGCAGCGATCGTTCACGCTGGCAGAGTAGTTCACGCATCGGCATCGTCAGCACGATCGCGATCCGCCAGGCGCGCTCTGGCAGCGCCACGCTCGACGCCGAGCGCGGCCAGTAGCTCGACCGCGGGGTCCGGCGCCGGCAGCTCGAGGATCCCTGCGAGTACATGCCGCGGGCCTGGATGCGAGTGCCCGCGGCGCATCGACCTGGAGGACTCGCTGAGCACTTTCTTCGCGCAAGGCGTGAGCCGCAGGTGTTTGCGCAGCACCATCCTGATCGTCGGCCGCACAGGCACGGCGCTTGGATCGAGTGCCGGCAGCTGCGGCACGGCGGGCGGCGGGTCCATGCCGATCGCGGCGACCAGCGCTTCGTTGTCCATCGCCTCGAGCGCCGCGCGCGCATGCTCTGCATCTGTGCCCAGTGCCTCGGCGACCAACGGCTCGTTCAGCAGCGCCACCAATACGAGCTCTGTGCCGATCCTGCGATCGCCCCGGCGTCGCGCTTCTTCACGCGCGACGACATAGGTCGACCACGGGTGGTACTCGTCGCCGGCTCGGCGCGAGCCCTTGCCGGCCGCGCCCGCGCCTGCGGCCTCGCGCCGTTTCGATGCTCCGCTCATCTGCGTCTCAGAGCTCCTTTCCATGCTTGGTGTGCACTGACTGGCGCGTCACGCCGAGCGCGTCGCCGATCTGCTGCCACGACCAGCCCTGGCGCCGCGCCACAGCAACCTGGTTGGCCTCGACGCGCTCTGCCAAGCGGCGCAGCGCAAGTGCGGCGCGCAAGCCCACTGCTGGGTTCTCGGAGGTGGCCGCCGCGGCCAGGTCGTCTACGTTCATGACGTCAGTTTAGATTGACGTGGGCGGTTTTGTCAATATAGACTGACGGCTGTCGCGATCCGTGGGGGAGTCCATCATCTGCTTGCCGCTTCGCTGGTCCTTCTCAGTGCTTGTCGAGGTGCGCGTGGTAGGCGCGGAGCAGCCGCTGGTGTGTGAGCCATCCGACCACGCCCTCGCCATCTGTGTCGAGGATCGGTAGGCCCTCGTCGTCGGTTGCGGCCAGCGCCCTGACCGCGTCTTCGAGTGACTCATCGACGCGCAGCTCGGGTGTCTGGTGTGCGAGCGCCTGGGCGTTGAGGTGGTCGGTGGGGCGAGCGATCGCCTGCTCGACGTCGGCGGCGGTGATGACGCCGAGCAGCGTGCCGTGGGGATCGATGACCGGTAGGGCGTCTGTGCGCTCGGCTGTGAAGCGTCGCAGGACGTCGCGCAGCGGCTGCTCGGGTGCGAGTGGCCGCGGTAGCTTGCCCATCGCCTCGCCGACCTTGATCTGGCCCATCAGTGTTCCCTCGGGCTTGTCGATGTCGATCCCGCGGCGGCGCAGCTTGAGCGTGTAGATCGTGTCGGGTGTGAGCGCGTTGCTGAGCGTGGTCGCGACGACGACGGCGAACA
>Ga0102924_1006930_pt1 | contig 10507 bp, 10 predicted proteins | sample PaiPotPPM11metaG_FD_80116 | JGI IMG/M metagenome (GOLD analysis project Ga0102924, IMG submission 80116) | Iron sulfur acid spring bacterial and archeal communities from Banff, Canada, to study Microbial Dark Matter (Phase II) - Paint Pots PPM... ...
ACCAGTTTCACAAGCCACTCCCGATCTTCAGGAGCAACTTGGATGCGCTCGATCTTGCCCATACCGGCAGACTCGCATCCTTACGCCGATTTGGGAATCCTCTGATGCGAGCGGAACACTAGTCGGTCCAATATCGCTTAAGCCAGCGTAAGACCTTGCCCATGTATGTCCTTGTTTGACGCCTTCCCATTTGGCTTTTTCCAATTTCGAGGCCGTGTCGTTTTTGGTTATAGGGTGGCGGAGCTATTTCCCGCGCATCCGCAAACGCCTGACAAGAAGAATCAAAGCGTCAAAGTAATGCAATTGCCAGGCGGCCGAGAAGGGCCATCCAGCAAACGATGGCTAGCAACGCGAAGGCTAGACCGACGAGCGGCCAAACGCGATCAAGCGCTGTAAACACGACACCTTATCCCTGTTTGTCGCTCCCCATTGGGGACGCTTTTAGTTTCGCCACTTGTCGATGGGCGGCGGCGTTAGTCCTCAACGCGCTTTAATCTGAAATGGGTGACTTCGTGGAACTGAGCGGGCGACGAAAATTTTCGTCCTGCGGTTGAGGACGGAGTAAGGGCCACATCAGGGAACGTTAACTCCGTTTGACGCCTCACCATTTTTTGTTTTGCCCATTACGCGGCCCCGCGCTGGTTTTGAGCCCATAGGCCTGAAAGGGGTGCGAAGAAGGAAGGCAAACAATCCGTGAAGTTCGTTGATGGTTTAACGAACGTTGCCGGTGGCCCAATTACATCTTTTTGCCTTTACGCATCACCGCATGGGTGACAGGAGTCAAAAAGCCGAATACCCGCCATCCACCACAAAGCATTCCGCTGTGTGATAGGATGAAGCCTTGCTTGCTAGGTAGACCGCTATTCCCCCAAAATCTTCTGGCTCGCCGAAGCGCCGCATCGGAATGCGTGGCATAACATTGCTCACGAACTTCTCGTTCGTCATGATTTCCGCCGTCATTTCACTGCGGATCCAGCCCGGTAGAATGGCATTTGCAGTGATGCCGTAGCGCGCGAGCTCGACGGCAAGCGCACGCACAAGTGCATTCATAGCGGCTTTAGTAGCAGCATAGTGCTCGTTTCGTGCAGTACCGAAGATCGAGGCAGTGCTCGAAGTAGCGACCAGCCGTCCGAAGGCATCGCCGCTCGCGGCGCGGTCCATCATGTGGCGGGCAGCAAATTGAAACAGGTGGAACACGCTATCGAGGTTGACGGCGAACATGCGCCGCCACTCTTCCTCGGAGCGGTCGACGAAACTTTTCCGTCCCCCGCCACCGATCCCCGCATTGGCGAAGCACGCGTCAATTCGTCCAAACTCAGCAAGGGTTGCAGCGAACGAGGCTTCAACTGCTTTGCGATCGCTGACGTCGCACAGCCTCGTATCGACTGCGCCGCCGTGGGCCCGCAGCCGCGCGGACGCGCGCGTGTTCTTCTCCGGATTGCGGCCCCAGATCGAAACGGCACAACCAGCCCGCGCTAGCGCGTCAGCCATGCCGAGCCCAATCCCGCTGTTGCCGCCCGTGATGATCGCAACACGCCCCGTCAGATCAAAGTCGTCCACGGACTTCCCCTCCCATTTTCAAAGCCTTAGAGCACAAAGATCGCGGGCATTCGCTTGCGTTCAACGCCGCGGCTCTCGCCCGCGGATTCGGTCGAAGCCCTGCTTTATTGCGGCGAAGCGTTCGTCGATTAGTGGCTCAAACTCATTGTCGGTGAAGATGTAGGACCAATCCTGTTCGATGCCCTCCCGAACTAAGCCAACTCAGCGCGTGGTCCTTCTGTTGGAGGTTCTTCTTAGCCTTACCCCGTGAAGAACATACACCTCCTATTCTTTGCCAGCTTGTCCTGGCGCACTCGGCTTTGGGTGTGATTTGTTGGACGCTTGGTCCCTCGATCTCGGCCTATTGGGTCGGCGCCAACGCCTGAGATTCTTGCCGCAGCATCAACGAGTGAATTCGTCCGACAATGAAGATGCAAACGACAAAGACGGCCGGACAGATCGCAAGCACCGCGAAGATGTCGCGGACTGGCAGGCTCGTCGAGAGAATCACCCCGGCGGCAAAGGGGCCGGCAATCGATCCGATCTTCGCGACCGATGTTGCCCAGCCAGCGCCGTTGCCACGATAAGCGCTCGGGTAGAAAATGCCGGCGATACTGTGCAAACCAAAGTGTCCGCCGATCAGAAACAGCGCTATGAGCGCGAACAGCGCCAGGAAGCCCGCATGGCCTGGATCGACAAAAGCGGCAGCCAGCAGGAGAGGGATAGCCATCAGCGGCATCGCGATGATTGCTATTGCGCCCAAGTTGTCGGTGAAGCGCATGAGTAAGAGGCCGCCGACCGCCCCGGCGACGGCATTCACGGAGCCGGCCAATGCCGCTTGCGGGCGCGTGAAATTCAGCGCCTCGAACACCAGCGGCGTCCAGGTCGCGAGGAAGAACACCGCCATCGAGCTGGCGATATAGGCGACCCAAAGAAGCGGCGTGATAACGCGCAGTTGGTCCCGGAAGAGCAGGGCCGGACTGAAATCCTTCGCTTGGCCGGCCTCGTCAGCGACGACAAATTGTGCTTCCGCGGGCACCCCTTCTCCGGTGAGGCGGCGCAGCAAGTCGGCGACCCGCTGCGGCTCGCCGCCCTTGCTGGCGAGGAAGCGGGCCGATTCCGGCAGCATCCACACCAGCGCGAGCGCCGCAACAAGCGATAGCACACCGCCGACGGCAAACAGCGACTGCCACCCGTATTGCGGAATCAACCAGTTTGCAGTCGGGCCGCCGAGCGCAATGCCGGCGGAATAGCCGATCATGATGACCGTCACGATCGTCGAACGATAGCGCTTCGGTGCGTACTCGATGTTCAATGCCCAGGCGAGCGGCAACATTCCGCCCAACGCGACCCCGTCGACGAGACGCAGCGCCAGCAATGACGCGTAGCCGTCGGCGAGGACAAAGGCCAGCGTGAGGAGCCCGAACGCGGCGGTCGCCAGGATGATGGCAGGGCGGCGGCCCACGCGGTCGCCGAGATAGCCGAACGCGAAGCCGCCAATCAACGTACCAACGAGCCCCATGCTGAAAATGTTGCCCATCATGATCCGGTCGAGATGATACTGCGTCGACAGGTACGGTGCAGCGAAGGCGATCGCCTGGGAGTCGAAGCCGTCGAAGAAAGTGATGATCCACGAGATCACCACGAGTCCCACAAGGAATCGCCCGAGCTTTTGCCGCTCGATGGCCTGGGAAACGTCGAACACGGTCCGCCCTGACATTCCCTATCCTTCTTTTTCGTTCGCCGCCCTGTGGGGCAGCCAGTCATCGTCAGCGCTTGGTCACTTCGACGACGCCGCGATCGGCGTCCACCCTGACCCAGTCGCCGGTCTCGATCACCGACAGAGGATCCTGATCCAATGCGGTGATCGCCGGCGCGCGCGTGACCACCGCACCCAGCGCTACTTTGGTGGTCATGCGGGTAAAGATCATCGCGGCCGGCGCCACACCGTTGAGCCGCGCCATGTGGAAATAGGCGGACCAGCCCGACGATCCTTTCGCGCCGGGGAACACCAGTACGCGGCCGTTAAAACTCTGGCCGCGCAGCTCATGACGGCGCTCGATGATCGTGCCGTCGCGCTCGTTGATGCCGCCCCAGCCCGAAATCGTCTGCCGTGTCACCAGCGCCTCGCCCTCGGCGCTGCCGCCGACCACGCGGCGGCCGTGGAGCACGATCATGCGGGGCGTGGCATCGCTCATTGCAGCCTCCCGTTCCAAGTGCCGGTGATCGCCGCCTCGACACAGTCGCGTACCGAGCCGAACCACGCCTGCACGCCGCTGATGGCCGGCAGATAATGCGCCTGCTTGGCCGAATCCGTCGCGAAGGTGCGCACCCCCTTCGGCAGGTGCCGCGAGATCGCGGGGCAGGTATCGCTCATGACCACGCCGCCCGCCTCCTCGATCATGCGCACGTACCCGTTACGCTCGGCCGTGTCACGCAAGGCGCGCGGCGTGTGTACCCAGAGCGCAGTATCCGGGTTGAGTCGCCGGCCTTCCAGCAGCGAGGCGATCAACCAGACCTGCTCGATGGAATTGTGCGGGCAACCGAGCATGACGAAGTCGATCTTGCGTTCGCTTGCGCAATTGAGGTTCTCGTAGGCACGCCGGCGTTCCGACGGCCCAAAGTGCAGTGTGTCGGCGATCGGTCGGCCGGCGAATGCCTCCTCCACCGAGCGCGCCTCAGGCGTGGTGCCCGGAAGGTGATACATTTCGACGCCGCCCGACGATGAAGCCGCGGCGCCGAAATGCTTGAGCTTGATGAGCATCGGGCGGATCAGAGCGCCGGTGAGCACGGGGATTTCGTCCTGCACGATCTCGCCGAGCCAGTAGCCCAGCAATCCCCAGTCCATGATGTCTTCAACCGGGATCGCGACTTCGACAAGGTGGGTTCCGCGGCGGTTGATATCGAGGTGGAAGCCCCAGTAAGGGATGCGGCCGGTCAAGGCCGCAGCGCCGGTGCTCTCCTTGCCTTCGGTGTTGGTGCGAGCGCCGAGCACTGAATTGCAATAGACCACGGCGGAGGATTCCATCCAGGCGCAATGCTCGCCGAGCACTGGCACGTTGCCGACTTGATAGGGCGTGCAGGTCGTGTGCATGTTGATACCGCGCTGGCCAAAGAACGCCTCGCCGCGCTTTTGTTGTTCGGCCAGGTCATCCGGGATTCCCTGGATTCGCCACTTCGCGTTGTCGATACCGGTGATCAATTGGCAGGTGTTCACCGCCATTCGCGGCACCTCGACCACATCATTGCTGTCCAGGTTCAATTCGGAATAGACGGCATCGAAGCCGCGGGCCGCCAATGCCCGGACCGATGGCGTTGAGGCGTTGAACGCGCCGGCGACATTGTTGGTCTCGACCAGCCGCTCGGGCCCAGGGCCTGCCCGTAGCGCAACAGCAGATCCATCGCACGCGCCTTGACGGCGCCATGCGAACCGTCCAACATCGCCTTCTCGTGATCGGTCAGGCGCACGTCAGTCCGTCCGCTCCACATTGTCGTAGACACGCGACGCGAGCGCGCCGAGGTCAATCTGATGAACACTGCCGGTGCCGGCGAGATCGAGCGCATGCGCCGCCGCGGCGCCCATGGCGATGCACGGACCCATTACCCGCACGCTCGACAGCGCCGCATTGTCGGCATCGATGCACCGCCCGGCGGCGACGACGTTGTCGGCATCGGCGGGAGTGAGGCTCCCTAGCGGCACGTAATGAACGTGGTCTTCGGGAAAGGTGTGCCAGTGGTGCCCGGTACCATGATCGTGCAATTCGATCGGCCAGGCGGTACGCGCGATCGCGTCGGGGAAGCGCGTGCCGGCGCGCACATCGTCGACCGTTAGCTGCTGGCGCCCAACAATCCAGCGCGTCTGCCGGATGCCGGGAAAGCCGTAGGCCCGCACCCGAGACTTGCCGAAGCAGCCCGGGAACTCGCGGCGCAGGAACGCAACAGCCCGATCGGCCTGGTCGCGGCCGTCCAGTGTGCGGGCCGAGGCTTCCAGCGGATCGAGCGGCGTCTCGACGTGCGTCATGTTCATGGCGGCGACACCGCGGCCGGGAATGATGAAGGCGAGGCCCTCGCGCCTGACCAGACCGTAGTCATCGCCCTTTTCCTTCATCCGCGCGCCGATCTCCTCACGGGTCGGTTGCTTGGATTCGTCGATGTTCTCTAGAATGACCATCTGGGTGCCAAACACCGGACCGTTCGCCGGCTCGCGGCAGGCGAATCCCGCTTGCCAGACCAGCGCGGCGTCGCCGCTTGCATCGACGAAGCCGGTCGCCTCGACGTGAACGTCGCCGTAGCGTGTCGCCAGTTCAAGGCGGCGCACCCGCGGCCCTCGACGCCAACGCGCCGCAGCACCGCACCAAGCACGACAGTGATGCCGGCTTGGCGGATTGCTTCCTCGATCCAGCGGGCCAATGCGACCTCGTCGTAATACACCACTGTGGTCAGCTGACCATGCCGGTAGTAGAGCGCATGCTCCTTCGCACCTAGGTCGCGGAGGATTTCGTCGGCGATACCGTGGGTGAATTGATGGCCGTGAGTGCCGTTGGCGAACAGGCCGCAGAACGTGCCGATGATCGAATTGACCGCCTGACCGCAGAGCACGGGCAGGCCGTCGAGCAGCACGACCCTTCGCCCTGCGCGGGCGGCGGTCAGCGCGGCCGAAGTGCCGGCAATCCCCGCGCCCACGACGCAAATATCGGCCTCGACCCGCCGCGGGGCGGCGTCTGCCTGGCGCGTAACGACCTTCGTATCCGTTGAGACTTTGGCGTTCATCTTCGACTTGGCTTCCTCATTCGGGTATCCATCCGAGAGCGTATGCTAGAGGATATTGCATCATGGACCGACGATAAACGTGCCTGGCACGTCAATGAGCCATGCCCAGTGTCATGCCGCCATCGATCACGATTTGAGCCCCAGTGATGAACGCGGCCGCGGGAGAGGCCGGGAACAGCGCGAGCCCTTTGATGTCATCAGGCTCGCCGAGCCGCCGCATCGGGGAGAATTTCTCGAACGGCGCGCGCACGGCGGGGTCGCGGATCCGCCCGCCGGAGATGTTGGTGACGAAAGGTCCCGGGGCGATCGCGTGGACGGTTATGTTGTAGCGCGCCAATTCCAGCGCCGCTTGGCGCACGAGCTGCGCGGCGCCCGCTTTGGCGGCGACATACGGCGCGCCCGCAGCCTTGCGGCTTGGCGAAAGCGCCCTTCAGTGTTGCTTCCTTAAGCAACAAGGCCACTGGCCTCGGCCGCTTCGCGATAGGGATAGATTGCCGGCAAACTGTTGTCGGCCGCGAACTTCCCCGTTCGCCGCAACTGCGTGTAAGAGACCGGCCTGCCTCCGACCAGCAACGCATCCGCTCGTTCGCGCAGTACCGTGGCAAAAGCTTCCTCATATTGCTCGGGTGCATCAAGCAGGGCAGGAATGACCGCGACACCTGCGGGAGGAGCAGCAGCACGATATGACTGTAGCTGATCTTTGGGCCCGAGGAAGGCTACCCGGCTCAGGCGGGGAGCGATTTCTTGCAACAACTGGAGCTGCTTGTCGTAAAACTCAAGGCCGGGTTTTTGCGTTACACCGGTGAGGTTAGCGCTTGGCCGCGCCAAGCTGGTGATAAGGCCTGCAGCAACAGGATCTTCCGAAAAATCGATGACGGTCGGGACGTCTCGGGTCGCTCGCTGCTCGGTCTCTCGACTGAAGCCGGCAACAGCCAACGCCAGCTACCAGAGATACCCGGGCGTCAGAGTTGGAACCACGCACAGATCGAGGCCGCCGCAATGTGCGGCATGGAGGCGGCTCGCGCCTGCCGCAAGCGTTATTTATTAATCCGCTCTGCGATCTCATTTGTCGGGCAACTTGTTGCCGTTTGCCTGGAACTTTTGGCCGAATTCCTTGAGTTTGCCGCCGCCAGCGGGATTTTCGTGGCATTGTCCGCAGGGCAAACCCGTCTGCTGCGCGAATACAGGAGTCGCGGCCGCCTTTCGAGGCAAGACGAACAACATTGTGGCTGCCACCCAAGTTGCCATCGCCACGGTAGAAGCCCCCGCAATGCCGAGCAACGTAATGTTCCGCATATCTGTTACCTCCGATTGACCTGAGGGCCAAAGCCACACGCTGTCCGTCCCGAAAATCATATCCGAGCGCAGCGATCATGCAATCCGGAGAGGATTGGCGTGGCGATGATTATCTATCCCAGTACGTTGAACAGGTCGCCGTAGCGGCGCGTCCTTCCTCAGCTCCACGTGCGCGCGCGTTCACTAGAGCGAATATAAGGTCGCCAGCTCCGCCCGAACCCAAGACAGATCAAAAGCGCGAGCAGTGGCGCGCACCAAGTGATCGTCCGGCCCCACCGCCTCGAGGTTGAACGAATAGAACAGTTGCGTTCGTGGGCCGAGCAGAAGCGAGTGCAGGTCGCGTCATTCGGTAACTACATGGCCGGAAGCTTCGACTCGGGCACGCGAGCATAACCCGCGGGAATGTCGGCAGTTCTCGCACAGCCGGGAATCAAATAGGTGAGACCGCACTGGCTGGCTGGGGGTGGGGAGGATTCGAACTCTCGGATCCCAGAGAAGCCGCCTCTCGAGCATGAAATCATTCGCCTTCGGACAGTTCTGGAAAAGACAGAGAACGCCATCTATCGTCCATAGCGCGTCTTCGTCATCTGCGTCGTCGCCACCATGTTGTTTTGTGGCTGTTGACGAGCTCGAACCAAAATCGCCGCCTCGCCTCGGTGCTCATGTTCCTCATCGCCTTTGTGAGTGCTGTGGCATCGCACGAAGACTGATGCCATAAGCTCAGTAGGCCTGGGAAGGGTGCACTGAGTGCGAAAACCCAGGGGTGGACGGCCCGGGGTTTCCTATCGTCAGCTTCCTCAACTAGTCGCAAAGTTCACGAAACCTGCGGCAATTGCCCATTCCTTGCTCACCTGGTTCTTCTTTGTGCACGCAAACTCCTCGCAATTCTCTGCACCGTCCGCTTTCGTAGCGATTGTAGAGGCCTTCGTAGCGATTGTAGTTGCGATGGTGGCCGCTCTCCGAAACCGCTGCGGTAGGAATGGCAAAGAGTGCCGCGGTCGCTATCGCAAGGATGTAAGTGCGCATAAGCACCTCCATGATCCTTGCGCTTAAACATCCTGAAGACCGTATTTGTTCCTTCTGATCACTGAGTTGTTAAGCCTAGCAGGAGCCATTGAAACTCAGCGCCAGCGATTGATCACGAAATCGATCTTTCCCACAAATTTGTAAGATACGTACCGCTCAATTTTGCAAACTTCTTGCGCAGGCCCAATGCGCCCGACGCTGCACTCGATGTTGGGGGTGGGGCGGCGGTCGAAGTCGATGCACGCCGCACCAAGAGCAAACGAACAACAAACAAACAATCGTCGCTCGTTACTGGCTGCCCGCCGCAAGGGAGCCCCACCTCTCGCCCGAGTCTTTCCAGCACCTCCACAACATCGGCGCCGCGGAAGTTGAACCGCGGCTCGATCGCCGGCGAGAAGCGGGAGAACGTATCGATGATCGTCAGCACCCGCAGTTTCGTTCCGGTCGCCAGCTGATCGTGCACGAAGTGCATCGCCCAGGTCTCATTGGATCGTGTCGCCGGTCGGCGGTCCTCCCGCAGCTTAGCCTTCACCCGTCTTGCGGCGCGATTGCAGGTCCGTCTCGCGATACAGCCGATACACGCGCTTGGCATTCACTCGCCAGCCGTCCCGGCGCAGCGCCGATAGCCATAGCGCACGCGGGTCGCCGCGACTTCCTTGATCCGTTCGGTCAACTGAGCCTGCCCGGCTTCCTCGGCGGGGTCGGTCTTGGTTGTCATTTTGCTGAGAACGCCTCTTGTGAGCCGCTTTTCTTGCGCCGCCTCAGCAACGCGCTGTGGCCGCCCCGAATATATATGAACGTTCTCGCGGTAGTTGTACCGGAACTGAAATTCCGCGACGTACAGCAAGCTCGTGGGATGACTTCCCCCACGCCGCGCAGCGATCTTAAACGGCCGAAGGCAATCGTGGGTGCCTTGAAGACCTTAGGATGAATCGCGTGGCGAGACTTCGGCTCAGCGGGTACGCGCGCATCGCGCCCGCCGGCGCCGCGGCGAACTTAGCTTCCGAGCCGGCGTCCCTACGGACCGCATCGTCCGCGCCTCGCCTTGGCGAGCGTCATTCTGGGTTCTTATTGGCTCATCGCTCGGACCGAGCTCGCGGGTAAACGCAACGCCACATGCCATGATGGCCGCGCATAAAGTCGACGCGACGGCCGCCATTGCGCGCACAGACGTCGGGTTCAGCGCGCGAGGGCAATGTTGAGGAAGCGACCGGATCGGCATCGCGAGGTGCGGGCAGCGCCGGCGGGGGCGCGACGGCGATCGCCTGCTTGGCCGGAGGCGCCTCAGAGCGTACCGGGACTGTGTGAACGGACTTCGGCATGTCGGCAAACTCTTCCGCGATCAAAGTCGCCGACGTGCTGTGAACGGATTTCGGCAACACAGCAAAGTCGTGCGCGATAGAGCTCGCCGGTGTCAACAAATCCGTCTTCTCCGCCGCCTCATTTGCATGCCGCGCCGTTTGAATGTCGGGCTTGGAGCTGTCATAAAATGTTACGATAGCCGCAAGCGCGAGAGCGGCTACAACCACACCAAGTATCGCTTGCGGGGTTTTCATTCGCTTCTAACCGAGAGTCCGGAACGGAATCCAATTGTAAAGCGAGAGTCCACCATCCACCGCAACCGTAGTCCCCGTTACGTACCGAGAAAAGCGATCGCATAGGAGAGCTACGGCCATGTCAGCGATGTCGTCCGGCGTTCCCGTTCGGCCTAATGGAATCATCCTTTGGAGGGCTGTGGTATCTGCGTCGAAACCGCCGCCCGGTATAGCGCCGGGCGCTATGGCGTTCACGCGAATCCCGTCGGCTCCAAGGGCGCGTGCAAGTTCTTTTACGATCATCGTTTGGCCGGCTTTTGTCGCGCTGTAATGCGGTAAGT
>Ga0102924_1006931_pt1 | contig 10506 bp, 7 predicted proteins | sample PaiPotPPM11metaG_FD_80116 | JGI IMG/M metagenome (GOLD analysis project Ga0102924, IMG submission 80116) | Iron sulfur acid spring bacterial and archeal communities from Banff, Canada, to study Microbial Dark Matter (Phase II) - Paint Pots PPM... ...
GGAATACTCTACTCGAATGATAACATAGGAAAAGAGTATTTTGCGGGTGTACGCGACGGGCTCGGAGACAAGGCATCGACTTTGATCGTCAAGCAAGTTTCCTATCAGATATCGGATCAAACGCTTGATCCGCAAATCGCTGCGCTTAAGGATTCCGGGGCGGATGTTTTCTTCAATTTCTCCATTGGGCCCTTCGCCACGAGGGCCATACGAGCAGCGTACGGCCACGATTGGCATCCACTGCAATTCATTCCAAATGCGTCGCTTTCGGTTGCAGCATTTCTAGACCCTGCAGGGCTTGAAAAATCCACCGGGATCATCACGAACGCACGATCCAAAGGCTGGTTGTCTCCTCGAGCTCAAAACGACCCGGCCGTGAGAGACTTCCTCGATTGGATGAAAAAGTACAATTCGCAGGCCAGTCTTCGCGATCAAGACAACGTGGCTGGTTACGAACGGGCGCAAGTGCTCGTGGAAGTGCTGAAGAAATGCGGTGACAATCTTTCGCGCGCAAATGTGATGAAACAGGCTTCGAATCTGGACCTCGAACTCGGCATGCTGCGCCCCGGCATAAAAATCAAAACGAGTCCCACGGACTATCTGCCCATCAAACAATTGTTCTTGATGCGTTTCGATGGAAAACAATGGGTTCCATTCGGAACCACGATCGATGCTAACTGACTGGGTTGGTTTTTCTTTTCGCTGGTTGGCGAGATCCTCGATAGGAGAATCATTCCGGAGCGAATTCTACGCGGTTGCGTCCGCGATGCTTGGCTGTGTAAAGCGCCAAGTCGGCTTGGCTCAGAAGCGCGCTGAAATTCGGAGGCAAGGTTCCCGGTGGTCCTTGAAAGCCTGAAATGCCAAAGCTGGCTGTGACTTTCACCACTCGGTCGCCGAAGAAAAAATCCTGCTCTTCAAACTGCCTGCGAATCCGCTCTACCACTGAGGCAACATTTTCCTTGTCCGCATGAGTCAAAACGAAAAGAAATTCTTCGCCGCCGATCCGCCCGCAAATATTGGAGCGCCGTGAATTCGTCTTTAGGATTTCCGAAAACCTCTTCAGAACTGTATCCCCCGCATCGTGCCCGCTCGAATCGTTCACATTCTTAAAATTGTCCAAATCAGCCATTACCACCCAGAAGGGAAATCCGTGGCGCGCGGCACCGCTTAATTGGCGAGGCGCCCACTCATCAATGGCGCGGCGGTTCGGAAGGCCGGTCAACGAGTCGGTAAGCGCGAGCTCTTCAAGTAAGCGATTTTTTGCCTCCACTTGCCGGTGTAACTCTACGAGCCTGCGTCCTACCTCAACGCGCGCCAACAATTCTTCCGGGTGAAAAGGCTTGGTAAGATAATCATCCGCGCCAGCCGCCAGACCTTTCACCACGTTTTCTTTGGCCGATACGCTGGTCAAAATTATTACGTATGTGTAAGCGTTGGCAGTTCCCGATCGGATCCGCTCGCACAACTCTATGCCGGTAAGATCCGGCATGACCCAATCTGTAATTACGATCGCGGGCGCGTGCTGATCCAAAAGCTCGATAGCTTCGCGGCCACTGCGCGCTATGAGCAGAGAATAATCAGCGCCGCTAAACGCTTGTTCCACGAGCTTACGGTAAACGGCCGAATCGTCGGCGACCAACATTTTGAGACGGTCTTTCGCGGCGCTCATCTCACCTCGAGCTGAAGCAAGTTCCCCCGGTAGCGCTTTTGTAGGGCGATGAAGTGCGTTTGAGAGATGCTAGCACAAGGCGGGTGTCCGGCAAGTGTTACTCGATTGAGAGATGCTAGCCCTGCATGTGCGACCACGCGCTTGGACATGCAAAGATCGGCAATCAGAAATGTAGGTTTTGAGACGGTGTTCGGGACAGAAGACAATTCCCTGGAACGTTAGGAAGATCGAATCACGATTTCTTCGTTGTCAACGCAGTCGCGTCCGTTCGTCGGTAGCGTCGAGATGAAGCTGAAGATACGTGGCGACCAGATTCCAAGAAAGTGTTGCAGCTTCCGGATTATAACTGGGGCGCGCATCGCAGAAAAAACCGTGATCTGCATTTGAAATTTCAACATTAACGTACGTTTTACCGGCACGCTTGCATGTGTCCACGACGGCTCGAATCTGTTCTTCGCCGATGTGTTTATCGAGTCCGCCCCAGAAAAACATGATCGGCGCATGCAAATCAGCAACTCGAGGCAGCAGCGCCGGTGCAATATTCCCGCCGTAAAATGAAATTGACGCTCGAAGCGGGAGTGTCGCACACGCCAGGAAAGACGCTCTTCCGCCCATGCAGAATCCGATACTCGCGATTTTTTCGGGCGCAACGTGCGAACTGTTTGTGAGCCAGTCGTACGCTGCACGGAGGTCTTCAATCAAGCCCGTTTCTGTCATTGCTTTCATATGAGGCATCGCGGACTGTATATCGTCGTATTTTCCTTCGAAACCGGGAGCCGTGCGGTGGTAAAGTTCCGGAGCGATTGACACATAGCCTTCGTGAGCAAACCGTTCGGTGACGTCTCGAATGTGCGCGTTCACGCCATAGGCTTCCTGCAAGACGAGCAAGCCGGGATGCTTGAGGCCGTCCGACGGACGCGCTACGTAAGCATTCATCTGCGTTCCGTCAGCAATTTTTAACGAAACCTTCTCTGTATCGATGTTGTGCATAAAATGGCCCTCGCGAAAATAATTGTAAGAGATTTACCGCAACATTCTATAGGCTTGGTTTTCCCAGGGGAATAGCGAATCATCCGCCGCTGATTTGCATCCAACTTGAACAGGGAGGTCTCGCGATGAGTTTGAAACAGTACGTCACGCTCGGACGCTCGGGCCTGCGAGTGAGTCCATTGGCTCTCGGCACGATGACGTTCGGCACCGAGTGGGGATGGGGAAGTGAACCGGCAGTCGCTCGGCAGGTATTCGACAGCTACATCGAGCAAGGCGGCAATTTCATCGATACAGCGGATGGTTACACAAACGGAAAGAGTGAAGAGCTACTTGGGCAGTTTATCGCCGAGCGCGGTTTGCGTGAACGTTTGGTGCTGGCAACGAAATTTACTTTTAACGCCGATCCGATCAATCCGAACGCCGGCGGCAATGGCCGGAAAAACATTTATCGTGCGCTCGAAGGCTCGTTGCGCCGCCTGAAGACGGACTACATCGATCTTTACTGGATGCACGTATGGGACATGGTTACCCCCGTAGAAGAAGTGCTTTCGACGATGAATGACCTGGTCCGGGCCGGTAAAATTCGCCACTTCGGTTTTTCGGATGTCCCAGCATGGTATGTGGCGCGAGCGCAAACACTAGCTGAGAAGGAAGGCAAGGAACCGCTGATCGCTCTTCAATTAGAGTATTCACTCGCGGAGCGCAATATCGAACGCGAGCATATTCCGGTAGCGCAGGAACTCGGCATCGGCATCTGCCCTTGGAGCCCGCTCGCGGGTGGTTTTCTCAGTGGAAAGTATAGGAAAGAAGGAAACACTGGAAGAGGCGAAGGCAGGCTTGACGCGGCGAAGCACGCACAACTCACCGACCGGTTTACAGAACACAACTGGCGGGTGATGGATGCTCTTCTCGATGTGGCGAAACAGCTCAACAAGAAGCCCGTGCAAGTGGCTTTGAATTGGGTTTTTACGCAACCGGGAATTACCTCCACTATTATCGGAGCTTCGAACACTGCGCAACTTCAAGATAATCTAAGCGCGGCTGAATTTACGATTCCTCCGGACCTTAGAAAACGTTTGGATGACGCGAGCGCCATCGAACTTTTTCATCCTTACACGTTTTTTGAGCCGTTCATTCAAAACAGGGTCAAGGGGGAAAATCCAGTTCGCGCTTGGACTCCTGCCTTTCCTAAGCAAGTAGCGCAGCAAGAGAAGTCTTCCAACCAGCCGAAAGCGAATGCGGCGGAAAAATAAGCGCGATTGTGGATTCTAAGCGATCGAGAAGTAAGACAAATCCCTTAGATGTCTTAGAAGTCCGATTCTACAACTTCAATTTTAACTGTTGTTTGGATTCGTCTGACGCCGACTTTCGGCGCGCACGTTTCTCCGAAGGATATGTGACTCTCTCCCCTCGAATTTGTGCGAACGGCGTTAATTCGTGCTCATTTGCGAGTTTCGCGCTCATGATATGTTTCACCGCGAATTTGCGCGCTGTAAGAGCATCCGCTACAAGCGATCGATGGCAACGCCACGGCACTGCTTCAGCGCACATCAATGCGGTTGGCTTAGCCTGGGAGAGTTGAATCGCACGCGATAGAGCGATTTCAAATTCGGGCGTGGCCATATAGTCCGCATATCCTCGAAAGCTCGCATTTCGCCATCCGACATTCTTTGAATCCCGCTCGGGCCGACGCAGGCCTCCAAGTTCCTTCAGGTGAACGTAGTTGATTCCGGCGGCTTCCAGAGCAGGTCCCAGCGTATCTAGACTGTATTGAGGATTGCGCCGCGAACGTGGGATCGTCCGAATATCAATCACGCGCTCTATTCCATGCGCCTGAAGCAAGTCGAGGAATTGATCGAAAGTTCGAGACGAGTGTCCGATCGTGAAGATCGTTTGTTTTTGCTCCTTAGGCGGTTTATCAGCCTTCGAGCTCACAGACTAATCATACGCCAGGCTCCTTCTTGCGGGCGACTTCGGTCCAACAATTTTCGCTTCAGCGACGAAGGCCGAACGGCGATAATAGAAACCTTTAGCGAGAGCTGCTTCTGGGACCGGATGGATACGATCTGAGGGTATATGGCTGGAATAAGAGCTCTGTTTTGGGATAACGGTGGCGTAATTCTCACGAATGGTTGGGATCGCCATTCGCGCCGTGCTGCCGTGGATAAGTTTCAGCTCGATTGGAACGATTTCGAGGACCGCCACGAGCTCATGCTCGATGCTTTTGAAACTGGCCGCGCTTCGATTGACGATTATCTTCATCGTACAGTTTTTTATCGCGAGCGATCTTTCTCGTCAGCCGATTTCAAAACATTCATGTTCGACCAATCACAGCCTTTTCCCGAACCGCTCGCATTTTTGGGACAAATTGCCCGGTCTCGCCGATTCCTGGTGGCATCTCTGAATAATGAATCGCGCGAAATCAATGAATACCGGATCGAGAAATTTGCGCTCAGAGATTGTTTCGAAGCATTCTTCAGCTCCTGTTACTTGGGCCTTAGAAAGCCTGATCCTGGAATTTACAGGCTGGCACTGAAAATCACTCAGCAAAAGCCCGCGGAATGCATTCTGATCGACGACCGCGGATTGAATTTGGAATGTGCTCGTGAGCTGGGAATGCAAACGATATTGTTTAAGGACTTGGCGCAACTGCGCAACGACTTGACGAAATTCGGCGTCTCCGTTAACGAAAAGTAGTTTTTGCCTCGCGAGGCTAAGAATTATGAAGCTGAATACCCGCATACTTCCGGACATTGCGTCGCTTAGCCGCGCTGTGTTGGAAGAAACTCTTGCGATTATTCAAGAAGCCGTTGCGAAACGTGGCAGGTTTGCGATCGCGTTATCGGGCGGGCATACTCCGGAGAAAATGTTTTCGCTCTGGGCCGAGACCGCGCAATATCGCGATAAGACCCCCTGGGATCGCATTCATCTATTTTGGAGCGACGAGCGCTACGTGCCCGAAAATGATCCTCTAAGTAACTACCATATGGCGCGCGAGACCCTGATATCTCACGTTCCGATCCCAGCGGAAAACGTTCATCCGGTCCCGACGGATTTGTCTCCTCCAGAAGCATGCGCCCGCGCTTATGAGGCCGATCTATTGAAGTTTTTTGGCGCTGAGCCTCCAGCGTTCGACGTTCAGCTGTTGGGAATTGGTCCAGAGGGCCATACCGCTTCGTTGTTTCCGGGATCAGCCGCCTTGGATGAAAAACTACGCTGGGTTGCCGCGGTTCGCGTCCCGGCCGAGCCGTCGCAACGAGTCACTTTTACGCCCGTGGTTCTCAACCGCGGGCGCAACACGTTTTTCCTAGTAGCCGGCGAAAACAAGCGAGACATCCTCTCCGCGATCCGCGAAGAGTCCGCCACCGAGACCAGCCAATATCCTGCTATTAGAATTCATCCCGCCAAGACTCCGGTGTGGTTTTTGGATGCGGCCGCAGCCGGCTAAATTCCGCACGGTGGGCTTTTTGCTGAAGCTTTTCCGAGGCCAAAACGTCTAAAGAACACAGGCGCCAAATACTCCTATAAAATAGAAGCCGGGAATTCCAGGGAACATCCGGATTTACGATAGTGATTTTAAGAGCAGGTTTCGGCGAAAGAGATTATGAAGAAATCGTCAGCTAGAGATAACAGAAGGCTTCTTGCAGCGCTTGTCCTAGTGTTTACCGCGTCTCTCGCGAGCATTTCGTGTGGTTCTAAAACTGCGGCTGTTGGGCCCGACCTTGCTGTGCCAGTGAACGTCGCAAAAGCCGTAAAAAAAACCGTTCCAATCCAACTGAGCGCTATTGGCACGGCGGAGGCGTATTCAACCGTTTCGATCAAGGGGCAAGTAAATGCCGTTCTTAAGGAAGTGCACTTCAAGCAGGGAGATTTTGTTAAGAAGGGCGATTTACTGTTCACGCTTGACGCGCGTCCGTTCCAGGCATCTCTAGCTCAAGCGCAGGCAAATCTCGCTCGCGACAAAGCTCAGGCCGACCTCACGATTGTCCAGGCAGAGCGCTATAAGAAGCTGTATGACCAAGGTATTTCGGCAAGAGAGCAATACGATCAGATGCAGGCGAACGCCGCCGCGCAGCAAGGCTCGGTACACGCCGACGAAGCGGCCGTGGAATCGGCCAAGCTCCAGCTGCAATACTGTGCGATTTATTCGCCGGTTGACGGCCGCACCGGAGCTTTGCAGGTCTATCCCGGAAACTTGGTGAAGCAAAACGACGTTCCGGTGCTAGTAGTAATCAACCAGATTGCTCCGCTCTATGAGGATTTTTCGGTGCCGGAACAATATCTCGGCGTGATCAAGAAATACATGGACGGAGGCCGATTGCAAATCGAGGCCACGCCTTACGGAGACACCGCGGCCGAAGTTGGCTATTTGACGTTTGTCGACAACACTGTGGACAACACGACCGGCACGATCAAGCTAAAGGGTACGTTTGCTAATACGGACCATCGTTTGTGGCCCGGCCAGTTCTCAACCGTGTCGCTTCGTTTATCAGAAGAAGAAAACGCGACTGTAGTTCCCACGCAGGCGGTTCAAACCGGGCAAAGCGGCGATTTTGTGTTCGTGATCAAACCCGATCAAACTGCGGAATCGCGTCCAGTGAAAGTAGCGCGAACGCTCGGGACGGAATCCGTAATCGCGAAAGGAATTGAACCGGGAGAAACTGTCGTTACAGATGGACAGCTGCGGTTAATTCCAGGAATCAAAGTTCAGATCAAAGCAGCGGCCCAAGGAAATTAGGAATGGCAATGAATATTGCCGAGCCGTTTATTCGCCGTCCAGTCATGACCACGCTGGTCATGATGGCGATACTTCTGTTTGGCATTCTCGGCTATCGCGCGCTGGCGGTCAGCGAACTCCCCAACGTGGATTATCCCACGATTCAGGTGGGCGCCAGTTTGCCCGGCGCTAGCCCGGATACGATGGCTTCAGCGGTTGCAACTCCTCTCGAGAAACAATTCTCCACTATTGCGGGCATCGATTCGATGACCTCGACGAGCTCGCTTGGAACCACGAGCATCACCCTGCAATTTGATTTGAGCCGCAATATCGATGGCGCTGCGCAAGACGTCCAGGCGGCAATCGCGCGGGCGGCCTCGCAGCTTCCTCCCAGCATGCCCACGCCTCCGACCTATAACAAAGTAAATCCTGCGGACCAGCCCATTCTGTACCTGGCGATGGGATCCAAAACTTTGCCGCTTTACACCGTCGACCAATATGCCGAAACCCTGATGGGCCAACGCATCTCAATGGTAAAAGGCGTAGCGCAGGTGCAGGTATACGGATCGCAGAAATACGCCGTACGCATACAGCTCGACCCACAAGCTCTGGCCACGCGGCAAATCGGAATAGACGACGTTCACACGGCGGTGCAGAACGCTAACGTAAATCTTCCTGTTGGCACGCTCTACGGCGAACACCGTGCCTTCACCTTACAGGCAAATGGGCAACTCACCCACGCGTCCGCTTATCGTCCGTTGATCGTGGCCTATCGCAACGGCTCGCCCGTTCGTCTGGAAGATCTTGGCAAAGTTTACGACAGCGTGCAGAACGACCGCGTGGCGAACTGGTGGAACGATACGGACTCCGTAGTTTTGGCGATCGAGCGGCAGCCGGGAACTAACACCGTGGAAGTTGTGGATGCGGTTAAACAGCTGCTTCCACAATTTCGCGCCATCATTCCGCCGTCGGTGCAGATGCAGATTCTTTACGATGCATCCGAATCGATTCGCAATTCCGTGGCCGACGTGAAATTTACGCTCTATCTCGCAATCGCGCTGGTCATCCTGGTAATTTTTCTGTTTCTGCGGAATCTCTCGGCGACCGTGATCCCCAGCTTCGCGCTGCCTATGTCGATTATCGGCACCTTTGCCGTGATGTACCTGCTGGGCTACACGGTCGACAATCTATCGCTGATGGCTCTGACGCTTTCGGTGGGCTTCGTGGTGGACGACGCTATCGTGATGCTCGAAAACATCGTCCGGCACATGGAGATGGGTGAAGGCGTTATGGAGTCAGCGCTCAGCGGCTCGCGCGAGATCGGTTTCACGATTTTGTCTATGACGATTTCACTGGCCGCGGTGTTCTTGCCCGTATTTTTCATGAGCGGAATCATGGGGCGCCTGCTGCACGAGTTCGCCGTAGTAATCATCACTTCGATTCTTGTCTCTGGCGTGGTTTCCCTCACGCTCACGCCGATGTTGTGCAGCCGATTCCTTCGTCCAGCCGGCGAGATGAAACATGGGCGCGTTTATATGGCGCTCGAAAGATTCCTTGACTGGATGCTGAAGGTTTACGACGTTTCGCTGCAATGGTCGCTGCGCCATCGGGTTTTCGTAATGGTTGTGTCGGGAATTATTTTAATTGTAACCGTGTGGCAATTTGCGGTGATCCCCAAGGGATTTTTACCCGCGGAAGATAGGTCCCAGATATTCGCCTTTACTGAGGCTTCTCAGGGCATCTCTTTCGAATCCATGAGGCAGCATCAGCTTCAATTGAACAAGATTGTGCTGGACGATCCCAATCGTAGAGATTTCTTCTCAAGTGTAGGCAGTTTCACGGCCAGCAACGGCGGAATTATTTTCATCCACTTGAAGGAACGCAAAGACCGGCCTGCGACCGAATCCCCCACAATGGTGCATCTCGAGCAGAAGTGCGGGGATGTGCCTCTAGTTGGAAGCGCGATTCGTGGCGTCGCTCCCCTCTTCGCGCATCATCCTTCAATCGACGAGGTAATCGAGGAATTCCGCGAGAAGTTTTCAACCGTAACGGGAATTAATGCTTACATGCAAAATTTGCCTCCGATCCAAGTGGGTGGGCAGCTTACCAAGAGTCAGTATCAACTGGCTTTGCAGAGCCCGGACACCGCCGAACTTTATCGGGATTCCATGATGTTCATGAAGGAGATGGCTAAGCTCCCCGGCCTTCAGGATGTGACCACGGATTTGTTAATTGCGAATCCGCAGGTAAACGTCAACATCGATCGCGATAAAGCGTCAGCGCTCGGCGTTTCAGCTCAACAAGTGGAAGACGCACTGTACACCGCTTACGGCCAGCGTCAGATTTCCACCATCTACGCGCCGAACGACGAATATTGGGTCGTGATGGAACTGGAAGACAAATACCAGTCAGATCCCGCGGCACTTTCGATGTTCTACGTGCATTCGAGCAGCGGAAATTTGGTGCCGTTGAATGCAGTCGCAACATTGTCCACAAATCTCGGGCCGCTCTCGGTGAATCACCTCGGCCAGCTTCCCGCCGTGACGCTTTCTTTCAACTTAAAGAACGGTGTCGCAATCGGCGATGCCGTGAACAGCGTGAATAAACTTGCTCGAGAGGTTTTGCCGCCCACCGTTACCACAGAATTTCAAGGCACCGCTCAGGCCTTTCAGTCTTCGTTGTCCGGCTTAGGTATCTTGCTGTTCATGGCTGTTCTCGTGATTTACATCGTTCTGGGAATTTTGTATGAAAGCTTCATCCATCCGATCACGATTCTTTCCGGTTTGCCTTCCGCCGCTTTTGGCGCTCTCTTGACCCTGCAGATCTTCCACCTTAGCCTCGATCTTTACGGTTTCGTGGGCGTCATTATGTTGATCGGCATCGTGAAGAAAAATGCGATCATGATGGTGGATTTTGCGATCGAACGCGAGCGCACGGGCCACAAGACGGCTGAAGAAGCCATCTATGAAGGATGCTTGATTCGCTTCCGGCCGATTATGATGACCACTATGGCCGCGCTAATGGGCACGCTCCCAATCGCTTTGGGTTCTGGCGCTGGTGCAGATTCCAGACGACCGTTGGGCCTCGCGGTGGTCGGCGGCCTCGTTTTTTCGCAAGCAGTAACCCTATA
>Ga0102924_1006932_pt1 | contig 10504 bp, 12 predicted proteins | sample PaiPotPPM11metaG_FD_80116 | JGI IMG/M metagenome (GOLD analysis project Ga0102924, IMG submission 80116) | Iron sulfur acid spring bacterial and archeal communities from Banff, Canada, to study Microbial Dark Matter (Phase II) - Paint Pots PPM... ...
CGTACATCCGCAGGCGCGCGATCCGGCACCTGGAAAAGGGCCGCGTCGTCATCTTCGCCGCCGGGACGGGCAACCCGTTCTTCACGACCACCACCCCGGCTGCTCTGCGGGCTCCCAAAGTGCACGCCGAGGTCGTGCTGATGGCCAAGAACGGCGTCGAGGGCGTGTACACCGCGGATCCGGCCGAGGACTCGAGCGCTCAGTTCATCCCCGAGATCACGCACAAGGAGGCGCTGACGCGCGGCCTCCAGGTAATGGACTCGACCGCGTTCGCGCTCTGCATGGACAACGAGCTGCCGATCGTCGTGTTCAACATGGCCGGCGGGCGCAACATCGACCGGATAGTGTCCGGCGAGAAGGTTGGAACACTGGTCCGGACGTGAGCACTTCGAACATCATCGACGAGTTCCTTGCGGACGCGCGCGAGAGGATGGCGAAATCCGTCGATTCGGTACGCCACGAGTTTGGCACGGTACGAACTGGCCGAGCCAGTCCGGCGCTGCTCGACCGGATCTCCGTCGACTACTACGGCACGCAGACCGCGCTCAAGCAGCTGGCCACGATCAGCGCACCCGAGCCGCGGTCGTTGACGATTCAGCCCTACGACAAGACCTCCATCAAGGCCATCGAACGCGCAATTCTGGAATCTGATGTCGGCCTGACGCCATCGAACGACGGTAACCTGATTCGGCTCGGCGTGCCCGAGCTCACTGAGGAGCGCCGCAAGCAGCTCGTCAAGGTCGTGCGCCACATCGGGGAGGAGGGGCGGGTCGCGATCCGCAACGTTCGTCGCGATGTTATGCACGACCTGCGCGAACTCAAAGAGGCAGGGGAGGCGGGCTCCGACGACGAGCACCGCGCCGAGGTGGAGCTCCAGAAGGTCACCGACGCACGGATCGCAGACATCGACGAGCTGCTCCAGCACAAGGAAGCCGAGATCCTCGAGGTCTGAGATGGCCTCCGGCTCGGACGGCGGACGCGCTCGCTACGTCGCCATCATCACCGACGGCAACGGGCGCTGGGCGCGGGGGCGGGGGCTGCCGGTGCTCGCTGGTCATGAGGCAGGCGCCGACACGGTCAAGGCGCGGTTGCGCGATGCGGTCGACCTCGGGATCGAGGAGCTGACCGTGTACTCCTTCTCGACCGAGAACTGGTCGCGCCCGGCCGACGAGGTGTCCGGGCTGATGGACATGATGGGGCGGCGGATCGAGCTGGAAACGCCCGAGCTCCACGATGAGGGCGTACGCATGCGGTTCATCGGGCGACGCTCGGACCCGGTACCCGCGGCGCTCGTCGAGCGGATGGAATGGGCCGAAAAGCTGACGGCTGCCAACTCCCGGATCACGCTGTTCGTCGCGTTCAATTACGGCGCGCGCGCCGAGATCATCGATGCCGCCAAGCAGTTCGCTGGCGGGGACGAGTCAGACTTCCGTGCGCACCTCTATGCGCCTGAAATGCACGATCCCGATCTGATCATCCGCACGAGCGGCGAGCGCCGCAGCTCGAACTTCCTGCTCTGGCAGGGCCACTACTCCGAGCTCGTGTTTCGAGACGAGCTGTGGCCCGACTTCTCGCGTGATGCGTTTGACGAGAGTCTTGAGGAGTTCGCCGCCCGCCGGCGCAGGTTTGGAGGCCGCTCGTAGTGCCGCCCGCCAGGCGACAGCGAGAGCGCTCAGATCTCGGCGCGCGGATCTTGGTCGCGATTCCGGCCGCGGTGCTCGGCATCGTCTTCATCGACCTCGGCGGGCTCCCCTGGGCGCTGTTTCTGATCGCGCTCGGGGGCGTCTGCATGTACGAGCTGTACGGATTGCTCGAGCGCTGGCGACCGGTCCTGCCGATCGGCCTCGCGGGCCTCGCGGGACTCGTGCTCGCGGCACGCTACGGCACGCAGCGCCACGTGCTCGAGGTCGCGGTCGCGACGGTCCCGGTGGTGTTCATAGCGCTGATGGGACGCACCCGCCATGGGGGGGCGACGATCGCGATCGCAGGCACGCTGTTCGGGGTCTGGTGGATCGGGCTCGCGTTCGCCCACGCAGAGCTCTTGCGCGAGCTGCGGCACGGCGGCGCGATCACGCTCGACATCGCGCTCGCCACGTTCCTAGGCGACACGGCGGCGTATGCCGGCGGGCGGCTGTTCGGCCGGCGCCAGCTTGCGGCGTCGATCTCCCCCGGCAAGACCGTCGAGGGGCTGTTCTGCGGCTTCCTGATCGCAATCCTCACGGTCTTCATCGCCGGCCAGTTTCAGAACACCTGGATGACCCAAAGCCACGCGCTGCTGCTGGGCCTCACAGTCGCCGTGTTCGGGCCGCTCGGAGATCTGTTCGAGTCGCTCGTAAAGCGCGACGCAGGTACCAAGGACACGGGAACCCTGTTCGGAGCCCACGGCGGCGCACTCGATCGGATGGACGCGGCGATCTTCACGATTGTGGCCGCGTACTACGTCTGGCACGCGATGCTTCACTGACCGGATGTCCCGCCGCCTCGTGATTCTTGGCTCGACCGGGTCGATCGGCGAGCAGGCGCTCGACGTGGTGTCCCGCTCCGAGGAGTTGGTCGTTGTCGGCTTGAGCGCCGAGCGCTCGTGGGAACCGCTCGTGGAACAGGCACGCGCCTGGGGCGTGCGACGGATCGCGCTCGCCGACGAGGATGCCGCGGCCCGCGCGAGCGAGGCATGGACCGACGGCGAGGTCCTGTCGGGCTCCGATGGCCTCGTGCGGCTGATTGCCGACGCCGAGTGCGACATGGTGCTGAATGCGATCGTCGGCTCGGCGGGGCTGTTGCCGTCGGTGGCGGCGCTCACCGAGGGAATCGACCTGGCGCTTGCCAACAAGGAGTCGCTGGTGGTGGGCGGCGAGCTCGTGATGCAGCTGGCGGAGGCGACAGGCGCGTCGATCATCCCAGTCGACTCAGAGCACTCGGCGCTGCACCAGCTGCTTGGCGCAGAGCGGCCCGGCACGGTCGATCGGCTGATCCTGACCGCCTCGGGCGGCCCCTTCCGCGGGGCGTCGCCGGCCGACCTTAGGGACGTGACCGTCGAGCAGGCGCTCGCTCACCCGACGTGGGACATGGGCGGCAAGATCACGATCGACTCCGCGACCCTGATGAACAAGGGGCTCGAGCTGATCGAGGCCCATCACCTGTTCGGCACCCCGTATGAGCGCATCGACGTGGTCGTCCACCCGCAATCGATCGTCCACAGCCTGATCCAGCTGTGCGACGGGGCGACGCTCGCCCACCTCGGCTACCCCGACATGCGCGTCCCGATCTCCTACGCCCTTCACTACCCTGAGCGCGTCGACGTGCCCGTGAGGCCGCTCGACCTCGTCGAGGTCGGCGCGCTCACCTTCGAACCCGCTGCCGGCGACACTTTCGCGTGCCTGCGGCTGGCGCGCGAGGCCGCGCTGGCGGGCGGTACGGCGCCGTGCACGATGAATGCCGCCAACGAGGTGGCCGTGCACGCGTTCCTGCGCGGCCGGCTCCGCTTCCTTGAGATCGCGAGGGTGATCGAGCAAACGCTCGAAGCCCTACCTGCCACGCAGGTGCACTCATTTGACTCGCTTGCGGACGCGGACGCGCGCGCCCGCACGCTTGCGCGGGAGCTGGTCGCGGAGCGGGCAGCGGCGTAGCTACGGCCGACCCATCGCCGGCGGCGTTTTTACCGAGGCTGTCGCGGCATGCCGGGCGCGTTGTGCGGAGATGACAACGAGCGGGCGCGAGGTCCAGGAGCCTAGGGGGTGCGACTCCAATTGACCTCTCGGGGGCTCGGCGGCGTTTACGCCGCAGCCTTCACCTAATGCCGGGGGGCGGAGCTACACGTCCCACCCGAAGTAGACCTCGGCCGACCGCACACGATCGCCCTCGAACGTGAGGACCTCGGTGTTGCGACCGCGCTTTCCATCGGGCGCGGCCAGTTCGTAGGTGACGACTACCTCATCGCCGGCCTCGATCAGCCGGAGGAACTCGAACGTCTGGCCCCGGCCGGCGCCCGGCCAGCAGCGCTCGAAGTAGCCCGCGCGGTCGAGCCCGACGTCCAGCGGACTCGAGAAAGTGAAGTCGTCCGTCAGCATTCCTTCCACTGTCTCGCGCTCGCCGGCGGCGAACGCCTCGTAAAGGTTGCGTGCGACTTGCCGCCGATCCATATCTTCTCCTCTCGCTACAAATACTGTTGCGCACCAAGTTTTGTTGCGCTACTCTGATCAATGCAATGCCGGTCGCTACAGCATCGAAGATAGAAGCCCTCAGTCACGACTTCCGCTCGCAGCGCCAGCTCGCAACCGCATTGGGCGTGAGCCCGGCCCAGGTGGGACGCTGGATGCGAGGCGCAGGGATCGATCCCCGCAACGCCGACCGCGTCGATGCGCTCGAGCACGTGATGTCGAGCCTGCTGCGGCTCTATGAGCCGGATGCGGCGCGAGAGTGGTTATCAGGCTTCAACCCTCAACTCGGTGGTCGTCGCCCGATCGACCTGATCCGGCTCGGGCGCACCCGAGAGCTTCTTGACGCGATCGCGGCGGAGCGCAGCGGCGCGTTTGCGTGATCGCGTTCCGCGTCTTCCCGCACGACACCTCGGCGCCTTCGAATGAGCCAGGCGGTTCGCTCTGGTTCCCGCGCGAATGGCAGGGGACCGGGCGGCACGACAACCCCGAGCACTACGGATGCCTATACGTCTCCGAAGTGGCCGTCGCTCCCGTTGCCGAGGCGCTCGCGGTGTTCCGCGGAACAGCCGAGCTGCGTTGGTCGATGCTGGTCAGGGCCGCCCGAGGGCTCGCGCTGGCAACGATCGAACTCGACGACGGCGCGATGGTGATCGACCTCGACGACCCGGAGGTCCTGCTCGCAGAAAAACTTCGGCCGTCCCAGGTCGCGACGCGCCAGCGCGAGCGAACCCAGGCCGATGCGCTCACGATCTTTAAGCGCCATCGAGAGGCCGCGGGCCTGCGCTGGTGGTCGACGCTCGAGGCTAGCTGGCTCAACCTCACGCTTTTCGATCGCGCCGCTGCGCGGCTGAATGTTGCCGACATCCGGCTACTCGCGCTCGATGATCCGGTGGTGCTCGACGCCGCCGATGCGCTCGGCATCCGGGTGGCCGCATGAGCCACTTGGCACACTGAGGAGGAGATGTCCTACCTGCTCGCGTTCGCCGGCTTTGCCGCGCTGATCATCTTCCATGAAGCGGGCCACTTCCTCGCCGCCAAGGCGGTCGGCATGCGCGTCGAGCGCTTCTCGCTGTTCTTCGGGCCGCTGCTGTGGAGCTTTCGCAGGGGCGAGACGGAGTACGGGATCGGCCCGATCCCGCTCGGGGGCTACGTGAAGATCACCGGGATGAACCCGCGCGAGGAGCTCACGCCCGACGTGGTGCCGCGGGCCTACTACAACCAGCCGGTTTGGAAACGAGTCGTGGTGATCCTCGCCGGACCGGCGGTCAACCTGCTGATCGCCTTCGCGATTGTGTGGGCGCTGTTTCTGACCAATGGCGAGTTCCTTCCCGTCAAGCGGGTTGCGGCGGTTCAGAGCGGCACCCCTGCGGCCACGGCCCTGCGCGCCGGCGACCAGGTTGTGTCGGTCGATGGAGTCGGAGGCTCGCCAGACGCGATCCGGAACCAGCTCGCAACGCATCGGTGCTCGGGAGCGCAGGTCGATGGCTGCTCGGCAGCGACCCCCGCGCGCGTCGTAATCCGGCGCGACGGCCAGCTGAAGACATTCGAGCTTCGACCGCGATACAGCGCGACCGACGGGAGGCCGCTGCTCGGGTTCGTGTTTGACGAGCGGCACCTCGCGGTCGGGCCCGCACATGGAGCGTCGCTGACCGTGACCGCCATGTGGAAGGTGACTCGCGGCACGGTCTCGGTGATCGCGCGGCTGTTCGAGCCGAAGGTTCGCCAGCAGCTCCACGGCGTCGTCGGCGGCTACAAGGTGACCCAGCAATCGTTCGCTCACTCGACGGCTGACGCGCTGTGGGTGCTTGCGCTGATCTCCCTATCGCTCGCAGTCGTCAACCTGTTCCCGTTTCTGCCCCTGGATGGCGGCCACGTGTTCTGGGCGCTGGCCGAGAAGGTCCGGGGCAAACGGATTCCATTCGAGGTGATGGAACGCGCGGGCGCGGTGGGCTTCGTTCTGATCGTGCTCGTGTTCATCGTGGGCCTGAGCAACGACATTTCGACGCTCAGCGGATCGGGGTTCAGCGCCCGCTGACTTAGGTAGAGTGGCCCCAGGATGCAGGGGGGACGCGATGAGGGGGCGATGCCTCTGAGGGCGGCGGCGGCCGTGGTCGCACTCGCGCTCTTCCCTGGCGCCGCGAATGCTGGAGTCGCGTCGCGGACGTTCAGCTTCGCGGGCGCCGAGCAGGTCTTCCCCGAGGCAACGCTGACCCAGATACCAGGCCCGGCGGCCGCCATCGGCGTGAGCGTCAACCCTAGATCGATCAAGGCCGATGGCTCCTCGACGGCAACCCTCACGGCAACGGTCATCGACGCGCACGCCAACGCCAAACCCGGCGAGAACGTCAGCCTGAGCAGCAGCGATCCGGCCGCGTGTTCGTGGCGGTCAGCCCGACGGCGATCGAGGCAGACGGCAAGTCGACCCCCACGGTGGTCGCCGTAGTGACAGATGCTTGGCCCGAACCGATCGCGGGCGAGCCGGTTGCGATCACCACTAGCGACCCAGGTGTCGGTGTCGGTCCGGTAACCGACCGTGGCGATGGCAGCTACACCGCGACGCTGACGAGCTCCGCAGTTGCTCACACCGTGACGGTGACCGCGACCGACCGAAAGCTCGCGGCGGCGGCGACCCTGACCCAACAGCTGAACTCGAGGGCGCTGTTCATGGGTGCGCTGCCTGCCGGGAGCCACGGCGCGCTGGTCGCGCTGCGCTGCATCAACGGCGGATCGGGGTTGCCGTGCGTGGGGTCGGTCTCTCTGACCCTCGGAAGTGCGCACACACCGGTCACCATCGGCCGTGCCATTTTCGACCTGCGGGCCGGCGCGAGCGCGACGATCTCGGTATCGCTGTCAACGCACGGCCGCCTACTCCTGAGCCGCACGCACGGGCGGCTTACCGTCACGATCCTGTTGAACGGCACGGAGGTGCGGAGGGTGCACTTGATCGCGCCGTCGACGCGTCACTGACTGCGGTAGCGTTAGTTTCAGAGAGATGGAGAGCACAACCATTACGACTTCGGCGTCGAGCGCGGTCGAGGCGCCGACGCTGACCGAAGCCCTTCGCCGCACCGCGGCCAACAACCCCGACATCGCGGCCGTTCGGTTTCCCGATGACAGCGTCTCTCTGACCTGGTCAGAGCTGCTCGCGCGCGTCGACGCGGTCGCCGGAGGTCTCGCCAAGCTCGGCGTGAAACGCGGCGACACCGTCGCGATTATGCTCTCGAATCGCCCCGAATTCCACATCGTCGACCTCGCGGTCGCGATGCTCGGCGCGACCCCGTTCTCGATCTACGTCACTTATCCCCCCGCCGAGATCCAGTATCTGATCGGCGACGCCGCGTCGAAGGTCGCGATCGTCGAGCAGACGTTCCTGCCTGTGATGCTCGAGGCGCGCAAGGGGCTCGATGGGCTTAAGCACCTGATCGTCGTCGACGGCGAGCCGTCGGAAGGAACCGTCCCGCTGACGGACGTCGAGGGCTCCGATCCGGATTTCGACGTGGCGGCCGCCGCGTCTGAGATTGAGCCGGACGACGTGCTGACGCTGATCTACACGTCCGGTACGACCGGAAGGCCGAAGGGCGTCCAGCTCTCGCACCACAACGTGATGGTGTCGGCCAAGGCGGTTCAAGAGATCATCCCGATCCAGGTAGGCGGCCGGTTGATCTCGTGGCTGCCTTCAGCCCACATCGCCGAGCGAATGGCCCACCACTACATCCCGACGATCTATGCGGGTTCGATCACGTGCTGCCCGAACCCACGCGAGGTCGTGTCGTTCCTGCCGCAGGTGCGACCGACATGGTTCTTCGCGGTGCCGCGGATCTGGGAGAAGCTAAAGGCCGGACTCGAGGCGATGCTGGCCGCCCAGCCCGAGGAGCAGCGCAAGCCACTCGAGCAGGCCCTCGCGGCCGCAACCGAGCGTGTCCGCCTCAAGCAGCGCGGCGAGCCGGTCCCCGACGAGCTCGAAGCGCAGGTCGCGCAGGCCGACGAGCAGATGTTCTCCAACCTGCGGAAGATGCTGGGCTTTGATGAGGCCCTCGCGGTCAACGCCGGCGCCGCCCCGACCCCGGTCGAGGTGATCGAGTTCTTCCACGCGCTCGGCATCGAGCTCGCCGAACTGTGGGGGATGTCAGAGACGTGCGGGTTCGGCACATGCAACCGGCCCGGGGCGGTCAAGATCGGGACCGTCGGTCCGCCCGCGCCAGGCACGGAGCTGAAGCTCGCCGACGACGGCGAGGTGCTGATCCGCGGCGAGTTCCTGATGCTCGGCTATCGCAACGATCCCGTCAAGACCGCCGAGACGATCGACGCAGACGGCTGGCTCCACACGGGAGACGTCGGCGAGATCGACGAGGACGGCTATCTGAAGATCGTCGACCGCAAGAAGGAGCTGATAATCAACGCCGCCGGCAAGAACATGTCGCCGGCGAATATCGAGGCGGCGTTGAAGACCGGCAGTCCGCTGATCGGCCAGGCCGCGGCCATCGGCGACCGGCGTCCGTACAACACCGCGCTGATAGTCCTCGATGCGGATTACGCGCCGCAGTGGGCCGAGCAGCACGGACTAGGCGGCAAGTCGCTCGAGGAGCTGGCGGGCGACGAGAAGGTGCGCGAGGCGGTCCAGGCAGGTATCGATGAGGCAAACCAGCACCTGGCTCGTGTCGAGCAGATCAAGAAGTTCACGATTGTCCCCGGCGACTGGGCCCCGGGCGGTGACGAGCTCACGCCGACGATGAAGCTCAAGCGCAAGCCGATCGCCACAAAGTACGCGGGCGACATCGAGGCGATGTACGCCGGCTAGGCGGGCGGCGCTGCAGAGGTGCGCGGGGCGTCGCGTTGATGCGGATTAGCGCGTCCTTTGAGGCGCATGTTTGTGGGCGAAACGAGGCACGAGCCGCGAGCGGTGTTCCGCGGAACACCGCGCTCGGATCCACGCGAGGCTGGGGGGAAAGCACTCGTCAGCCTGGCTGCCAGCGCTCAGATGAAAGGAGGCGTGGCGCTCGTTCGGGTCTGCGTCCACCTCAGCGGCGGCTCGTTGTTGGCAAACGGCCGCTGCCAACAAGACGCTGCGGGCGCTTGCGCGGGATTGCGACCGCGCAGCCTGCGCTACTTGACGCGTGTTCTACCTATGCACCACGCCGATCACTCCGACCGAGCCGGCACTGATGCTCGTCGTCCAAAACGCATTAATCGTCAAGCTGCACCCGTCGCCGCCCGGACCGGCGCCGATTGTCGCGACGTGAGCACCGCGGCGGCGGTCGCGGACGTCGGTGCGCCCGCGGACTCGTTCTGCTTCGCCTGGCGATCCGAGCGTCACGGCGTAGCAGAACGCAGCGCTGATGCAGATCGTCCGGGCCGTCAGCGCCGCCGCCGGTCCGGTGCCGATCATCCTCGCGGCTTGCGCCTTCCTGCTGGCGATCACAGCATGGGTCTCGAGCTCGCGGCCCAGCGCAGCTAATAGGCAGGCTTCGAACCTAACGGCGACGGGGATTAGGTTCGCCGACTGTATGCGCTCGCACGGGGTGCCGAGCTTCCCCGACCCGACCGACGGAGGCGAGGGACCCCACCGAGTACAGCGACGTGATCGGGGGCGGCGGCGCGTTCATCGCGGTTCCGAGCACGATCGACACAACTCGCCGGCGTTCACGCGGGCCGCGGCCGCCTGCCACTTCGGTCCCCGGTCAAGACATTGACCAGCGCCTGACCACGGGATTCTTGCCCCTCGTCTCAGACAACGCCGAACACGTCGCCGTCTGCTACCACCAAGACAGCGGGGCCTGATCCGCCTCTAACGCTGGCCGCACCGGCGCGGGCGGGCGACCGCGACTCTCGTCCGCAGCGGCACCGTTGCTCTTGACGCCCGGTTTGTTGATGTCGAAAGGATGAGTCTCCGACCGGATTGGCGAGGCGCATCGGTGATCAACCAGTGCATCCGGCGGGGGGAACTTGGTGGCGGTCACGTGCTCCTCGCGGTGGCCTTTAGTCGCCCGCCCGACCAACATCTCGTTGGTGAACGGTCTGTAGCGCTGGGCGGTATCGATGAAGTTGAGAAGGTCACGCAGCTTGCGTCGCTTCATGTTCGTGAGCCTCTCTGTCGGTTAAGCGTGGTTTAGCGGCGCCGCTTGGGCTTGACCCAGCTCATACCACGCCGTATTTTGTAATCGATTTCTGAAATCGGTTTCGCCCGCCGCCGCGGCGGGCCCGTCGGCAGGAGCCGCGGGTCGGTTGCCGCACTGCGGGCCCGATACCGCGCCTGGCCCCCCCACGCATGTCTCGACAGCCGCTTCGGATCAAGGACGTGGCCCAGCGAGCCGGCGTCTCGCCGGCGACCGTCTCGCGCGTGATCAACG
>Ga0102924_1006933_pt1 | contig 10503 bp, 9 predicted proteins | sample PaiPotPPM11metaG_FD_80116 | JGI IMG/M metagenome (GOLD analysis project Ga0102924, IMG submission 80116) | Iron sulfur acid spring bacterial and archeal communities from Banff, Canada, to study Microbial Dark Matter (Phase II) - Paint Pots PPM... ...
CGGCACCGCCGCGGCAGCGGCCGCTTTGGCGGCGCCCTCCGTCCTGCGCGCCGAACAGGCGCCGCTGAAAGTCGGCGTGTTGTTGCCGCGTTCGGGCTTCGAGGCCGGCATCGGCCAGGATTGCCAGCGCGGCGTCGATGTGGCGCCGGCGATCCTGAAGTCGCTGGGCCTGCCCGCGCTCACGATCATGGATGCCGACACCGAATCCAATGTCGACACCGCGCGCGCCCGCGCCGAGAAGCTGATCAATGACGGTGCGCAGCTTTTGGTGGGCGCGTTCGATTCCGGACAGAGTGCCGCGATCGCCCAGGTCGCCGAGCAAAAAGGCATCCCGTTCGTCATCAATATCGCCGCTGCGCCCGATATCACCGAGCAGGGCTACAAGTTCGTTTTCCGTAATTTCCCGACCGCGGGGATGATTCTTGGTGACGCCTTCGCCAATCAGCTCGAACTGTTCGGCGTCGTCGGGGCCGCGCCCAAGTCCGTCGTCTTCATGCATGTCAACGATACGTTTGGCACCGCGATGTCGAAGGGCATCAATGCGGTGATGCCGAAGTTCAATATGCCTTACAAGGTCGTCGACGAAATTGCCTATGATCCTGCCGCGCGCGATCTGTCAGTCGAAGTGGCCAAGGCCAAGGCCGCCAATGCCGATGCATTGCTCCTGGTCAGCCGGCTCAACGATGCGATGCTGCTGACGCGCGAACTGGTCAAGCAGCGCTGGACGCCGCAGGCGATCATGAGCATGGGTCCGGGCTGGTACGAAGACCAGTATCTCAAGACGCTCGGCAAGCTGTCCGACGGGCCGCTCAGCTTCGTTCCGTTCCAGGATCCGAACAAGAAACTCACCAAGGTGCTGGAAGCAGCGCTCGCCAAGTCGAGCCCCGGCGTCAATCTGAGCACCAACCATGTCTATACATTCGAGGCGCTGTTGATCGCCGCCGACGCCTATAAGCGCGCCGGCTCCGCCGACCCGAAAGCGTTGGCCGACGCCATCCGCGCCACCAATATCACCGACAATGTCAGCATCGGTCCGGGCATCCAGTTCAATGCCAAGGGGCAGAATGACAAGCTCAAGAACGGCGCCATCCAGAACCGTGGCGGCAAGCTATTGACGCTGGCGCCGAAAACGGCCGCCAACGCCAAACCGGAATGGCCGATGAAGCCGTATCAGAACCGCGGCTGAAGGCCTCAAGGTGTCGTTCGACGTCTATCTGAACGTCGCCGTCGCCGGGGTTCTGACCGGGCTGGTCTATGGCCTGATGGCGCTTGGGCTGTCCGTCGTGTTCGGCGTAGTGCGGGTGGTCAATTTCGCTCATGGCGAGATGATGACGATCGCGATGTATCTCGCGGTCGTCCTGTTCGCGCAATTCCATCTCGATCCTCTGCTGATGCTGGTGCCGATCGCGGCGGTGCTGTTCGTTGCCGGCTACGCGCTGCAGACCGGCTTGATCAATCCGTTCATCACCCGGCCCGAGCACAGCCAATTCCTGCTGCTGGTGGCAATCGGCCTGATCATCGTCAATGTGCTGCTGATCCTGTTCGGCCCGGATGCGCGCAGCGTCCAGACCAGCTATGCCTATGACAGCTTTGAGGTCGGACCGCTGATCGTCGATGCCTCGAAGCTCTATGCCGGCGCTGCCGCCATCGTCCTGACCGCAATCTTGTTCGGCTTCTTCCGCTTCACCCGCACCGGCACCGCAATCCGTGCCTGCGCCGACAATTATACCGGCGCGCAAATTGTCGGGCTCAACGTCAAGCATCTCTATGCGCTGACCTTCGCCATCGGCGCCGCCTGCGTCGGCGCCGCCGGCGCGATCATGACCCTGATCATCGACGTGACGCCGATGCTGGGGCCAAGCTATACGCTGCTCGCCTTTGTCATCGTCGTCACCGGCGGCTTGGGCTCGATGCCCGGCGCGCTATTGGGCGGCGTGCTGATCGGGCTGACCGAGGCCTTCGCTGGCTTGCTGTTCACGCCGTCGGCCAAGAGCATGTTCGCCTTCGGCATTCTAGTCCTGGTCCTGCTGTTCCGGCCGCAGGGCCTTCTCGGCAAGAGGCTGACGTGATCACCCGGCTCTTCGCAGGCCTGTCGGCGCGCGCGCTATTGCTACTGGCCGCGCTCGGCGTCGTGCTCCTCGCCGCGCCGCTTTTTGCCGGCGACTATCTGCTCACCGTTCTCATTCTCATTCTCTACTTCGCCTATACCGGGCAGGCCTGGAACATCATGATGGGCTTTGCCGGGCAATTGTCGCTCGGGCATGCGCTCTATGTGGGGCTCGGCGCCTATGTCGCGGCGTTCTTGTTCACACGCTACGGCATCGCGCCCTGGCTCGGATTCCTGGCCGCGATCCCGGTTGCTGCCGCTTGCGGCGCGGTGATCGGCTTTCTCGCCTTCCGCTTCGGGGTCTCGGGAGTCTATTTCGCGATCCTGACCATAGCCTTTGCCGAGTTTGCGCGCATCGGCTTCGATCATCTCGACCTCGTCAATGCGTCCGCCGGCCTGTTTCTGCCGGTGGCGCAATATGCGCACAACGATCTGTGGCGGCTGCGCGGAAATCCGGCGATGTTCTACTACGTGATCCTGGCGGCGACAGCCGTGGCGCTCGTTCTCAGCCGGCTTCTGCTGACCAGCCGCATCGGGTATTTCTGGCGCGCCATCCGCGAGGACGAAATCGCCGCGCGCGCCGCCGGCATTAATACGTTCCGCTACAAGATGTATGCGGTGATGATCTCGGCTGCGGTGACGGCCTTCGCCGGCGTGTTCTATGCCTTCTTCTACAACAATCTGTTCCCCGAACAGGTGTTCGGCATTTCGCGCTCGATCGAGATCATTCTCGGTCCGATCATCGGCGGCATCGGCACTTTGTTCGGACCGATCCTTGGCGCCTTCGTAATCACTGGACTCGCCGAGGCGCTGAACGCGGTCATGCTGCATTTCGGGCTCGACCTGCCCGGCGCCAAACAGGTGTTCTACGGGCTGTGCCTGCTCGTCGTGGTGCTGGCGCTGCCAAACGGCATCTGGCCATCGCTTGAGTCATGGCTCGAGCGCAGGCTCCGCATCGCGGAGAAGACGCAATGACAGCGCTGCTTTCGCTGCAAGCGGTCAGCAAGCGCTTCCGTGGGCTGCTCGCCGTCGATCGGGTCAGTTTCGATGTGTCCGAAGGCGAGATCTTCGCGGTGATCGGGCCCAACGGGGCCGGCAAGACGACGTTGTTCAATCTCATTGCCGGAGAGATGGCGCCGAACGGCGGATCGATCGCCTTCGCCGGCAGCCGCATCGACGGCATGACCGCGGACGCAGTGTGCCGCCGTGGCGTGGCGCGTACGTTCCAATTGGTGCGGCCGTTTCCGGCGCTGAGCGTCGAGGACAATGTCACGGTAGGCGCTCTGCTGCATCGGCGCTATGTCGCGGCCGCGCGTCAACATGCACTGACCCTGCTGCGCCGGCTCGACCTTTTCGACAAGCGCGAGCAGCCGGCCTCGACCCTGACCTTGCCGGACCGCAAGCGTCTTGAAGTGGCGCGGGCGCTTGCCACCGGACCGCGGCTTCTTCTGCTCGACGAGGTGATGGCAGGCCTGCGGCCGACCGAGACCGACCGCATGGTCGCGACCTTGCAAGGGCTCAATCGCGAAAGCGGCCTGACAATTGTCCTGATCGAACATGTGATGCGCGCGGTGATGGCGCTCGCCTCGCGCGTGCTGGTGCTCGATCATGGCATCGCCATCGCCGAGGGCGCGCCGCAGGTGATCGTGCGCGATCCGGCCGTGGTGCAATCCTATCTCGGCCAGGCGCATATCGAGGATGGGGCCGCGTGATGCTGCGCGTCGAAAACCTCGATGTCTTTCATGGCGACGCGCAGGCGCTCGACGCGGTCGCGCTCGAGGTCGCGGCCGGCGACATCGTCGCCATCGTCGGCTCGAACGGCGCCGGCAAGACTACGCTGATCCGCACCATTGCCGGCATCTATCAGCCGGCGCGTGGCCGTATCCTGTATCGCGATGCCGACATCACCGCGTGGCCGAGCCACCGTGTCTGCGATCTCGGCATTGGCCAAGTCGCCGAGGGGCGCCAGGTGTTTCCGACGCTCACTGTTGCGGAAAATCTGGATATGGGTGCGTTGTTGCCGCGGGCGCGTGCGGCGCGCGGCAAGAATCGCGAGCGCGCCTTCGCGCTGTTCCCGCGGTTGGCCGAACGCGCGCGCCAAGCGGCTGGGACTCTGTCCGGCGGCGAGCAGCAGATGCTCGCGATCGGCCGCTGCCTCATGGGGGCGCCGGAACTGATCATGTTCGATGAGCCGTCGCTCGGCCTTGCGCCGGCGGTCGCCCACGGCGTGCTCGAGGTGATCCGCGATCTCAATCGCGACGGCATCACTTGCCTGCTGGTCGAGCAGAATGTGGCGCTGTCGCTGAAGCTCGCCAACCGCGCCTATGTGCTGGAGAACGGCCGCATCACGCTCACCGGCAGCGGCGCGGAGCTCCTGTCCGACGACCGCGTGCGCAGCGCCTATCTCGGGCTGTGATGCTTGCTTGCTGGATTTCTCGTCTAGACCGACGGACGCCAGATTTTTTCCATCAGCGCGGCGAGGGCGCCGACCCGAGCGCTGAGCGGCGCGAGCGGAAAGGCCTGACGCAGGCGGCCATAGACATCTGCGGCACTGGGAGCATCCACATCGGACAGCACGGCTGCCATCGCGCGAGCCATTTCGACTTCCGAGCGTCCGCTGATCGGCGCCGGAACCATAGTCACTTCGCCGAACGGCATCGGTGATTGTACCCGCAATGTGACACGGCGCGCGCCCATTTTATGCTCCAATCGAATTCCGGCTTCCTCCTAACGCGCGAGACTTCGCAGGGTTCCTCGAACGCAAAAAGGCCCGGATCGCTTGCGCAATCCGGGTCTTAATCTCCGGCTGTTGCCGCAGAAAATTACTTCAGCGCCGGGCCAATGGTGACATTGAGCTTGCCGACGCCTTCGACTTCGCATTCGATCTTGTCGCCGGCGACGGTTGCTGCGACACCCGACGGCGTTCCGGTCATGATGATGTCGCCAGCAGCGAGCTCGACCATTTCCGAGAGCTTGGAGATGATCTCGGGCACGTTCCAGATCATCTGATTGAGATCGCCGTCCTGGCGCAGCTTGCCGTTGACCTTGAGCGTGATGCGGCCCTTGGCCGGATGGCCGATCTCGGACGCCGGCTTGATCGGGCCGCAGGGCGCCGAATGATCGAACGCCTTGCCGACTTCCCACGGCCGCTTGATGTCGCGCGAGGCGATCTGCAGGTCGCGCCGCGTGAGGTCGATGCCGACGGCATAGCCATAGATGCAATCAAGCGCTTTTTCGGTCTGGATATTGCGGCCGCCGCTCTTGAGCGCGACCACGAGCTCGACCTCGTGATGCATGTCCTTGGTCAGCGACGGGTAAGGCGCGGTGCCGCCGTCCGCCACCAGCGCATCGGCGGGCTTGGCGAAGAAGAACGGCGGCTCGCGCACGTCGTTGCCCATCTCCTTGATGTGCTCGACATAATTGCGGCCGACGCACCACAGGCGGCGGACCGGAAAATATTTGTCGGTGCCGGCGACGGCGATGGCGGCCTGCGGCGGCTGCGAAATCACATAGCTCTTGGTGCTCATCTTGGCGTTTCAGGTTGGAGGGAACAGAAAGGCTTTAGCTTATTCGAAAGGGGAGAATCAAACAGAGGAAGCGACCGCAGCAATCGGCTCCGGTCCGGCGGCGATATCCTGCGGCAGCGCCGACTGCTCCCTGAGCTGGATACGATAGAACCCGGCATAACGGCCGTTCTTGCGCAGAAGCTCGTCGTGCCGCCCGCTTTCGACGACTTGCCCGTTCTCGACCACGAGGATCGTGTCGGCATGCATGATCGTCGACAGCCGGTGGGCGATGACCAGCGTGGTGCGGCCCTTGCACAATTCGGCGATGGCTTCCTGGACGTGGCGCTCGGATTCGGAATCGAGCGACGCGGTCGCTTCATCGAGAAGGATGATCGGCGCGTTCTTGATCAGCGCGCGCGCGATCGAGATGCGCTGGCGCTGCCCGCCCGAGAGCTGCATGCCGTGCTCGCCGACCTGGCTGTCGTAACCTTGCGGGAAGCCCATGATGAAGTCATGCGCGTGCGCGGCCTTCGCCGCGGCGACGATCTCGGCGTCGCTGGCGCCGAGCTTGCCGAGCGCGATGTTCTCGCGAATAGTGCCGCGGAACAGGTGCACGATCTGGCCGACATAGGCGATCTGGCGACGCAATGAATTGCGCGACACTTCGGCGATGTTCTGGCCGTCGATCGATACGCGGCCGGAGCCGACATCGTAGAAACGCAGGAGCAGATTGAGCACGGTCGACTTGCCGCCGCCCGAAGGCCCGACCAGCGCGGTGACTTGGCCAGGCTGTGCCACGAGGTTCATGTCGCGCAGCACCGGCGTGTCGGTGCGATAGGAAAAATTCACGCGCTCGAACTCGATGCGCGAGTCCTTGAGCTTCAGCGCCGGCAGATGGTCGTCGTTCGGCTCGCCCGGCGGGCTGTCGATGACTTCGTAAAGGACGCGCACACCGACGAGGTTATTGTTGAGATCGATGTTGAGGCGCGCCAGCCGCTTGGCCGGCTCATAGGCGAGGAGGAACGCCGCCATGAACGAGACGAACTCGCCCGGCGTCGCGCCGGTCTCGACCACACGATAGCCGCCATAGATCGACGCCAGCGCGATGGTGAAACCGCCGAGCATTTCCATGATCGGGCTGGCGCGGTTGGAGACGCGCGCCATCTTGTTGGATTCGTGCTGGACCGCGGAAACGCTTTCGTTGAGCCGCCGCCGCATCTCATCTTCGAGACCGAAGGCCTTGACCATGCGCATGCCCTGCAGCGATTCCTGTAGGGTCTCGATGATGCGGGTGCCGCCGGTGAATTGCATGCGAGCGATGCCGCGCACGCGGCGAATGACCTTGCGCAGGAAATAGAATGCGGGCGGCGCGCAGAGGAAGCCAATCAGCGACATCGCCGGATCCTGGATCACCATCACGGCGCAAAGCCCGAGCAGCGACATCAGATCGCGGCCGATCGCGGTGATCAGAAGATTGATCACCTGGCTCACCGCATTGGCGCCGGTGGTCAGCCGGGCGATGAATTCGGAGGAATGCCGGTCGGCAAAGAAGCCGACGTCTTCGTTGAGAAGCTTGTCGAACAGCCGCCGCTGGTTGTTGGCAATGATACTGTTGCCGATCCAGGACAGCGTGACGGTGGAGCCGTAGGTGGCAAAGCCCTTGGCGGCGAAGATGCCCATGGCGATAATGCCGATGACGACGATGCCGTGATAGTTGCGGTTGACATAGGCCTCGTTGGTCATCGTGCCGAGCAGATAGGCGGTCAGCGCGGTGGCCGCCGCCGCGATCGCCATCAGCCCGAAAGCCAACAGGTAGCGCGGCCAGTATTCGAGCGCCTCGTCCACGAGCAGGCGGCGGATCAGAGACCAGGTCGAATAATCGTCGGTCGAAGACGCCGTGTCGGCTTTCATTACCCCATCCATCGTAACCCGCTGCACGTTGGCTGGGGCCTGGTCTTGTCCGACCTTGCTTTGCCCGCCGAAGCGGGCTTCGCGAAGGCGGGAACCCAGTTCCCATTTTCGGGATCATGCCTTGGCACAGCCGCCCGTTCCTTGCCCCGAAGGGCAGGGCATTTCAAGTGAATTCGGGGCTTGCCGTTGACTCGATTGGGCTTTTTGTCCCGGCAGCGGCGTCTTACGGCCGCGGCCGGACCATCGGCTACGCACGGCCGTCGGCGGCGCGGGAAACCGGCGCCGAGCGTCGCCGCGACATCAATTCACGCTCCCAAGCGAGCGCATGGCCGACAATGACGGAGAGATCGTCGAAGCGCGGCTGCCAGCCGAGCTCGGCACGCGCCCGTTCGCTTGCGGCAACGATCTGCGCCGGATCGCCTTCGCGGCGCGGCGCCATCTCAACCTTGAAGTCGGCGCCGGAGATGCGCCTGACCATGTCGATGACTTCGAGAACAGAGAAGCCGTGACCGTAACCGCAATTGAGCGTCAGCGACGATCCGCCGTCGCGGAGGTGACGCAGCGCATCGGAATGCGCGCGCGTCAGATCGCTGACATGAATGTAGTCGCGGATGCAGGTGCCGTCCGGCGTCGGATAATCGGTACCGAAGACCTGCAGTTTCGGCCGCAGGCCGAGCGCCGCCTCGGCTGCGACTTTGATCAGATGCGTGGCTGCCGGGCTCGATTGTCCGGTGCGGTTTTTCGGATCGGCGCCGGCGACATTGAAGTAGCGCAGGATCACGTGATTGAGCCCATGCGCGCGGCCGGCATCGCCGAGCATGATTTCGGTCATCAGCTTCGACCAGCCGTAAGGCGAGATCGGCTGCGTCGGCGCGTCTTCCGGCACCGGGATCGTCGCCGGATTGCCGTAGACCGCGGCGGTCGACGAGAAAATGAAACGGCGCACGCCGCCTTTCACCGCGCACTCGATCAGCGCGCGCGAATTGGCGGTGTTGTTGCGGTAATAGCCGAGCGGATCGCGCACCGAATCCGGAACCACGATCGAGGCGGCGAAGTGAATGATCTCGCTGACGTCATGCTCGCGGATCAGCTTGTTGACGAGAGGCTGGTCGCCGGTCTCGCCGACGATGAGCGGCACGTTGGCCGGAACCGCCCAGCGATGTCCGGTCGAGAGATTGTCGAGCACGACGACCTGTTCGCCGGCATCGCGCAATTCGTTCACCATCTGGCTGCCGATATAGCCGGCGCCGCCGGTGACCAGGACCGTCATGAGGTCACTCTCCTCGCCAAAGAGCTCTTTCGCCTACACCAAGTCGATGAATACCTCGTTAGGCCGGAAGGACGGTCTTCAGCGCCCTTTGGACCGCGCCGAGGACCTGTTCCGGTGGAATTTCGATCATGCAGCGGTGATGGCCGAGTCCGCAGACCGGCTTGTGACAGGGCCGGCAGGGCAACGCGCTCGCGGTTTCGATCGTGGCGGTCAGCGGGTTGAGTGGCGCCCAGTGCCAGGGGCTGGTCGGGCCGAATATGCCGATCGACGGCGTGCCGAGCGCCGCCGCCACATGCAAAAGACCGGAATCGTTGGAGATGGCTGTTGCGGCGCCGGCCAGCGCCAGGATGGCATCGCGGAGATCGGTGCCGGTCAGGTCGCGGGCCTGCGAGTTGCCGACGATCTGGGTGGCCAAATCCTTTTCGCCCGGGCCGCCCAGGATCCACACCGCAAAGCCCTCGGCCAGGAGCTTTCGCGCGACGGCGGCATAGGAATCCTTCGGCCAGCGCTTTGACGGACCCACGGCACCGGGGGCCAAGGCCACAACAGGGCGATTGTCGCCGTTGAGCCCGCGCTTCCCGCGCCAGGCGTCGATTTCCTCGCGCGTGACTTTGAGCTCCGGCAGCGGCCAGTCGGCGGGGACGGCCGCGCCTTTCGGCAAAGCCAGTACGCCGCAACGGTCGACCATGCGCGGCAGCTTCTTCTCCCCGGAACGCAGATCATTGAGTAGAAAATAACGCGCCTCGCCGACGAACCCGGTCCGTTCGGGAACGCCGGCAAAGAACGGCGCCAGCGCCGCCTTCCAGGTGCGCGGCATGATCAGCGCCGAGCCGTAGCCTTCGCGCTGAAGACGCGCAGCGAGGTCGCGCTGCTGCCGCAGCGCCAGCCGGCTGCGCGGCAGATCGACGACCACCGCCTTGCGCAGGCCAGGCATGTAATCGGTCAGCGGTGCGCAAAGCGTGCTCGCCAAGATATCCACAGGCCGCTCCGGGAAGCGCTGCCGCAGCACCTTTACGACCGAATGGCAGCGGACAAAGTCGCCAATCCAGAGATAAGGCACGATCAGAATGGGCGACGTGCCGCCCGCATCTGTTGCCGCCTTGGTGTCTGGCGTATGATATGAATTGTAATTCATATCTTATATAATGAACTAAGATTCATTATTTGTGTATCCAAACGTTTCGCTACCCTGCCTGCCGTGTGCTGTCCAGTGTTGCGCGCAGGCATAGACTATAGGCAAAACACTCGGACCATACCGGCCACTTCAGGAACGGGTGCTCATCGTGCGCGGCGCGGCGCTCATCTCCGTCATCGTCACGACTTATAACCGCGAAGATGCGCTCGACGCGGCGTTGCGGGCGCTATCGCGCCAGTCGGACGACGATTTCGAGATCGTCATCGCCGACGACGGTTCGCGCGAAGCGACGCGCGCGCTGATCGAAAGCTGGCGGCCGCGCTTGCAAGTGCCACTCAAGCACGTCCGTCACGAAAATCGCGGTTTCCGCGGCGGCGAGATCCGCAACCGCGGCATTGTCGCGAGCGAGGGCGCGCTTTGCATCTTCCTCGACGGCGATTGCCTTGCCCGCGCCGATTTCGTCGCTGCGCATCGCCGCTTCGCCGAGGCGGGCTGGTTCGTCACCGGCAACCGCATCCTGTTGTCGCGCCAGACGACTGAGACCGTCCTCGCGCAGGGCGAGCCTGCCGAGCAA
>Ga0102924_1006936_pt1 | contig 10500 bp, 8 predicted proteins | sample PaiPotPPM11metaG_FD_80116 | JGI IMG/M metagenome (GOLD analysis project Ga0102924, IMG submission 80116) | Iron sulfur acid spring bacterial and archeal communities from Banff, Canada, to study Microbial Dark Matter (Phase II) - Paint Pots PPM... ...
GCGTATTCTTTACTACTACGAACCGGCATCTTCGGCGGCCTCAGCTTCCTCCGCCGCGCCTTCCGCTCCCACCGGCTCTCTTTCCAATGAAACCTAAGTTCCGAATTGCTTACCACCATTTCCGCAAGGATGGCAGGTAATGAAAGGCGGGTCTAGGTCTTCCAAGCCCGCGGCGCCGGGCAGCGCGCGATTATTCGCCGACGCGCATGCAGCTACGCCGCCCCCCAGCGTACACGTCGCTAATATTGACGGCGCGTCGCGCGGAAATCCCGGCCCAGCATCCTACGCCGTAGTTTTGCGCGATCCTTCGGGAAAAATTGTTCTGGAGCTGGCGAAAAATATCGGACGCGAAACGAACAACGTTGCCGAGTATTACGCGTTGCTCGCCGCGCTCGATTACGCCACTTCTCACGACATTCGTGCATTGCGGATTCGCAGCGATTCCGAGCTTCTCGTGCGGCAAATGCAGGGGCGCTACAAAGTGAAAAGTCCCGACCTAAAGCCGCTGCATGAACGCGCCGCCAAACTGGCGCGACAAATTCAATACTTTGTGATCGAACACGTCCGCCGGGAACTGAATTCAGACGCCGACGCGCTCGCAAACATCGCGCTCGATCAAGCTAGTGAACGGCGCACGGTGAAATCAGAGCCGGCGAAACGGGCTCAGGCCTTGCAAGGCGATTCGCAATTCACCGCAGCTAGAGGGTCCGCCGAACTTCCACGAACTTCTTCGAACTCGGCGCGCTCGTCGCTGAAAATTCACGCACGTTTTCAAAATGGTGTTTTCGTTCCAGCCGAGCCGCTCGATCTTCCGGAAGGCAGCGAAGTCACGCTGGATGTCCGCAAGTAACTGGCTAGAAGCTATTTACGCAAAGGATTTGTCACTGCGACTTTGCGTAGTTTGGTACCAAAGCTCTATTGTTGCACCACCTCTAGGCCTATAACCTCAATTCTGCTCGACCAAACCTGTGACTCCATTGCTCGAAAAGCTTCCGACCATTCTGGTGCTCGCCGTTCTGGTGGGCATTTTTCTTTCTCTGCGTAAACACGCGCCGTCCGCTCGCATACGCCTCTGGACCTACGCCTGGGCCTTTATTTTCCTGCACTTCTTCATTCAAGCGTTTGAGACTCATACCGGCACGCTGGAAACAATCATCGAGTCCATCGATATCTCTGCTCTGGAGCTTTCCGGAGTAGTTTTCGTTACCTCCATGATTCAAGCGGTGGAGATCAGATCGAAACGACGGAGCCTGCTCGCGCTGCTGGGAATTCCGGTGGCTTTCCACGCAGTCGCGGCCAGCTTCAGTTGGCACGCTCCTGTGACGATGTCCGCAGCGCTCGCCGTTATCTTTTTCGGTGGCGCCATCTTCGCGCTTCTGGCTCGTCCACGCCCGCAGCGATTCAACATTGGAGTAGCTGTAGTTTTAATTGCCGCAGGCGTTTGGGCCGTTCACCAGCAATTGCATGGCAGCGCGGACTTCGGCATCAACGCGATCCTCACGCTCTCTTTTGGATTATGCGGTCTGCTTTTTTGGAAACGCTACCCGCGAGCTTCATCCGGAGTAATCGCTGTGTCCGGAGGATTTCTGGCCTGGGGCGCGGTTTTTCCGCTCGGCGCGGCTTTCGATTACTTCTGGCCCAAGCTGCAGATGAATCCGGAGATTTGGAACGTCCCGAAATATTTCGTGGCCTTTGGAATGGTGCTCACGCTTTTGGAAGATAAGTCGCGCATCGTTGAACAATCCAGCGCCCGCGAACACGCCGAAAACTTGCTGCTCCAGCGTCTTTCGCATATCACCTCACGCTTGCTCGCAGGAAAAGATCCAGCCGCGCTTTGCAACGAGGTTGCCGTCGCGGTTACCGACGCCAGCAGTTTCAGCAAGGCGGCTTTATTACTCGCTACCGAAGAGCGTTCCTTTCACCTTGCCGGCGCCAATGGCTTTTCGATCGAGGAAACCAACGCGCTCGAAGAGCGGGCGCGCGCTCTTACCATCGAACAATTAAAAAACACCTGCGACCACGCGGCAAAGCTGGGAAGCAATTCTTATCGCGTAGCTGATCCTCACAACGAGGTCCTCATCCCGCTGATTTCGTGGCGAGGTTCCTACGTCGGCTGTCTATTCCTGAGATGCGAAAACAACGCCGTCTGCCCTGAAGTGTCCGAAATGGTGAAACTCGAAGTTCTGGCCTCGGATCTCGCCGTCACCATCGAAAACACGCGTTTGCATCATCAGCTGGTACGCGCGGAGAAATTAGCCGCGCTCGGGCAGCTTGTCGCCGGCGTCGCGCACGAATTAAACAATCCTCTCACTGGAATCATCGGCTACTCGGAACTGCTGGCGGAAGAAGTCCAAGGCGAAAAAGTCGTCAAGCGCCTGCAAAAACTCGGAGTCGAAGCTCACCGGATGAAACGCATCGTCGATGGCTTGCTGCGCTTTGCCCGCCAAAATAATCCCGCGACGCGCGCTGCCGACTTCGATGGAGCTTTGCGCGACGTGATCCAGCTCCGGGAATACCATCTGCGCAAGATGGGCATCAAAGTCGAGTTGCGTGTGGATACGAAGCTGCCGCCCATCGCTATCGGCGAAGACGAACTGAAACAGGTGCTTCTCAATCTTTTGAATAACTCGATGGACGCGGTTGAAGACAGCGCGCAACGCGTGATCCAAATTCGCGCCTCCCGGCACCAGAACACTCTTGTGATTCAGTTTGAGGATTCAGGCCCGGGCTTTGTGGATTTGAATCGCGCATTCGACCCGTTTTTTACTACCAAGCCGGTGGGCAAAGGTACCGGGCTTGGCCTTAGCATTTGTTACGGCATCGCGCAGGAATGCGGCGGCGAAATCGTCATCACAAATAAGCAGCCTTACGGCGCCAGCGTGGTGCTGGAACTTCCCGTCACGCTTTCAGCCGCGCAACCTATCGCCGCTCTTTCAATTTAGCTCCGCTCGACCAGAGCTTCAGGCCGACACGGTTTTCTCTTGGGCTTGTCTCAATACGTAGGAACGATATAGCGTGTCGCGTTGTGCGGGGATGTAGCCAGCGTCGGAAATAATACGGCGAAGCTCGGCTTCATTAGTGCGGTTGCGCACGCCGGCGGCGTACACAACGTTTTCTTCAATTAGTATGCTGCCTACATCATCGGCGCCGAATTGCAGACCGACCTGGCATATTTTAATTCCCGGCGTGAGCCAACTCGACTGAATGTGGTCGATATTATCGAGATACAGGCGGCTAATCGCCAAAGTCTTCAGATAATCGAATGCCGTAGCTTCAGGGATTTTCTTGCCCAGCGGAGTATTTTCCGGCGCAAAAATCCAGGGAATGAACGCGGTGAACCCGCCAGTATCTTCCTGGATGCGGCGCAGCAACTCCAAATGGTTCACGCGGTGGCGCGCTTCCTCCCCGCAACCGAACATCATGGTCGCCGTCGTGCGCATGCCCAGTGAATGCGCTGCGCGGTGCACTTCCACCCATTCTTCGGAGCGGCACTTCAAACGCGAAATGCGCGCGCGTATCTCGTCGTCCAGAATTTCAGCTCCGCCGCCGGGAATGGAATCCAAGCCGGCGTCGCGCAGCCGCGCAATCGTGTCACGAAGAGAAAGCCCGGAAACCTCGGCGATGCAGGTAATCTCCGGGGCCGAAAAGCAGTGCAGATGAACCTGGGGATAGCGTTCTTTGATCGACCGCAACATATTTTCGTAAAACTCGATGCGCAGGTCCGGATGCAAGCCCCCTTGCATCAGCACGCCAGTGCCGCCCAACTCAATCATCTCCTCGATTTTTTCGTAAATCGTTTCCAGCGGGAGGATGTAGCCGTCTTTCGCGCCCAGCGGCCGGTAGAAAGCGCAGAACGAACAATACTCCGTGCAGAAATTCGTATAGTTGATGTTGCGATCGATCTGATAGGTGGCTACGCGCCCATCCGTCTTTTTGCGGCGGACTTCATTCGCGGCCATTCCGATTCCGATCAAGTCGTCGGAGTTGAAAAGATCCAGCGCTTCTTGTTGCGAGATACCCATTTCGTTCGTCCTTACCGGCAAATCAGATCAAATAAACCGGATTGTTGATGCCCACTACACCTTCGCGCAGCACCGCGCCATAAACTCCCAAGCATCCCTGGTGGCGCAGCGCCACTGTTTGCAAAACCGCCGGCGCCGGTGTGGAAGTCTCCGGGTCCAGCCCAATCATCACGCAGCGCTCATTTTTCTTTACCAACTGCAGCGTGACTTTGTCCCCAATTTGCAGCTCGCGCCCGATCAACTTGTCTTCGTAGTATGGCTGGTCATTGTCCCAGCGCACATAAAAGTTAGCACGAAATCGCCGCGTGTCCAGGTCCATGCCCACTTCCTTAGAGAGGGCGCTCGCCGTGCTCAAACCCAGTATGGAAACCGGGCGCGCGTCGGTCTGGCAGCGCTCCGAAAATCTCAAACGCAAAGAGCGCTCGAAGCGCTCCTCCAAATAGCGAGTAAAACGCGAGTCGCCCACGTGGAAAGCTTTCCTTTCCGGAGTGGTTACTTCCACTGCATAACTCGCGGGATCGGGATTTTCCTCTTCGATCCGCGGAGGATCCAGAAAGCGTGGGCGAAAAAGAATCATCTCGCGCCCCTGGCGCGCCGTCATCCAGGGAAAGTCCGAGCGGTTTCGATTGTCGATGAAGGCAAAAACCCGGTCCCCAATCAGCCCCGCATAACTCACGCGCGCTTCTTCCAAATCTTCGCCGGCCATGCTCTTCACTGGATAGCGCCGCAAAATGCTTAATTGCCCGATGCGCTCCAAGCTTCACGCTCCGGACCGCGCTGTTGTTTTCGCCGGTGAAGTAAAAAATTCCAAGGGACGTATGCTCGGTATTAGTCCGGCGCCGGCCGCCTTCTCATAGTAAAGTCGCAGACCCGCGAGATATTCCTCTTCGAGCCCGAAGTGAATATTTTCCGATAAGTAGCGCTCCAGCGCGCGAACCGGCAAATCAAGTTTCAGTGAAGCGCCTTCTGCGATTTCGCGCAAACGCGCGAGCCCATACTCTTTCGACGCTTCAAAATCGGCCAAAACCTCTGGGGTGGCCACATCCCGCCGGGCCGCCCAAATTGCCAGCACGCACGGCTTACCCGTAAGCTCCTGCCACTGAAAGGCTACGTCGTACACGAACAAAGTCTCAAATCCCGGCACCGGCATCGCTTCCGGATCGCCCTTACAGCATTCTTCGCCGCTGGCAACTTTTCCGGACAACGCTTCCATCTTCATCGCGATACGCAGCGCGGGATCGCCAATCACCAGCGCGGCGTCGGCATTTTTCAGCATTTCAGGAACGTCGGGAGTGGCCTCCACGAATTCCGGGTGAATCCGCCAGTGCTCCGCGGCGAGCAAACGAACCAGCGCCGCCGAACTTCTGGAACTGGTGTCGAGGGCAATGCGCTTGACTTTCTCAATCGGCCTTTTTGCCACCACTAAAATGCTGCGAACTTCGCCTTTCGCCGCCACTCCCATTCCCGGCAGCACCACCACATTTTCCATGCGCTGGTATTCGATCGCCGGAATGATGGCAATGTCGGCATCGCCGCGCCGCAGCGCCTCTGCGCATAGCGATGGCAGCGTAAATGAAAGGTCGTACTTCCCCGCCAACGGCCCGTCGGTAAAGCCCGACACCAGCGGCGCCGTATTCAGAAATTCAACGATCGAAATGCGCAGTTTCGCCATGTTCAGTTATTTCAAACGCTTCACAAATATCGTAGCACCGATTCGGGTAGCAAATTGACCCGAGCCGGAAACTCAGAAAACCAAATTGGATCAAGGGGCCGGAGGAAATTGGACCACCTCGTCCTCCGTGGGAATTTCCATTTCGTGTTTAACGGCCGCTTCGTGCGAATCGGATGGTTTCCAGCCCTCTCCTTTTCCAACCACTTCAAACGACGCGAATGCATAGGGCAATCCTTCGCACGCCAGCATTGAACTCGCATTACAAATATCAAAGTGCAAATGAGGCTCCGACGAATTCCCCGTATTGCCTAAGAGTCCGAGCACTTGTCCGGCTTTCACTTTGTCGCCGACTTTTACTCGCAGCGAGCCAGGCTGCATGTGCGCGTAGAACGCGTAAAGACCGTTGCCTAGATCCGTAATCACGTGATTGCCGCCGATGGTTTCCAGAGTTATCGGCACAGCCAATGATTTCGCGCCGGGCGTATTCTGCGGAATGCCGTCTTTCGTCTCGGTCACCGTTCCGTCAGCCACTGCGTGAATTTCGTGCCCGTACGCGCGATAATTCTTGTTGTCCGCCGGATCACCTTGATAGGTCTTGCCGTCCGGATAAGCTTCTACCCAATCAATCGCGTATCGCTGGGAGATATACGCGCGCCCGTTCACTGATATCAACGCTCGCCGGTGTGCCGAAGTATTCGAAGGACCATTTGCGGCTACCCATTCGTCGCCCGTCAATGGCGCGCCAATCACCACCACCGGCTTTCGATCGACTAGCGTAGGTGGTATATCAACAGAAAACGCTTCCGGATAATCACCAATTTTCGCGGTTACCCGGTGGCCTATCGAAGCCGGCACAGCGTCTAGCGTGTCGAGAGTCGCCCACATATACACCACGGCGAATTGCGTGGGCCCTATTTTTGATTTTTGCGAGCTGTCTCCGCCGTAATGGACAACCATTCCATCGAGCTCGCCACCGAAAAAACTTGCCAACGGTTTTTGCCCGCGGTTGGCATCCAACACCTCTATACGCGTCAGCTCGCAATCCCATTTCCAGAGATTGGAAACGTGTAGCTCGTAAACCAGATGCCACTTCCCATCCGCTTTGAACGCCGTCGGCGCAACTGGAATCTGAATGTCCAACGGGAACGTCAGCGGCTTCGGAGTATGTTCCTCGCTTTTCGCCGCGTTCTCTTGAGACGGTTTCGAGGCCGCGCTGCGCTTGAACGAAAGCGGCTGCTCCGGAACTCCCGTCTGCGTCCAGGACCCCAATATTTCCGAGCCGTCCGCCGACATTGCGCCTTGATATACACCGCCCACTCGGCTCACTTCGAATCTTACTTGGCTGCCGTCCTGCGACGCCTTTTCGATTGGCAGCGTCGCGTGCTGGTCCGTGCTATCCATTAGTCCAGCCAGTTCACCATTGCTCGTCTTATGGATGGTGACCACCAAGTGAAGTCGGCCGCCCAAGACACCTTCCCAAGTTCCTTCCAGGCCAGCCGCAGCATTTGTTTCCTGTGCCATCGCGCGCGCGTGCGGAAAAATTAAGACCACTAGTGCTACTAACAGGAAGCGGCGGCCACGAGCCATCCGTCGCGTCCGTGTGTGGTTAGCCGGTGACACCCCCGGATTTTCTGCATAACGCACCCTTCTCATTCTTCGCCCCCTGCGACCTAGTATTCTTACCGCACTCCGGTCGCATGTCCAGCGCAAGCCGTTGAACTGAACGAAAGCGCATTTGAACGGCCGATTTACAGGGTCTAGAATTCAAGAGTCAGTGTTTTTGATTCGCTCGAAACATTCGCCGACAATATGCGTACTCTTTGAAGAGACCCTAATCGCTCGGAGGATGCATGAGACCGCTCGCCCGGTTTATCGCCATCTTTTCTTTCGCTGTATTAATCCTCTTCTTCCGAATTGCGCGGGTGCAAACAACGGCAGCAGATAGCCAATCGCTTGCGCTTACGGGCGCGAGGATCTACACCTCGCCTACCGCGGCTCCGCTAGCAAACCACGTGATATTGATTCGCGGGGGCAAGATTGTAAGCGTAGCCCCAGCCTCGTCTCTGGCAGTCCCCAAAGATACAAAGACACTGGATTGCACCGGCAGCATAGTCGTTGCCGGCTTTCAAAACAGCCACGTACATTTTACTGAGGATAAGTGGAACGGTGCCGCGGACCAGCCCGCCGAAAAATTAGCGAAACAGCTCGAAGACATGCTCACGCGATACGGTTTCACCACCGCCGTCGACTTGGGATCATTTCTTGCAAATACTGTCGCGCTGCGAAAACGCATACAGTCCGGCGAAGTACCCGGCCCGCGCATCTTTACCGCAGGTAGCGGTCTTTTTCCGCCCAACGGAGCGCCGTTTTATATTCCCGATTCCATCAAACCCTTACTTCCGCAACCGGCCACGCCGGAAGCTGCAATTCAGATCGTTCAGTCGCAAATCAATGGCGGAGCAGACGTCACTAAACTTTTCACTGGTTCGCTTTTCAGCCGCACGGAAATCAAATTGATGCCGCAAGACATCGCCACGGCCGCGGTTACCCTATCTCACCAGCATAATCATCTCGTATTCGCCCATCCTTCTAATATTCCTGGCCTGGAAGTTGCTCTCAATGCCGGCGTTGATGTGCTTGCGCATACCACTCCAATATCCGGAAAGTGGGACGATGCGCTGATCGCAAAAATGCTCGCCCACCATATGTCTCTTACTCCTACGCTTAAGTTGTGGCTTATCGAAGCGAGGAAAGACAATGCCACTCCCGAACAAGCCGAAAGCTTTGCAGCCAAAGGCGTAGCAGAACTCGGCCAATATCAGCGTGCCGGCGGCCAAATCCTTTTTGGTACCGATGTTGGCTACGTAACCGACTACGACGTCACGGAAGAATACCGCCTCATGTCTCAGGCTGGCCTTACGCCGATGCAGATTCTAGCTTCACTGACGACCGCCCCAGCCGCTCGCTTCGGCGAATCGCAAACTCGCGGCCAGATAGCCGATGGAATGGATGCCGACCTGGTCGTTCTAAGCGCCGACCCGGCGAATGATGCGAGCAATCTCGCAAAAGTTCGATATACCATCCGGCACGGCCAAATAATCTACACAGCGCCCTCGAGCGAATCTTTAAAGTTGTCGCAAAACTAAGTATTCATCCCCACCTCAAGTTGAGTACTAACACCGCTGGACAATTCGTCCGACCGATGCGTAATCTCAGCCCCGAATCGGTCTTTTCCCGAAATGCAATCAGACCAATACCTGAGCTGGCTGGCCTTGGGCTTGACGCCAGGCCTCGGCCCCCGTATGGCCGGTAAGCTGCTCCGCGATTTGGGCAGTCCCGAAGCCATTTTCAACGCCTCGCTCACCTCGTTGGAAGCCAAGCGTCTGCCCGCAGCTGTGGCGCAGGCCATTCACACCCGCCAGTCGCTCAGCGCCGCGGCAAAGGAGCTAGCGCAGGTTCAAGCCCTCGGCTGCCACCTGGTCACCTGGGACGAGCCGCACTACCCCCAGCGCCTCCGTGAGATTTACGATCCTCCTCCGCTCCTCTATGTCCGCGGAAACGTTGAACTTCTGAATCGCCACTCAATTTCCGTTGTCGGCTCGCGTCGTCCGACCCCTTACGGGAATCAAATGGCTCAGCGGCTGGCAAAGGACTTAGCCAATTGCGGCCTGGTAATCGCAAGCGGCTTGGCCCGCGGTATCGACTCGAGCGCTCATAAAGGCGCGCTAAGCTCGGATACTGGCGCCAGCATCGGAGTTCTGGGCTGCGGGATCGATGTGGTTTATCCCAAGGAGAACAAGAAAATTTTCGAAGAAATGACGCAGCGCGGCGCAATCATCACGGAGTTCCCTATGGGCACCTTCCCGGCCTCCCAGAACTTCCCGATTCGGAACCGGATCATTGCCGGGATGGCTTTGGGTGTCCTGGTGATTGAAGGCGCACAGTACTCAGGATCGCTAATCACCGCCCGCCTGGCTATGGAGTTTGGCCGTGAGGTGTACGGCGTGCCCGGCAATGCCACGCAACCTTCGAGCTTTGGCCCGAATCAGCTTATAAAGCAGGGAGCCAAGCTGGTTACCTCGTGGGAAGATGTGATTGAGGAGTTGCCCACTCCCGTCCGCTCTCAACTTTTGCCGGTCGAGGCGGTAAACTCCGAAGAGCGAGCCAAGCTATTGCACGAAAGCCTAGCACCCGCTGAGCGGACGCTCTATGATCTTCTGACTGAGGACGAATCGCGCCATATTGATGATATGGTCGAACTTTCCGGCCTAACTTCCTCGGAAGTGCTGGCCGCCCTATTTGACCTGGAGCTCAAAGGCGTGGTACGTCAGTTACCTGGTAAGCAATTCTTGAAAGTCCTGTTGTAACCTTCCATGGGATAGCAGGCTAGGATGTGTAGTACGGAAATTAGCACGCGAGTGCCTCACGGCGCCCGCAGCTAGACTGTTTCACGAGGAACACGATTTCACTAGGAACAAAATAGAAAATGGCACGATCGCTCGTTATCGTTGAATCGCCGGCTAAGGCGAAGACAATTAATAAGTACCTGGGCCGCAATTACACGGTCAAGGCTTCCTATGGCCACGTGATGGACTTGCCGCGGAAGACTATCGGCATTCTTCTGCCAGGCGAAGAAAACGGGAAAGGCAAAAAGAAAAAGCGCAAAAGCAAGAAAGCCAAAGGCGCTAGCGCTGCTCCGGAGAAAAAAGCTCCCAAGCCGGTTACGGTCACCGCTGCCAACATTTTCGAACCCACATATCAGGTCATCCCGGGAAAAATCAAAGTTATCAACGATCTCCGCAAAGC
>Ga0102924_1006937_pt1 | contig 10500 bp, 8 predicted proteins | sample PaiPotPPM11metaG_FD_80116 | JGI IMG/M metagenome (GOLD analysis project Ga0102924, IMG submission 80116) | Iron sulfur acid spring bacterial and archeal communities from Banff, Canada, to study Microbial Dark Matter (Phase II) - Paint Pots PPM... ...
GAACGAGCCTTAACCGTCCGCGCGATAAGGGAACTTAAGGCTGAAACAGACAACGCCGTCGCGCGAGGAATCCTTGCCGCGATGCTTCGCTTACACGATGTGGCAAAGCGCAGCAAGCCTCCAAAAATGACCGAGGAAATTCGGGAAGAGCTGAGCGACTGCAATCCTCCCCTTCCTTGCCTTCTCGCGGCCTTCTCCGAGCATGACGCGGTAGAAGCTTGCTTCGATGAGGAAGCACAGAGCGCTCTCGAAATGGAACCGCAACCGAATCTAATCCTGCCCGTCAACGTGAAAGATTCCGCCAGCGTGCAAAGTGCGTTTCGGGCGCTGCGGGGGTTCTGCGAGACTGTTGCTGCGGCAAGCAAGCTCATGGAGTTGTTGCCCGGCAACGAGACTTTTGTATTCCAGGAAGAAGGCAATGAATGTCCATCTGAGGACGGGAACCAGCCGCACCTTCCGGCTGAAGCAGGCAATTCTTCTGTATGAGGACGGACCGACAATTTTCGCAACCGTACATGGGCTAAGGACGCGTGCTGATGCTGCGCCCCAACTCACAGCCGGACAAGCCGTAACGACCGGGTTCTTGCGCTCACTAGCGTCTGGTCTCCAGCGTGACGTTCGACTGGAGATCCTGCCGGAAAGCGTGCTAGCGAGAACGACCGAAATCATTGCGTGGTGGAGTCCTGCGCGACGGCGACCAATGTTCTTCAGAGAGGATGACCCAAAGGTGGAGAAACTAAACGGCAAGATATATCCGCATCCGCCGCTGGTTTTCGTGATTGCTGGAAAAGAACTGTACGTTCGCGCCCTAGCCGAGAACAAGCGGCCTTCTGCCGAAACACCGCTCAAGAACGCTCCGTATTGGAACACCGACTCTGCCGGACTCGTTTGTCAGGGTGACATGCGGGTGCCAGATCAAGTTGCGGTGAGCACCATTCAGGGCTGGGAAGACGCATACTTCCAGAGCGCCTTTACGCACCCAAACGGTGCAGTGCGGCTCACGGCACATCCGGGAGGATTTCACGGCCTTTGGACCGAACTTGCGGACAGAAGCGAATTTCCGAGTCGCTTTCTCGCTGATTCACGAGAAACGCTGCGAGGCTTTGTTGAAGACCGAACCGGGAGCTAGAGCCGATCATGGAACACACGATTCATCCAGAACTATTGCGCGGTAGAATCGAAGTCATGGTTGTGGGCTGTGGAGGGAACGGAACTGCAATAGCTTCTGGGCTCCCATACCTCCATCAAGCTTTGCTGGCTTATGGCCACCCCGGAGGCTTGCATGTGAAGATTGTCGATGGAGACACAATTTCGACAACCAATTGTGTCCGCCAACCGTTCTGCCGATCGGAAATAGGCCTGCATAAAAGCATTGTCCTGGCGAACCGCCTGAATCTGTTTTGGGGGCTCGACTGGGAAGGCATTCCTGAACATCTTTCTTCCAAGCGGCGATTCGAGGACGTGCAGATTGTTATCGGATGCGTGGATTCAACCGCCGCCCGACTGATTATCGGCGAGTGCACGGCCGGTTACAGTCGCGTGCATTACTGGCTAGACCTCGGCAACAAGTCGGATGGTGGGCAATTCGTGCTGGGAGAGCCCCTAAACAGCAGAAATCACCGATCGGGGGCACGGCTGCGAACCGTAGCTGAGCTTTTCCAAGAGGCCACAGACGAACGATCAGCTGACGATCAGCCAAGCTGCAGCGCGGCAGAAGCTCTAAATCGGCAGGAACCGTTCGTAAATCCAACTCTGGCGAATCATGCGCTCGCACTCCTGGCTCGGTTGTTCCGCTATGGCAGCATCGCTTACCAAGGCGGATTTGTGAGCCTGGCAGGCGCATCACGAGTTCAGCCTCTTCCCATCGATCCCGCCTATTGGGCGCGGTTGCGAAAACGCAGGAACGGTCCGAGTGCAGCAGGAGTTTAGATCGTGCTCCAGCCAGGAAGGCTAGTTTTTAGTAAGGGTTCCTTTAATTCGTAGAACACGAAGACTTCGTTTGACGGAAAGAAGACAGAGAGTGCCGAAACTGTCGCCGACTCGGCTTCTTCGCGCACAACCGGCTTGGCTTCACGTGGTTCTTCGTACACAAAGGAGCAATAGCCAATAGAAAGAGACAAATGACCGCAGGAACCCTCCAACACGACGGTCCCCGTCTTTTCTCCCTTCTTGCCGTGATTAACCTCCACCTTTGATACTTTGCCCTGCAGACCTATGGCCCAGTCGATGCGTTGCTCCAGGATGCCCCGACGGGACTGCTGGAAAGGGCTTTCAGAGACGACGAGGATATGAGCAGAGTCGTCCTTCCACTTGTTCAGTATGGTGACAGCGTCCTCTAGAGACAAAACCATGTTTCCCTCTCCCCGTCTTCAGCGATGTTCAGCGCAGCGGGTATCAAAACTGGCGTGACGTCGTGGACTCTTGCCTCCTGGTGTCTATTGTTCGGTCAATGTCCACATCGCATTGCTTGCCTTGCTCGATCATCAATTGTGATCAGCGGTAGCGGCGGCAGCAAAGTCGGGAATCTCGCCGATTCGCGCTCGCAATTCTCTCGCCCACACCCGGGGATTGCCGCCGTGAATGATCCGGCACAGGAACCCGAGCTTTTCCCCGGCATTGCTTCGATTGTGGCGAATGTCGTCTTTCGAGACCCCCGCGTAAATCGCGAGAAAACTCTCCATGCTTTGCGGCTTGGAAAAAACATACGTAGCGTTGCCCAATTGCGGTGTCTCGATGATAACGGCTTTCTCAAGATCGAAAATGTACTCGTTGCGAAAGAGATAAATGCGTCGTGCTCGACGCGAGAGTTGCTGATAAAAGAATGGATCGTAATCGGGGCGCCAACTGATTTGAGCGATGTCAAAGTCCCCAGGAATGTTGAGCGATGACAGCATCCGCTCGAGTTCCGCCTTCTCCGTCGGTCGCTTCTCTATCTGCGCGCGAATGTCGTCGAGCGCCGCTGAGTATTGGCCGAATCGGTGATAGCTGAGCCTCGCAGCTTCGATCTGCTGCTGAAAATCGGCGGGCAGTCGCACCCGTAAACGGCTTGGAAGCGCGGTCTCCCACGTGACAAGCTGCCATTCGTTTCGGTGCCGGCGATATTTCCCGCTTTTCACGAATGTCGCCTTCACTTCCATCTGTGTTCCGAGCAGATGTTTCCATCGGTTCCACGTGGAATCCCAAACCGCGTGCAGAGCAGCAGGATCGATCCACATTTGTAGTTTCCTGCGGATGTCGCGGTAGAGAGCGCGATCCGTATAGAAATCACACTTGCGCAGGGGAGCGCGAAAACGCCGGTGATGCTGCTCCGGCAGGAACGCGATGATGCGGTGGGCGAAGAACGTGTTGCCGTTGTGCGAGCGTTCCCCTGAGACCACCAGCGACCCAAAACCACCGTAAGGGAAAAGCGCGGGAGCCTCAGGATCCTTAAGCAGCCGATCATAGCAAGCACGCAGTTCAGGATCGCCCAGGATATTAAATGCCCGTTCGATGGAAGAGTGCTCGTTCCGTGGAGCGTTCGCTGCCTGAAGTTCTAACTGGCGCAATTTGAACGCCACCCTTAGCTCCGCGCTGCACACTGCGGCAGGAATGCGAAGGATGTCATAAAACGTTCGAATGCGCGGAATGCGGTAAAAGTACTCGCGCAGTGTCTGGCAGGAAATCAAGATCGATGAGATTCCAAGGCTAGCGGCGCAAACTTGAGCGGCGACATAAAGATCACCTCGCTTATTTTTTTGTGGCTGAGTCACATAGCTAATCGGTGCCTGATAGATGGCACGACTCGATCCAGCAAGCGAGTTTTTGCTCACGTGGATCTCAGTGCCTATCGTCACGGCAGAGTTCAATAGGGGAAAGGAAATTTCATCACCGCTGCTGATGTGAGCTGCGATCAGGCGAGGCAACGCGATTCTAGAGCCGTTGAGAAGCTCGCACTCCGGGGGGTTCTGTAAACCATTGATCCGCGCGACTCGCTGGCAGCAGATCGGCGGGGCCACCTCGGCCTGTACGGAAGCCATAATCCAACCCTCCAAGCGCCGCCGGATTATATGCGGGATTGTGCAAAAGGCAAATTGAGCCGGAACCACGGCGCGTGGGTGAATGGCAGGCGGAATTAGGCCAAGTTAGGAGATGGGTTGGGCCCTTATTCTCCTGCGATGACCCAGAACAGGAATGATAATTGCATCGCCGGCTGAAAGTTATTTTCTGCCATTCCTTGGTTCGAGGAACACGCGCCGCCGCCGCATTGGAAAATCGAAGTGAGGTGAGAGAGTGCGTAATGCAGGCAAACTTAAGGCTGGATATTACCCGCTCCCGTTGGCCGAGGCCGAGAGGGTTCGACAATGGCTGGAATTCCCTTTGTCCGCAACGGTTGCGCTCGATCCTTGCGTAGGGGAAGGGACGGCGTTCGCAATTATTGCTGCTGATCAGGCGGTCCTGCGCTGCGGGATCGAACTCGATGCTTACCGCGCTGAGAAGGCACTGGCAGTATGCGGGCATGTGATTCAAGGAGATGCTTTAGAAACCGTATGTCCCTCAGAATCGGTCAGCCTGTTGTACGAAAATCCTCCGTATGACTGGGAACTCGGCGACACGGCAAATCGTCGCATGGAAGCCATATTCCTGGAGCACACTTATCGCTGGCTGAAACCGGGCGGGGTCCTCGTCTTCGTGGTCCCAGTGCAGCGCCTGGCTGATTGCAAACACGTCCTGGCTACCCATTTCCGAGACATCGCTGTCGCCCGACTGACCGAGCCGGAATGTGTCCACTACAAGCAGGTGGTCCTATTCGGGGTAAGGAGAAGCCGCCGCGAGCGGGAGCGTTTAAGCGATTCGGAAATCAGCCGGACAGGCTCGTATCTTTCATGTTTAGGTATTCGTGCCAACGAACTCCCCTCCCTCGGAGGTGCACAGTCGAAATATCCAGTTCCACCGGCCGACCCCGTTCAGTTGAGCTATCGAGGCCTACCGTTAGATCAATTGGAGGATTTGCTTCCGCGGTCAGCGGCTTATCGCCAGGCGCGTCCCGTCTTGTTTGCGCCAAACGAGGAAATAGAAGAAAGGCCATTGATACCTCTCCATGGGGGACAAATTGGTCTTTTAGCGACGAGTGGCATGTTGGACGGGGTGTTTGGCGAAGGCCCGGACCGCCACATCGCGGTTTGGCAGTCGGTTAAGGTGATCGACAGGACCGAAGAGGAAGAGGACGGGACATTGACGATTCGAGAACGCGAGCGATTTAGCAATGTTCTGACAATTGCATATGAAGCTGGCAGAGTGGCAGTGCTCAAATGACTACTGTCCTCGGTGACTCTCAGGCGAAACGTTTGACTCTCAGCTGGCCATTGGTTGCGGCACTTTAGCTGACCCCGTTCCACGCGCTCGCATGTCAAAAGGGCATTCTCAAACACCAGCAAGGTATCTAATGGCTAGCCAGCCATCCCGATAAAGAACTGCTTCCCGTTTTGTTTTCCCAATTTCTGCGTTCCGTTCGGCCACCAACAGGCGCGCTTAGCTATTCCGGTGAGTTACCGCGGGTCCGATTCAAAGCCACATGCAATGCCAGGGGACAGAAGCACATGAAGAATGCCCATTTACGCTTAGGAACGCTGGAGTTTGTCAAAGCCAGCAAGGATACCAACATACGAATTAGGGCGTGCCTCGAGCGCTTCATCGGCGAAAAGGATAGATCGGGAACAGCGCACCTGATCGCAGTCTTCGGAGGAGATTCAGACGTCGGCAGCATTTGGGCGGCGGTACAGGAAGGCCTCGGTTTTACCGTGACCGGCCCAGGAATCGAATCGCGCTTCGTGTCCTTGGGATCCAACGCGTCTTGCTTCCGAGCCAGCCTGAATTTACGGGGCAGGAAACGACCGGTGCGTCACTTGGTCGCCATCTCTGAAGAATTGGCGCGAACCCGCCCTGGGGCAGATGCAAATGCAAGGCGAACTATCCTCTGCCAGGACGACCCAGCTTTCGTGCTCTACCGGCTTTCGCAACGATTCGGCCTGCCTGTCTCGCCCGAGTGGTCACCGTGGTTTTATGCCGAACTGCGCCGCCGACGAGTCCTTAATCCCCTGATTGGGATGGGCTGTTCTCCCGTAGCCGTGAGCGGCGGAAAAGGCAAATTCCTGGGATGGATTGCCAGGGGACTCCGAAAGAAAGAGATCGAGTTTCCCAAGGAGAACGGGCCGATCAGATGGAATCTCGCTCGAAATTTCTTCGACGCGGGCATGGAAACAAATAATGAGGAATGCCGTGAGACATCCGACCTCGATCGATACCTACCTGAAGTGCTTTGCCCCTGAGCTGGGAGCCAGAATCCAGTCAATGTTCCCACCGTTGGTCAATGTGAATGATCCCCAGCCAGCCGAATTGTCCGCGCTGCGCCGCACCCCGTACCCGGCCCAAGCGTTGGCAATCGCTGGATTGGTGCGCGGCTGGGAAGAGCGGCGAAGCGTTGGCTTAATCGCCGAGTGTGGCTCAGGGAAAACCCTGATTTCTCTGGGTGCAGTATTTGCTCATGCACAGGGCCAGCCCTTTACCAGCCTGGCAATGGTTCCTCCCCAGCTGGTCGAAAAATGGTGCCGGGAAACGTTTCAGACACTACCTTGCGTCCGAGTGTTCGTCATCGACGGGGTACGGAATGGAGTGGGTTCGAGTGGTCATACGGGTGTGAACGAGGTGCGGTATCGTGGTGGGCGCATTGTCCGCGAGGGCCTGCGAACGACTTTAAGCGAAATGCGTCTGCGGCGTCACGCTCGCAGCGCGCGTGTCCGATGGAACGAACTCGTGCGTGGCATGCCGTCGCTCTTCGTGTGTGGCCGCGATCGCGGCAAGCTGTCGTATTCCTGGGAACATGCATTCAAGGTTGCCCGATCGGGTGGTTTTCTGGGAAGTCTCGTAAACGTAGACACAGGCGGGCCTGTAATCGTGGGTGAAGAACGTCTCACAAAACAGGATTTTAAACGGGCCAAGCTGGGAGAGCTTATTGGACAAGGATCTAATACCGACAGCGATGAACGCAGGAAATTGCGCCGCACGCTCTATAGCGCGCTCTGGCAGGCTGATCGCACGGGCATACATCGGTATGCGCCGTTAGAGTTTATTCAGCGATATCTCGGAACAGGCTTTTTCGACTACGGGGTCGCTGATGAAGTGCATGAGTTAAAGGGGGAGACTGCACAAGGTTCTGCCCTCGCTTCTCTTGTGGGTGCGACCGAACACAGCGTCATTTTGACGGGAACGCTCCTCGGCGGATACGCCGACGATCTGTTCAACATCCTTTTCCGTTTGGACGCGCCGAAAATGCTCGCGGAAGGTTTTGTTCACGGCGATGTTGGAGTCCGCGCGTTCAGTGAAACCTATGGAGTGCTCGAAAAGATTACAGTCATCGAGCCGATTGATAATGCCTGTTCCAAGGCCCGAACGACGAAGCGGGTTCGTCGACGGCCTGGGGCATCGCCGCTCTTGTTTGGGCGATTTCTGATGGGGATGGGAGCTTTTGTTTCGTTGGAAGACATCTCCGATGCCCTCCCTCCTTACGAAGAAGAAGTCGTCGCCATCGAGATGGACCAATGCCTCAAGGACGCTTACGAAGGTCTCGAAGAGCAAATCAAGAAAGCCCTGAAGGAGCATCGCGGCAATCAGTCAGTGGTCAGTGTGGCCCTAAACGCCTTGTTGCTCTACCCCGACCGTCCATTTCGTCTCGGTACTCTCATCGGATACGACTTTGACCATGAAAGCCAACGCCGCGAGCCCTTTGTAATCGCGGAGCCTGAAGATCTCGATGAAGCAGTCGTTTATGCGAAGGAACGCAGGCTTGTGCAAGAGGTGACCCAGGAACTCGCCGAAGGACGCCGGTGCCAGATCTACGCTGTGTACACACAGAAAAGGGATGTAACACGACGCTTGCAGCGCATTCTGTCGGATGCAGGAATCTGCACGGCAGTACTAACGTCGGACGTGAAACCTGAGCAGCGCGAGGCCTGGTACGAAAAGCAGCTAAGCGCGGGCGCACAAGCATTCTTGTGCCACCCGCGCCTGGTACAAACAGGCCTCGATTTAGTTTTCGCTCCATCATTGCTGTTCTACGAAACGGGCTACTCCATTTTCACTCTGCGTCAGGCTAGCCGTCGTTCGTGGCGGATTGGTCAAAACCGGGCAGTGAAGGTCAAGTTTCTTCATTACAAGGGCACGATGCAGGAAAGCTGTTTACGGCTGATGGGGAAGAAACTACTAGTGGCCTTAGCAATGGAAGGCAAGTTTTCGAGCGACGGTCTCCAGGCTATGCATGATGGTGGCGATATTTTGATGACGCTCGCCCGGGAACTCGTAACCGAAAAGAACATTGGCGAGAGTGCGGATTCGATTTGGAAGATGGTACAAAAACAGCAGCAGGAGCTTGTGCGGCATGACTCTGAGCCGAAGCCTCCCACATCTATTTCCGAGTGCGCATCCTCAACGCAACCTTCTGTTCTGCGTGAGGGTTGGATGAACGGTGATTCAGCTGATGTGAGTTCAGCAAATGCAAGCGGCGAACCTTTGGGAGTCGAAACCAGTAGGCAACTCACACTGTTCTAAACGATAGCGGAGGCATGCTGTCTGGTTGGAGGCGACATATGGTTGAGAAGATCTCTGCGGTGACGCTTCGAGTTGTAAACATGCCGGCGTCCGTTCATTTCTACAAAGATATCCTGGGATTGGAGATTATCTACGGCGGTGAGATCTCATATTTCACGTCACTCCGCACAAAAGCTGGGGACACGATTCTCAACCTCGAACATGGTAATGCTGTTAACCAGTGGGGACGGGTGATTTTCCATGTTTCGGATGTTGACCGTTTCTGGGCATATCTGGAAGAAAAAGGCTTTCATCCAGAGAGTCCGAAGGACGCCGCGTGGGGAGAACGCTACTTCCATATGCCCGATCCGGATGGCCACGAACTGTCATTTGCTCGTCCGATTTAGAACGGTCCGAATTCGAGCAACTTCTCTACCAAGTTCGGGTTGGAAAGGGTAAATGGGGCCACCACGACTTGTTTTGCTCTGAAACGCGGCTGTGTTTTCGTTGTTCGAGTTTCAGAACAGGTTGCTGAAATTCAGAAAAACGTAACATAGTTGTTGTAAGATCTTGCACTCCGCCAGGCTTCTTCGTCTAAACGCTTCGTCCTGAACTTCCAAGGCTGTTGTATGGCAGCTGTGTCGCCGTCTGTCGAAATACTGAAACCGCGTCGGACACGGGTGATTGCTGTCTTTTGTCTGATAGCACTCGCCTCTGTTTCCTCTCTGTCATACATCTGGCTATACCCGGCAAAGAAAAAAAACGGTCCGGCCGGCATGAACAGCAGTTCGGGTACTGATGCCGTCTCTGGCGATCCGCATCTGTTGCTTTCGGAAGCTGACCACTTCTATTGGCTGAATAATGGACCCAGGGCTGCGCCGCTGTACGCGCGGGCTGAACAGGTATTTTCCGAACGTGGTGACGTCCACAACGAGATTCATGCGAAAGTCGGCCGGCTCAGGTCGGAAGCTGAAACCATGTCTTTCGTCGAGCTTTCACAATTTCTCGAACAACAACTGCGCAAGCCAGTCGTGGAGCAGGATAAGGGCTTGCGGCTGTGGTGCCTGATCGCGAAGGGTTACACGGATATTGAGATCGATTACCGGGCTGCGAAACGCGACTGGCTGGAAGCCCAGGGCATTGCAAGAACTTTGGGTGAAGATCAGTGGGTTACTCGAGCGTCGGGTGAATTGGGTGTGATCGCGTTTCTTGAAGGAAACCCTGGTCGAGCAGCGCGGCTCCTTGGAGGCGCTTTAATTTCCACCATGAGCAGCGGCGATACCGGTGGCCAGATCAGATTTCTGGAAATGATTGGGAACGGCTTCGAAGAGGTAAATCGCCACTCCGAAGGTTTAAGGTTTTTTGAACGAGCTATCAAGCTTGCAGATGCCGAACCCGACTCTGGGCTGCCATTCATGGCGTACGAAGGAAAAGCACAGGCACTCGCGGCATTGGGGAAGCCAGATGAAGCGAAGCGGGTTCTGCTAGATGCTTTAGGCAAGGCCCGCTTAGAGCAGAAGAGAGGCCATCAAGCGCAGCTCTTGATTCTTCTTGGACGTCTCGCCGCACAGGTCGGCAACAGAAGACAAGCAATCGCCTATTTGGAGGACGCCGGACAGTTCGCAACGCGGGTACAGTTCTACCGAATGGAAGCTGATGCCATGTTCGAGTTGGCAAGGCTCTATCGCGATAGTGGCGACCTTATGACCGCAGAAGCACGCTCCACTCAGGGCCTAAGCGCTAGCCAGCACGTTGGTGATCGTTACTACGTGCCCCGCAATTTGACTATGCTTGCTGACTTGAAGGCCAGCACGGGCCGCACCGCAGAAGCAGATGCCCTCTATAAACAGGCCGAAGACGTCATCGAAGGTATGCTCATAAGCGTGGATGAGCCGTATTGGAACAGTTCCGTCGCCGGGTCGATGAGCCAGACATACTTGC
>Ga0102924_1006939_pt1 | contig 10498 bp, 17 predicted proteins | sample PaiPotPPM11metaG_FD_80116 | JGI IMG/M metagenome (GOLD analysis project Ga0102924, IMG submission 80116) | Iron sulfur acid spring bacterial and archeal communities from Banff, Canada, to study Microbial Dark Matter (Phase II) - Paint Pots PPM... ...
CGCCGCTCTTCGTGCTCATGACGCAACGCTCGGCGGCTCCAAAGCCGTTGACGCCGCGGTGGAGGCCGCGTAGTTCGATGTCAGCCGCCACCCGATTTCAACACGGCCCGGGACGACGCCGCGTAGGCCCGTCGACCGACACTGCGGCATAGACGAGGTCCCAACGCGTGCTCCCACTGGAATTGGCCGCGAGAGACACGGTAACCGACGGAATCCCCGGGGCCGAACCGGCGAAAAAGGCCGTGCGAATGTCCGCCCACGCCAGCGAAAGGCTCGTACCCGGGGCTGTCCTGGAGCCCACAACGGCGCGAAAGGGATAAATCGCCACCGAGCCGCTCGCGCCGTAGGGGACCACCGTCGGAGTCTGATCCCAGGCAATAGCTCCGGGGATGTTGTGCACCGCGAACGGCAGGATGAACTTGTTCGCTCCGCTGCCGCTGCCCCAGGGGAGACGGAGAAGCTCGGCCAGCGCCTGATCGTCGGCGGCGCTGGCCGCCTGGCCCATCGCGTTGAGATCCGAGATCTGGACCTCTTGGCCGACATTGGTAAGAAAAAGTCTTTCCTGCATGACTGATTACTCCTGTTCAATCGTGTTCGCGATACCCTCGACGAGCTCGCGTGTGATGTCGCCGATGCCGCGCGCGGTGACGACCGGGAGGAGCTGCTCGCGCAACTGGTCCTCCATGCTCGTCGACCACTCTCTTTCGCCGGCAATCAGCCCAGCCCACATCATCGCCGCGTGGGCGGGGGTCGATTCCCATTCGACAGGGCCACCGGCGCCCGGAACGAACGTAGCGGCGTCGAGTTCAACTTTCGGGCTCATCGCTGCCACCCCGTCCGCCCGAGCAGCCGGTCGAGCTTCTTGCTCGCCTTATCGCGCCGGCGCGCTGCGCGTCGCTCCTCTTCGGCCTGAAGGGCGCGGTCGAGCATTTCCTTGCGACCGGTCGGCGCAGGCGTCTCGGGCGCGGGCGGGTTTCTGCGTGCGTACTCGCGGAGGTCTCGCGCGAGTGCGTCGAGTTTCGCCTTTTGCTCGTCGAGGCGCTCTCTCTCGAGCTGATATGCGGACTTCGGCTTTTCGGGCGGCGGCTCGGCCGCCTGACGCTCTGCCTCCTGCTCGGCGAGCAACTGCCGACGGGCCAGCGCGTACGCGTCGGCGTGTGCCTGGACGGCTTGCGCGTCGGTGCCGCGGAATACCATGGCACCCTCTGGCGCCCGCACCGGCGGCCCGTCGTCGCCCGTCGGCATCGGTACGGAAATGCCCCCGCGCAACGGCTGCCAGGGGTCCATCATCCTCGCGAACGCGAGTCCGATCTTTTCCTCGTCGCTCATGACCCTTCCTCCAGTTGTTTCACCGCCGCGTCGAACGCGGGGCGATCCTTTGAGTCCCATCCAGGTTCGGTTTCGGCCTGTACCCACCCATTCGCGAGGTCGCGGCCGCCGGCGGCGCGGTCCCTCGCGATCGCCACTCTCGCGAGCAACGCGAACCACGCGAGCGTCGGCCGTCCGATCTGCCGCTGGACTTCCGCCGGCCGCTCGAGCTTCTGCCCGAGCTCGAGGGCGCGGAGGTACACGTCCTCCGCCTCGACGACGGCGTCCGCGATCCGGTCGACGATCTCCGACGCGCGGCGGTCGAGCGCGACGAGCACCGCCAGCGCGGGGCGCACACGCTCGACCAGGCCCGCGACGAACGCGATCGCCCGCTGCATCTCCCCAGTGTCCGCCTCGCGCTGCTCGTCGGCGCGGACACGCTGCGCCGCCGCGAGCTCTTCGAGCCGGGCTGCGTGCCGGCGCTCGGCACGCTCCCGGGCCACGCGCGCGCGGGCCGCTGCGTCCTGCAGCTGCTCGTCTGCGTCGTACTCGGCCACGGCCCATGCTTCGGCCACTCGTGCCGTATCGAGCGCGCGCGCGGCCTCGTCCACCGCCGCCTGCGCCGTCGCGACAGGATCGACCGGCGCGAGCGGCACTGCCGCAAGCCGACGCGCGCTCACTTCGCCGCCGCCTTCCTCCGCGCCCGCGCCCTCTCGAGCGCCGGGTCCTCTTCGTCGGCCGCCGCTGCTGCTGCGATCCGCTTCGTCACATCGCCGGGCGCGACTGCGACGGAGCGCTGCACCACCGGGCGGGGGATCAACGCCGAGTCGATTGAGTAGCGTTGGCCCTCCCGCTGCAACAGCGGGGCCATCCCTCCGACGACGACGGCTTTCGGTCCCGCGTCGGCCGGACGCTTGCAGTACATCTTGCAGCCATCGTGGCCGCACAGATGGATTCGATGGATCGCCAAGTCGTAGTCCGCGCTGAGCTCCGTCGTTTCCCCCGGCGCGATGGTGACGCGCACGCTCCTCTGCGTGATCGTCACCTGCCGTCGAGCGCCCGTCTCGGCGTCCGTATACACGCGCGTCTCGTTGCACGGCACGGAAAGGTCGAGCGCCTGCTCGTGGTCCGTCGGATTCGTCCACCGCGTCTTCGGGCGCGGCTTCGGCTCGATATCGAGTTCAGTCGTATTCATCGGTTACTCTCCTTCGACAAGCTGCGGCGCGAGTCCGCCGTAAATGATTCCGCTGGAGTGTCCGCGCTGACACCACGCCAATCCGTCGCCGCGACAAACAGACTCATCGCAGCGGCGCGATTGAATCGCGGTCCGATACTTCGCCGGAATTGCGAGCTCGCCATGCGGCGGGATCTCGAATTTCTGCGCCGGCTGGTGCGCATGCTCGCGAATCTCGAAGCGCACCGCCACGTCAGTCGGGTTATGCCAAGTAATCATATCGTCAGACATTCGCATTCTCCTTTCGAATCACCATTGATATTCCTTCTTCGGCGCCGGCCACGCGACGCGACGTGAGCGCTTGCATTCCTCCGCCCACTCTTTCGCCGCTCGCTCATGCCACGTAGGATTGTGAATCGTCTGCGCGCGGGCTCGAGCCATACGGTCGGCGTCAATCTGCGCTTGTTTCGCTACCGCCGACGGAATGCCGGCGATGACGTCGGTTGCGTGAAGAAAGCGCTCGACTTTGGCGGTCCACGCCTGCGCCGAGCGTTCCGCCACCTCCGACGACTTGACGAGCCAACACGAAAGCACGAACGCCGAACACAAGTCGCCGTGCGCCATCCCCCTGCGCCGCGGAATCGAGATACTCAAGCCTCCGCCTGGCGTCGGGCGAGATATGACGCTCTTGATCTGCGCCACGAGGCGCGGAAGGGGAGGAATGCGCACGCGCCGATCCGCAAATAGTTGCCGCGCTGCCAGGAATGCCTCGAGCTTGCCAACTTGCCCGTCCGGCGAGCGAATCAGCCGGATACCGAACGGCTCAACGTGCTCTCGAATGCTCTCGATGTAGTGGCCGTCGGTGCACATCGACCGCGACCCATATCGCTGCATCGTCTGCGCGAATTGCTTGGCGACCTCGCTCGGCCGAAGGGGATATCCCGGCGTCGGCCTCACCTCGTCGGCCACCACCAGCGTCGACATCGAGCCGCGCGCCTCGAGAATCGTCAGCGCACTCGAGTCGTGCACGAATCCGAAGTCAGCCCCCGTCGCCCTGCCCGCCAGCGGATCGTGCTGGCCAGGGTGAGGAAGATTCTCATCGACCGAGTCGTCCACCAGCTTCGGGTCGAAGAACACGCCGGCGCCCGCCGACATGAACTTGCAGTCGTGCTCCCTGGCCGCGTTCACCGGATCGCGGTCGCGCTCGCCCGCAACGATCGATGCGGTGATCTCGTCGTCGCGCATCAGCAGCGTCGGCGCTTCGGCGACAAGCGCCGTCTTCGGGTCGCCGAAGTTCTTCTGATGCAACTCGTAGAGAAGCCCGAGCTCCGCGAACGGCGTGGACTCAACGAGAACCTGGCCGCCGCGAACGATGCGCGGCAGGATCGCGCGGAAGAGCTCCACGTCGTTGACGACGTAGTTGTCGTCGCGAAAAAACGAGGCTTCCGTCAGCAGCGCCGCCACCAACGTTCGGCCGCGCACCGCAGACCCACCTCGCGTCGCCGGAAGGCACTCGATCGATACCCGCTTGCCGTCCGGCCGCACGATCACGAACGAATCCTCGCGCTCGCTCTCGATGCGGATCTTCGGGTGCGCCTTCGCTGCCCCGAGCGCGTACCGAAGCGCCTGCCGCGCCAGCCGCAGGTCCGGCCCCACAATGAGCGCGCACGCGACCTCGCCCACTGCCAGCATCGGCAGCCCGACCGTCAACGCCAGATGCAGGAGACGCAGCGAGCAGAGAAGCGTGCCGCCGATGCGAGCGCCCTTGACCCACGCAACGACCGTGCGCGCCACGGTGGGCACGCCCTCGACAGCGCCGAACAGCTTCTCGGCGAGCGCCCGCTGGGCAGCGTCGAGCACCGACGGATCGACGGCGTCGAAGGAGACGAGCGCCAGCACGACCTGCGCCAGCGTCAGCATCAGCGTCGGCGCGACCTGCGCCACGAACTTCGCGTACGAAACCGGCTTGGCCATCTACTTGTCCTCCGGCTCGAAGAAGGGCGAACCGATCAGCTGATCGCGCTCGGCCGCCCTGGCCGCATGCACGCGCGCCAGGTCGTGGCACGTGACCAGCACCCGCTCCGCCCGCTGGCTCTGCCGGTCGGCGACCTCGAGAAACTCGAGCCCTTTCGGCGTGTCTAAACCCGCCTTCTCGGCGAGTGCGGTGTAGTAGGCATGTAGAGCCTGATGTCGGCTGGCAATGGCCGCCATACCCCGGACCGGGATCGCGTCGCTCGGCAGCGAGCGCATAGTCCCGCCGAACAGGATCCGAGCGTCGGCGGCGACGATCCCGGCATCCCCGGGGGCGTCCTTGCTCCCCAAGGACTTGCGGGCCTTGTTCTTGGCGCGGGCCTCGACGCCGATCGGGTTATCCGCGGCGAAGTGGCCGTGCGCCGCCCTTCCAGCCGTCGGCTTCCCCTCGGCTTCGGGGGCCGGCTGTAGGTCGCTCGCGCGCACCAGCGACGGCCGCATCTTGCCCTTGCTGCGCTCCATTCAGTCCCTCCCCTCGCCGGCCAAGGCCAGCTTGCGGAAGTGCTCGAGCTTCAGCCGTGCCGCGAGCGCCGCCTTCGGAACGTCCGTGAGGCGCAAGGCCAAGGCCGGCGCGCTGAGCACGGCGACGACGTCCGTCGCGATCACGTAGACCGACTCGCCGTAGCCGGTCTCGGCGACGCTCCAGACGACGTCAGGTTTCACGTATGCCTTTCTGCGGGCCTTTGCTCGCGGGATGGGAGGGTGGTGGCTGCGGAGTCGTGCGCGGCCCGTGGCGAGGCGCCTGCGCTGGGGAATGGGGAAGAAGGGCGCTCGCCGCCGGCCCGACACGAGGAAGAGCCGGGGACCGACGGCGAACGCACAAGAACCGGCCTGAGGGCCGCCGGCACCGCCCCGTCGCAAGCGCTCGCAACGCAAAACGACGCTCGACCCCGCGGTGGGATAACCGCCCGTCGTTCGCCTCCGACCGGCCGATGGCCGAGGGCGCAAGTTCGAAATCTGCTGCCGCATTCGGCGCGCGCCAGCGCGATCCGCAGCCGAAATCCCGAGTAGGGTCCGGACTCGTAGTCCAGGAACGCGGCAGCACGAGGAACATCGCGTGTGCATCTGCGGTGCAGGATGCAGCACCGCGCAGCGTGGAATCAGTGGCGCCGCGTGCGACTAATCGAAGTTCCGTTTCCGGGTCCCGCGTGCCGCGCGTGCCGGCCCTGGCGCGTGCGTGCGTCACCCCCCCATACCCCCCCGTGCCGGCGGCACGCGGCACGGTATGGTGCCGGAGCCGCCTCAGGGTGCCGGCGGCACGCGGCGGCACGGCGGCACGGTGGACGATGTGAGAGTTCAAAATGGCAGCTCGCCAGCCGGCGCCGCCAGGACCGGCCGTGGTGGCATGGGATGGTGGTAGGGCGCGACGGCGCGACACTCCGCGAGGCGCTCGTGGTTCGCCCTCCAAGTCGACTCCGTCTCGTCCATCCAGCTTGAGAAGAGTCCCCAGCCGATGTCCCACCGGACCTTGCAGCCCTTCGAGCACGCTTTCTTGGGGGGGGGGTTGACGATTCATGAGCAGCGCTGCCTCCGCCTGGCGATGGCTGCGTCGGCGCGGTCGTGGCTGCACGAGCCGAGAGCGGCCGCCATGGCAGCGCGTAGGCCGCGCGCGCTGGTTGGTGCGTCGGATGCCGAGAGGATCACATCCAGCGCGGCGTCCTCGCGGGAGCACCGTTCGGCTTCGTCTTTGGCCTTTTGCGCCTTGCGCTCGTCGCGGTCAGGGTCGAGCCCGCGGGCCTCGCGAACGAGGGCGCGATCGGTATCGTCGAGCGGCATGAGCGCGCCCCCATTGTCTTGGTCGTATCGGAGCTCGATGTGCTCTGGCTTGCGCGAGTAGTTCGATTTGACGAACGAGAGCGTTACGACCTCGCCGAGACGCTCACGTACGACAGGATCGTCGTGTTCGACGTCTTCGTGCGTGAGAGTTGCGACCCACCGCGAGCCGTCCACGATGCTCGACGAACCGCGGGCCGAGTGAGCCTCGACCTTGCCACCCTTACCCCGGGCGAGCTTATTCGTGTGGTGGGCGCCGAGTACGCTCGGGCCGAGTCCGGCGAAGCTCTCGAGGGCTTGAATATATCGCGTGCCGGCCGCGTTGTCGGTTTCTGCGTCTGCTCCCGCGAAGCGCGAGAGGGGGTCGACGACGACGAGACTCCATGGCCCGCGGTCGGCGACTGTTCGTCGCAGCCATGCGCAGAAATCCGTTTCGCGTAGGTTGCCGTTTTTGTCTGCCTCCACGAGCGAACACGCCTCGCCGGCGAGCGGTAGCGTCCAGATCGATTCTACCGGCGGTACCGGAGCATCGGCCGATCGCCGGCCGCGATAGAGACGCCGCCGCACCTCTTCGCAGTCCTCTTCGCCGAGTGCGAGTAGGACGCGGCCGGGACTCGCGATATCGATTGCGCCGAGCCAACTAGTCCCTGTCGACACGGCGATCGCGAGCTGCGCGAGAAGCATCGTCTTGCCGGCGCCGCCCTCCGCTACGAGCTGGCCCACCTTGCCGAGCGGCAACACACCGTCCGACTTCGGACGGCGCGCGTCGAGGAGCAGCCATTTGCGCGCCGGCGGCGGTTGCGTGAACCATTCGTCCGACGCTGGCGTGAGGAGGCGCGTCCACGGGGACGCAGGTGTGGCGCTGCGAACGATCTCGTAGAGCGCCTCGGCACCATGGGCGGCGAGGAAGTCGTCCGGACCTTGGTCCGCTCCCTCGGAGGTCAGAGGCAGCCCGCAAAGCCGCACGTTCGCCCCCGCTCGCTCGAGGGCGGATGCCAGGCGTCTCTCGGCGGCGGCTACCTTCTCGTTCGTGGCGCGGCCGGCGTCGAAGAGAATTCGTACGTCCTTCCCTTTGACCACTAGCGGATGCCATGAGTCGTTGAGGCACCCCTTTTCGAGCGTGGTATTCACACCACCGAGTCCGATCGAGCTGAGTCCAACGGCAGCCATTGCGAGCGCCTTTAGTGGCGCTTCGACGACGACGAGCACATCCCGCAGGTCCTCGGGGCAGTCGGCCTCGTAGGGCGGTGGCACGTAGATGGGGACGGGCCGCTTGGGGCAGAGATATCGCGCTCCGTCCTTCGCTTTGACATCGAGCCGAATCCGCCAATAAGGCGGACAGGTATTCGGATACGGAATCCCGAGTCCGCCCGACGAACACGGCTTGTCGAAACCGAGCTGTTTGGACGCGACGATCGCGTCCGCGCTCTCGAGTTTCGCGGCTTCCGCTAGGTCGAGTGGGATGCCGCGTGCGCGCAGGATCTCGACATGCTCGGCGGAGAGCCGACTGACGCGAGCGTGACCCTTCGAATTGACGGCCATCATTCTGCAGCCTGCCGTGCGCGATTCATCGCTTCGATCAGCGGCTCGAGCCGTTGGGCGAGCGCGTACGCCTGGCGGTGGATGAGCCAACTGCGAATCGCAACAAGCTGGCAGGCGATCGCCGCGAGTACCGTAGGGGGGGCGTCCGCCAGCGGGGAGGGGTCGCTCATCGGGCGGCCCTCAGCGTCCGGATCCCCAGCGCCGCATCGATCTTGGCGTCAGCGTCGTTTGCCGGAGCCGGCGCATGTGGCGCGGTCCGCTTCGGGCGAGAGCGCGCGATCTCGGTCTGCGCCGAGACGTACGCGCGCCACGCTCCGGCGGTGACGCTGCGGACGCTGCCAGCCTTCGTCCAGCCGGGCACTCCGGCCCGCATTTGCGAGCGGTGGACGCGCGCAAAGGCGTCGTCGCTCGCGACGTCAGGTGGAGGCGAGTACTGCGTGTAGAGCGCCGGAGCGCCGGAGCTTGAGCCCGCACCGAGCCATGCGCGCAGAATGAGCAGTGCCGCGAGCGCTTCGGCATCGCTCGGTGTGCTACGGTTGATCCGTCCGTCGGCGGCGTCGTGGTGGTCTTTCGCGGGACCCACGGCGCCGTTGGCCTTTTTGCTCACGACGCGCGAACCTCGCGGTCGTCGGCGGTTGCGAGTCCCAGGTCGCGCATTGCCTTCGCGCAGCGCTCGCCCGGGATTCCACGGATCGCGTCCGGACCTTCGCGCAGCGCCTTACGGGCCGTGCGAGGGTCCACACCGGCTAGGCCGGCCAGTTTGAGCACGTCGAGCCTCGTCATACGAGGCAGGATGAGCCGTAATGTCGCGTCGAATCAGTGGCGCGACGTGCGCTGTTTCTGGCCGCGCCGACGCGAAGGGGAGCACTCCTTGCGCGCGTCGTCCGCCGCGATCTCGCCCAGGCCCAGAGCCTTGTGCAGCTCCGCGAACACGTCCCACTTCGGACGCCGGCGATCACGCGCTGTCGGGGCCCCGGCCCTGCGTCGCCAGACTGCGAGGCACTCTTCGAGCACTGCGAGGCTCTTCGCGTTCATCTTGTGCAGGGCGCGATCTTCGGCGATGCCGAGCAGCCGAATAAAGAAGTACGGCGCGGCCCTGGGCGCCACCTCTCGCATCCTCGATGCCTGCTCAAGGATGCCGGCAAGTCGCCGCGTCCTTGTCCCGCTGCGATCGGTGCGCGCTTGGTACACGTGCCAGAGCTTTTCGATGCGCTTCTCCGCCCGCTTGCGTGCAGCCTCCGGCGTCGCATCGTCCGCCAGCCGGCTCATCGTATCTTCGAGCCAGTCGATCATCATCTGGCAGCGAAAGACGGCACCGCGGTGGACGATGGCGTCCACCTCCGCGACTTGCTCGGGCGTCAACTTCTCAGGGTCGATGCCGCGCAGCAGCCATGAGATCGGATCGTCGCTCACCGTGCCCATCCTACCGCTCCCGCCTCTTCGCCGCCTCGATGGGCGTGACGTTCTTCGGCAGCCGCGCCGCTCGCCGCGCTTCGAGTTGCCCCGAGAGCGTCCGCGCCACGTCGCCGAGCCCCAGCCTCACGGCGTCAAGAATGCCGCGCTCTAGCTCCGCGTCCGTCGGCTCGGAGGCGGCAGCAGAACGCGGCAGCGTGGCGGAGACGGCCGCCGAAGCGCGCGGATACTCGCTCGCCAAGTGCGCGGAGTTCGGCGCGTCTTCGCGCGGCGCCGCGTGTTCTACCGCATTGTGGCTCCAGGTGTCGCGGGTTCGAACCCCGTCGGTCACCCCATGAATTCGAGGGGGTAGCAGCATCCCCCGCGGATGCTCTACTCGAGCCCTGGGGCGGATATGGGGCGGGAATCCTCCCGCCGGACGCTAGAAGCGCTTGCTCCGCGGCGCGCCTGGAAGACTTCAGGTAGGTGAAGCTCCCGTCGATCACGGGTGGGCTGCACATCCTCTGCGGCACCACGGCTCTCTTCCTCCTGCCGTATGCCGCGTTGGTGATCAACCTTGGCCTTGCGCGCAAGAGCCCGGCCTGGTCGACGCGGCGCCTGCCGCTGCTCGCGACAGCCGGGCTGCCGCTGATGGGGTTCTTGGGGTTCGTGATCTATACGGCGCTGTTCGCGGTCCCGCTTGGGCCGGCCGCGCGTGGTCCCGGGGTGAACATCGGCTGGCCGCCCCACGTCGCCTTTATCAGCTACATGCTCTGGTTGGTCGTCTTGGCATCGCAGGCCCTCCGAATCCAAGGACCTGAGGTCATGACCGAACGGGCGAGCGAGCCGGTCGGCGACCATCGGGGACCGCTTGGTTCGGTTCGCGGGGAATGACCCGCGCTCTTCCGGCAGCACCCATGGCCGCTCCGCGTAGGGCCATCCAGTGCGCAGGGTGTCGCGCTTTCGTTCCCGAGCACCAATGGCTTGCACTGGAGATCGCCGAAACCATCGGCGCCGCGGAGGTCAGCCGCCTTCTGCTCGGGTGGTCGAAGGACGAATGCATCGAGGTCCGACGGTGCGGCCACCAGGTCACGGGTCGACGCTCATAGGGACCGCGGCCGGTCGCGCGCTCCGCTTCGCACTGCCCTCACGAGTTCTAAATGACCGATCGTGATCCTCGTCCATCAAGCTGCGCGGGTGAGCAGAGCGCGAGCGCCGGTCGCTCGGTGCCGGCGATAGGCCTCGAGGTAGTCGCGAACGTTGTCCAGAAGTCGGGGC
>Ga0102924_1006941_pt1 | contig 10497 bp, 14 predicted proteins | sample PaiPotPPM11metaG_FD_80116 | JGI IMG/M metagenome (GOLD analysis project Ga0102924, IMG submission 80116) | Iron sulfur acid spring bacterial and archeal communities from Banff, Canada, to study Microbial Dark Matter (Phase II) - Paint Pots PPM... ...
ACGCTGCCCAGCCACCAAATTCGTTGTGTCTGCCAATTCGTCATTCGAAACTGGGGCCATCCAGTGCCTCGATCTGGAGGCTCGCCGCGCCACTTAGATGCCGGGACAAGTCCGCCTCGTAAATCAAAGAATCGGCCGCGGCCGTGTCCTCAGACCCCTGGTACATTCTCATGCCGGTCCAGATCGTTTGCAATGCGAAGATATTCCTCTCGCGAGATTTCGCCTTTCGCGTAACGCTCCCGAAGAATCTCGAAGGCCTGAGACCGCCTTTTGTCGTATGTCTGGAAGAAAGCGGCAAACTTGGAGCGGCTGAGCCACGCTCCAGCGGCGACGATAATAACGAAAAGAGCAATCCACTCAAATCCCGGACCTAACCCCGGCAAAGGCGGCCCCGGAGCGAGAAGACCGGGACCGCAGTTCGCGACCGTCAGCGTTAACAACTCGATTGTCAAATAGGTCAAAGTGCGTCTCATATGTACTCCCGCGCGGTTTCCTACTAACAGGAACGCGACTTTAGGGAATATTCCCTCCAGGGCCCGGCGGTGGAGGTGGAGCGGTTCCGTTATCTGCGTCAGGAGGCGGAGGCGCTCCGGCTCCACCCGGCGGTAGAGGTGGCGGCCCAGGCCTGCCCGCGGGGCCGGCGGGCACTACGCCCGAAGCGATAAGATAGCGATTCTGAAGGTGGTCTGCAGCGTGTGCGATCGCATCGGATGCACGGGCGGCAGCGGATGCTTCACGCGGACTTTGCGATAGCGACGCCTGCGCTCGCTGTTGGAGCTGTTGGCTCAGAGCTAAGAGTTCTCGGACGCGGCGTGTGGTTTCAGCGGGTACCACGTTCGAGTAGCTACCTGCGCTCTGCACTTGCAAGATCGTGCTCCCTGCGCGCGCGATCTCGTTATTGGCACGAAACGCGTCTTCGGCAATGCCCGGCTGGCTCGGCGGCGCAGTGATTCCGGCGGCATTGCCGGAACCGATGGTGCTCATGGCCATGGTCTCTGCCGCGCGAGCCAGATCATCTGCTGCAGCCGCTAGTTCGCGGGCTCCGACGTAGTCGAACGCTTGATACCGGCTCAGACCTTCCTGGTAGAAGGCTTTGCCGTCCGCGATGAGACGGTTGAGCGAGACACCGTTGGCGGAACTTCCTTTCGTTGCTGCCACCAGCGCGTTTGCGCGATTGAGTCCGTCGTAGGCGCGCTGCATCGCATTTTGAACGTCAAGCTGAGCGTCTTGAGCGGCCATCCCCGGCCCTTGAGGACCACGCGGTCCCCGGCCTCTCGGACCGCCTTGTGCGAATCCGGTCGCGCATCCGGTCATGATGACGAACATAATCAGTTGTGCTAGTCGTAGTTTCACAATGAACTCCTTACGATCCGTAATTGATATTGCTTGTCTTTCTTAACAGCAAGGAGCTTGCCAGAACCGGAAATCTTACGACGCCACGGAATCAAGGGTTTGCGCGCACAGCCTCGCTCTTTCTCCTGAGAGTGATCCCAATGCGAACGTTTTCAGCGAGCGGAAGACGCACACAAACAGACTCTGTTGATTTATCCGAGGCTGGCCAAGCTTTCCGTCGGCCATGGGAAGAGGGAGGGAATCGCAGAGGATATTAGGAGCGTTTAGAACTTCGCGATGAGCGTCACTCCTCCAACCAGCAGCAGGCCACCGACGATTCTCCAAATGTTTAGTGGGTGATAGGCCATCCGGAACCAGCCGAAATGATCGATCACCAACGACATGATGAGGGCAGCCGTGACAGTTAAGCCCACAAACGGACCTGCTCCCACTTTCGTGACAAGAGTAAGCCCCGCATAGACCTGGACGGCACCGACCAATCCACCAATAACGGCCCACCAAGGCATCGAGGCCAGGTCTTTCGATGTCGGTAAAGGATGGGGCATGATCAGAAAAGCGACGATGAAGAAAAAAAGGATGGGCGCGGCTGATACGGCTGAAGCGAGCCACGGATTCGCGATGGACTTATTGAGTTGACCGTTCATTGCCGCTCCGCAAGACTGCAGAGCTCCGCCCAAAATGATGAATGGGATTATCCAGCTAGCGTTCATTCCTCTATCCTCCCGCACCGTTCGTTGGGGAACCGACGCCTAAGAATTGTGAAAAAACATTTGCATCAAGATCGCTCCGCCCAATGACGCCAATAGTGCGACCGGCATCGCCACGACTCCAACCTTAAGAAAATCCCAGAAACTCACATCGAGCTTTTCCTTACGCAAGGCGATCAGCCATAGGATGGTCGCCAGCGAACCCGTGATTGAGAGATTCGGTCCCAGGTCGACACCGATGAGGACGGCATCGGCGATCAGTCCCTTGGCGTGCGCTGCTTGCAGCGTGCTCCCAGCAATCAGGCCAAGCGGCAGATTGTTAACTAAGTTGTTTGCTACACCGACGGCAAATCCTGTAATCAATGTGCCGCTGGTCGGCCCAAGCGTCTGCGCCCAGGTTAGCCAGTCCTTCGTCTGCTGCATCGCGCCGACGCTCTCCATCGCATCCACCATTACGAAGAGCCCTGCTACGAGGGCGAGGGTTGTCCAACTGACCTCGCGTACGAGGCCCAGTGGATTGCTTCGTGCCCTGAGGGAGACCACGGCTGTAATTGCGAGAGCAGCCAAGCACGTCGGCCAACCCAAATCCTTGCCAAGGGACGATGCTGTTAACAAGACAACTACCATAGCGGCCAATCCACCCAGCACCAGCGTGCCCTCACTTCCCAACGGTTTGGCTTCTACCTCGCCTTCAATGGCTGCGCAGAGCTCCTTTCGAAATAGCCAGCGCATCACGATGAATGTCGCCGCAATGGAGAGAAGACTCGGAATGCCGTAGGACAAGAGCCATCTACCCAACGGAGGCATTTGGTTGTGGAAAACAACAAGATTTGCTGGATTGGAAATCGGCAGAAGGAACGACGCTGCGTTTGCGATGAAAGCACACACAAAGAGGTACGGCAAGGGCCCAACCTTGGCCTTGCGCACCGCGGTTAGGATCGCTGGCGTTAGAACTACTGCTGTCGCGTCATTTGACATGAAGATCGTGACGAGTGTGCCTACGGCGTAGACCAGCGCAAACAGCCTTGAGCAGGAACCACGGGCGCTCCGCACGGCAACCGACGAAAGCCAATCGAACACACCATGCTCACGTGCGAGTTCAGAAAGTAACATCATGCCAACGAGAAAAAGACAGACATCCAATGCCTTCGCGACGGCTCGACCCGCGAGCTGCAGGGGCACCAGTCGGAAGACAAGTAATAGGAGGACGCCGCCACCAATCCAGTACACTTCTGGAATATTGCGGGGGCGGATTAGCATCAGCGCGACGCTGATGCCGACGATCAGGGACAGGAGAAGGTGCGCAAGCGCGGGCGAGATCATCTACCATTTTCTCCCGTTTTTATTCGGTCCCAACTGAGTGCCCAGAATCCCATGCTCCGGCCACGCTGCGATGATGTTTTCGTTGTCGCCAGCGAGTCGAGTCGCTGGCTTGTACTGGCCGGATGAGGCATTGACGACCACTCGGATGGCATCTTGAGCCGATTTTCCGTCCTCGTCCGTGAAGTGCGCCGTCAATAGACTGATCCGGTCGGGAAGTCGGTCGGTGTTTAAATGTGCCTGCCAAACGGCGGAATTCGCGAGTTGTTCAAGATCAACTCTCTGGTCACCAAGTTCCGCATAGCCTCGCAGCAGCTTTCTGTCGCGCCAAGCTTTAACGCGGACTGTCATTTTCTTGATCTCAATTCGCGGCGCGGCCTCTTGGTTCGTAAGGAGTCTTTCGTCCGCAGGAGAGGTGATCATCACAAAAGGCCATTCGCCGAGAGGCTTGAAGCGCCAGCTGACAACATCGTCGTCTAGATTGGTGATAGAGAATCCGACAGGACCCTCTTAGATTTGTCCCGTCGAGCGCGTGGCCGTGTATAACGTCTGTCCATCATTCGCAATCTCGTTATAGTGCGTGTGCCCCATGTCGACGAGACGCACGCTGTGCCTCTTCATAAGATTGCGAAGCGGAGAAGAGAACCTTCCAAGTTCGCTTGGATAGCAGTGGAGGAACATTATGCTGCGCTTTTGGTCCGCAGTAATGAGTTCTAGTTCCTGCTCCAGCCATTCAAGTTGCTTTTCAGAGATGTCAAATACTCTAGGATCGTCAGAAGCGAAGGCATCAAGCGCCAGGAAACTATACGAGCCAAGAGCGAACCGATAGAAAGCTTCCGCCATCATGAATCGCTTGAAATTGTCGTGACTTTTCGAATGAACGTCGTGATCTCCCACGATCGCGAACCAGGGCAAATTGAGTTGGTCCAGTCCTTGACGCACGAGTTCATATTCATCAATCGCTCCGTGATCCGCATTGTCCCCCGGCAGATATGCAAAGTTCAGAGAATCGGCCATGACTCGATTCACTTCCTCGATCAGGGACACAAAGTCACGATAGTTTTGCTCTTGGCGGGTAGTCATGTGCAAATCACCGAAATGAACCCACGAAACGATGGCGGATTGATCGGTGATCTGGGGGAGTCGGCGTCCTATTCCCATAGATGTCATTGGGCGAAGGCTTCCTTCGTTGGCGGTGGTTCAACCTCAGTGTCGGAGGTTGGGTTGGCAAAGCTCTTGGTGAGGGTTTCAGGGATCGCGAACCATAACACGGCGAAGGCAAGCAACGCGATTCCCCCTAAGCCTAGAAAAGACGCTCGGTAGCCGAGATGTTGGATCAATACGCCACCGATTGTTGTACTCAGAGCTGCCCCGATGCCAACCATCGTCGCAAGCGATCCGGCCGCAACATTGAAGCGGCCGGTGCCCTGGGTCCGGTCTTTGATCACCAGGATCGAGACAATACCGAATATTGCATTTGCCACCCCGTCAAGCGTCTGAATGGCGATCAGTGCCCCGACAGCGTGCGTAAGGGTATAAAGAATGCCGCGAATGGGAAGGACACCGAAGCCGAGCAACAACAGCGGTTTCCGTCCTTTCGCCGCAGCCCGTCTTCCGATCCAGGCGGCAGAGATGGCTATCACAAGCTGCGTCACGATAATGCAGGCGGCCATAAACGGTGCTGCTTCCTTCAGTTTGTCCTTCGATAGCATTTCCCCCAGCTCCGGCAGCATCGCGGCGTTCGCTAAGTGAAAAAGAAAGGCCGTCGCCAGGAAATAAATGAGAATGCGGTCCTTGAAGAGAGCAGACCAATTCTCCGCCTTAACCTTGTCCTGTTCTTGGATCGCCCCGCGAGCGCGGGCATAATCAATCCGCCTCGGATCTATGAAAAAAAGCGACCCAGCAGCAGGAAGAGCGAGTAATGCGGCGACAACGAATATTGCGCGGTATCCGAATTGGTAGCTGACATAGGCGACAAGCAGTGCGGTGAAGACATTCCCAGCGGCATTGAACGCTTGATTCTTCCCAAACTGTTTGTCAAACGCGGCGGCACCCACAATTCCGAGTGTGATCGCCGCGACCGTGGGCCCGAGAAACGGTCCTGAACTGCCGATAAGAAACTGTGCGGAATACGCCCGCAACGGGCTCAGATGGCCCATGAGGAGGAGCGCCCCGGCAACCAAGAAACCGAGGTTTACGGCAAGCAAGGTTCGTTTGCGATGCACCGCATCGATCACAGCTCCCGCCGGAGTTTGCATTGCGACCCCGACCAAGCCGCCAAAAGTCAGTACGTAACCTACACTGCCCGGATTCCATCCACTCGAAGCAAGATAGGCAGCCAAGAAGGGACCGAGGCCGGTCTGCACGTCGGCGAGAAAAAAGTTCAGCCATTCGAGCGACCGCACACTCCGCTGTTTTCCTGGTGTCGTATCGCTCACTGAACCCCTCTCGTCGTCTCTTGGTTATCTACGATTTATTCTTTCTTCTGCGCCAACCCCGCATCAGTGGAACCCACTAGATCTGTTCCGACGTCTCGCTCAATCGATACAGCACGACGGTCGCCATTTGCAAATAGCTGATGATTGAACAAATCTGATGAGGTACGTTGTTACCAAAACGCTCACCTTCCGTTCGCTTTGTGACCTTTGCGCATCGGAGTAGGTGCTAGGAAGAAATGTCACCCACGCATCGGACTTCCTGTGGGGTGACCGCCGTCGAGAAAGGCTGTCAGGGTTTCAGCGATCGAATGTGACAATAGTGCTGCAGAGACAAGCCAAATCTCCAAAGAAACAAGGTGCTCCGAGCGAGAGTGATTCGATACAGGGCTAGGCTGCATTGATTGTGATAATGGTGCCCGTTTAAACTCTCAGTCTGATCAGCGACAAGAATACTCCGGCGAACGAGCGCAGACTCCGAGTCATCAAATGGCTCAGCTCAACCCCAGGGTCGCTGTTTGCCCACATTGCGATCGGGAGTTCAAACCGCCGATGAGTGCTCTCAGTCGGACGGTCGATGCGCGGGCCAACCTTCAGCAGCAGTTTGACCGGCACAAATGCCAGGCTGCGGATGCCAAATGAAATTCGCAGCCCTAGGCGACGCGAGCGGATACCGGTCCGATCAGCGGACGAGTATGCTGCGTGACCGATGCCTCAAATCTCGTCGGTGACGCGTTCAATCACAGAATGTCTGAGTACCGCGCTTCAGTCCGGCTCAGAAAATCTGGCCTTGCTATCATAGGCGCGTGTCTGGGGCCAAAATCTTCGCTCTAATCGTCGTGTTTTTCCTCACGAGCATGATCAGCGTTGTGACCGGCAGTACTTCGCTTATCACCGTTCCGGTGATGATTGCTTTGGGCGTTGAAGCCCACGTTGCGATTGCAACCAACATGCTCGCTTTGACCTTTATGAGCGTGGGTGGCTCCTTGCCGTTCATGGGCAGGGGAGTCCTCAGCCGCAGCCGCTTGCTGCCCTCGATCTTTCTCACGATCGCTGGTTCTGGCTTGGGTGCATTGCTGTTGCTTACCGTGCCGCTAAAAGCCTTGCAACTCATCATCGCCGTAGCGATGATTGCCGTGGCCATCTTCACCCTGCTGAATAAGAACTTGGGACAGACAAACCATGATGCTCCCGCATCAAGAGTCGGAGCACTTACTGGCTATGCTGCCACCTTCCTCCTAGCAATCTACGGCGGCTTTTTTAGCGGCGGTTACGTCACTATGCTCACTGCCGCTTTTGTCGTGTTCTTCGGTATGACCTTCCTGCAAGCTGTGGCCACTACAAAGGTAATCAACGTATTTTCTTCAGGAATTGCGACAGTCGTGTTTGTCTGGCGCGGCGTTGTGGATTTGAAGCTCGGCATCATCCTTGGCGTCGCTATGTTTCTGGGTGCTCTACTGGGAGGCCGCATCGCCCTGCTCCTGAGCACAGTCTGGCTGCGGCGGATCTTCATAGTGGCAGTACTTGGCCTTGCAGCCAAGATGCTATTGCCCATGCATTAAATGGCCGGACTGACATCTCGCTTGTCGGCTCACGAAGGGCTTATGTCGGTTGTGTCCGCCGTATGGTGATCCTCGATCTGAAAACGAAGAAAGTCATGAATTGCCTTCAGCGCCTCGGGATTTGTTGTCTTAATTCGCACCCTGCCACCGGCGGGAAGCTCTTCGATGCTGTAAGAAATCTCGGTGCGTTTCTCCTTCATCACAGGAACGCCGGGCGGTGCCTTGTCGTGGACTAACATCGGTATGGAAAAGTCGCCGTTCGAGAACATTGTGGCAATATGCGCCAAATGGGACCGGATTGCCTGCATGTTTTGGGAATCTTTGCTCTCGTTGACGGTCACTTCAATGGATCCGCCGCCCGCATAGAGACGAAAATGATGTGTGGTCTTGCCATGAGGGAATCCCATAGCTTCATTACCATGCTTTTCCACATCGGCCTGATGCTGCGAAGCCTCTTTCATATGCTCTTTGTGCATGGGGCAAGACTGCATGTCTTGTGCCGCTAACTGCAGCCCGAAAAATACAAGGAACGCGACTACTATTTTCATGATCTTGCCCTCCTCCGAAATTGATTTGTTGGAGCGTCAGAGTTCTCCAGCAACTCACTGAGCGAGTGCAGCAGATGGGCTTTTTGCCCCGGACCCGTCCGCTGAATTTGCTGTTCCCAATCGGACAACACCTTCTTTAGGTATTGTTTAGTGCGCTTTAAGGCCTCAATGTCTGCTTCGATACCCTTAAGCTTTTCTTGAGCAAGCTGGTATACGCGACGGCACGGAGCACCTCCGGCATCGCGAGCTTTCAGGACTTCAGCCAGCTCTGCAAGGGTGAATCCGATCCGAAGCGCTCTTTGCAACCATCACTCTCTCGACCGCGTCTGCGGGATAGAGTCGATAACCAGACTGTGTTCGTGACGCCCGTGGAAGAACACCGATTCTTTCATAGTGTCGAATCGTGTCTGGACTCACTCCCGTCGCCTTCGCCAAGGCGCCCGACCGAAGAGCTTTGGAACCACTGCTTTGCACCATGAAGAGTATCAACCCTGGAATGCATTCCAGAGTCAAGGCATTTTTATGGGCTCACTTCGAAAGGGGGATGCCAACAAAGTGGAGGGCGTGCTGCCGCTGAGCGAAGATCGCGAATTCGAGTCTCATGAGGTTCGCGGCATCTGCAGGCAGGGGGACCTTACTCGGCAGTGGGCGAGCAAACCGGCTCGATAGCCACTGGTTGTGGGTTGAGGAAGAAATGGCGTTGAAAGTACAAAGCCACGTTAACCAGCGCGACCATCACGGGCACTTCCACCAAGGGCCCGATGACAGCCGCGAATGCGGCTCCGGAGTTGATGCCAAATATCGATACCGCCACTGCAATCGCCAGTTCAAAATTATTGGAGGCTGCCGTAAATGCCAGCGTTGTGGTCTTGGAGTAGTCCGCGCCAAGCTTCTTGCCCATGTAAAAGGACACAAGAAACATTAGCACGAAGTAAATCAAGAGCGGCACGGCGATGCGCAGGACGTCCAAGGGCAGACGAACGATGTACCCACCTTTTAGGGAGAACATCACCACAATCGTGAATAGCAGGGCAATCAGAGTCAGGGGGCTGACTCGGGGAACGAAGTTCCGGCTATACCAGTCCTGCCCTTTAGACCGAACCAATACGGTACGAGTCAGAAATCCTGCGAGAAACGGGATTCCAAGATAAATAAAAACACTCTTTGCAATCTCTGCCATCGACACATTAACGATAGTGCTCCGAAGGCCGAACTTGGCGGGGAGGACCGTAATGAAAACCCAGGCGTAGACGGAGTAGAAAAAGACCTGGAACAGAGAATTGAAGGCCACTAGGCCAGCCGCATATTCCGTATCGCCTCGCGCCAATTCGTTCCACACGATGACCATCGCGATGCAGCGTGCGAGACCGATCATGATCAGTCCAGCCATGTATTCCGGATATCCGCGCAAGAAGACGATGGCCAAGACAAACATCAGAATCGGGCCGACCACCCAGTTCTGAACGAGTGAAAGGCCTAGCACTTTCCTGTTGCGAAAGACCTCGTGCAGGTTCTCATATCGCACCTTCGTGAAAGGTGGATACATCATTAAGATCAATCCAGCAGCAATTGGAATGGAAGTCGTACCGATGTTGAAGCGATTCAGAAACGGTACGACCCCGGGCACAAGCCAGCCCAAGACAACACCCGCGACCATCGCCGCGAAGATCCACGCAGTCAGATAACGATCAAACAAACTGAGACGACTCGTTGCCTTCATTTGTGATCCCTGCAATACGAACGCCTCGAAGTGAGGCTCGTTGTCGAGAACCCGTTGCTATTCTTTTGTAGCGGGTGTCATAACCTGTCCGATGTTGTCGAGCTCCCTCTTGAGTGCAAGGCTATCGAGAGTCTTCAGTGGAAGACAGAGCAAGAGGCTGATTCTGCGCTCTAAAATAAAAAACGCCTCGCGAAACTCCCGTTCCACTTCCGCTTCGGTTCCGTGAACCGCCGCCGGGTCCGGAACGCCCCAATGGGCGGTCATCGGCTGTCCGGGCCAGATCGGGCAGACTTCTTTCGCCGCGTTGTCGCAAACCGTAAAAACAAAGTCCAGCTTTGGAGCGCCAGGCAGAGAGAATTCATCCCACGCTTTGCTTCGCAAACCCTCGATTGGCAGGTGGGCCATTTCGAGCTGTCTCAGGGCTTCCGGACGAACCGTTCCGGAAGGATGACTTCCGGCGCTGTAAGCCGCGAAATTGGGCCGTCCTTTGGAGTTGAGAATGGCCTCAGCCATGATCGACCGCGCCGAATTGCCCGTGCACAGGAATAAAGCGTTGTAATGTCCTGGCATACTGGTTCTCTCCTAGTTGCAGCAGGTCGGCCCGCAACACGCTTTTGCTCCTGCGTTTGAGGGCTTGACGGCCCGAACGAAGGCGCTCAGGAATTTGCCATCTACCTCCGGTGCAATCGCGTCGACATCGACGCCCGCCGCCGAAAGAAATTCCCGCGCATCTTCTGCGCGATAAATTCGCGTCGGCTCGATGTCGATTTGCTCAAAACCCGCTACGGAGAGTTTGCTGCGATATTCGTCATCTCCGAGCGCCCCTGCGACACACCCCACCCACAAAAGCAC
>Ga0102924_1006942_pt1 | contig 10496 bp, 10 predicted proteins | sample PaiPotPPM11metaG_FD_80116 | JGI IMG/M metagenome (GOLD analysis project Ga0102924, IMG submission 80116) | Iron sulfur acid spring bacterial and archeal communities from Banff, Canada, to study Microbial Dark Matter (Phase II) - Paint Pots PPM... ...
GGGGGGGGCCCCCTGGTATACTGATTTTGTCGTCATACGTGCGTTCTGCGAGGGATGCCACCGACGGCGTCCCTCGCGTGTGTGTCGCAGGCCTTCTTCAGGTGGGTTGGTTCCGGCGAGACACGCGCAGGTTGCCGGCACCAGTCCACGCGGCAGATGCCGCACCCGGCCGCTGGCCGGAGTCTGAAGGAGGCGATTTTCATTACCGCTGTAGAGACCCACGCACCTACGACCGCAGCACCGAGGAATGACGGACAGACGACCACAGCTCCTGTGAGCCCGGTATCCGCGACGAACGCCCCGTCCCAGTTCGAAAGCCTCGCGCTTCGTACAGAGACCCTCAGGGCAATCCGCAGACTCAGCTGGTCCGAGCCCACGCCGATCCAGACGCAGGTGATCCCGCTCATGATCGCGGGGCGGGACTTGATCGGGCAGGCGCAGACCGGCTCCGGAAAGACGGGCGCGTACGGCATTCCGCTCGCTGAACGGCTCGATCCCGCGGTCCGGACCCTGCAGGCCCTCGTGCTCGTCCCGACACGCGAGCTGGCGCTGCAGGTGGCGGAGGACGTCCGCGCCCTCGGGCGCGAGCGCCGCCTCTCCGTCGTGGCGGTGTTCGGCGGCGCATCCATGACGAAGCAGATCGAAGACCTGCGCCGCGGCCCCCAGATCGTGGTCGCGACCCCCGGCCGGCTGCTCGACCATATGCAGCGCGGCACCATCAACATCGGCTCCGCCGGGGTCGTCGTGCTCGACGAAGCCGACCGCATGCTGGATATGGGCTTCCTGCCCGACGTGACTCGCATTTTGATCAAGACGCCCCGGTCGCGCCAGACCGTCCTGTTCTCGGCGACGATGCCGCGCGAGATCTGCGCGATCGGGAGAAGCAGATGCGCGAGCCCGTGTGGGTGCGCATCGAGTCGCCGGCGCCCACCGTGGAGACCGTGGAGCAGTTCTACCTGGAAGTGGCGGAAGAGGACAAAGTGAAGGCGCTCCGGCAGCTCTTCGTCAAGGAGCCGATCACCTCAGGGCTGGTGTTCCGGCGCACGCGGCACCGCGCCGACCGGCTCGCCCGGGCCATGGACCGGCACGGCCGGGTCGGCGTCATCCACGGCGGCATGCAGGAGGGCGCCCGCCTGCGCGCGCTCCGGGAGTTCGAGGAGAAGCGTACGCAGCTGCTGATCGCCACCAACGTGGCGTCGCGCGGCCTGGACCTCGCCGAGATCTCGCACGTCATCAACTACGACATTCCCGAGGACGTCGATACCTACATTCACCGCGTCGGCCGGACCGCCCGTGCCGGCCGCTCGGGCACGGCGATCACGTTCGTCAGCCAGCACGACCTGGAGACGTTCGACGTGCTGCGCCGCCAGATGGGCCCCGCGCTCAAGCGGCACGCGCTCAACATCTACGCCAAGTAGCCTTCGGCCGGGCCTGGGGCGGCGGGAGCACGCTCCCCAGGCCGAGACGCCGGCGCGTCCGCGCGTCCGGCCACCACTGGTAGCGTGACAGATCCACCGTCAAGTCGCTCCGCACGCGCACGCCGTCGTCTCGCAGGTCCAGCCGCTGGCCCTGCCGGCCGCCCCGGTACCCGGAGGCGAGGCCGCCGAGCCGGTTCACCACGCGCTGCCACGGGAGGTCCGGCCCGCCATCGTGGGCGATCCATCCGACCTCTCGCGCCCCCCGCGGATGCCCCGCGAGGCGCGCGAGCTGGCCGTAGGTCACGACCTTGCCCCGGGGCACGCACCGCAAGATGGCGTGGACGAGTTCCCTGAACGACCCCCGCGCGCGCCCGGGCGCAGCCGGCGCCGCGACGGGCGGCGCGGCGGGCCCCTGACCGGTCCGGGGCCGGCCTACCGCTCGCCGGCGTCTCGGAGCCGTCCAGCGGCGTGTGGTTCGCATCCCTCGACCGCGTTCACGATGCCCGCGACGAACCCGATCCCGGGCACCTCCCGCCCCACCACTTCCACGATATGCGCATTGAAGTCTTGGGGCATCCCGCGGCCCGCTCCGCACCGCCGGAACCGCGTCATCCGCGTGAGCAGGACCAGCCGGTCGTCCAACGTCGCGAGCTGAATCGCCCGCTGGAGGTAGATGCCGCGGAGCCGCTCGATCCCGGCGGCGTCGGCGCGCGCGGCGCACCCGGCAGCCGCGGCAAGCGCCCCGAGCAGGGCGAGCGCCCCGAGCAGCACGGGCGCCCCGGCAGCCGGGACGCCCCGGACCCTCAGTGAAACACCATCCCGCCGCTGATGTTGATCGCCTGGCCGGTCATGTACTCGGCGTCCGGCGAGCACAGGAACGACACGACCCCCGCCACGTCCTCCGGCCGGCCGAGGCGTCCGAGCGGGGTACCGGCCAGGCGCATCTTCGTAAACGTGCCGCGGGCGAACCCGACGCGCTCCGCGCCTTCCTCGTTCATGGACCGCCACATCTCTGTCTCCGCGGGTCCGGGACACACGCAGTTCACCCGGACATCCGGGGCGAACGCCACGGCCAGGCTCCGCGTCAGCGCGATCACACCGGCCTTGCTCACCCCGTACGGCGCCCACCATGGGGTCGGCACCTTCCCCGCGATCGAGGCGAGATTCACGATGCGGCCCCGGGTCGAGGTGAGGTGGGGCCGGGCCGCGGTGCACGCGAAGAACACGGCCTTCAGGTTGACGTTCATGATCTGGTCCCACTCGTCCTCGGTCACGTCCTCCGGCCGGTGCGTCCGGATGATCCCGGCGTTGTTCACGAGGACGTCTAACCGCCCGAACGCGTCGAGGGCGGCCTCGACGTACCGCCGGCGCCCCGCGGCCGCGGCCACGTCGCCCTCGACCGCGATCCCGCGCCGGCCCAGGGCCACGATCGCGCGCGCGGCTTCCGCCGCGCGCGCGCCGTCCAGGTCGGCCGCCACCACGTCGGCGCCATCCAGGGCCAGCCGGCGGGCGACCGCCAGGCCGATGCCGCGGCCCGCCCCGGTGACGATCGCCACTTTGCCCGCGAGGTGCGCTGCCATCGACACACCCTCCCTGATCCCGCAGTATCGTGCCCCAGAGAACTTCACCACGGCCTCGCGGCGGCCTCCGGGAAGGCATGAGAACGGTTCTCACCCGGGCGAATTCCCCCCGGGTGCTCCGGTGGCCACCCATCAATGTGTCAAAATGTCTAACCTCGCACATACCTCTTCGTTCCGCGTGGCGGAACAGGCCGCGTACCCAGACGGACGGATGTTCTGTATGGGTGTGGGCGTCATCCATGCAACCCATCGAGGATGGCCGAGCCTGGTGAATTCGGGGGAATTCAGGCCCTGGGTTCCGGCCCCTCGCGTTCTCTCAAAATCTTTGAAAGTTTCTCGGTTTCCCAGGAGGGAAATAGAAACTAGTGTCGTATATGGGGTATCGAGGGGCAAAACCGGCCCCCCTGGACACCAAAAATCGAAAGGAGGGTCCAATCCGTGACCAAGAAGAAGGCAGCCAAAAAGGGCAAGAAGCGCTAATAACGTTTCGCCTGCAATTCTCCGAAGGGCGCTGCTCGTGAGGGCAGGGCCCTTCGGTTGTCGGAAGGGACGGCGGGCAAAGGATGCCGGCCGTCTCGGGCGGAACCCTCCGAGTTACTATGGACCCCAGAGTTGAGAAGCTCGCCCGCGTTCTGATCCACTACTCCCTCCAGATCCGCCGCGGCCAGCAGCTCCGCATCGCCGGCAGCGCGCTCGCCGCGCCCCACATCGCCGCTGCGTACCGCGAAGCGCTCCAGGCCGGCGCCCATCCGACCGTCCGGGTCTCCATCGACGGGCTGGAAGAGGCGTACTACAAGCACGCCACCGACGAGCAGCTCCGGTTTGTCTCGGAGCTGGACCGCCGGGAGCCCGACGTGCTCGACGCCGAGCTGCGGTACCTGGGCGCGTACAACACCCGCGCGCTCACCCGCGTGGACCCCGGCCGGATGCGGATCCGCCGCGAGGCCACGCGCGACCTGATGCAGCGCTTCATGGAACGCTCGGCCCGCAACGAGCTGCGCTGGTGCCTCACCCAGGCGCCGACCCAGGCCGATGCCCAGGAAGCGGAGATGTCGCTTGCGGACTACGAAGAGTTCGTCTACACGGCCGGCCACCTGAACGAAGACGACCCGGTGGCGGCGTGGGAGCGGGTCGCGCGCAGCCAGGCCGAGATCACCGCCCGCCTCGAGAAGGTCAAGACACTCCGCATCGTGGCCCCCGACACGGACCTGATCGTCGAGGTGGGGGGCCGGCAGTGGGTCAGCGCCGCGGGGTCGCACAACTTCCCCGACGGGGAAGTGTTCACCGGGCCCCGGGAGGGCGCCACGCGGGGAACGGTCCGGTTCACGTTCCCGGCGATCTACGGCGGCCGCGAGGTGACCGACGTCCGGCTGACCTTCCAGGAGGGGCGCGTGACGGAGGCCGCCGCGGCCAAGGGCGAGGCGTTTCTCACGCAGATGCTGGACATCGACGCGGGGGCGCGCCGGCTGGGCGAGTTCGCGTTCGGGCTCAACTACGACATCCAGCAGTGGACCCGCAACATCCTGTTCGACGAGAAGATCGGCGGGACGCTCCACATGGCCCTCGGCGCGGCGTACCCGGAGACGGGCGGCACGAACCAGTCGGGCCTGCACTGGGACATGATCCTCGACCTGCGGGGGAACGGCGCGGAGGTCTACGGGGACGGGGAGCTCGTGTACCGGGACGGCCGCTTCCTCCCCTGAGGGATCCGGCGCGCTCCGGAGGACGCCGGGGCGCGCCGCTTACGGCTGTGCGCCGGCCTGCTCGACGAGCGCGATCAGGTCCTCGAACTCCTTCTGCGTCCGCTCGCTCGCGTCGTCGGCCATCTCGGCGAAGCGGGAGCCTTCCATCGCCTTGACCTGAATGTTGGAGAGGATCATCCCCTCGACCTCGCGGAGCAGCGCGATCACGTCGTCTTTGGAAAACGCCCCCCACTCGCCCGCCAGCACCCGGCGGACGAACTCGTCGAGCGGCTGGAACTCTTCCTGGCACACCGTCTGGTAGAGGTCCCACAGGCGTTCGTTCACCGCCACGCTCCTCGTCCGTCAGGGCCCTCGAGTCAGGGCCTCTCGAGTCAGGGCCCCTCGAGTCAGGGCCCCTCGAGTCAGGGCCCCTCGAGTCAGGGCCCCTCGAGATACTTCTCCGCGTCCATCGCCGCCATGCATCCCCAGCCCGCGGCGGTCACGGCCTGGCGGTAGCGGTGGTCGTGCACGTCCCCGGCGGCGAAGACGCCCTTGACGCTCGTCATCGTCTGGTCCTTGAGGACGATGTACCCTTCCTCGTCCAGCTCGATCTGGCCGCGGAACAGCGTCGTGTTGGGGGTGTGGCCGATCGCGACGAACAGACCGTCCACCCGGAGATCCTGCCGCGCATGTGTCTTGACGTTGCGCAGCGTGATCCCCTCGACCTTCCCGTTCCCGACCACGTCCTCGACCACCGTGTCCCAGAGCACCTTGATCTTCCCGTGACGGAGGGCCCGCTCGACCATGATCTTGCTCGCCCGGAACTGGTCCCGGCGGTGGATGATCGTGACCCGGGTCGCGAACTTCGTGAGGAAGAGCGCCTCTTCCATCGCGGAATCGCCGCCTCCGACCACGGCCACCTCCTTCTCCTTGAAGAAGAAGGCGTCGCAGGGCGCGCACGAGGAGACCCCATGGCCGATCAGGCGCTGCTCGTTCGGCAGGCCGAGCCAGTTCGAGGCCGCGCCGGTCGCGATGATCACCGACCGCGCCTGGAGGGGCCGCCCGGCCGCGGTGATCTCGAACGGCTGTTTCCGGAGGTCCACCGCGGTCGCGTCTTCGTCGATGAAGTCGACTTCGAACCGCTCGGCCTGGCGGCGCATGAACTCCATCAGCTCCGGCCCCTGGATCCCGTCCGGAAAGCCGGGGAAGTTCTCGACGTCGGTCGTCTGCGTCAGCTGCCCGCCGCGCATGGCCCCCGCGATGACGAGCGGGTCGAGCTGGGCCCGCGCCGCGTAGATCGCCGCGGTCAGGCCCGCGGACCCGGAGCCCAAGATGATGACTTTGTTTGTGTCGTCCATGCCCCGCACCTCCGGCCCGCACGCCGCCTCTCGGCTGGCGCTCGGGCATCGTCCCTCATCGTTCGAACGCCGCTGTCCCTCCAGTTCTTCCCGGGCCTCCGCCGGTCATACCGGAGTCCTGCCGCCCCTGGCCCCCACGCGGTGGACCTGGACGAAGTTGGTCCGCCCCCGGGCGATCAGAGGCACCGAGCCGACGACCACGAGCGCGGCGCCCGGCCGCACGAGCCGGAGGCGCACGAGGTCCCGGTCGAGGACCCGGATCATCGCCTCCGTCGTCCGCTGGAAGGGGGTGACCAGCGCCCGCACGCCCCAGTACAGGCTCAGCAGGCGCGCCACGCGCTCGTCCTCGGTGCACGCGAGCACCGGCGCCGGCGGCCGCAGCTGGGAGAGCAGGCGCGCCGACCGCCCGGTCGTTGTCAGGACGACGATCTGGTCCACGCGCAGGTCCCCGGCGAGCGCCTGCGCGGCGGTCCCGATCGCGTGGAGGACGCTCGGCCGGTCAGGCCGCCGGGGGCGCCGCCGAACGACGTGCCCGCCTCGACCGCGAGCGCGATCCGGGCCATCATCTGGACGGACTCCACCGGATGGTCGCCCGCCGCGGTCTCCGCCGAGAGCATCACCGCGTCCGTGCCGTCCAGGATCGCGTTCGCCACGTCGGAGGTCTCGGCGCGCGTCGGGCGCTCCTGGTGCACCATCGACTCGAGCATCTGGGTCGCGGTGATCACCGGGATCCCCCGCTCGTTCGCGCAGCGGATGATCCGCTTCTGGAGGAGCGGCACCCCTTCCGGCGGGAGCTCGACGCCCAGATCGCCGCGCGCCACCATGACGCCGTCGGCTTCCGCAATGATGCCGTCCAGGTTGGCGATCGCCTCCGCCTTCTCGAGCTTCGCGATGAGGGGCACGGTCCGCCCGATCCGCCGGAGGACGCGCCGCGCGTGCCGAAGGTCCGCGGCGCTCCGGACGAAGCTCAGCGCCACGTAGTCGACGCCGTGGCGGAGGCCGAACCGGAGGTCCGCGATGTCCTTCGGCCGGAGCGCGGGCCCGCCGATTCGGGCGCCCGGGAGGTTCACGCCCTGCTGCTCGCCGAGGGTGCCGCCGCGCACCACCCGGCAGCGGATCTCGGGCGCGCGGATCCGGAGGACCTCGAGCTCGATCGTGCCGTCCTTCATGAGGATGCGCGTGCCGCGCCGGACGATCTGGGGCAGGCGCGGGAAGGGAATCGGGATGCGCGTGCCGCCCCCCAGGACGCGGCGGGTCGTCAGCACGACCTCCGCGCCCTCCCTCAGGTCGATCGGCTGCGCGAGGCGGCCGACCCGGATCTTGGGCCCCTGAAGGTCCTGGAGGATCGCGAGCGGTACCCCCGCCTCGCGCGCGAGCTGCCGGAGCCGGCGGATCGTGCGTCCGTGCTCCGGGCGGCTGCCGTGGGAAAAGTTCAGGCGCGCGACGTCCATCCCGGCCGAGAGGAGCCGGCGGAGGACGGCGTCGCCCTCGCTCGCCGGGCCGAGGGTGGCGACGATCTTTGTCCGGCGCTCCGCCACCCTTACGCCCACTCCCGGGACGTGGCGAGCGGATCGCCCCGAATGCCGAGCGCCGCCCACTGGGCCCGGACCAGGTCGCTCTCCTGCCGGCGGTACGTGGGCTCCCCGCAGGTGGGGCAGAGGCTGAGCGCGTGAAGGCGGTCGAGGTATCGGAGCACGGCGTGGACGAACGAGGCGTGGCTCCAGGTGAGGGGCGAGACCGAGAGCGGGGTGCCGTCATAGGGGTGCACCTGCTCCGCGAGGACGCCGCTGGGGAGCGCCCGATCCACCGCCCAGCGAAGCAGCTCGAGCGGGCGGGCGAGATCGGCCTCCGCTTTGGCCTGCGCCATGTACCATTCGGCCAGCCACAGGGTGCAGATGATCCACGGATTGCCGGGGACCGCGGCGGTGTCCTTGGAGACCTGCTGGTAGGTGTCGTTCTCGTAGCGGGCGAGTCCGCCGATCGGAGTCTGGATCCAGAGCCGCTTCTCGATTGCCTGGACCGTGGCGACCACTTTAGGATCGTTGGCGTCGAACATGCCGAACGAGTGCACGGAGCCCAGGCTCGCGTCGATCGTGAGATCCAGGCTTGCGGCGCCGGTAGGACCCGGGATCAGCGATCGCGCGAAGCGGCCGGCGTCCGCGCTCCAGAGGTGCCGCAGCACGCCCGCCCGGATCTCGTCGGCCGCCTGACGGTACTTGGCCGCATGCTCGGTCTCTCCGAACGCCCGGGCCAAGGCCGCCGCTGCCTCGAGACCGCCGACGACCGCCCCGCAGGTGAACGTATGGACCCCGTACCGCTCCTCCCACAGGTCGTACGATGGAAGCGGGAGCCCCGTCGCCGGATCCCGGTACCGGGCCAGGAAGTCCGCCGCCTTCGTGACGAGCGGCCGGTAGAGGGGCTTGATGAACTCCACGTCGCGATTGACGGCAAAATGCAAGAAGAGCGCCCAGACGACGAGCGCGGTCTCGTCCTCCTGGATCGGATACCGGCGCTCCCCGTTCACCGCCCACGGCATCCACGACGATCCGACCGACCGGTCCGGGTTGAACTTGTGGAGCAGGAAGCCCTCGCGGGTGATCACGGCGCCGCAGAACTCGAAAAACGGCCGGGTCAGGTCGTTGTATCCGGCCATGCCGAGCGCGCGGGTGATCAGCGCGCCGTCACGCGGCCACACGTACCCGTACGTGTCGCGGCCGAAGCGGAGGATGTCGGAGTCGGTGCTGGCGATGATCGCTCCCTGGTCGCCGATCTGCGTGCGCATGATCAGGAGGCTCTGCTTGAACTCGCGGATGACCTCCGGCGGGAGCGGCCCGAAGTCCATCGCCTCCTTGTTCGCCCACAGATGCCAGTAGTCCCGGGTGCGGCGCAGCAGGGTCTCGGGCCCGCGGGCCTGGACGAACTCGTTGAGCTTCCGCAGCTCCTCGTACGTCTCGCCGGCGAGGAGCCAGTACGAGAGGACCTGCTCCGCGCCGCCGGAGACGATGAGCGTGACGCCGCCGGTGCTGTCCACCGACCCCTGCGTGATCGGGTTCATGCTCAGGATGCCGTCATCGGCGTCGCGCCAGGTGCCCTCCCGATTGCCCCATTCTTTGATCCCGGTGGCATACTGGGTCCAGCCCACGCCCGTGGGGGTGAGGACGTTGGCATGGAACCAGCGCTGCCCCTTATAGTGGAAAAGGCCGTGGCTCAGGGGGTCGTAGTACGCGGTGTCGCCGTACGCGGTCCCGCTGATGTGGAAGTCATGGTGGAAGAACAGCCGGATCTCTCGCGGCCCGGCGGCGAGGTTGGTGACGCCGACCCGGCGGACGAGGGCGTTCACGTGGAAGTCCACGCACTCTTGGATCGCCAGCCGCACCCCGAGCTCGGCGTGCTCGAGGGTCACATCCGTCACGAGCGTCTCCGGCAGGTACACCTGCGTGCGCTTCCAGCCGGCGTCCCCCGTCCAGGCGAGATGCCCGTCGACCCACACGCCCAGCCGGAACGGGTACCCGAGCGCGTGGTTTGCCCCGCCGACGTGCGGATAGTACAGATCGACCAGGTTGTGCTCGAGATCAAAGTTGACGCTGAACGTTCCGTTCCCCAACGGCAGATCACGCGGCATTAGCGCCCCCCTTCTTCCCGTGGATACTTCGCCGCGGGGGGCTCGGATTCCGACGTGCCGATGAGCCCCCGCTCGAACCGGGACCGGAGGCGGTCCTCGAGGAGGATCCGTCCCCGGAGGGAGGCAAATTGTGAGAGGGGGTGGACGTATGGCGATGGTCGCGCTCAGCGTGACGCCGATCGGGACCGGTTCGACGAGCGTGGGCGAGTATGTCGCCGAGGCGATCCGGGTGATCGAGCGCAGCGGCTTCACGTACGAGCTCAACGCGATGCACACCGTGGTGGAAGGGAACCTCGAGGCCATTCTCCAGCTCATCCCGGCGATTCATGAGGCGTGCTTCGCCCGCGGCGCCCGGCGCGTCTCGACCGTCGTGAAGATCGATGACCGGCGGGATGCCCCGGCGTCGATCGCGGAAAAAGTGCGATCGGTCCGGGCGCGGCTGGACCCGGCCCGGTAATGGGCTGGCTCGCGCGCCTCGAGCGGTGGTTCGAGCGGAAGTACGAGCTCCGCGAGATCGGCGAGGGCGGATACATCCTGCGCCTCGCGGTGGCCCCGCACCGCGGCCCGCGTATCGTCTTGGGTGACGGCACCGTGGTGAGCCCGGGCGATCCGGTGGCCGAGCTCCACATCGCCAACCGGCGGGCCACGGCGCTGCACAAGGGGGGGACGGGCGGGCTCCGCTTCCGCCGCGAAGTGTTCCGGCTGCTCCCGGCGCTCGCGCGCGATCTGGCGACCCGCCCCGAGTACCGGGAGATCAACGCCGTCTGGGGCGCGAGCCTCTTCTGGTCGGAGGCGGTGCGGGCGGGGTTCGAGAACCGGCCGTTCCCCGTGTTCCA
>Ga0102924_1006943_pt1 | contig 10495 bp, 7 predicted proteins | sample PaiPotPPM11metaG_FD_80116 | JGI IMG/M metagenome (GOLD analysis project Ga0102924, IMG submission 80116) | Iron sulfur acid spring bacterial and archeal communities from Banff, Canada, to study Microbial Dark Matter (Phase II) - Paint Pots PPM... ...
GAGCCGTCGAGTCGGTCCGGGCCGCGCTGGCGCCCCACGAGGGCGCCGACGGGGTCCGGCTCGGCGCGGCCGCGTGGCTCGTGCGAGCCCGACGTTGATCCCCGACGGAGACCCAGATGGGTGAGGAGCCGCTGGCGCGCCTCACGATCGGGATCACCGCCGAGCGCAGCGCCGCCCAGCAGGTGTCGGCCTTCGAGGCCCGGGGGGCGCGGACCATGGTCGGCTCGACGCTGCGGATCTCCTCGGTCGCCGACGACGAGCAGCTGCGCGCGACCACCGAGGAGATCATCCGACATCCGCCCCAGTACCTCCTCGCCTCGACCGGGTACGGGATGCGGAGCTGGCTCGGAACGGCGGAGACCTGGGGCCGCCGAGAGCCCCTGGTGGAGGCTCTCGGCGAGGCTCGAGTTGCGAACCGGGGCGCCAAGGCCGCGTCAGCCAACACCGCGGCCGGACTCCGGGAGTGGTACCGGGCCCCCGACGAGCGGTTCGAGCAGCTCGTCGAGCGGGTGCTCGCAGAGCCACTCGACGGCGCTCGCATCGTGCTGCAGCTCCACGGCGCGCCGCTCCCCGACGCGGTCGCGCGACTGCGGGCGGCCGGCGCGGCGTCGGTGCTCGAGGTCGACGCGTACCGGTCCAGCCTCCCCGAGGACCCGATGCCCGCGGAGGCGCTCATCGAGGCAGCCTGCGCCGGCCGGCTGGCGGCAGTGACGTTCACCACTGCGCCCGCGGTGCACAACCTGTTCGTGCTGGCGCGTCAGCGAAATCGAGCCGACGCCTTGCGCGACGCGCTCAACAGCTCGACGATCGCCGCCTGCGTCGGTCCGGTGTGCGCCGAAGGCGCGCATGAGGAGGGCATCACGGCGCCGCTCGTCCCGGACCGCGCCCGGCTGATGCCCCTCGTCGACGCGCTCACGCAGCGGCTCGCCGCTGCGTCCACGCCTCCGTTGTGAGGTCCCGCTAGCCGCTTCCCCGGTGCTGCGCTCGTCCGGGAGCGGTGTCAGTTGGTGGTGGCGCGGGTGATCGGGCGGGCGGCGGCCGGCGGGGGCGATGGGTCGGTCCTCGCCGCCTCGGGCCGGAGCGAATCGACGGCGAAGACGGCGAGGCCGGCGATGCCGCCGAGGAGCAACGCCAGCAGCGACGCGCTCGGGATCGGAGGCGACCAGCCAGGATCGAAGAGGAAGCGGATCGGGTTGGCGGAGCCGTTGCTGCCGACCGCCCACCGCTGCACCGCGGCGCCGAAGGCGAAGATCTGCCCGGCGACGACGAGGACCAGGACGGAGAGCCCGACCGGACGCAGTCGCCGCGCTCGCGTCGCGGATCCCTGGTGCATCGTGATGATCGCGGCGGCGACGATCGGGATGCCGGCCAGCAGCGGCAGGCCGTGGCGCCCCACCCAGGGGACCCCGATGGGCGGCACGTTGAGGCCCTCCACCAGCACCGGGAGCGTGAACCCGGATCCGATGAGGGCGAGCAGGGTCACCGCTTGTCGGCGGGTCGCCACCGCGAGGGCAGCGACGACGAGCAGCCCGATCGCGACCGCCCAGGCGACGTAGACGACGGTCGGGAGCGAGATGTCCTGCTGGTTGAAGACGCCGCTGGAGCGGAAGCTGAAGACGCCGACCGCCTCTCGGAGGTAGCGGGGGGTCTGGTCGAGCGCGTGCGGAACCCCAGATCCGGGGCGGTCGAGCGGGTACTCGACCTTGATGTACAGCAGCCAGGCCGCGGCGACGATGCCCGCACCCACCGCGCCGAGCAGCCACCCCCGGACGTCAGTGTGGCGCACCAACGCGAAGAGACGCTCCCGTTCCCCGAGCGCCACGACCGCGACTACGGCGACGACCGCGAACAGCGGCGAGAGCCCGCGGGCGAGGATCAACACGACCAGCGCGACTCCACCCCGAGTGACGAGGCGCCGGCTGGGCTCCGTTGGGCCGAGCACGATCGCCGCCACGGTGCTCCACACGCAGATCGCGGCTGCGATCTCGAGGCCGTTGGCGTTCACGAGCCCGCCGAGGTGGAACGCCTCCGGCGTCATGGCGGCGAGGATGGCGGCGACGACCAGCCCGCCGTGGCGGAGCTGCCGTGCGGACAGGAGCGCCGAGGCGAGCAGCGCCGCGCACGCGATCGCGCCGAGCACCCGCATCAGGTAGACACCAGCCGCGGCCGGGAACACCAGGGTCGGCAGGCCGACGATCGCGTAGTAGGCCGGCGGCGAGCGGTACTGGTTCGTGATCGCCCGCACCAGGTGGCCGCCGCCCCGGAACGGGGGCGAGCAGGCCGGCGTCCGGTTCGGGTTGACCTCGAAGCAGTCCGACCGGTTGCTGTGGCGGAACGCCTCCGGGACCCGCACGTACGACGCGATCGGGATTCCACCGACCTTCAGCAGGCGGTCGCCGACCAGCTGACCCCGCACCATGGCCTCGGCGCGGATCGCGTGCGACGGCTCGTCGGTGCCGGCGAGCAGCGGCGTCTCCAACGCCCAGGCGAGCAGGACCGCAGCGAGGAATCCGAACAGCCACCACCACAGCCGCCGTTCGCGCGCACGATCGGGCGGCCCGTCCGACACGAAGCGGGATACTAGGACGCGACACATCGCACGCCGCCGGCGCGCGCCAGCGTGGCTGGTGCACGATCGAGCGACCGGCCGGCGGTCGACGGGTCGGTTAGGTTTTCCCCTTCCTTCGAAGGGTGCGATCGTCGGATGACGCTGAACGTCCCCGCGGCGTGGCGCGCCTTCACGAGCTATCGAGGCGCGTCAGCCGCGTCGCGCGCCTTCGTCGCCGCCCGCATCGTCGTCGCACCGCTCGGCGTCCTGGACGAGGAGGTGCAGCCGCTGCGCGGCCGCATGCTGTCGCTCGGGTGCGGCGTGGCGATCGTCGAGCGATACCTCGTCGAGACCAACCCGCAGCTCGAGATCGAGGGTCTCGACATCGACCCGCGCAAGGTCGAGCTCATCCGCCGCACCGCCAGTCGCAGTCCGCGCGTAACGCTGCGGGTGGCGGACGTCGGGAAGCTCGACGAGCCCCCCGTGTACGACTCCGTCCTCGTCTGCGACGTGCTCCATCACCTGCCGGCCGACGAGCACCGGGTGCTGGCGGCCGCCGTCGAGCGGTGCCTGCGGCCGGGCGGGATCTGCCTGATCAAGGACCTCGATCGGGTCCCGCGGTGGAAGTACTGGTGGAACCTTTTCCACGACCGCGTCGTCGCCGGACCCGAGCCCATCAGCTGCCGCTCACCGGCCGAGACGGCACGACTGTTCGCCGAGCCGGGGCTCGAGCCGGAGCGGGTCGAGCGGACCGACCACCCGCTGACTCCGTACGCCCACTACCTCGTGCGGCTCCGGAAGCCCGGTCCCGCCTGACCGCGCCGTTCCCGCCTCGTGGCGGGAATCGTCAGGAAATTGACATTGCTGCCAGCGGCCGGCCCGCGGATGATGACGGCATGGCGCCCCGCCCCCGCACCGTCGTCCTCGTCGTCTTCGACGACCTCCAGCTGCTGGACCTGGCCGGCCCGGTCGAGGTGCTGCGCACCGCGACCCGGCTCGGCGCTCAGCCTCCGTACGAGGTGCGGGTCGCGACGCCGGACGGCCAGCCGGTCCGGTCGGAGAGCGGCGTGCAGATCGGCGCAGATGCGTCCCTCGCCGAGCTGGCGGGCCGGTCGGAGCGGATCGACACGCTCGTCGTGGTCGGCGGGGCCGGGACCCGGACGGTGCGGCACGACGCCCGCTTCCTCGCCGACCTCGCCGCGGTGGCAGGCCGGACGCGGCGGGTGACGGCGGTCTGCACCGGGTCGTGGCTGCTCGCCGAGGCCGGGCTGCTCGACGGACACCGCGCGACGACCCACTGGGCCTCCTGCGACGCGCTCGGGGACCGCTTCCCGACCGTGGCCGTCGAGCCCGACCGCATCTACGTCCGCGACCGCGATCGCTGGACCTCGGCCGGCGTGACGGCCGGGATCGACCTCTTCCTGGCCATCGTGGAGGCCGACCACGGCGGCGACCTCGCCCACCAGGTCGCGGGGTGGCTGGTCGTGTTCGCGCGTCGGCCCGGCGGCCAGTCGCAGTTCAGCGCCCAGCTGCGCGCCCGGCCGGCGTCGGAACCGGTGATCGCCGACCTGCAGCGCTGGCTGCCCGAGCACCTCACCGCCGACCTGAGCGTCGAGGCGCTCGCCCGCCGCTGCGGCATGAGCCCGCGCACGTTCGCCCGGGCGTTCGGGCGGGAGACGGGCACCACCCCCGCCGCGTTCGTCGAGGAGCTGCGCGTCGAGGCCGCGCAGCACCTGCTCGAGACGACCGACCTCACCGTGGCCGCCATCGCGGGGCGGGTCGGCATCCATCACGCCGAGACGCTGCACCGGGCGGTCCGGCGTCGGCTCGGCACCACCCCCGACCGGTATCGCCAGCACTTCACGCGGCGAGCGTCATGAGCAAGGAGCGTCCCATGCAGATCGCCATCGGCCTCTATGACGGCTTCGCCGCCCTCGACGCGGTCGGCCCGTACGCCGTCTTCGCGAACCTGCCGGGCGCGACGGTCGTGTTCTGCGCCGAATCGGCGGGACGGGTCACGGACGAGGACGGCGCGCTCCGGCTCGACGTCGAGCGCTCCTTCCACGACCTCCCCGCCCCGGACGTGCTGCTGGTGCCCGGCGGAACGATCACGCGGCGCCTGGCCGAGGAGGGCGGCGCCATCGTGGAATGGATCCGGGCCGCGCACCCGACGACGGTGTACACGACCTCGGTCTGCACCGGCGCGCTGCTGCTCGGCGCGGCCGGGCTGCTCACCGGCCGGCGGGCGACGACGCACTGGCTCGCCTACCACCACCTCCGCCGGCACGGCGCCGAGGCCACCGAGGAGCGGGTCGTGACCGACGGGAAGGTAATGACCGCGGCCGGCGTGTCGGCCGGCATCGACCTGGCGTTGACGCTGGCGGCGCGCCTCCAGGGGCCCGCGGTGGCCCAGGCGATCCAGCTCGGGATCGAGTACGACCCCCAGCCGCCCTTCGACGCCGGGGCGCCGTCCAAAGCGCCGGCCGAGGTGCGCGCCGCGGTGACCGAGGTCATGGCCGCCGCCGAGGCACGGATGCGCGCCGGCACCCCCGATCCCGCCCGCCGCTGAGGAGCGGCGGTCACAGCGGATCCGGCACCGGCGCGGGCGCGTCCGCCGGGGTAGCCCCGGGGCCGGCTCGCCGCCGCGCCAGGGCGAGGCCGATGGCCTCGTCGAAGCCCACCGCGGCGAGGAGGACGATCGGGACCTCGGCCGGCGTTCGGAACCGGGTGGTCCCGTAGACGACGCCGACGGTCACCGCCACCGCGACGATGACCCCGACCAGCGGCACCAGCGTGATCCGCCGGCGGCGCAGGATGATCGCCCCGCCGATGGCGGCGCCGGCCAGGACGTAGAACATCCCCAGGCCGGTCCGGGCCAGCCACCGCTCCTGGCCTTCGATCTCGTCGAGGGTGACCTGCTGGATCGGGTTGAACAGCCCCCACGTGCGGCCCTCCCGGGCCAGCACGACGACCGGCACCCGGCCCGCGTGCTTGCCCACGTAGTCGAGGACCTGATGGCGGTAGTAGATCGCCTTCGTCGAGGCGTCACCGGCCGGCGGGTGCAGGCGCAAGACGCAGTTGAAGGACCAGGAGCCCAGGTTCTGGCCCCGGTACACCGTGTCGCAGTTCGCGGACGCAAGGGTCGCCTCGAGGTTGGTCGACAGCGCGACCGGATGCGCGAAGCGGGTGAGGTTGTAGATCACCCACGGCGAGATGGTCACCACCGTGGCGACCGTGGCGACCGCGAACAGTCGCAGCTTCGACCTCAGGTCGAGCTCGCGCAAGACGTACGCGAGCGGCAAGGCCAGGACGAGCACGAGGACGATGGATTCGGCTCGGGTGAGCGCCGCGACGCCCACCGCGACGCCGAGGACGGCGGCCCGGCCGACGCTGGGCTGCTCCCAGAGCCAGTACGCGACGAGGACGACGAGGGTGGTCGTGAACAGGATCAGCGTCTCTGACATCACGACCGAGTCGTGGAACCAGAAGTTGGGGTAGATGGCCGCGATGAACGCGGCGAGCAGGCCCGCCCTCGGTCCCGCGATTCGGCGGGCCGTGTAGCCGACCAGCGCGATCGTCCCGGCGCCGAGCAGGCCCGACCAGATCTGGTGGTCGAGGAAGCTGCGGAACCCGAACAGCGAGGAGACGGCGAGGAAGAGCAGGTAGCCGGGCGGGTGGACGGCGCCCGGGGTCACGTGGTGCTCGAGCAGCAGCGCGATCGGGTCCAGGAAGCCCCGACCGTCGACGAGCAGGTTGGCGCCGTGATGGAAGTAGAAGTCGTCGCCGCCCGGCGTCCGGGGGTTCTTCGACACCAGGACGTACGTGACCCGCAAGGCCAGCCCGCCGAGCGTGATCGCCGTCAAGCCGACGGCCCAGCGCCGGTGACTTTGGGCACGCGTCGACGGGGCTGGTTGCATCTCAGGTGGTCGGGGAGAGTCGGGAGCCGAGAGCCTAAAGCGGCCCGCGCCGCCGGGGGCGGCTGCTGACCGGGCAGCAGGTTCGAGCCGGCCGAAGCCGGGGTGCTGTGATGGAGGCCGGCTCGACGTGGTCGCCCCGGTCACACGCCGGGCCGCTCATCCGTCGAACGAGAGAGGAACCAGCCCGACCGTCGATCCGTCGTCCGCTCGAGCGGCGGACGGATCTGGGAGGAGGAGACCGATGACGGAGCCGCGGGGTAGGGACCACCGGGTTCGCCACCAGCCGGAGGCCGCCCGCCCCGAGGACACCCGGCTCGGCCGCCTCGCGGCGTGGTGCTACGACCGGCGCCGTCGAGTCCTCAGGCTCTGGCTCGTCGCGTTCGTCGGCGTGCTGGCCGTCGGCGCCTTCGTCGTGACCGGGGTCTTCAACAACAAGTTTGGGGGCGGGAACGGCGACTCCCACACCGCCCAGTCCTTGCTGCAGGCGCGCTTCCCGGCCCGGGCTGGTGATCCCGCCGACGTCGTGTTCCACACCGCGGGTCCGGTCACGGCGCCGTCCACCCGAGCCGAGATCGACGGCCTGCTGGGCCGGCTCGGCACCCTGCCGCGAGTGCGCGCCGTGCGGGGGCCGTTCGACCCCGGCGTGTTCGGGCAGATCTCGCGGGACGGCCGCACCGCCTACGGGGAGATCCAGTTCGACACGACGACCGACAACCTCCCGAAGGCCGCGGTCCAGAAGGTCGTCGACACCGCGAGGGCTCAAGCCCGACCTGGCTTCGACGTCGAGCTCGGCGGCCAGCCGATCAGCAAGGCCGAGACGCCGCCCGCCGGCTCCAGCGAGGCTATCGGGATCTTCGCCGCGATCATCATCCTGCTGGTCGCGTTCGGCTCCATGATCGCGGCGGGGCTGCCGATCATGACCGCGCTGCTTGGGCTCGGTGTGTCGGTCGGGGTCATCGACCTGTTCAGCCGGGGGCTGACCGTCCCGACGTTCGGGACCCAGCTGGCGGCGATGGTGGGGATCGGCGTCGGCATCGACTACGCCCTGTTCATCGTGACCGCCTACCGCGGGCGGCTCCATGTCGGCGACGACCCCCGGGTCGCGACGGTCCGCGCCTTGGCGACCTCGGGGCGAGCGGTCCTGTTCGCGGGCTGCACCGTCGTCATCTCCCTGCTCGGGATGATGCTCCTCGGCGCGTCGTTCATCTACGGGCTCGCCTTCTCGGCCATCACGGCGGTGGTCATCGTGATGTCGGCGGCCCTCACGCTGCTCCCGGCCGTGCTCGGGTACGTCGGCCCGACCATCGACCGGTTCCATCTCCCGCACCTGCTGCACCGGGGCGCCGAGGAGGAGCGACCGACCCTCTGGTACCGGTGGAGCCGCGTCATCCAGCGCCGACCGGTCACGACCGGCGCCGTCGCGGTGGTGATCCTCGTCGTGCTGGCGATCCCGCTGTTCTCCATGCACCTGGCCTTCACCGATCAGGGCAACGACGCGACCTCCCTCACCACCCGCCGCGCGTACGACCAGCTGGCGGCCGGGTTCGGTCCCGGCGTGAACGGCCCGCTCGTGCTCGCCTCCGACGTCCCGAGCCCCGCCGGGCGCCCGACCGTCCAGGCCCTGGCGACCCGCCTGCGCAGCACGCCTGGGGTCGCGTTCGTCGTGCCGCCGAGTTTCAACGCCCGGGGCAACGCCGCGGTCACGATCGTGCTCCCGGCCAGCTCGCCCCAGGACCAGAAGACCCAAGACCTCGTCAACACCATCCGCGACCAGGTCGTCCCGTCGCTGGCCGGGAGCGGCGGCGTTCGCACCTACGTCGGCGGCGTGACCGCGGGCGGCATCGACACCTCGCACCAGTTCTCGCAGCGGCTCCCGTGGGTGGTCGGCGGCGTCGTGCTCCTGTCGTTCCTGCTGCTCATGGCGGTGTTCCGCTCGCTGGCGGTGCCGATCAAGGCTGCGATCATGAACCTGCTGTCGATCGGCGCCGCATACGGCGTCATCGTGGCCGTCTTCCAGTGGGGCTGGCTGGGTTCCTTCTTCAACATCGGCAGCACGGGGCCGATCGACCCGTGGATCCCGCTCATGCTCTTCACGATCCTGTTCGGCCTCTCGATGGACTACGAGGTGTTCCTGCTGTCTCGGATTCGAGACGAGTGGCGCCGCACCGGGGACAACGCCACCGCGGTGGCGGACGGCCTCGCGTCGACGGGCCGGGTGATCACCGCCGCGGCGGCGATCATGGTCTGCGTGTTCGGGTCCTTCGTGCTTGGCGACCTGCGCATCCTGAAGGTGTTCGGACTCGGGTTGGCGGTGGCCGTGTTCGTCGACGCCACCGTGGTCCGCTCGGTGCTCGTTCCGGCGACCATGGAGCTGCTCGGGAAGGCGAACTGGTGGTTCCCGGCCCGGCTCGACCGCATCGTGCCCCGCCTCAGCGTCGAGGTCGCGCACGACGGCCTGCTCCCGGCGCCGACCGACGGTGACGAGCAGCGTGAACGCGTCGGCGCCGGCGCCGCGTCGAGCAGCTCCGGCGGGTGACCGTGTCCGCCGCGACGCCGCAGTAGAGACATCGGGCGCGTCGCTCGACGAGCGCGTCACGCGCGCTCCGGTAGTGTCGCCTCGTCGAGGACCGCCGACGAACCGGCCGACCATGAAGCGCATCGGCATCCTGATCGTCGCCTACAACGCGGCCGCGACGCTCGAGCGGGTGCTGGACCGCATCCCGCGCGACTTCGTCCCCCGGATCAACGAGATCCTGGTCGGTGACGACCACAGCCAGGACTCGACCTACCTGGTCGGGCTTGGCTACCAGCAGTCCCACGAGCTGCCGCTCGAGGTCGTTCGCCGGCCGCGGAACCTCGGGTACGGCGGCAACCAGAAGGAGGGGTACCGCTGGGCCATCGAGGCCGGCCTCGACGTCGTCGTGCTGCTGCACGGCGACGGCCAGTACGCCCCCGAGGTGCTGCCCGAGATCGTCGAGCCGCTCGAGCTCGACAAGTGCGACGCCGTCTTCGGCTCCCGGATGATGGAGCCCGGGGCCGCTCGTCTCGGCGGCATGCCCCTCTACAAGTACATCGGGAACCGCATCCTGACCCGGATCGAGAACGCGGCCGTCGGCGCCGACCTCAGCGAGTGGCACAGCGGCTACCGCGCCTACAGCGTCGACGCGCTCCGTGCCATCCCGTTCGAGGCCAACTCCGACGGCTTCGACTTCGACACCCAGGTCATCGTCCAGCTCCTCGAGGCCGGGAAGCGCATCGTCGAGGTCCCGATCCCCACCTACTACGGCGACGAGATCTCCCACGTCAACGGCCTGCAGTACGCGTGGGACGTCACCCGGCACGTGCTCCGGTACCGGGCCCACAAGATCGGGTTCGGCTCCGGTGAGACGGCGTTCGCCAGCCGCCGGTACGAGGAGAAGCTCGACCCCGACTCGTCCCACGGCCGGGTGCGGTCCTGGCTGGCGGCCCGCGCTCCGAGCGCCGTGCTCGACCTCGGGTGCTCCGACGGCGCGCTCGCCGCCGAGCTGCGCGTGCTGGGCCACCGGGTGACGGGCGTCGACATCGAGGAGCACGCCGGCGTCACCGAACGGGTGGACCGGTTCGTGGCCGGCGACCTCGACGACGGGGTCCCCGACGCGGTCGGCGGCGACTTCGACGTCGTCGTCGCCGCCGACGTGCTCGAGCACGTCCGCGAGCCCGAGCGGCTGCTCGTCGACCTCCAGCCCCGACTCGCCCCCGGCGGCGCGGTCGTCATCTCGGTGCCGAACTTCGGGCACTGGTACGTGCGCCTCCGCGTCGCGCTCGGGCGCTTCGACTACGACCGCCGCGGCATCCTCGACCGGGGCCACCTGCGCTTCTTCACCCGCCGCAGCTTCGAGCGGCTCCTGGCCCGCTGCGGGTACGCGGTGCGCCGCCGCGAGGCGCTGACCCTCCCGCTCGAGGTCGCCCACCGTCAGGGCGGCCCGGGCCCGGCGCCGGCTCCGACCGGCTCGTCGGCCGCCAACCTGCTCCATCGGGTCGACCGGCTCGC
>Ga0102924_1006944_pt1 | contig 10495 bp, 9 predicted proteins | sample PaiPotPPM11metaG_FD_80116 | JGI IMG/M metagenome (GOLD analysis project Ga0102924, IMG submission 80116) | Iron sulfur acid spring bacterial and archeal communities from Banff, Canada, to study Microbial Dark Matter (Phase II) - Paint Pots PPM... ...
CGACCTGCTCGCGGCCGTCGCCGCCGCCGTGGCCGCCGGAGTGACCCCCAGCGGCCGCGTAGAGGTAGCTTTGTCGCCCGGCCGTGGACAGCGACTTAAGCTGCCCGACGGCATAACCCTGATCGATGATTCCTACAACGCGAACCCGACCTCGATGCGCGCCGCACTCGACGAGCTCGCGCGCAGCGCGGCCGGCGCGCGCTCGGTTGCGGTGCTCGGCGACATGCTCGAGCTCGGCCCCGCCGAGCGCCACTTCCATCGGCAGATCGGCGTGCACGCGCGCGATCTCGAGGTCGATGTGCTCGTGACGGTGGGGCATCTGGCGGCAGAGATCGGCGACGCGTTCGAGGGCGACTCCTACGCGGTGGCCGACTCCTCAGAGGCGGCTGCGCTCGTCCCAGAGCTGCTAGAGCCGGGCGACTTCGTGCTGGTGAAGGCCTCGCGCGGCGTCGGGCTCGAGCTCGTGGCCGAGGCGCTCCACGCCGGCGAGGAGGCGGCGTGATTCCGGCGCTCGCGGCGATCAGCCATTCGCTGTCGGGCCGGGTCCTGATCGCCGGCACCGCCTCGCTCTTGATGTGCCTGTTCCTGAGCCCGAGGTTCATCCAGTTCCTGCGCGCACGTGAGTTCGGGCAGAACATCCGCGAAGAGGGGCCCGAGGGACACCACGAGAAGGCCGGCACCCCGACGATGGGAGGCATCATCATCGTGACGGCGATCGCGGTGCCGTTCCTGGTGCTGTCGAAGCCCGACTGGCTATCGATGGGGGTGTTCGGGGTGGTCGTGGGGTGCGCGCTGCTCGGGTTCGCCGACGACTACACGAAGATCGTCAAGCGGCGCTCGCTCGGACTCCGTGCCCGCACCAAGCTCGTCGTCACCATCCTGATCTCCGTCTGGCTTTGGTGGGTGGCGACGCAGAAGCTCCACCTCGCGCCGGCAGTGCGGTTCAGAATCGTCGATGTCAATATCGACCTCGGGCCGCTGTACCCCGTGTTCATCTACCTGGTCGTCGCGGGCACGACCACGGCTGTCAACTTCGCCGACGGCCTCGACGGGCTCGCCGCCGGCTGCGCGTCGATCGTCCTGCTCGCCTACGTGGCCATCACCTACGCCACATTCGGCGAGCAGAACCTGACGCTGCTGGCCGCGTGCCTGGTCGGCGCCTGCATCGCGTTCCTCTGGTTCAACAGCTTCCCGGCGAGCATCTTCATGGGGGACACCGGCTCGCTCGCACTGGGTGGGGCGATCGCGGGACTTGCAGTCGTGACGCAGACCGAGGTGATCCTGATCCTGCTCGGAGGCGTGTTCGTGATCGAGGTCCTGTCGGTGATGATCCAGGTGGTCTCGTTCCGCATGTTCCGCAAGCGCGTCTTCCTGATGACACCGATTCACCACCACTTCGAGCTCGCGGGCTGGTCTGAGACGAAGATCATCCTGCGGTTTTGGATCGTCGCCGCCGCGTGTGCGGCGATCGGCTTCACCGTATACCAGCTGAGCATCCGCGGGTGAAGCCCAGGCCTCCTCTACCAGGGGGCCCATACCTCGTCGTCGGCCTGGCCCGCTCGGGTATGGCCGCCGCACTCGCGTTGCGCGCCCGCGGAGAGGAGGTGATCGGCTGCGATGCGGGCGCCCACGATGATCCCCGCCTGGCCGAGGCGGCGGGGAGGCTTTCGCAGGCGGGCGTCGAAGTCCATCTGGATGCGTCAGGCGAGGATCTTGCCGCCCGTGCCCGGACGCTCATCAAGAGCCCGGGCGTTCCGCCCGCGGCCGTGCGCGCCGCGCGTGACCGCGGCCTGGGCGTGCTCGGTGAGCTCGAGCTCGGATGGAGGCTGCTTGAGAACGAGTTCATCGCGGTGACGGGCACCAACGGCAAGACCACCACGACCGAGTGGATCGGCCACATCTATCGCGAGGCGGGGGTTAAGGTCGCGGTCGCCGGCAACGTCGGGACGGCCGTGACATCGCTCGTCGGCAAGATCGCCCCGGCGGCCACCGTCGTATGCGAGTGCTCTTCGTTCCAGCTACAGGACACGATCGCCTTCGCGCCCGAGACCGCGGTGCTGCTGAACATCGCGCCCGACCACCTCGACCGGCACCGGAGCTTCGACGACTACGTGGCGGCCAAGCTGCGGGTGTTCGCCAACCAGAAGCCGAACGATGTCGCGATCGCTCCGGATGACGCGCCGGCGCTCCCCGGCGCCGCGCGGCGGGTCGTGCTGGGCACCGGGCCCGAGACGGCCCTCGTCGACGCCTCGCCGATCGGGCTCCCTGGCGAGCACAATCGCCAGAACGCAATCGCGGCGACGGCCACCTGCCTGGAGCGTGGGATCGAGCCCGAGGCGGTCGCCGCGGGGCTTCAGAGCTTCGGCGGCGTCGCTCACCGGCTCGAGCTGGTGGCGGTCCGAGACGGCGTCTCGTACGTCAACGACTCAAAGGCCACAAACGTCGACTCGACGCTCGTGGCGTTGCGGGCCTACGCGGGTGGGATCCATCTGATCGCGGGCGGGCGCGGCAAGCGGCAGGACTTCGCGCCGCTGGCGCCGCCGGTCGCCGAGCGCTGCGCCGCCGTGTACTTGATCGGCGAGGCGGCCGCGGAGCTGCGCTCGGCGCTGGCTGGGACGGGCGTGCCGTTGCGCGAGTCAGGCGATCTTCACAGCGCGGTCGCCGCTGCTCGCGCCGCGGCCAGTCCAGGCGAGATCGTCCTGCTTTCGCCCGCGTGTGCGAGCTACGACCAGTACCCCGACTTCGAAGCGCGCGGTGAGGAATTCAGGAGGCTGGTCTAATGCCCGCCGCCGCGGCTGCCGCGCGGCGCCCACGCGTCGCGGCGCGCCGTGTCGCGCCGCCGATCGAGCACCGGATCCTGATCAGCGCCACGCTTTGCCTGCTGGCCTTCGGCGCCGTGATGGTCTACAGCGCTTCGTCGCCGATCGGCGTTCTCGGCGGCAACGGCCTGGGGACGGGCGAGTTCGTTCGCTACCTGCTCTTCGGTGCGATCGGGCTGATCGCGATGCACCTGTTCGCCCGCCGGGGTCTCGCGCTTCTCAACGAGCGGGTCGTGACGCTGCTGCTGCTCGGCTCGCTCGGGCTGCTCCTGCTCGTGCTGGTGCCCGGGTTCGGGGTGACGATCAACGGAGCGCGGCGCTGGTTTCAGGCCGGCCCGATCCAGTTCCAACCTTCGGAGCTCGTCAAGCTCACGCTCGTCCTGTACGTCGCCCGATATCTGGCCGACAACCCCAAGCGGGTCCGCGGGACGCGCGGCCTCGGCCCGCTGATAGCCCCTGTCGCACTCGTCTCTGCGCCGGCGTGCCTGCTGATCCTGCTGGAGCCCGACATGGGCACAGCGCTGGTCGTCGCATTCGCGATTGCGGCGTTGCTGGTAGCCGCCGGAACGCCGAGCCGCCACCTGGTGCTGCTGGCGGCGATCGTCGGCGGGCTCGCCGTCGTGTTCGTGCTCGCCCAGCCCTATCAGCGGGCGCGGCTGCTGTCCTTCCTGCACCCGTGGGCGTCGAAGTCAACTTCCGGCTTTCAGGCTGTTCAGGGGCAGATCGCGCTCGGCTCGGGTGGGGTCTTCGGCGTTGGTCTCGGCAAGTCGGTCCAGAAAGTGTTCTACCTGCCCGAGGCGCAGACCGACTTCATCCTCGCGGTGATCGGCGAGGAGCTAGGCGTGATGGGGATCGGGCTCGTGATCGTCCTATATGGGATGCTCGCCTACGCCGGGCTGCGCACCGCGCGTCGGGCGGCGGGTCGGTATGCGAAGCTGCTCGCGACTGGGCTGACCTCGCTGATCCTGTGCCAGGGGATCCTCAACATCTTCGTAGTGCTCGGACTCGCGCCGCTCACGGGCGTCCCGCTTCCGTTCATCTCCTACGCGCCGAGCAACCTGTGCGTGATGCTCGTGGCCGTCGGGTTGCTGTTGAACGTCGCCCAACCGGGGGCGCGCCGGCTGCGCGCGATCGACGGTGAGTCCACCTCGAATCGTGATCGGCGCCGGCGGGACGGCGGGCCACGTCGTGCCGGCGCTCGCGGTCGCAGACGCGCTGCGAGCTGAGGGTGCCGAAGTCTCGTTCGTAGGCGGGGAGCGGGCCGAGCTTAAGCTGATCCCGGCCGCCGGCTATGCACTGCACCAGCTGACCGTCAAGCCGCTTCCGCGGCGGCGGCCGGTCGCCGCCGCAAGCGCAGCTGCGGCCGACGGCGCGGCGGTGCTCGCGGCGGTCAGGCTGCTGGGCGCGATGCGGCCTTCGGCCGCCCTCGGGGCCGGCGGATATGTCGCCGCCCCGGTCGGTTTTGCCGCCGCGCTCAAGCGCATTCCGCTCGTTCTGATGGAGGCCGACAGCCACCTCGGCCTCGCCAACCGGATGCTCGCGCCGCTCGCCGCACGGGTCTGCCTGGCGTTTGAGATCGAGGGCCGAAGCGGTTCGCGCTACGTCGTCACCGGACGCCCCGTACCGCCTCCCGCGTCGGACCGCGACGCCGCTCGCGCGCGGTTCGGCGTAGGCCCCGGCGAGCTGTTCGTGGTCGTCTTTGGGGGCTCGCAGGGGGCCCGGTCGGTCAATCACGCAGCCGTCGAGGCGTTCGCGGGCGCTCGGTTTCGCGTCCTGCACGCGGCTGGGGAGCGCCAAGTGCGCGAACTCGTAACCCCGGGCTCGCACTACGAGTTGCGCGGGTACATCGCTGACTTCGGCGAGGCCCTGCTCGCGGCCGACCTGGTCGTCGCGCGGGCCGGTGGATCGATCTTCGAGATCGCGGCACACGGCCGCCCGGCCGTGCTGATCCCCTACCCGCACGCGACCGCCGACCACCAGGCGACCAACGCGCGCCACATGGAGCGCGCCGGCGCGGCGATCGTGATTGAAGACGGCGAGCTGACGCCGGCGCGGCTCGCTCAGGAGGTCGGCCGCCTGCTCGCGGACCCCACGCGTCTGCAGGCGATGGCGCGCGCGTCCGCCGAGCTCGCGAAGCCGGACGCGGCAGCGGTCATCGCGGGCGAGGTATTGAGAGCGGCGCGCGATGGCTGAGTTCTCCGGGCGCCGGCTTCACTTCGTCGGCGTCGGCGGCGCCGGTATGAGCGGCCTGGCGATCGTCGCGCGTGAGCTGGGCGCCGAGGTGAGCGGCTCTGACCAAGCCGAGTCGTCCTACACCGAGCGGCTGCGCGAAGCCGGGATCCCCTTCGTGATCGGCGTTCACTCCGAGCGCAACGTCCCGCCCTGCGCGGAGGTCGTCTACTCGACGGCCGTGGCGCCCGAGAATCCCGAACGGCGCGCGGCCGAGGGGCGCGAGCTGCATCGCGCGGACCTGCTCGCGCAGATCGCTGCGCTCCGGCGCTGCCTCGCCGTGACCGGCACGCACGGCAAGACGACCACCGCCGGCATGGTGGTGCGGGCATTGCGCGCGGCCGACCTCGATCCCTGCTACGTGGTGGGCGGCGAACTGCGCTGCACCGGGGCAAACGCCGGCTGGGGGACGGGGGAGTGGATCGTCGTCGAAGCCGACGAGTCGGACCGCTCGCTGCTCAAACTCGATCCCGAGCTGGCCGTGCTCACCAACGCCGAGCTCGATCATCACTCGACCTACGCCTCGCTGCTCGACCTCGAGGGCACGCTGCGCGAGTTCATGTCCCGCGCGCGGGTTGCGGTCGTCTGGGATCGCCCCCGACTGCGCTCGCTCTGTCCGACCGGCGCCGTCGCCTACGACGTCCCCGATCCCGAGCTGTCGGAGTCCGGATCGCGCTTCACGTGGCACGGGATCGACGTCGAGCTCCCGGTGCCCGGCGCGCACAACGCGATCAACGCCGCCGGCGCGCTCGAGGCCGCGGTCCTCGCGGGTGCCGATCCCGAGCGGGCCGCCGCCGGCCTGCGTGACTTCCAGGGCGCTCGTCGGCGCTTCGAGCCTCTCGGCCGGACCGCGAGTGGCGCGTTGGTCTATGACGACTACGCCCATCACCCGACCGAGGTCGAGGCGGCGCTCGCCGCGGCGCGCACGCTGCGGCCGGCGCGGCTGGTGGCGGCCTTCCAGCCGCATCTGTTCTCCCGAACGGTCGCTCTCGGAGGCGATTTCGGCCGGGCGCTCGCGGCGGCAGACATCGCAGCGGTGCTCGACGTCTACCCGGCGCGCGAGCGGCGCGAGGACTTCCCAGGAGTCGACGGGCATCTGGTCGCCGCGGCGGCCGCCGATGCCGCCGACGGGCGCCAGGTTGCGTGGCTGCCCTCGTTTCCGGACGCGCTGGCCTTCCTACGCGCGACGCTGAGAGACGGTGACCTGTGCCTTCTGATGGGCGCGGGCAACATCGACTCGCTCGGACGATCGCTCGTAGGTCCCGAACGGTTGGCGTCGAACTAATACGCGTGAAGATCCTGCGGCGTCCTGTGGCGCTGGCTGCGATCGCCGCGATCGCGCTCGGGGTGATCGGCGGCTGGCTGTGGTTGCGCGATTCCTCGCTGGTCGCCGTTCAGCGTCTCACGGTGGTGGGAGCGAGCGGCCCCGAAGCCGGCCAGATCGCCTCCGCGCTGCGCCGGGCGGCGCGCGGCATGACGACACTCGACGTTCACATGGGCACGCTGCGGACCGCGGTCGCGCCGTTTCCGGTCGTCAAGAACCTCGACGTCTCGACCCAGTTCCCGAACGGACTGCGGATCCGCGTTATCGAGCAGCTCCCGGTGGCCGTCATCGTCGACGGTACGCGCCGCGTGGTGGTGGCTTCCGACGGGACGGTGCTGGGCGACGCGCCCGCATCGAGTTCGCTTCCGACGGTGTCCGTCAGTGCGCTTCCCGGGGGCTCGAAGCTGACCGACGCGGGCGCGCTCGCCGTGATTTCGGTGCTCGGTGCGGCTCCCTACAAGCTGCTCGAGCACGTGTCGGCGGCCGGCGACACCGCCGCTCACGGCGTGGTTGTGCAGCTGCATTCTGGGCCGAATCTGTACTTCGGGGGCCCAGGCGACCTCGGGGCGAAATGGACCGCGGCAAGCGCTGTGCTGGCCGACTCAGGCTCGGCGGGGGCTGCGTATATCGACGTCAGCGACCCCTACAGGCCGGCCGCAGGAGCGCAGTAACCCTCTAGTGGAGGTTTATAGTAGCCGAGCAGCAACTCTCGCCACCCGATCGAGGGTTGGCTGATTTGCAACGAACGTTGCGGATTGGGGCCGACCCGTTGACATCCGCCATCGGTAGCCCCTAACGTGCAAAACTGCCATTGGCGGAAATTCCGCTTAAAACACCTCAACGCTAACTAGAGGGTCGGACGGGAGACATGGAAAGCGGCAGCTACCTCGCAGTCATCAAGGTCGTCGGTGTCGGCGGCGGCGGTACCAATGCGGTCAACCGGATGGTCGATTCCGGGCTTCGCGGAGTCGAGTTCATCGCCGCCAACACGGACGCGCAGGCGCTCGCGATGTCCGACGCCGACATCAAGCTGAACATCGGTCACGAGCTCACGCATGGGCTCGGCGCCGGTGCGAACCCGGATGTCGGCCGGGGCGCCGCAGCCGAATCGCGTGACGAGATCAAGGAGGCGCTCAAGGGCGCCGACATGGTGTTCGTCACCGCCGGCGAGGGCGGCGGCACCGGCACCGGCGCGGCACCGGTGATCGCCGAGATCGCGAAGAACGAGATCGGTGCGCTCACTGTCGGTGTCGTCACCCGGCCGTTCTCGTTCGAGGGCACCCAGCGGGCGCGCCAGGCCGGCGAAGGCGTTCGGGATCTCTCCGAGCACGTCGACACCCTGATCGTGATCCCGAACGAGAAGCTGCTCGCGATCGTTGAGCGGCGCACGACGATCCTCGACGCCTTCCGCGAAGCCGACAACGTTCTGCGTCAAGGGGTTCAGGGCATCACGGATCTGATCACGATCCCGGGCCTGATCAACCTCGACTTCGCCGACGTGCGCACGATCATGCGCGACGCCGGCAGCGCACTGATGGGGATCGGGTCGGCCGGCGGCGAGAATCGCGCCGTCGAGGCCGCAAAGATGGCGATCTCATCGCCGCTGCTCGAGGAGTCGGTCGAGGGCGCGATGGGAATCCTGCTCAACATCACCGGCGGCCACGACCTCGGCCTGTTCGAGGTCAACGAGGCCGCCGAGATCGTGCAGGGCGCCGCGGACGCGAACTCGAACATCATCTTCGGCGCGGTGATCGACGATTCGATGGGTGAGGAGGTCCGCGTCACCGTGATCGCGACCGGGTTCGAGCACGATCGGGCGCGCGCCAGCGTGTCCGGCCGCGCGCGGCCGCGGCGGGAACGCCCTCGCGATCGCAGCCGCGAGCGCGAGGTCGCGATGGACGACAACCAGCGTTCGTCGCTCGAGATCTCTGACGACGAGATCGACATTCCGTCGTTCCTCAAAGACAGCTGATTAGTACGCTCCGGGGCAGGTTGTCCGCCCCGGCCGAAACGACTCTTCGACGTAGTCCGCTGCACGATCACCACGAGGCCGCGGGCGCACGCCTGGTGCCGTTCGCGGGGTTCGAGATGCCGGTCCAATACGAGGGCATCCGCGCCGAGCACATGGCGGTCCGGCGCGATGTGGGGGTCTTCGACGTCTCGCACATGGGTGAGGTCGAGACGCGCGGCCCGGACGCCCAAGCGTTTCTGCAGCGGGTGCTGTCCAACGACGTGCGCCGGATCCCCGAGGGCGGTGCCCAATACAGCGTGCTGTGCAGCGACGACGGTGGCGTGCTCGACGATCTGTTCACCTACCGCCTCGCCGAGACCGAGTTCCTAACGGTCACGAACGCCGCCAATCACGTCAAGGACCGCGAGTGGATGCGCTCGCACGCGTCGGAATTTGACGCGGATGTCGTCGACCGCTTCGACGACTTCGCGATGCTCGCGATCCAGGGTCCGAGAGCCCGCGAAGTCGTCCTTGGACTGGCCGACGGCCACCTGCCCTCGCGGTTTCACTGCTGCGAGCGGCGCGTTGCGGGGACCGCGGTGCTGGTGTGCGGGACCGGCTACACGGGCGAGGACGGGGTCGAGCTTCTGATCTCGCCCGACGATGCCGGGCTCGTGTGGGATGCGCTGCTCGCTGCCGGCGTCACACCATGTGGTTTGGGCGCGCGAGACACGCTGCGCCTCGAGGCCTGCTTTCACCTGTATGGCAACGACCTGAGCGAAGACCGCGGACCAATCGACGCCGGGCTCGGCTGGTGCTGCAAGGAGCAGACGGGGTTCATCGGATCCGAAGCGGTCGCCGCCGCGCGCGCCTCCGGACCGTCCGAGAAGCTGGTGCCGTTCGTGATCGAGGGCGCGGGGATCGCGCGCGCCGGGAATCCGGTCATCGGGGGCGGGGCCGTCACGAGCGGGACCTTCTCGCCCTGTCTCGAGCGCGGGATCGGAATGGCTTATTTGCCCGCGACCGGCGCTGAGGTCGGTACCGGCTTCGAGATCGACGTGCGTGGAACGACTCGTGCCGCGACGGTTGGGACCAAGCCTCTCTACAAGAAGGAGACCTGAACATGGCGCAGGACAGCTATCCGGACACGCTGCTGTACCACCCCGAGCACGACTGGGCCCGTGTCGAGGGCGATCAGGCCACGTTCGGCATCACCTGGTATGCCCAGGATCAGCTCGGCGAGGTCGTGTTCTTCGACACGCCCGAGGTCGGTGCGCGCGTGAGAAAGGACGAGCCGTACGCCGAGGTCGAGTCGGTCAAGGCGGTGTCCGACGTATATGCGCCGCTGTCGGGCGAGGTCGTCGAGGTCAACGAGACGCTCAAGGACAAGCCGGAAGCGATTAACGACGATCCGTATGGCGACGGCTGGCTCGTGAAGGTCAAGCTCTCCGACCCGTCCGAGACCGAGGCACTGATGGACGCTGCGACCTATGAGGGCTCCTTGACGTGAGCAGCTACGTCTCGGCAACCGATGCCGACCGGCGCGAGATGTTGGCCGAGATCGGCGTGGAGTCGATCGAGGACCTGTTCGCCGACGTGCCGGCCGCGCTGCGGCTCGACCGCTCGGTGTTCAGCGAGCCCGGGCGCTCCGAGCAGGAGGTGTACGAGGAGCTGCGGTCGCTCGCTACACGCAACACCTCGAGCGAGGACGAGCTTTCGTTCCTGGGCGGGGGCATGTACGACCACTACGTGCCCGCCCTGGTCGACTCGATCATCGAGCGCTCGGAGTTCCTTACGCCGTACACCCCCTACCAGCCAGAGATCTCCCAGGGCGGTCTGCAGGCGATGTTCGAGTACCAGACCGCGATCTGCGAACTGACGGGGCTCGAGGTATCGAACGCTTCGGTCTATGAGGGACCTAGTGCGGTCGCCGCTGCGGCCTACGTGGCCAAGCTTCACCACGGCCGTGATCGGCTCGTGGTCTCCGAGGGCGTGCACCCGCATTCGCGGGAGACGGTGAGGACGCTGGCGCACGGTTACGGGATGGAAGTCGTCGAGGCTGGGCTGCAAGACGGTGTGAGCTCGCTCCCGGCGTTGGATGACGGGGTCAGCGCGGTCATCGTCCAGCAGCCGAACTTCCTCGGCGCGGTCGAGGATCTCTCCGCGCTGGCC
>Ga0102924_1006945_pt1 | contig 10494 bp, 9 predicted proteins | sample PaiPotPPM11metaG_FD_80116 | JGI IMG/M metagenome (GOLD analysis project Ga0102924, IMG submission 80116) | Iron sulfur acid spring bacterial and archeal communities from Banff, Canada, to study Microbial Dark Matter (Phase II) - Paint Pots PPM... ...
CCGCCGGATGAGAAGCGCGTCGCCCGCTTCCTCCCGCATCGCCCCGGCAGCCACACGGTGCTGCTCGTCGGCTCGGACTGCGCAACCGGCAAAATGACTGCCGCGCTGGAACTGGATCGCGAGGCGCAGCGGCGCGGCTTGAACAGCGCGTTCGCCGCCACAGGACAGACCGGCATCATGATCTCCGGCAGCGGTATACCGGTGGATCGCATCATCAGCGATTTCGTAGCAGGCATGGTGGAGAAAATGGTACTTGAGTTCAGCGCGGAACACGATTGGGTCTTTGTGGAGGGACAGGGCGCGCTCAACCATCCTGGCTATTCGCCGGTGACTCTCGGCCTCATCCACGGCTCGATGCCCGATGCCATGATCTTTTCGCATAAATTTGGCACGACGGCCATCGAGGGCTACGACAACTGCGCTTTCCCTTCGCTGAAACGCATGATCCAGTTGAACGAGGACACGGTCAGTTGGGTGCGGCCCGAACGTCCCTGCAAAGTCGCGGGCATCGCGCTGGTGACGTATGGCCTGAGCGACGACGAGGCGCGCGCGGCCATATGGCAGGTCGAGGAGGAAACTGGTCTGCCCACCACCGACACGCTGCGCTACGGCGCGGGCAAGCTGCTGGACGCGCTGTTGTAGAAGGTAATGTAATCGTACCAATTCATGGCCCCCACCGCCGGTGGGGGCCATGAATTGGTATGATACTTTGAATCCTTACGCGGTCTGTTTGCGCCGCTTCTTGCGACTCCACAGGATGAACCAGAGCGAGACAAGCACGGCAAGCAGAACTAACGCGACAGCAATCACCGTCGTGATCACGTTCGCCAAAGCGGCCTGCTGCGGCGTGGTGGCGATGCCTGGAGGATAGAGACCGGTGATGATGAAGCGCGGTGTACCGCCGACGTGGATGGTTTGCGCGATCTGCTGGCCGGGGATGTCGATCATCACCACGTCGCCATTATTCAGCGCGACGAAGCCCAATTGCCCGTCGCTGGTGATCGCCACCGCCTGCGGCGCGGCTGACAGGTGATAGATATGGCTCGGTTCGGGCGGGAGCGCCGACCCTGGACTCGGCGGCGTGAGAACGTCAAGCTGCTGGCGCTGCTGATCGGGAACGTAGATTTCGCCTGTCACGGCGTCGTAATCCATCGTGCCGAACGAGCCGCCGCCGCTCATCAGCGTTGTCGCCTGAAAGGAACTGATATCGACGGCGTCTATAGCGCCGCTGCGCGTGGAGACATAGACGTTCGTGCCTTGCGGTACGACCAGGTTTTGTGGCTCGCCCTTGATGGAAACGTTCGCGATTTGCTTGAGACTGCTGGTATCAAAGACGAGCAGCGTAGTGGCAGTCGCGACCCAGAGCTGGTTGCCGCTGTCGGTCGGCGAGGCGGTATTGGCGATAGCAATGCCGTTAATCGGGCTGGCGGTAGCAAGAGTATGTAACACTTTGCAGGTGGACGCATCGATCTGGGTAACGCTGCTCACGTTGTTCGCGGCGACAAAGATCGTATTGGTAGCCGAGTCATAAGCCATCACAGAGGGCTGACCCGGCACGCGCGCGGTGCAAATGGCCTTCTCGGTTTTCGTGGAAAGCATCGTCACCTGTCCTGACGTCGGTTGCGTCACAAAGAGAAAACGACCATCGATGGTGAGGTAGAGCATGTGCGGATCGCCGCCAATGGAGAAATTGCCGGTGACGGCACGCTGCGCGATATCGATCACACTCACGCCGTGACCTCCGCCCGCTACATAGGCCAGATTCGGCGCGCCGCCGTCGGCCTGCGCGGGCAAGGAAGCATTCAGCGGAAACAGTGAAAGAAACGATACACCCATTAGAGATATGAGCAGCATAAAGCGCCGAAACATGAGAGGTTTCATAATCAATACTATCCAACCTTTCGCAAATATAATGTGGCCCGGGTTGGTTCTTTCCCGCGACCTGGGGCGACGCAAGCGTCCCATCCCCGCATCCACACCACTCCCGCCCCTACGATACAGCGGGCGTGAGCGATAACCACGATGATCCGGACGTTCTCAGCACATAGACTGCCGTTGGATAGGACAGCGACAGATACACTTGCGACGGGTTAGCGGGATCGACGGCCAGCACGGCCAGATTCCCGCTGATATGCGGCAATATCTGCCAGGTGCGCCCGCCGTCGTTGCTGCGATAAACAGCCAGTCCCGTTTTGCCGTAGAGAACCTGGGGCTGCGTCGGAGACATGGTCAGCGCGGCATATGACGCCTGCTCGTTCACCATGCGAAAGGTTGTGCCGCCATTGGACGAGACCATCACACCGGCATCGCCGGAGGCGTAGATCGGACTGCCGGGTCCCGCCGTGACCATGTCGGAAACGCCGCCGGTAATGCCTTTCAGCGTTTGCCAATGCTGGCCGCCGTCGCTGCTGCTGGCAACGCCATTATCGCCGTAGGCAAGCAGGTGGCCGGGCGCGCCAGGAATGGCAAGCAAGCCCAGGAGATTGCCGAAGGGCAGTGTCCCTACTGGCGCGAAATGACGCCCATCGTCTTTGCTCATCCACAAGCCGGTCGTTCCGTGATCGGGGAGATACAGATAGATCTGGTCGGGCGTCTGATTGCCAGCCACTACAAAAAACAGATAGCTGCTGGGGATGGTTGTCGCCGCGCTGGCAAGCGACCAGGTGCGGCCCTCGTCCGCGCTGGTATACAATCCCAGCGTGTCATGCGTCGCCAGCGAGGGCAGCGTGAGAACGTAGAAACGCTGCGGGTTGAGCGGACTCTGGGTCAGAGAGTAGCTCATGGAGCCAAACATCGGTTGACGCGGCCCGGCGGCCACCTTCGTCCAGCTCTGGCCGTCATTCGTCGAACGAAAGAAGCCATAGTGAGTCGCCAGCAGCACGACATGATCGGGCAGCACAATCATCGAATGGACATGGTTAGCGGCGACGCCGAAGCCATTGACGGGAACCGTCAACGCAGCATCGCTCGATGACGCTGGTGGAGTCGTACCCCCGCTGCAAGCAGCAAGCAGCAACATCACGAGAACCATGCAGCCGAGCAGAACGATTGGGACGCGGCGCGTGCGCGCTTGCGAAGTGTTTGCACATAAAAGTCTATACATAACTTATTCACCTTAAAACGCTGGTCAGATAGATCTTTCTAAAGCCATTGACGTCTATCGAGTCAGATAAATCTCACTGGCGGGAATAAAGGGTTACGCGGAAGCCGTGAGCTGCACCTTTGCCTCGTGCAAAACATTGTCGGCAGTACGCACCGCGACGCGTATTTCCCATCTGCCACTCATAACGAGCAGGCCGCTCGCGGTAAAATGGCCCTTGCCATCGGATTGCATAGGAATATTGTCGGTTCCCATATCCATCGTCAGCATGGTAGTAAAAAGTGTCACTTTGGCCTGGGTCACAGGCTGCCCATTGCTGGCATTGGTAGCTGTGACCGTGAACTGGTTCTCGCCGAGACGATCGGGCGTTATTCTCATTTGTACGACCAGCGCGCCATCGGACGTCTTGCTGGTCGTCTGAAACGCGCTCGCGGGCGTCGCGGTAGCGGAAGATTGCCCCGCTGACGGACTATTGCACGCCGCCAGGAAAGCAGCGCAAAGCAGAAGGCCGATCAACAGACAAGCTATACGAACCACTATCTTCATTGCGCCGGTATCCCTTCCGTGGCAGAATCGTTGAGTAATGCGTCTTGTCTCGCTTCCTCGGCGCGCTGCTTCTCATCCTGCTTTTGCAGCCAGCGAATAAACAGCCCGCTCACCATGACAATGTACATCAGGTTCGTGGGAACCCACATGATCAGGCCGCCGAGTTGCTGGTCGGTGGCGGCGGATAGCCCCCACAGGCGCGGCGCGTTGATGTAGGGCGCGTAGAGCGGCGGCGCAAACGTTAAACCTGCCCCCAACAATGTCATAGGCATACCGGCCAGAAACAGGTAGATCAGGCTGCCACCAACGCTCAACCGCGGCAGATCTTCTTCGAGCGGACTGAATACCGGCCACCAGAAGATCAGACCAAAGACGATAAATGTCAGATGTTCGAGCAGGTGAACGCTCTCGTTCGCCAGCGTGAGATCATAAAGAGACGGCGCGTGCCAGATAAACAGATCCGCGTTAAGCAGCGTAAACGCGATATACGGCCAGGTGATAATCTTCGCGATCTTGAGAATCCAGCGGTGGCGCAGCAACGGCTTGATGAGCCAGCCCGGCGTGCCGATCACCATGAGCGCGGGTCCCACAAGGCTGAGCAAGAGATGCTGCACCATGTGAACGCTGAACAGGTAGTGATCGCCGATATAGTCGATGGGCGAAAACAGCGCGAAAAAAATGATGCCGACGCCCAGCAAGAAGCAAACGACCTGCGACACCTGCACTTCTTCCGCCAGGTGGTATTTTCTGCGTAATGGCCCGACGGCATATATGTACAGGCCAATCACGAGCGCCGTACCGATCAAAATAGACGGCTGCCAATCCCACTGGGTCAGCCAGAATGGCATATTCATGATATATCTGTTTTCATCTGATCTCGTAGACTGCTAGAGACTCTGTTACTACTGTCGTAATGTAATATAGAATGGACTACCTGTCAATGACATCAGGATCAATCCCTATTTTTCACCTGAGTTCGCGCCGCGCCGTAGGGAGAAAACATAGGGATAGTTCCTCTAGACACAACGCGCTATCCGTTCTATGCTTATTATATCGATAGGGTCGCTTGCCAACAATATTGGGAATCTGAGATGCAGGGCCATTTCAAAGTCTCTTTTCTCTCATACAGGCCCGCAAGCGGGCTTCTTTTGTGGAGTTTATGTGGTTTTTCGCGGGCAAAGCCCGCGAAAAACCACATAAACTCCAGTTAAGCGCCGCAGGCGCGACTCTAGCAGAGAGAGGTTTTTATAGCAATGAATACCGCCATAAAAAGAAACAAACACTCTCATAGCAACATACAGATACGTCCGTTGCTCTCGGACACGCGGCTACGGCAAATTCTGGGAGTGTTGTGGATCATCGATGGCCTGTTGCAGTTACAGCCGCAGATGTTCACAATGAATATGGTCAACGGGGTGATGCTGCCCAATGTACAGTCACAGCCAGGCCCCATCGCCGCGAGCCTGTACTGGATTATTACGATAACAACGCAATATCTGACAGAGACGAACTGGACTATCGCAGTCATCCAGGTCATTATTGGCGTTGGTTTGCTGGTCGGCTGGCGCGTGAAATGGTTTTACGCGCTCTCGATCATCTGGGCAGTGTTTGCGTGGTATGGCGGCGAGGGAATGAGCCTGCTGCTGACTGGGAAAGCCAGCGCGCTGAGCGGCGCGCCCGGATCGGTGCTGTTCTATGCATTATTAGCTATCGCGCTCTGGCCGCGCTCAACGCCGGATCATGCTGCTGCTCAAACGAACGACGAGGCTCCGCAACCGCGCACCTTGCTCTCGCGCGAGGCATTGCGCTGGTTCCTGGCCGGATACTGGCTGCTGGCGGGCCTGCTGCAACTACAGCCTTACTGGTGGCAGCCGGAACAGATTTCACAATCTGTCACTGCTATGACCAGCCCTGGCTCGCTGAGCGGCGTGATCGTCGATCCGACGCTGCGCTGGCTCTCCGCGATCACCAGCGGCAGCGAGGGGCCATTGAACATGGCGCTGATCGTCGTATTCGTCGCGCTCGCTGTCGGCAGCGCCCTCGTCAAAACTGAGCATATTCGCCCGTGGCTGGTGGCATCGATAGCGGTCAGCCTGATCTTGTGGTGGTTCGCGCAGTCGCTGGGCATGATTTTGACGGGCATGTCTACTGACCCGAACTCCGGGCCACTGGTGATCCTGTTGACACTGGCGTGCTGGCCCATGTTGGGTACAACGCCTTCAGCAAAAGAACGCAAGCCGTTGTCGAGCGCACCCAGGGAAGAGGAACTCTCGCTACGAAATAGGTAGCGGCGCAATTGATTGCGCCAGCCTCCAGCGGCGTCTTGCTCGATCCTGGCGCAATCAATTGCGCCGCTACATTTTATATAAGATTCCTCCCTTGCGCTTCTTTGTTGAAATGACCATAATAGAATTGTGGCAAGATCGTTAGACGCTCATAGGAGAACAAAATGCGTGTACGAGCGATCTTCTGGTTGCTGCTGGGATGCACCTGCCTGGGCATCCTGGGATTCGCGACCATTATACGGCCGTCGGCGCCGACTGTTGTGCAGGCGCAGTTAGAGATACCGCCTTCGGCAACGGAAATGACGACCTTGCTCATCCATGTCACCGATAACCAGGGCATCCCGGTAGACGGAGCGCAAGTGCAGTCAATCGCCTACATGACTGGCATGGTCATGCCTGTAGATAAGATATCCCTTACGGCCCAGTCGCAGGGGAATTACCTGGGGCATCTGCACCTTTACATGGCGGGGTCGTGGGCTATCAGCTTTTCGGTGAAGGCAGCGTGCTGTGATCCATGCCATCGCACACTTTACATTAAGGTAACATGAGATAATGAAACATCCTATTTCACGATACCGCTTGTTGCTGGCTGCCCCGTTACTGGCAGTCGTGCTTATTTCTGTGCTGGCGGGCTGTAATGCTCCATCATCGACAAATTCGAGCGGCAGTCAAAGCAGCAATCAGAGCGGTCTGCAAGGAACGAATCTGGACGGAACGCCAGCGCCAGATTTTCAGCTCGTCGATCAACATGGACACAGCATATCCCTCGCGCAACTTCATGGGATGCCGGTGATCCTCACCTTCTTTTACACGCACTGCCCCAATTTTTGCCCGCTCATCGCGCAGAAAATTCATACCGCGCTCGATACGATGGGCAGCGATGGGCAGAAGGTCGCCGTAATCGGCATCAGCGTCGATCCCGAACATGATACACCGGCGAACGCGCAGGCATTCTCTGAAGATCACGGCTTAGCAAGCTACACGCACTGGCATTATCTGCTTGGCACGCGCTCCCAACTGTCGCCAGTGTGGGCGGCATATTACGTTGAAGGGCTACCGCCATCGGCGCAAGTCATCAGTTCCAGCCAGATGATCCACAGCTCGGTCGTTTATCTGATCGATAAGCAAGGACACGAACAGGCATTGCTCGATTACGATTTCACGCCGACAGAACTGGCGAGCGATATGAAGATACTGCTACACTAGCTGTAGGACATACTGTCAGACCAGTCGTGGAGGACGTAATGCTTTGAACTGGCGAAAGATGCGGCTGTCGCTTTTTGAAAAGGTTGTCCTTGCCAACATCCTGATGCTGCTCATTGAGGCTGCGGCGGGCTTATGGGTGACAAGTCACAATCTTGAATCACATCACTATCTCATCGATACCGCGTTTATCGTGCTGGCGACGCTGCTCAGCCTGTGCGTGAGCTGGCTGCTGCTGCGCGCCAGTTTCCGCCCGCTCTTTGGTCTGCTCGCAACCGTCAGGACGGTCAGCGCGGGAAAGACCGACGCGCGCGCCGACGTCGCATCATCAGACGAACACATCGCTGAACTCGCGCGCGCCATGAACACGATGCTCGATCGGCTCGAAGCCGCCCGTCGCGAACAAGCCCTGTTAATCCTCCAGGCGCAGGAAGAAGAGCGCCGCCGCCTCGCGCTGGAACTGCATGACGAGACCGGGCAGAATCTCACTGCCCTGCTGGTTCACGCGGAAATTCTCAACCAGCGCCTGCAAAACCTGCCAGACATCTCACTGGAAGCGCGCCAGGGACTCGAAAACGATCTTCATATGCTGGCGAAACTGACCCAACATACCCTGGACGATGTGCGCGTGCTGTCCCAACAACTACGTCCGCGCATCCTTGACGACCTGGGGCTGTACGCGGCGCTGCACTGGCTGGCGGAAGACGCGCGCCAACGCTTCCACCTCGACGTGGGTCTGGTCGTCGATGGCGAAGAACAGGCGCTCCGCTCGCTGCACCTGCCAACCACCTATGAGACAACGTTGTTCCGCGTAGCCCAGGAAAGCCTGACCAATGTTGCTCGTCACGCCAGAGCCAATCAGGCCACCGTTACGCTGGCGCGTGATCAACACGCGCTCCATCTGTCAATCTACGACGATGGACACGGCTTCGACACGAGCCAACCCGGCAAAGGGCTGGGACTGATCGGAATGCGCGAGCGAGCCGCGCTGCTTGGCGGCGCGCTGGCGATTACATCCCAGCAAGATCAAGGCACAACGGTAGAAGTGACGCTGCCCTTGCCTACGCACATAGAGCAACAAGAGGAGCTGAACTATGCCGGATGAAAACGAGTCAGTTCCATCTGCTCCTATCCGCGTGCTGCTGGCTGATGATCACGATATCCTGCGGCAAGGACTGAAGTTATTGCTCGGTCTGCAAGCGGACATTGTCGTCGTGGGCGAGGCGCGCACCGGCGTAGAGGCGGTGAATCTTGTCCAGGAACTCAAACCAGACGTGGTGGTGATGGACATCAGCATGGCCGAGATGGACGGCTTGCAGGCGTGCCAGCGCATCCGCCACCAGCATCCCGCGACGCAGGTTCTCATGCTCACCATGCACGAAAGCGCGGAGTACTTTTTGCAGTCGCTGCGCGTGGGCGCTGCCGGTTACATAGTGAAAAAGGCCGCCCCCGGCGAACTGCATTCCGCCATCTGCACCATCGCGCAGGGCGGGGCCTACCTCTATCCCAGCCTGGCAAAGGCGCTGATCCGCGCCTATGTCTCACCCGCGTCAACACCATCGGACCCGCGCAGCCAGAGCGCCGCCAACAAAAACATCGCCGCGGAACTGCAGGTCTTGACGCCGCGCGAACTGGAAGTCCTGACGCTGGTCGCGCAGGGCAACACCAACCAGGAAATCGCCGATCAGCTCACCTTGAGCATCAAGACCGTGCAGGCGCACCGCGCCAACGTCATGGACAAGCTCGGCCTGCGCGACATCACCCACCTCGTGCGCTTCGCCATCAGCCATGGGCTGATCACGGCAGAATCCTGACGCCAATTCTGATGATGGCTTCTACATCATGCACACATCCGGCACATATTGGTACGATTCTGCACACAATTCAACTTACAATAGCAATAGATAGAAATATTCGAGTGATTGTCCAGGCAAAGGCACACATTGGCAACATTCCGGCATCTTTTGGAACAAGCGGTCGATTACAATGAGGATATGCATATGAAGAGCATTCATAAGAAAATTTTTGAAAAATAGTGAAGGAACGTCTAGTAATGTAGCAGTGAGTTTTGCGCTATGACATAGACATACATAAGATAGAATGTCCTGTCATAAGTGTGTCATAGCTAGCCGACCATAAACTCGTAGTATATCTCCTATCCCAGGGAGCGTTTGTGCCAAAAAGAGAACGACATGGAATCTACACAGTTTGTCACAAAACATAAAACACGCATTGGACAGCTATGCGGGAATTTCTGGCTTGTGCGGCCATTGGGACGAGGGGGGTTTGGGACGGTCTACCTGGGATCGCACCAATATCTGGGTACCCAGGCGGCGATCAAAATCCTTCATACCCGACGCCTCGGTACAGGGAGAGAACAATTCTTTGCCGAGGCGCGCATCTCGGCCCAACTGGTACATCCGCACATTAACCGGGTGCTGGACTTCGGCATCAACGCCGATGGCATCCCCTTCCTGGTTATGGACTATGCTCCCTATGGTTCGCTACGCGCGTTATACCCGGAAGGACGGACGTTATCGCTCAATGCCGTCATCGATTACGCCGGGCAAATCGCCGATGGCTTGCACTACATCCACCGGCGCGGGTTGATTCACCAGGACATCAAGCCCGAAAACTTGCTCGTCGGGCGTAATCGCCAGGTACAGATCAGCGATTTTGGGATCGCGATTGCCGCGCACGATGCCCGCGCTACCACTTACAGCATGATCGCCGGTACGCCTCTGTATATGGCCCCCGAACAGATGAGGGGCGAACCTTGCTTTGCCAGCGATCAATATGCGCTGGCGGTCGTGATCTACGAGTGGCTATGCGGAACAACTCCATTCAGAGGCTCATGGTCCGCTATCGCCGGGCAGCATCTGCAAGCGACCCCGCCGCCCTCGCTGCGCGCGCAAGGAGCAACCATTCCGCGTGCCGTCGAAGACGTGATCGTGCAGGCGCTGGCGAAAGAACCGGAGCAGCGTTACAGCGATGTCCGCGCCTTTGCCGCCGCCCTGAAACAGGCAGCAGCCAGGCCCGCCAGGACAATTCACACTCTGCCAGAAAGAGCGATGGTACGCCATGCCCCACCAGCAGCCAGGACAAAATCGGCAGTGCGGCAGTCGTCCTCTCTTCGCAGAAAGAATAAATCTGCGCGGTGGGGCGATATCGCGGCGCTGCTCGGCATCGATTTACTGCTCATTTTGTTCATCGGCCTCATCTGCGCCGCACAGCACATTGAGATGTCAGCAATAATCTGGCCGCTTTGCTGCTTGCTCCCCAGCCTCTCATTCATAGGCGCGCTCGCCATCAGATGCCGACAAGCCGTAGGGATCGTTGGCTGCATTTTCAGCATATCCC
>Ga0102924_1006946_pt1 | contig 10493 bp, 6 predicted proteins | sample PaiPotPPM11metaG_FD_80116 | JGI IMG/M metagenome (GOLD analysis project Ga0102924, IMG submission 80116) | Iron sulfur acid spring bacterial and archeal communities from Banff, Canada, to study Microbial Dark Matter (Phase II) - Paint Pots PPM... ...
CGTGTCAATTTCTTTAATGTCTCGGCCAAGCCGGGACAGTAACAAAATTCCCCGCCGTATCAGTTTACCCTGCAAAATACGCTCTCCCGCGCGCTGCCTAAATTGGCCAAAGTCAAGCTAAGAAGGAGAATCTTAATCACCTGAGACATGAAAATTTCATCGGCGCCAGTACCACAACTTGGCTTCGAGATGTGGCAAAAGTGCTGAACAGGCGGTTTGATCCAGGCGCCCGTGATCGCGCGCTCGTCCTCCTGGCAAAGAACGGCTGCCCCATTGAAGAATGGAAGCCGATACTTCTTTGGCACATGACGCGCGATGAGTTCTTGCTTCGTGATTTCCTGATCAACTGGCTTTTCCCAACCTTTGTGTCGGGTGCATATCGCGTTCGGACCGAAGACGTTTACGAGCACCTGCGCGGTGTCGGGCGTCGGGGTGGGACCATTGAACATGCTTGGACCGACACCACTCTAGCCCGCGTTGCCACCGCTCTCCTCAAGATGGCGGTCGATTTTGGCTTGCTCCGCGGGAGTGTCGTCAAAGAGTTTGCGAGCTATCATTTGCCAGAGCGGAGCTTCCTTTATCTCATCTACGCGCTTCGGGAGGAAATGGGCAACCCGCGTAAGGTCCTCGAGTCGGAAGACTGGCGGATGTTCTTGATGCTCCCCTCGGACGTCGAGCGGGAGCTCCTTCGGCTCCATCAATATCGCAAGCTGGACTACCAGATCGCCGGGAGTTTGGTCCAACTTTCACTGCCCTGTGCCAGCGCCTACGAGTATGCGGAAAGGATGGTGGCATGAGCGATCTCGTAAACCGCATCAAGACCAGTCTTGAACCCATACTCGAGCTGGCCGATCCGCGTGAGCGCATAAGCGCTTACCACGACATGCCCTATGCACTGTTCCGCTACGAGCCCGAAGAGGAGTTCGAGCTACGCAAGCAAATCACCCTCCTTGAGACAAGGCTCACTCAAAAGGGCAAGCGCGTGAGCCGCATATCCTTGGCCCAGTGCCTGGACGAGGCAATGCGCTCACAACGACCGCTCGAAGATTGGATTTTGGCGGAGCGCGAGCAAGGCACGGACACGACAGTCGCGACTGTGCATTCGGTCCTTTCGGAGTATGCGCCCCTGGTTGACCTCGTCGCTGCGCGGATGCCCGACGATCCTGACCCGTCCCGCGACGTCGTCTTCATAATGCGCACCGGCGCTCTGTTTCCTGTGTACCGCACATTCTCATTGCTAGAGCAGCTGAAAGGACGGGTCACTGTGCCGACAGTCTTGTTCTATCCAGGCGATCTCGACGGTGCGGCGGGTCTCCGATTCATGGGCGTGCTCGCAGCCGAGCATAACTATCGCCCGAAGATCTTTTGACAGGATTTCAGTGATGGCCAAAGAACTTATCAAAAGCCTCTTCGCAAACGACATCCATCGTCGGATCGAAGAAGTCATCAAGGTCGATCAGACCAGCGATGATATTCTACGCGATGAGATCAGCGAGTACGTGGTGACCGATCCCATTCGGTCCCATTACACCAATATTTTTGATGCATATCGCGAGACGCCCAACAAGCCGCACGAGGGCATTGCGATCTGGGTGTCGGGCTTCTTCGGGTCCGGCAAATCCAGCTTCGCAAAGATGCTTGGTCTGTCGATTGAGAACCGTGCCGTGGCTGGGATTCCTGCCGGTGATCGCTTCGCCCAAAGAGCCGACGATAACAAGCTTCAGGTTCTTCTCAAGGCGATAAACGAGAGTATTCCCACTCACGCCGTTATCTTCGATGTTTCCACTGACCGAGGGATTAGGAGCGGGAACCAGTCTCTTACCGAGATCATGTACGGGCTTTTTCTTCAGAGCCTTGGCTATGCGAAAGATCTCGATCTCTCAGAATTGGAGATTGCCCTTGAGGAGAAGGGGCAACTTGAAGGGTTTGAAGCGGAGTACGGACGTCTCTTCAAGAAGGAATGGTCATTCGAGAAAGGCAAAGTCGCTTTCGCCCTTAGTGAAGCGAGCCGGGTTCTGCACAGCCTCGATCCTCTGACGTTCCCGATGGCCGATTCGTGGGTGAAGGCTGTCAAGAACAAGGCTGACATCTCACCTGGGAAGCTAGCTGAGCGTGCGAATGAATTGATGAAACGCCGGCGACCCGGTCAAGCGCTGATGTTTGTTGTCGACGAGGTCGGCCAATTCGTCGCTCGCGACGTACAGAAGATGCTCGACCTGCAGGCTGTTGTGCAGAGCCTCGGCGTCAAAGGCCGCGGGAAGCACTGGATCGTCGTCACGTCGCAAGAGAAGCTTAGCGAACTCGTAAGCGGCCTCGACGACAAAAAGATCGAACTTGCGCGCCTAATGGACCGATTTCCACGGGAACTCCAGGTCCATCTGGAGCCGTCGGACATTTCAGAGGTCACCAGCCGACGCGTTCTCTCGAAAAATGCTCCCGCACAGCAGATCTTAGGGGAGCGCTTCGACGAGCACCGTGGAAGGTTCACTGAGCACACGCGTCTCACCGCCGACATCAAGCTACCAGAACTGACTCGTGACAGCTTCATCGATCTATATCCGCTCCTGCCCTATCAGATCGATCTGATCATCCAAGTCGTCTCAGGGCTTCGGACGCAGGGTGGAGCCAGCAAGCATGTCGGTGGCGCAAACCGCACCATCATCAAACTGGCGCAGCAACTGCTAATCAACCCTGCCGTAAATCTCGCAGACCAACCCATTGGCTCAGTGGCCCGGCTTGATCAAGTCTACGATCTGGTCGAAGGCAACATTGGCTCTGAGGTCCGAGCAAAAATCTCAGCCATTTCGAAGGAGCTTGAACACCCCCTGGCGCAGCCGGTCGCCAAGGTGATTTGCCTGCTGCAATACGTGAAGAGCGTTCACCGCACAGCGGAGAACATTGCTGCCGCGCTCCATCCGAATGTTGCCGGAGACTCCCAGCTCACCGCCGTGAAAGACGCCCTGCGGCAGCTTGAGGCTGCCAACAAGGTTCGTCTCGGGGATGACGGATACCGAATTCCAACGCCGGCGGAAGACGACTGGGAGCGCATTCGCAACGGTATCAGTCCGAAGCCTGGCGATGCGCATCGGATCTATTCGGAGGTGCTGGCCTCATTCTGGCAGCCGCAACCTAGCCACACTCTCTTCGACACCAAGACGTTCAAGGCAGGCCTCGCCATCCATGGTCGTGAGATTGTCAATGGCGACATGATGTTCCACGTCCATCTCGCTGAGGGTGGCGCTTCGTTTAAGGCGCTTGCGTCAGAACTGCGGGCCCGCAGTCAGCAAGAGCGCAAGAGTGTCTTTTGGGCGGTGTCTCTCAACGACGCCATAGACCGAGAGACCGTCGAGCTCTTTAGATCGAAGGAAATGCTGGCGAGAAAGGAACGCGAAGCCAAGACGGCGGACGAAACGGCGCTCATCGGCGAAGAGAAAATTCGGCAAAGGCGGCACCAGGATGGACTTCGCCGGCTCGTAAAGGTCGCCTGCTTGGCAGGCAGTGTCAGTTTCGACGGCAATGATCGGAGCCCGGATGATCACGCAATCGAAGTGGGGAAGAGCGCGGCCGACATCCTGAGCGACGTGCTCCCGGAGGTGTTCGATCGCTTCAAGGAAGCGGCGGCCCGGCCGGCCGACGTCAAGAAGGGCGTCGATGCGCTGTTCACCGCCGAGAACTTGCAAGGCCTTCCGTCGGTGTTCGTTAGCCTGGGGCTCTTGCGCGACGAAAAGGGGAAGACGGTCTTCCGAGCTGAAAGCGGCGCCCTGGCTGAAGTGCTGTCTCGGATCGAGGAGCGCGCCAACTACGGAGACACCGCTAGCGGTCGGTTCCTGGCGGACGAGCTTGCGAAGGAACCGTTCGGCTGGGATTTCGAAGTCGTTCGGCTTCTAGTCCTCTCTTTGCTGCGAGCCGGAAAGATACAGGTGACCAGCAAAGGTCAGACAATCGACTCCGCGACGGGGATCGAGGCGCGCGACACTTTCTCGAACAACAATTTCTTCCGTCAAGCTTCGTTCCGACCCAAGAAGGGCATCGAGTTCGAGGAGCTCGTGAAGGCATCCGAAGCCTTCCGGGACACATTTGGATGCGAAGTCAAGGAACTTAACGCCGGCGCGATCGTCTCCGAACTTCGCAAGGAAATCGCGCGGCATGAGGATCCCGTTACCTCCGCCCACGGACAGCTCATCGCCTTTCGATTTCCCGGCGCCGCGGTACTTGAAGGCGCCGTAGGTCAGATGAAGGCCGTCCTGCGAGGTTCAGAGGATAACGCGATCGCTACGTTCAATGCGTCGCACCGCTCCATCAAGGACGCCATTAAACGTGCCACTGAGCTCGATCAAGCATTGTCCGAACCTCGGTTGCGGGACCTCGATCGAGCGCGGGAAGCGCTTCGCACGGCCTGGCCCTTTCTCCGCAGCGAACCTGATGTAAGCGATGACCTTCGAGCCAAAGCGACCGAGTTGGAAGACCTTTTGGCACGAGAGACCTTCTACCGCGAGCTGCCGACGATTGAGCTGCACGCGTCAGCGATTGACGCCGAGTACGCGCGTCGCTTCGACGAAGCGTTGGAAGCGCGTATTGCGGCCTACACTCAAGCCCTCGACCGGTTGACGCAGACTCCCGGCTGGAACGCCATCGACCAGGACCAACAGCAAAAGCTAGCGGCACCGTTGGTGCGCGGAAAGACACGGGACCAGCAACAGGTGCCGATTCCTCAGCTACGATCGGAGCTGGATGCTTGCGAGACCCGTCTTCAAGACACAATCGCGGAGCTTCACCGCATCGTTGACGGCGATCGCGTCGCGACGGTGAGGTTGGGCGGCTACTTCTCTGGAGGAATTGAGACCGAAGAACAGCTCGATGCCGCTCTCGCCGGCATTCGGGAGGAGTGTTCGCGCCTGATCGGCACCGGCAAGAAGGTGATTGTCCAGTGATCGGCGGGCATCATGGATAAGCCGACGCGCAACGCTATTGAGCGAGCGACTCAGCAGGCGCGAAAGCTGCTCGATGAGGATTTCTCGTCGCAGCTCGAAGGAACGTTCGACGTACTCCAAAGTGGCGTGATTGCCCCAAAGGGCGGCGTCCACCTTTCGGCCAGCCAGAAATTTCAGCGAGACAAAATCGTTGCGGCCATCGAACACAAGCGCGCCGCTGGGACGACCGCCGTAGAGGCGGTCACCGACTATGTGCGGGATACCGCTTTCACGACGCTAAATCGCTTTGTCGCGCTCAAGATGCTCGAAGCGCGCCAACTGGTACAGGAGTGTATCACAAAGGGCGAACAGTCCGGCGGTTACAGGGAATTCTGCGGCATGGCGCCTGGCGTAGCGCTGCTCCCCGATGGGGTAGGCTATCGCCTCTATGTTGAAAGCTTATTCGACGAGTTCTCGACCGAGATCAAGGTCCTGTTTGACCGGCGTGACGCCGCCTCTGTGCTGTGGCCTAAACGGCCGACGTTCGAGGCGCTCTTGACGATCCTGAACGCTCCCGATTTGTCGGGGATTTGGGGTGAGGATGAGACGATCGGTTGGGTCTACCAATTCTTCAATAGCGGTGAAGAGCGCAAGAGGATGCGCGACGAGAGCCCAGCGCCGCGCAACAGCCGCGAACTGGCGGTCCGCAACCAATTCTTCACGCCGCGATATGTCGTGCAGTTCCTCGTCGATAACACGCTCGGCCGCATCTGGCTGGAGATGCATGGAGAAAATACGCGTCTCGCCAAACTCTGCGAGTACCTCGTGCGCGCCATTGACGAGCCGGCCGGGCGACGCCCGCGGAAGGATCCAAGAGACCTTCGTATTTTGGACCCCGCGTGCGGTTCAGGACATTTCCTGCTCTACAGCTTTGATCTCCTTCTGGCCATCTACGAGGAGGCATGGTCGGCTGAAGGACCCTCTCCAAGAAGTGCGGCGACGGGGAAATCGCTGCGCGAAGAGTACCCTGACCTCGCCGAGCTGCGTCGAGCGGCGCCCCGACTGATTGTTGAAAATAATCTGCATGGCGTGGACATTGATCCGCGCTGCGCACAGATCGCCGCGTTGGCGCTGTGGCTTCGTGCACAGCGTGCGTGGCACGACCTTGGCATTCCCGCATCCGATCGACCGCGCATCCAACGCACACATATAGTGGTGGCTGAGCCGATGCCGGGCGACATCGCTCTTGTCGACGAGTTCGCAGCGCGTATAGACCCTCCGCTGCTTCGCGGGCTCTTCAAAAAAATGGCGGACGAAACCCATCTGGCCGGGGATCTCGGTACACTGCTGAGAATCGAAGACAGTATCGCCGTAGAACTTCGTCGGGCGCGTGACCAGTTTGTGAAGCAGCGTCACTCGACTGCCTACTTTCCGGGCATGGAGCCGGTGACAAAGCAGGGTGCTTTGGACTTATCCGGCATCGACGATGACCGCTTTTTTCACGAAGCCGAGATCCGTATTGTTGAGGCGCTGCGCACCTTCGCTGAAACGGCGACCAGAGACGTAAGTGTTCGGAAGCGCCTTTTCGCGGACGACGCAGTTCAAGGCGTCGCCCTCGTTGACCTTGTGCGGACCCGATTCGATGTCGTCCTGATGAACCCACCCTTTGGAGAGGCATCAAATCGGTCGTTGCAGCATGTTGGAAGCTGCTACCCCGATTGGAACAAAAATCTTCTATGTGCTTTCGTAGCCCGCGCTAACTGAGCTTCTGACATCGGACGGACTCTGCGGCAGCGTTGTAGACAGAACTATTAACGAGAAAAGTACTTATGAGGCGTTTCGACTGCGATTTTTGCTGAGTGATAATTTTGCAATCCGCAATGTTGCCGACCTAGGTTGGGGTGTTCTCGATGCGAACGTAGAGGTCTCGGCCCTAGTAATAGGTCGCCCCAATGCAGGCGATCGTGTGTGGGGAATCGACGCAAGAGAAACTGAGAAGAAGGACGAGAAACTTCGATCCAGAGAGGCTGGCCGATGGGTTGATCGAACGTCGCTTCGGAGATTGCCTAATTCAGTGATCGGATACTTTTTTCCGGACGTCGCCATTCGCCTCTTTGCGACATATCCATCACTGCGGGACTCCACATTTGACTTTTTTGAAGGCCATACACTTAAGTCCGCCCGATACTTTCGCTTAGCTTGGGAGTGTAGTGCACACTCAGTAGGCGAGCAGTGGCGGCGCCTGTTTAATGGGACTTCCTATAGTCGGTATGCGTACCCTCATCACGACGTGGTCCTATTCGGCGATGGAAGGTGCGCTTCGGCTGATGACAGTGCAGTCCTTCGCAATCTACTGAAGCATCTCAAGAGCGGAGTATGCTTTGGGAAAAGAGGTGAATACGTTGACGCTCAGCTGTTGCCTCCTGGATTTCTGTCAACTGTCGAAGGAAAGGTTTGTCTAACTCCGACAATCGAAGATGCGTGGGCTCTGCTTGCTCTGCTGAACAGCCGTCTATTTCAGGCTATTATCAATCTCTATACAGGCCAGCATAAATACTCGGGCTACGTCGAACAGTTTCCATACCCGGGATCCGAAAAACTATCTGAAGCTCGAAAACTGGCTCAGGCAATTGTCCAGGAGAAGTGGCGGATTTTCGCGAGGGTAGAAATTTCGCCAAACTTCGTGGGTCTCGACGGCCTAAAGCCGGCTTCGCTAGTAGAAGAACTTCAGGGCGCCATCGAGAGGGTTGGAGAACTTGAGGAAAAGCTAAATTTAGCGGTCCTTGATGCATATGGCTGCAGTTCTGACGAGGAGGTCGATTCGTTCATAACGAATGCTTGCAAGCGTGAGCCCCGCACCCGCTTTCCATTTAGAAGTGACGATCCGGTGAAAAGTGCCGCGCAAATTGTACAATATCAGATAGGAAAGATGTTCCAGCGTTGGAGCCCGGATCCTTTACCGTACTCACTCGAAGCACTTTCGTTTTTTGAATGGGGTGACCAGCCTGCCGAATCGAAAGCAGGCCGGGATGGACCTAAGATTCTAGTGTTGGACGAGGGCCATCCCGCAGACCTAGTTAGACTGATCGAAGATGCTCTGCCGGCAGCAGAGCTTACGTCCCTCATTCAAGCACTGCAAAAACCGCTGAGAGTTCATCTTCAGCATGCGGCATTTTCCGAACACATCGAATACTATTCTGCATCCGGACGAAGTGCCCCTGTCTATTGGCAGCTATCGACGCCATCTGCCGGTTATTCTGTTTGGCTTTACTGCAATACCCTTTCACTAGACACCTTATACAACCTCCAACGCGATTTCATTGAACCGAAGCTTGCGCATGAAGAACGCCGCTTAGAATCGCTCCGCAGCGAATTCGGATCGGCCCCTACTGCGGCTGAACGAAAGAAGTTATCTGTCCAACAGCTCTTGGTCGATGAGATCAGAGCGTTTCTCAAAGATGTTAAACTTGTTGCACCCTTGTGGAAACCGAACCTTAATGACGGCACGGTCATCAATTTCGCGCCGCTTTGGCGCCTAGTTCCTCATAACAAGCCTTGGCAGAAGGAACTCAAGGCGACCTGGGATTCGCTGTGCAATGGGGAATATGACTGGGCGCAAATTGCCATGCACCTCTGGCCGGAGCGCGTCGTCCCCCAATGCGCCAACGACCGAAGCTACGCCATCGCCCATGGACTTGAAAATGTCTTCTGGGTGGAAGCGGATGGTGGGAAGTGGAAACCACGACCAACACTTACTCGTCCGATCGACCAGCTTGTGCGCGAACGGACCTCGGTCGCGGTCAAGGCGGCTTTGAAGGAACTGACTGCAGCATCAGCGCCGAACGGTCCGAAAGCGAGGACACGGAGGCCGTCATCATGACGATCTCCGAAGACACTATTAAAAATGCTGTTCTTCGCTATCACCGCGAGTACGACAGATATCTTAAGCTCTCGGCGCGCGTTGCTGAGGTCTGCAGGTTTGAGATTGTCGAAGCAAATGCAATCCGGGCGCAAGTCACCTTTCGGGCGAAAAGTCCCAAAAGCCTTGAGGGAAGGCTCCGTCGCTTCGCAACCTCCGGAAAAGAGGACATGCCTGACGTGCAGTCAGTATTTGACAAGGTACGCGATCTCGCCGCTGTGCGGATAGCCACTTACGAGCAGAGGCATGAGGACCAGGTGGTCCAATTAGTGTGCAAGAGGTTCGTTGATTTGAAGGGCGCTACGCCAAGCAGCGAGCGAAAGGACAAGAACGCCGCGGATAATAATAACTTCTATCGGGCGACGCACATCGAGGCATTTTTACCGGAAGCCGACGTGATCGGCACCTACGCCAACGTATCGGACGTCCCCTGTGAAGTGCAAGTCTGCAGTATGATGGCCCATGTCTGGAATGAAATCGAACACGACCTTGGCTACAAGCCAGTCACGGGATCTCTGTCGGAACAAGAGTACAATCTTCTTAAATCGTTAGGACTTGCGGTTAGACAGGGAGATCAAACAATCAGCACCTTGTTTGCGGAAACCGAGCGACGGCAACGCGCCCACGGCGGCGTGTTCACGGATGTCTACGATTTCGTCGCACGAGTCCGCGGTTGGTTTCCGGATATCGATTTCGGTCGAAACGCAGGGCCACTATACGAAGCCCTACAACCTGTTCGCTTGGTCTCGCCTGAAAGCATCCGCAAACTGATAGATATTTCCGAGCCTATGACGGAGGCCGCTCAGAACGCCCTTGATGAAATCGGGGCGAAACTAACGGCCAAAGGCGATCTGCGGTTCATGCTGGACCCTAATTCCTCCGATCTTCTGCTTGTTCTGCTTTTACCAAAGGTCGCGAATTACATTGTGTCGTCGTCCGGCGATGCAGTCTCCGACGGTGTAGCGCGCCTTCGCTGGTTTGCTGCCCGCTTTCAAGAACTATCCAAAGTGGGAAGCGGAGGTGCTGATGCACCCCTTGCATGAGTATATTTCGAGGCAACTCGCCGAGAAGCTGAAGGCGAGGAAGGTCGTCGTTTGGTACGATCATCGCCGAGAATTTGCGCCATTTATCGCGGAGATGCGGGGTAACGCGCGCACGAGCGATGAGGCCGTGCCGGTTACCGTGGGCGGCCTACCGACACGTTTGACTGAATACGACGGCTCGATGTTCGAGCTGCGCGCGGTCGTGGAGCCCTTCGTCTGTGGGGACGCGCCCACAGAGTGCGTGATCGTCTACTTGCCTGGATGCGAGCGCGATCGTCACGGTTCGGTGCTTATGGAGCTCGAAAAGGCCGGAGATTGCTATGAGCCGCAGCTAAAGCGACTCGCGCGCAATGTCCTGCGTCAGCGTTACACCGACGGCGTGATCGATGAGATGCTGGCGCCGGAGCGTGTGTCCTACGAGGACCTCGCACGCGCATCGGACACATCGTCAACCGAGCCGCCTTCCGTTTTGAAGTCCATCTTCCACAACATATCGGGTAACGACGGAATCATTGCGTCCTGGCTCGCACGTGACGAGCGCGATGCCGAGATCGAGGCAAAAGAGGCGATCCGCGAGCTGGTGAAGCTTGTGCGCTCGAAGCTCGGGCTGGAGCTTCCCGA
>Ga0102924_1006949_pt1 | contig 10491 bp, 8 predicted proteins | sample PaiPotPPM11metaG_FD_80116 | JGI IMG/M metagenome (GOLD analysis project Ga0102924, IMG submission 80116) | Iron sulfur acid spring bacterial and archeal communities from Banff, Canada, to study Microbial Dark Matter (Phase II) - Paint Pots PPM... ...
GGTACGGGAGATTCCAATCGCTTCGCCAGATTTAGGCTTCCCGGGGAATTGTGGGCGGCTGGATGTTGTTTTGGGATTCAGCTTTGAGCTGCGAGCAATGAGGTGTGAGCGGGTGGGATGGGAAACGATAGACTTGGTGCATTGCTATGAACGCCAATCCGCGGATTTTTGTTTCGGCCGGTGAGGCTTCGGGGGACCACTACGGGGCCGGGATTATCTCCGAATTGAGGGCGCGGCTGCCGGGGGCCGTGTTTACGGGGCTGGGCGGGGCTGCGATGGAGGCCGCGGGGCAATACCGTGTGGTGCGGGCCGAAGATGTAGCCCATATGGGGTTGACCGAGGTGGTTCGGCATGCGCCCTATATCTATTCGCAATACCACCGGCTGGTGCGGTCGATTAAGGGCGAACGGCCGGACGTGGCGGTGCTGATCGATTTTCCGGATGTGAACTTCCGGCTGGCCAAGCACTTGAAGCGGCTGGGAGTTCCGGTGGTGTGGTTTGTGAGTCCACAGTTGTGGGCGTGGAAGCGGCGACGGCTGCGCTGGGTGCAGCAGCGGGTGGCGCGGATGCTGGTGATTTTTCCGTTTGAGGCTCCTTTTTATAAGGCGCGCGGGGTGGATGCGGAGTTTGTGGGGCATCCGCTGGCCAAGCTGCCGATGCCGACGATTTCGCGCGAGGAGTACGCGGTGGAGTATGGGCTCGATCCGGCGAAAGACTGGATTGCGCTGCTGCCGGGGAGTCGAAGCAAAGAGATCAAGATGAATCTGGCCGAGATGATCGACATGGCCGTCCGCTTTCCGATGGGGGCTGAATACATCGTCCCGGTGGCATCGACGATTGACCGTAGGAAATTGCAGGCTGCGGTCAAAGGTCAACTGGAGCGATGGCAGAAAGAAGCGGACGCGTCGGTAACGGTTCCCGGTGTCGTTTTAGTGGATGATGCGCGGGAGGCTCTGTTTCATGCGCGGGCTTCAGTGGTGGCGAGCGGGACTGCGACGGTGCAGGCTCTGACGGTGGGCAATCCGTTTGTGGTGGTGTACCGGGTGTCGAAGCTGACGTTTGCGGTGGTGAAACGGATGGTGCGGTATCCGGCGGAGATTCCGGCCGAGGTGGATGCCGAGGGGAATCTGCCGGTGGGGATGGTGAACTTGATCGCGGGACGGCGGATTGTGCCGGAGTTGCTGAATGAACGGTTCACGGCGGAGAATCTGGCGGATGCGCTGCGGCCGCTGCTCGCGGAAGGGCTGGAGCGGGAGCGGATGATTGAGGATCTCAAGGAGGCGCGGGGGCGGCTGTTGCCGGAGCCTGAGGCGGATCCGATTGCGCGGGTTTGTGATGCGGTAGAGGGGTTGCTGGAGCAGGGGACAGGGAGCAGGCAACAGGGAACAGGGATACGAAGTGGATTGGGGAACGTCTAATCGCCTGAGTTGGGGCGTAACCGATGACTGGCTTTCGTGCGTCCAAGAAGGAGAGTAATCCCACGATACCCATGCCGTTTGGCTCCGGGATCCCTGCGGCAGGCTCAGGGCAGGCTATGGGGCACCCGATTCCGGTAGCATAGGTTGAACTGCTTTTCGAAGGATTGTGGAACGACATGCCTTTTCGATTCCGAAGCTTACGTCTCTTTGCCGCGGTGTTCGCGGTCTGTGCTTTTGTGGTTCCTTCGTGGCGTGCCGCATCGGCTGCGCCTGTCCGTGCGCAGCTGAACGTGACCGGCTATGTGATTACGGCTGATCTTGATCCGGGGCTGGGCAAGCTGACGGCCACGGCCGACGTTACATTCTCAGCGCTCGAAGACCTGACGGCGGTGACGCTGGAGTTGAACAACGGGCTGAACATTACGAAGCTGACGGACAAGGGTGGGGCGGCGCTCAACTCGGAGCGGCTGACGCAGAACTCGACGGTGCGCATCACGTTGGGCGCGCCGATTGCGAAGGGCACGTCGACGACGTTTCACTTTGAATATTCGGGGATTCTGACGGGATCGGACACGAGCCCGGTGGAGGGCATCAAGCTGGCGGCGGTGGCGGACCCGATCAGCATTCTGCTGTATCCAGGTCGCTGGTTTCCGATGACGGGGCTGTTCACGGACCGGTTTACGGCGGAGATGCACATTCACGTGCCGGCGGATTTCACGGTAGTCGGCAGCGGGTATTCGGCGACGAAGAAGCTGCCGGATGGGCGGAATGAGTTCAGCTTTTCGTGGTCGAAGCCGGGATTTCCGGGGACGATTGTTGCGGGCAAGTTTCTTCCGGCGGTTGCGGGATCGGGCTACAACAACATTCACATTTATGTGACGGACAAGCGCAAGGAGCAGGCGCCGCAGTTTGCGGCGTTGGCGGGGCGCGAGTTCGAATATCTGACCAGCGTGTTCGGGCAGCCGGAGTCGGGGCGGATCAACGTGGTAGAGCTGCCGGAGGATGCGGTGGCGGGCGGGGCGCTGTGGGCTCCGGAGATGGTAGCGATTGCGGGCAACCGGCTAAACCTGGCGACGAATCCGCAACGGCTGCTGGCGAATACGCTGGCGCATCAGTGGTGGGGGTCGGAGGTGTCGCCGGCGACGCTGAACGATGCGTGGATTACGAATGGGATGTCGCGCTACGGCGAACTGATGTACCTGGAGGATTCGTCGGGGAAGAATGCGTTCCAGTCGGCGATCAGCGATGTGCAGGCGGGCGCGCTGGCGTATGACACGGAGCCGCTGACGACGCTGGGGCGGCTGGATCCGTATTCGCCGCAGTTCCAGTCGATGACGCTGGAGAAGGGCGCGATGGTCTTCCACATGCTGCGGTGGGAGATGGGGGATGAGGGATTCCAGAAGTTTCTGCGCGGGGTGCTGTCGCAGTTTACGGACAAGGGGATTCGCAGTTCGCAGATCGAAGAAGTGGCGCAGGCGCAGAGTCACCTGGAGTTGGCGGCCTTCTTTGCGCAGTGGCTGGATGGGACAGGCGCGCCGGCGTTCACGGACAAGTACTCGGTGTACCGGCTGGGGAACAGCAAGGGGTTCCGAACGATTGGCGCGATCGGCGAGGATCTGGATTTGTTCCGCATGCCGGTGGAATTGCGGATTGAGACGGATGGCAAGACCGAGGACAAGCGGATTGATGTGTCGGGGACAGATTCGCCGTACAGCATCGAGACGTTTGGCCGGCCGCGGAAGATCCAGATCGATCCGGAGAACTGGCTGCTGAAGAGCACGCCCGACCTGGCGGTGCGCGTGGCAGTTCTGCGTGGGCAACAACTGGTGGCGCAGGGCGATCTGACGGGCGCGCTGGGCGAGTATCAGAAGGCGCTGGACGAGAATAAGTCGAGTTCGCTGGCGGCATACCGGATCGGCGAAGTGTTCTTTTTGCAGCGGAATTATCAGTCGGCGGCGAACAGCTTCCGCGATTCGCTGCGGGGGGATGACGACCCGCGGTGGACGGAGGTATGGAGCCACATTCACCTGGGGTACATCTTCGACGTGACCGGCCAGCGGGAGCGCGCGGTGAATGAGTATCGGCTGGCGGTGCAGACGAACGACAATACGCAGGGCGCGATCAATGAGGCGCGGGCGCGGATGCAGAGTCCGTATAAGCGGCCGGCGGAGAACTGATTCGGGCCGCGGCCGGGTGGGCGCGGAACTTTGCGGGAATTGGCGTGTCCTAAAGAGAATCAGACTACACTGGTTTTCGAAACGAGGATGCCCTCCATGCTGAGTCGTGCCGGCTTCATCTGGATTGTGGCGGGGATGTTTGCCGCCAGTGGTTTTGCGCAGAGTAAACCAGCTGCACCGGCAGCGACGAGCCAGGCTGCTCCGGCCGCGCAGACACAGCAAAGTCCAACGACCCAGGCACCGGTGACGACGCTGAAGGCGAATGCGCAGCTGGTGGTCGTCGACGTGGTGGTGACGGATAGCAGCCACAAGGCGGTGCATGGGCTGACGGCGAACGATTTCAAGCTGGCGGAGAGCGGGGTTCCGCAGGTCGTCAAGAACTTCGAAGAGCATTCGGCGCTGACGGCTGCGGATGCGACGCGGTTTGCTCCGATGCCGAAGCTGCCGGCGGGAGTGTACACGAACTACACACCGGCCCCGGCGAGCGGGGCGGTGAATCTTGTGCTGCTGGATGCGCTGAATACGCCGCTGGCTGACCAGTCGTATGTGCGGGCACAGCTGCTGGCGTACCTGAAGGCGACGCCGCCGGGGACGCGGGTGGCGATCTTCGGGTTGACGACGCACCTGATTATTCTGCAGGGATTCACCAGCGATCCGGAGGTGCTGCGGCGGGTGCTGGAGAAGGGGGTGGGGAAGTCTTCGGTTCTGCTGGACGACCAGGTGGGAGGCGGGGGAATCCAGAACAGCGTGGCGGATGACATGGAAGACATGGATATTCCGGGGACGGAGCAGATGATTGCGAACATGCGCGACTTCGAAGCGCAGACACAGAGTTTCCAGCTGCAGTTGCGCGCGAAGTACACGCTGGATGCAATGAACCAGATTGCGCGCTACCTGGCGGCGATTCCGGGACGGAAGAATCTGATCTGGTTTTCGGGGTCATTTCCGATCGACATCCTGCCGGACACGTCCGGTACGCAGTCGGACCCGTTTGCAGGCGTGGCGAGTTCGGAGGATGAGTTTCGCGATACGGTGGCGCTGCTGGGGCGGAGTCAGGTGTCGGTGTATCCGATTGACGCGCGCGGGCTGATGACGTCGCCGGTATTTCAGGCGACGACCACGCGCAACTATGCCAACCCGAAGACGGGTGTGCAGCGGATGAACCAGGATCAGCAGAAGTTCTTCAGCGACACGGCGGCGGAGCACGCCACGATGAACGAGATGGCCGATGCTACTGGCGGCAAGGCGTTCGTCAACACGAATGGACTGACGCAGGCGGTGGCGACGGCGATTGACGAAGGGTCGAACTTCTACACGTTGAGCTACACGCCGACGAATTCGGCGCGCGACGGCAAGCTGCGGAAGATCAAGATTGAGGTGGCGCGGCCGGGGGTGAACCTGGCGTATCGCAAGGGCTACTACGCGGACGATCCGCAGAAAGTAAACCTGGCGATGAAGCCGGACGCGGCGACTACGACGGCTAATGGTCCGACGACGATGGACACGTTGAGACTGGCGATGACGCGGGGCGCGCCGACGTCGGCGGAGATCCTGATCAAGGTGGGCGTGATGCCGCTGACGCCGAAGACACAGACGGAGGAGAAGGCGGCGGCAGGGAATCAGCCCTCGCCGAAGATGCAGGGGCCCTATCGGCGGTACAGTGTGAATTGCGCAATTGAACCGCGGGACCTGGTGTTTTTTCACGCGAGCGACGGGAAGATTCACTCGGACTTCAGCACGATTATCTTCGCGTACAGCGCGGAGGGCGAGCTGGTGAACATGCAGATAAGCACGATGCACTTCGTGGGGACGCTGGATGACGTGAAGGCGCTGTTTGCCCAGGGCATCATACGGCATGACGAGATCAGCACACCCGCGAAGGGCGAGTACTTCCTGCGGATTGCCGTGCACGATCTGCATCGCGATCGCTATGGGGCAGTAGAGGTGGCGACATCGGAGGTAAGGAATGTGGTGCCGCTACCGCCGCCGCCGCCGGCTGGAGCAGAGGCGGCGCCGGCGAAGTAGCGCGACTTACTCCACGGCGCCTTTGGCGAGGACTTCGGCGACGCTGCGGTTTTGCGTGAGCGCGGGCGGGAAGCCGTGGCGCTGCTGGAGCCAGGCGGGATCGTTCCAGGAGACGAGGACCTCGCCGGTGGCGGATTCGGCGACAAGAATCTTGAGGGGCAGGTCGAGCGCGGTGGTGGGCGCGGCGACCATGAGGGGAGTGCCGCCCTTGGGGTTGCCGAAGATGAGGACCTTGGTGGGCTGCATCTCGAGGCCAGCGGCGGCGGCTTCGCCGGAGTGATCGATGAGGGCGAAAAGCTTGATGCCTTTCTGTTGAAGCAGGGTCTGGAGCCGGGTGACGGTTTCGTCGACAGAGTGACGGCTGGGGATGGTGCGTATCCCTTCCTGCATGAGAGCCTCCGAGTGATTGGGTGGTACAGCAAAGAGAAGAAGTTGAAAAGCCCATCGCAGGGGGCACCCGCTTCATTGGCGCGTCAGTGGGATTCCAGCCAATGGACGGTTTTGAGGGCGAGGCGTTCGTAGGCAGTGACGGCGAGGCGGAGATGCTTTTCGCGGGTGTCTTCGATTTTGTTGTGCGAGATGCCGCGGAGGGATTGGACGAACATCATGACGGTGGGGATGCCGGCGCGGGCGACTTCGGCGGCGTCGTGGAGCGGGCCGGAGGGGAGGCTGATGGCTTCTTCGGCGACATCGATGACGGCTTCGCGGCAGAGGGCGATGAGGTCGGGGTGGAAGGGGATGGGCTCGATGGACCAGGTGTGGGACCATTCGACGGTGCAGCGTTCTTCGGAGGCGAAGCGGCGGCTGGCTTCCTGAGCTTCGCGGTACATGGTGGCGAGGATGTCGGGGGAGAGGTCGCGCTGGTCGAGGGTGCACTCACAGCGGCCGACGACGGCGGTGACGATGCCGGGGAAGGTTTTGAGTGAGCCCATGGTGCAGACGGCGTCGGTGTGACGGCTGGCGATGGTGCGGATTTCGAGAGCGAGGCGCGCGGCGGCGGCGAGGGCGTCGTGGCGATCGGCCATGGGGGTTGAGCCGGAGTGGGCTTCCTGACCATGGAAGGTAACGGCGTGGCGCTCGACGCCCTTGGTGCCGAGGACGACGGCGAGGGGGAGGCCGAGGCGCTCGAGGATGGGGCCCTGCTCGATGTGGAGTTCGAGGTAGGCGGCGACGTCTTTCTGTTCGGCGGTGGCGTCGCCGATGCGGTCGATGTTGATTTTGCAGTGGGCGAGGGCGGCATCCAAGGTGATGCCGTCGCGGTCGGTGCGGACGCGGTCGGCGTCGATGGAGTGAGTGCCGGCGAAGGCGGAGGAGCCGAAGAGCGAGCGGCCGAAGCGAGCGCCTTCTTCGTCGGCCCAGTCGACGAGGCGGATGGTGATTGGCGGGCGGCCGTTGAAGTCGTGGGCGAAGGCGGTGAGGACTTCGAGGGCGGCCATGACGCCGAGGGCGCCGTCGAGCCAGCCGCCGTTGGGGACGGAGTCAAGGTGGGAGCCGAGGACGAGGGATTTGGGCGAGGCGCCGGGGAGCGTGACCCAGGCATTGCCGGCGGCGTCGAGGTGGCGGGTGACGGGGAGGCCGCGGAGTTTGGTGGCGAACCAGTCGCGGGCTTTGAGCCAAGTGGGGGTGAAGGCGATGCGCTGGGCGCCGTTGGCGTCGGAGGTGAGGGTGGCCAGTTCGCGGAGGTTGGCGATGACGCGGTTTGGGTCGACGGGCATGGTGGAATCCTTGAGTGGATCAGCGTATCACTGACGGGGGTACCCCCCCTTGTATATACACGGTTGCGATGATGGTAAACGGCTTACGGTCACGTATATACCGATTTATATATACTTCTCGCTGCGCTGGAGGTCTCTCCTTTTGGGGTTGGATTCTGGACCGTGTTTCGAACTTTCTTTCTTTCACCCCTTAGTTTAATGATAGCGAATGGAGCATAACTCATAGGGCATCTCTATTGCTTTTGGATGCAATGAGTTAGGTGGTTTTGGGTCTTGACAATGCGAGTTTGCTGGGTTTTTGGCGAAGTTTTTTTGTTTGTCAGCGGTCCGGTTGTGCGGCGTCATGCTCGACTTGCAGAGCGATGACGGGAGTCAGGCTGGTGAGGTTTGGCGGGAGCCCGGAAAACAGGTGGATCAGGTTGGTATGCAAGCTCTCGAGGATTGCGACGCGGCTGATAACTGCAGGGTGAGGCTAAGGACATGGCTTATTCGTCTAAGAGTTTGCGTGGGAAAAACATATTGAAGTTAGAGTGGTGCCTGGAGATGGCGAGGCATCGTGATAACCCTTAGCCGTCATTCAGCAGCCAATACGAGACGGTGATCGCGGCCCAGGAACGGGGTCGAGTCACTCCCGAAAGGACCAGACGACTGATGAGTAATTCTTCCTCCTGCTTTTGGAAAGCGGCGGCGCTTCTCCCGGTGGCCGCGGCCGCGGTCAGCTCACAGGCTCAACAACCTTCGTTTCTGCTGGCTGATGCAGGGCAGAACGAGACCGGCATATGGACCTTCCAGCATGAGCACATCCTGGGGACCTCGCTGGAGGTCAGTGTGAGGGCAGGCAGTCTGGCGGACGCGGAGAGAGCTGAGGCAGCCGCGCTGGCGCAGTTCGACCGCGATGACGCAGTGCTGAGCACTTGGCGCGAAGACAGCGAGGTCTCTCGATGGGCGAAGACAAGGTTTGAGCCGGTCGCAGTATCGCCGGAACTCTTCGAGGTTCTGGCCGCGTTTGATACCTGGCGTGAGCGCACGGGCGGTGCTTTGGATGCGTCGGTAGAAGCCGCTACCAGGCTTTGGCGGAGCACGACGGCGGAGGGCCGGGTGCCCACGGACCACGAGATTGCCGTTGCAGTTGAGGCGATGCAGCAGCCGCATTGGACGCTGGACCGCGAGCATCGGTCGGCGACCCGTGTGAGCGATGTTCCGCTGGCGCTGGCCTCGTTTACGAAGAGCTATATCAGCTCGCGTGCTGCCGATGCTGCGCTGAAGTCGGGCGCTGCGGGAGTGGTGTTGAACGTGGGAGGCGATGTGATCGTCCGCGGCAACCTGACGCAACTGGTTGCGGTGGCGGACCCGCGTGCGGCTTCGGAGAATGATGCCGCGCTGGACCACGTGGTCGTCCGCGACCGTGCGGTTGCGACCAGCGGATCGTACCGTCGCGGTTTCGAGCTTGCGGAAGCTGCGCGGGTGAAGGCTCCCGAGTTTTCGCACCTGATCGATCCGCGGACGGCGCACCCGGCGAGCCATGTAGTTTCCTCGACGGTGATTGCGCGGGACGCTGTGACGGCCGGTGCGCTGGCCACGGCGTTTTCGATTCTGCCGGTGGACGAGAGCCGCACGCTGGCCGCGTCTACTCCCGGGCTCGAGTACCTGCTGGTGCTGGCGAATGGCGAAGAGGTGCGGAGTGCGAACTGGCCTGGGTCTCCCGGTTTTCGCACGGCGGCGTTCCAACACCAGGTGGCTGCTATGAAACCCGCGGCGGGGCTGTGGAATCCTGCGTTTGAGCTGAGCATCGACCTGACTCTGCCGCGGATGGAGGACTTCCGCTATCGGCGGCCCTACGTCGCGGTGTGGGTGGAAGATGCGAACCACTTTCCGGTGCGCACGATCGCGCTGTGGACGGAGAAGCCCCGGTACATTTCTGATTTGAGGGAGTGGTATCGTGACGACCAGCTTCGGCCGGGTGGAGGAGATATCTGGCGGACGGTGTCGTCGGCGACTCGCCCTCCGGGTAGCTACAAGTTGACGTGGGATGGCAACGACAACGAGGGCAAGCCGGTGAAGGCTGGTCAATACACCATCTGTATCGAGGCTGCACGCGAGCACGGCGGGTATGATATCCAGCGGCGTGCACTGAACTTCGACAGCCAGCCTCAGCAGGTGGAGCTGCCTGCAGCGAACGAACTGGGAGCCATCACGATTGACTACCACAAGCGTTAGCCCAACCGAAAAGCGGCGGCCCGGAATTCGGCAGAAGGTTGCAAAAGCGGCTCGGTGGCTGCACATTTACCTGTCGATGGTGAGCTTCGGGATTGTGCTGTTCTTCGCCGTGACGGGGCTTACGCTGAATCACCCGGACTGGTTTGCAAGCGCGATGAAGACCCGGCTGAGCCACGGCGCGGTCGATCGCGCACTGCTGCAGCCACCGGCAACGAATGAACCGGACAAGAGCGCTCTGGTGCAGAGCGTGCGGACCCGCGAGCATCTGCACGGCGCGGTCGATGAGGTGCGGGTGGACGACGGCGAGATCAGCTTCTCGTTCAAGGCGCCAGGGTATAGCGCGGATGTGATTGTCGATCGCCAACGCGGGACCTACGATCTGACCGAAGTGCGCAACGGCTTTGTTGCCGTGATGAACGATCTGCACAAGGGGCGCGACTCGGGCAAGGCGTGGGGCTGGGTGATCGATGTGTCGGCGGTGCTGCTGACGCTGGTGTCGCTGACCGGGCTGGTCATTCTGTGGTTCATCTATAAGCGCCGCGCTTCCGGGCTGATGATTGGCGCGGCGGGAGTGGGGTTGTGCTGGCTCGCCTATAAAGTGTTTGTGCCATAGTGCGGTTAGGCGTGGCGAGGGGGAGTGTTGCGGAGCAGCGGCGGCTGGCGGTTAGGGGTGGGGTCGCTGGGGATCATGCTGGTGAGCCGGACGCTGATGCTGCGCGATGCGGTTACGGGCGTCGCTCGGCGGTTGCCGAAGGCGAAGCGCGCTGAGAACTTTTTCTTTGCGAGCGAAGGGCGGCGGCTGGCGGCGGTGTTTGTGGCTGGGGACGATGGGCTGCCGGTGATTCTGCTGTGCCATGGGATTGGGGAGACGGTGGGGCACTGGAGTGCGGTGCAGGCGTTCTTCGAGCAGCGCGGGGTGGGGTCGATGGTCTTCAACTA
>Ga0102924_1006950_pt1 | contig 10491 bp, 13 predicted proteins | sample PaiPotPPM11metaG_FD_80116 | JGI IMG/M metagenome (GOLD analysis project Ga0102924, IMG submission 80116) | Iron sulfur acid spring bacterial and archeal communities from Banff, Canada, to study Microbial Dark Matter (Phase II) - Paint Pots PPM... ...
TGCGCGAGACCCACGAAGAGACCGGCATCATGCTCGGTGTGCCTTCGGACAAGCCGGTCACAGCACCGTCGGAAAGCTGGGAGCCGTTTGCCAAAGCCGGCATTGTGCCGGACCTGAGCGCGGTGCATTTCATCGCCCGCGCCATCACGCCGCCGAAGCGGCCGCTCCGCTTCGACAGCCGCTTCTTCGCCGCCGATGTCACCGCGATCGCGCGGCGCGACGACGGCTTTGTCGGCCCGGACAAGGAGCTTGTGGAGCTGGTCTGGATGCCGATCACCGAAGCGTCGCGGCTGGACATGCCCGGCATTACCGCGGTCGCGCTCGAAGAGCTGCAGGACCGCATCGATTCCGGCATGAGCTTCGACCACCCCGCCCCGCTCTACCGCATGCTGCACCGGAAATTCGTGCGGGAGATTCTGTGACGCTTGCGCTAGCTTGCGCCAACTAGCCAAGGCGGGACATGAACCGTGGCGTCCAGATGGAGAATTCATAGGGCCGCCCTCTACGGCTTCGCCGCCGGCCTCATCTTCAAGGCAGCCGGCTTGTTTCCCGTGACCCCGGAGCCGCCCGGGGTCGTCTTCCATCAGCTGCATGTCATAGGCGAATGGGCGAGCTACGCGGTGGTCGTCGCGATTATTTTTTCGATCGCTGCCGTCATCCGCAATCTCATCTTCGTCCGCGCGCTCTGACGCGACGAACGGTTTCGGCAATAAGAATTCGTTAACCATTCAGGCCGACGCTGGCCCTCATTGCACAATTGAATTTCCGCGTGATTCTCCGCCGCCAGGGCACCAGCACGTGAAGAAACGATCGATTGCGCTCGCCCTCTGCTGCTTGCTCATCGGCTCGCCGGCATCCGCCAAGACCAAGCCGTTCGTCGGCGTGTTGTGGCCGATGTTCGGGCCGTTTCTCGCCGTCGGTCTGGTTGAACTGGTCACCGAACTCAAGTTGCGGCCGGATATCGAGGTCAGGACCTATCTGCATCAGAACTGGCCGACTTTGGTCGAAGACCTCAACCATCTGCCGAAGGGCACACGCACGCTGGTCGTCGGCTATAGCCTGGGCGCCAACAGCACGGTCTTTGTGGCCAACAAGGTCGACTATATCGACTCAATCATTGCGCTGCAGCCGTCGATGCTGAGCTGGAATCCCGAGCTGAAAGGAAAGGTCGGACGGATCGTCGAGATCTATAACCCGAAGCCGGAGGAGACTCTCGGCGGCATGGGATCGAAGAAACTCGTCGGCGACAATATCGAATATATCGTCAATAGTGATTCCCATATGGGAACGCAGTTCGGTTCCGACTTCCGCGATCTGGTCAAAAGCGAAATCGCCAGGCTTTCCGCTCTGGACGATCGCGACACCGAGCAAGCCGCACTGCCGCAGCCGCCGGCGCCCTCAACGCCGATTGCAGCGTCAGGTCCGGCCCAGTCAACGACAGAATCTCCGACAGGTCTTCAGAATGAGGCGAAAGCCGCCGACAGCGAGACGGCCAAAAGTCAGCCGCATTGCGATATCACTGCGAGCGTACGAACCGCGCAAGCGAAGAAGCCAGACGAATTGACTCAGAAGATTCTCGATTCGCAGAGCGTCGAACCTCGCCACTACGGCTCCATCGCGTGGCAAGGTGCACCACAGAAGAAACCTGATGCGCTGACCCAGAAGATCATCGACAGCGCTCTGTGTTCGGATTAGCGGCCGCTTGGCTGCTCGCCGGACACGAACTCACTTGGCCTTCGGCTTGGCTTTGATCAGCGTATTGATCCGCTCCGCATCCTCCGGGGTCGCCGGATGATAGACCACCAGGCCGAGATCGGGGCGGCCGTCGACCGAGAACGCCGAATATTCGAAGGCGATCGGCCCGGCGATCGGATGCTTCAGACGCTTGAGGCCTTCGCCATAGCTGCGGACATCGTTGTCGCGCCACATCGCCACAAATTCGGCGCTCACGCGCGACAGTTCCTCGACCAGCGCTTCCACACGTGCCGTGGCGCCGGCGCGCGCTGCGTCGGCGCGAAACGCCCCTACCACGAAGCGAGCGACATTGTCCCAATCGAATTGCGCCGCACGAACACGCGGATCGCAGAAGATCAGGCGCAAAATGTTGCGCTGCTCAGGCGCAAGCGCGCCGTAATCGGTCAGCACCGCGGCGGCGGCGCGATTCCAGGCGACGACGTCCCAAGTCGGAGTTTTCACGATCGCGGGGCTGAGCTCGAGCGCGTCGAGCAGGCGCTGCAGCCGCGGCGTGACGCCTTCGCTCGCCTGATAGCGTACCTCGGGCGGCCGGCCGAGGGCGATCAGAAACAGATGTTCGCGCTCGACATCGGTCAGCATCAGCGCACGCGCGATGCGGTCGAGCACATCGGCCGAAGGCGCGCCGCCGCGACCTTGTTCAAGCCAAGTGTACCAAGTGGCGCTGACATTGGCGCGCTGGGCCACCTCTTCACGGCGCAAGCCGGGTGTCCGCCGCCGCTTCAGCGGCAGGCCGAAGGCGGCAGGATCGAGTTTTGCCCGACGATCCTTCAGATAGGCGCCGAGCCGGTTGTCGTTGGTCAGTACCGTGCTCATCCTGGTAGTCGGTATACCTGTATAACGTCACTACTTTACCCCGATAGATACCGCGCACAAATCACCTCCAGTCAACCTGGAGATTTCTTCCATGCGTGTTTTCATCACCGGCGCGAGCGGCTTTGTCGGCTCCGCTATCGTCAAAGACCTGATCGGCGCAGGACATAAAGTGCTCGGTCTCGCGCGATCCGATAAGGCGGCCGCTTCGGTTGCGGCTTTAGGCGCCGAGGTTCATCGCGGCGATATGGACGATCTGGAAAGCTTGCGCCGTGGCGCCGATGCCGCCGACGGCGCGATCCACACTGCCTTCAACCACGACTTTTCGAAATTCAAAGAGAACTGCGAGAGCGATCGGCGCGCCATCGAGGCGCTGGGCGCGGCGCTGAAAGGCTCGGATCGCCCGCTGCTCGTCACCTCAGGCGTCGCGCTGCTCGCGAGCGGCCGCGCCGCGACCGAGGACGATAAGCACGATCAAAGCTTTCCGCGCGAGTCGGAAGCGGCCGCGCATGCGCTCGCGTCGCTTGGTGTGCGTGCATCGACGGTGCGTCTTCCGCCCTCGACCCACGGCCATGGCGATCACGGTTTTGTCCCGACCCTGATCAAGATTGCGCGTGACAAAGGCGCGTCGGCCTATATCGGCGACGGCAGCAACCGCTGGGCGGCGACGCATCGCTTCGACGCCGCGCGCGTCTTCCGATTGGCGCTCGAACGCCGCGCGATGGGCGGCCCGTTTCATGCGGTCGCCGAGGAAGGCATCCCGTTCCGGGAGATCGCCGCGGTGATCGGCCGCCGCTTGAACGTGCCGGTGGTCTCGAAGTCGAAGGACGAAGCCGCCGCGCATTTCGGCTGGTTCGCGACCTTCGCCGGCATGGAGCTTGCGGCCTCGAGCGACCGGACCCGGGCGCTGCTTGGCTGGGAGCCCAAACAGCCCGGCTTGCTCGCCGATATTGATCATCCGAGCTATTTTGAGCCGTAAAAGACGGATTTCTTGACTTTTTGGGCTTCCTGACTAGGTTGGCGGCCAATAGCGAAAGGTTTCCCCAAATGGCCAAGAACGTGACCATCAAGGTCAAGCTGGTTTCCAGCGCCGATACCGGCTTCTATTATGTGACGCGGAAGAATTCGCGCACCATGACGGACAAGCTCGTGAAGAAGAAATACGACCCCGTCGCCAAGAAGCACGTCGAGTTCCGCGAGTCCAAGATTAAGTAGGAAACATAAAGTACTGGATTTCCAGCGCTTTTGACCCGTCACGCCCGGCCTCGCGCCGGGCTTTGGCGTTTTGGGAGTCCAAGCGCATCTTCCACTCATTCCCACGAAAGCGGGAATCGATCACTGGGTCCCCGCTTTCGCGGGGACGAGCGGCCGCGGAGCCTACGCCGCCTCGGGCACAACCCGGTTGCGGCCGTCGCGCTTGGCGCGGTAGAGCGCCTCGTCGGCGCGCTTGAGCAGGCTTCCAGCATTGTCGTCCTTGCCGCGGAGCCCGGCGATGCCGATCGAAATCGTCACCGGAATGTGCTTCGTCCCCTGCGCGATGGCGAACGGATCCGCGGCGATACGCCGGCGCAGCCGCTCGGCGACCATGGCCGCCACCGCCATGTCGGTTTCTGGCATGATGATGACGAATTCCTCTCCGCCATAACGGCAAGCGAGATCGATGCCGCGGATCGAGCGCTTGATGCGCATAGCGAAATCACGCAGCACGTCGTCGCCGGCGTCGTGGCCGTGGGTATCGTTGATCGCCTTGAAATAATCGATGTCGAGCACGAGCGCCGCGAGCGGCTTGCCGCGCGCCGCCGACTGTTCGATCAGCGTGCCGAGATGGCTTTCCATGTAGCGGCGGTTGGACAGGCCGGTGAGCGCATCCGTGATCGCCATCTCGATCGACATCTGGAAATTGTCGCGCAGCCGCTCGGTATAGCGGCGTTTGCGCACCTGGGTGCGGACCCGCGCCAGGAGCTCGTTCTTGTCGATCGGGCGCGTCAGATAATCGTTGACGCCGATTTCGAGCCCGCGCGCCATGCGCGCATTGTTGTCGGGCTCGGCGATGGCGAGAATGGGCAGATGCCGGGTGCGGTCGAGTGAGCGCAATTGGCTTGCGAGCCGCAGCGCATCGAAATTGGCGAGATCGAGCGAGATGATGGCGAGATCGTAGTTGCCGTCGGCGGCGTGAAACAGCGCCTGGTTCGGATCGGGCTCGATCTCGACGTCATGCTCGGCGTGCAGCACCGTAGCGATGCGTTCGTAAGAGGACGGCCGATCGTCGACGATGAGGATGCGGCCCTGGCGGCCGGTATCGGTCACTGCGTCGCGCTCCGGCGACTGGATGCCGATATCGCGCGAGGTCTGTGCGCGCATGCGCAATTCGTCGGTGACGACTTTGAGCCGCGCCAGCGAGCGCACGCGCGGAATGAGCGCCATTTCCGGAATCGGCTTGGTGAGGAAGTCGTCGGCGCCGGCTTCCAGCCCGCGCACGCGGTCGGACGGCTGATCGAGCGCTGTCACCATCACCACCGGGATGTGATGGGTGGCCGGATTGCTCTTGAGCCGGCGGCACACTTCGAAACCGTCCATGTCCGGCATCATCACGTCGAGCAAGACGAGATCGCATTCCGCGCGCTCGCAGACGGCGAGCGCGTCCTTGCCGCAGGTGGCGGTGACGACGTCGAAATATTCGGCCGCAAGCCGCGCTTCGAGCAGCTTCACATTGGCGGGCACATCGTCGACGACCAGAACGCGGGCTGTCATGTTACGGACTTCCCAGGAAATGACGAATGGTCTCGATGAACTTGGCCACCGAGATCGGCTTCGACAGATAGGCTTCGCAGCCACCTTCGCGGATGCGCTCTTCGTCGCCCTTCATCGCAAAGGCCGTGACGGCGACCACTGGAATCTTCTTCAGGTCCTGATCGTCCTTCAGCCATTTGGTCACTTCGAGGCCGGAAACTTCCGGAAGCTGAATGTCCATCAGGATCAGATCGGGCCGGTGCTTGCGGGCGAGATCGAGCGCCTCGACGCCGTTGCGCGTGCCGACCGTTGCATAACCGTGGGCTTCCAGCAGATCGTGGAAGAGCTTCATATTGAGCTCATTGTCCTCCACGATCAGGACGGTCTTGGCCATCCACGATGTCCCTTCCCCAAAGCCTGCAAAGCCCGCCGCCCATCATGGGTGATCTGGCGCGATAGGCTGACGCGCCAAAGCGGCAGAATCGCTTTACACCGCCTGTGGGCAACGGTGAGAAGCCTAGTGCCGATATATTTAAGAAAGGCAAATGGAACCCGATGAAGGAGCGTGGGGCGCAATCCCGGGAGGCGGCGGAAGCGCTTGCAATTCAGGCGCTTAGCTTCATCGCCGAGGAACCGGAGCGGCTCGGCGCGTTCCTTGCGGCAAGCGGCATCGGGCCTGACGCCATCCGCGAGGCGGCGCGCACGCCGGGCTTTCTCAGCGGCGTGCTCGACCATATGCTCTCCGAGGAGTCACTCCTGCTCGCTTTTGCCGACAGCGCCGGCCTCGATCCCGCTAGCATTGCGCGGGCGCGGCGAGCCCTGGGCAAGCCGTGGGAGCGCGACATTCCTTAGCGGCCCAACCGCCTTAGTGGCCCAAGTGGCGAGTCATGAGCGCACAGTGCTTCTGCCGCGACTGCCTCAGCGATACCTCGCCGCCGGCGACGCGTTGCCCGGCCTGCGGATCGCCACGGCTTCTGCGCCACGCCGAACTCGATACGCTTTCAATCGCCCATATCGATTGCGACGCCTTCTATGCCACCATCGAAAAGCGCGACGACCCGTCTTTGGCGCCGGAGCCACTGATTGTCGGCGGCGGCAAGCGCGGCGTGGTGGCGACCGCCTGCTACATCGCGCGCACCTATGGCGTGCGATCGGCGATGCCGATGTTCGAGGCGCTGCGGCTCTGTCCTCACGCCAAGGTGGTGCGGCCGAATATGGAGAAATACGCCAAGACCGGGCGCGAAGTGCGGGCGATGATGCAGGCGCTCACGCCACTGGTCGAGCCGCTCTCCATCGACGAGGCCTTTCTCGATCTCTCCGGCACCCACCGCCTGCACAATATGGCGCCGGCCAAGGTGCTGGCGCGATTTGCCAATGACGTCGAGAAGACGCTGCGCATCACCGTGTCGATCGGGCTGTCCTGCAATAAATTCTTGGCCAAGGTAGCATCCGACCTCGACAAGCCGCGCGGCTTTGCCGTGCTCGGCCAGCAAGAGGCGGTAGCGTTTCTGGCGGAGAAGCCGGTCGGCTTCATCTACGGCGTCGGCAAAGTCAGCGCCGCGCGTTATGCGGGCGATGGATTTCACCGCATCGCCGATCTGCAGCGCGCCGACGAGACCGATCTGATGCGCCGCTACGGCGAAGAGGGCCGCAGGCTCTATCGCCTCGCGCATGGCGAGGATGCGCGCGAGGTCAATGCCGACCGTGAGACCAAGAGCGTGTCGTCGGAGACCACTTTCGAGCGTGACATTTCCGATTTCCGCGCGCTCGAGCTCATTCTATGGAGCCTTGCCGAAGATGTTTCGGCGCGGCTGAAGTCGAAAGAACTGTGCGGAACGACGGTAACGCTGAAGCTGAAGACAGCCGACTTCAAGATCCGCACCCGCGCCCGTTCGCTCGATACGCCGACCCAACTGGCGCAGCGCATCTTCGCTGCGGCCCGCGGGCTGCTCGAACACGAGGCGACGGGCACCAAGTTTCGCCTGCTCGGCGTCGGCTTGAGCGGAATCGACAGCGCCGATCAGGCTGATCCGGGCGATCTGGTCGACGGCCGCTCAGCGCTTGCCGAGCACGCCGTCGACAATGTCCGCGCGCGCTTCGGTGACGATGCGGTCGTACGGGGCCTGGCGTTCCGAAGGCGGAGCGAGTGACAAGGCACAGCTTCGCTCTGCGTAAGTGGTGCCCCAGGCGACAAATGCATCGGCGAACGCCAGTGCGCCCGCCTTGCCCTTTTCCATGCTGATGACAAGGTGCGATTGAACAAGGCCATAAACGCCATTTATGACTGGGAACTCTACGAGATGGACTTTGAACCAGCAGTGTTCCTCAATGAGCTTAAAGTTGCGTTCGGCGTCTGGGTTTAGAGGTTGCGTGAAAGACCAATCACCGACCCTCTTCCCGGCCCCGTTCCCGTCCGTCTCAAGGCCTTCTCCCCCTCCGAGCGCGCTGTTTGCCATCATGGTCAGGAACCCCATGGCCACGAGTGGCCTGGCCGGTTGTAGGTCAGCAGGCAACTCAAGATGAATTTCGTCAAACTGGCTCGCGGGCAAATCCTTGTCCCCGCTGGGATACATCAACCATTTCATGGTGACGCCGCGGCTTGGTATTTCGACATCGGCGCGCACCGCGACCTGCGACTTCTGATCGGCGCCGACGGGCAGCCACTCGGTGCTCCATTTCGTCGAGCCCGCGAAGGACTCATCGCAATGAGTATCCGAACGCTTCTGGCACAAAACGGTCAGCTGCGCTTGCTGAAGTGCGGGCTCGGCTGCGAAGGCCGGTTTGCTCAGAGCGAGAGCAAGTGCTCCAGCGGTCCAAAAGATCGTCGTTTGGCGCATGCGGCTTCCTCGATCAATGCCAACGCCAAAGCGACTTCGCAAACAATCAGGTCGCGCGCCAGGGGGGAGCCGATTCAAGCTTAATCCCTGGTGTGGCCGGGATCGATCTTTTGTTGCGCCCCCGGTGGCGCTAACGCAGTATCGCAACATGGTTGGTCATGATGCTTACAAAACGGCAAGGTCGAGTTGATGATTTTCTTCCGTCGCACTTTCGCGAATGTGCTGTTGATCCTTTCGATTGCAGCCGCGCCGGCAAAGGCGCGGACGCTCGATGCGATCAAAGCCTCCGGAACGCTGCGGGTCGGGCTCACCGGTGACTATGCGCCCTACTCGCTGCACGGTCCCGACGGACAAATTACCGGCGCCGATGTGACCATGGCCAAGGCGCTGGCGAGCGGGCTTGGCGTGGCGCTCGAAATTGTGCCGACGACCTGGAAATCGATGACCGAGGATCTGAAGGCCGACCGTTTCGATATCGCCATGGGCGGCGTCAGCGTGACGCCGGCGCGCGCCGCGATCGGCGATTTCTCGATGACGGTGATGAGCGACGGCAAGCGGCCGATCGCGCGCTGCACCGAGAAGGACCGTTATACCTCGATTGCGGCGATCGACCGGCCGGACGTGCGCGTTGTGTTCAATCCGGGTGGCACCAACGAAGCTTTCGCCAAGGCGCATTTGGCCGATGCCAAGCTCGAAGAGTTCCCGGACAACCGCAGCATCTTCGAGGAGATCGCAGGCGGCCACGCCGACGTCATGGTGACCGACGGCGCCGAGGTCGATTATCAGTCGCGCCGCCACCCGGGCGTGCTGTGTCCGGCCGCGACGCAGCCGTTCGATCATTTCGACAAGGCCTATTGGATGACGCACGACGCTGCGCTCAAGGCTGCGGTCGATGCGGTGCTCAAGCGAAAACTCGACGCCGGCGACTACCAAAAAGCCCTGGCCGCCGCTGCGGGCCAACAATGACACCAACCGTGATGCGCTATGTCATCTGGGCTGCGGTGGTGATCGCCGGCGCTGTCCTTGGGGTGTGCGATTGGCGATGGATCCGGCGGCCCTGGTTGGGCGTGCTTCTGGTCGCCGTCCTGTGCGGCGGCCTCATCACCATGCAAGTCAGTCCGTTCAACTTCGCCGATGGCGGCTATGCTTTGCAGGGCCTGCTCGCGGCCGGCGCCGCAGGGCTCGCTCTGGTCGGCTATGTCGCTACCGCCATTGTGCTATTCGCAATGCGATGTATCCGCGGCCGCCGTCCATGATGCCTTGAGCGCTGCTAGCACAGATGTGCTAGTGTGCTGGTCCCGACGAGCAGTAATTTGATACCCGATGCGCCGCCGACAGGCGAAGTTGCGGGAGGTGTGGTTTTGGTGCGTCTCCGCAAGCAAGTGAAAGCGGCTCTGCTCGCCGGCGCATTGGCCGCCGCGGGCATGGCTACGCCCGGATCGGCACAGGCGCAGGGCTTCTTCGATTTCTTGTTTGGCGGTCCGCAGCGCCCGCCACCGCCGCCGACCACCAATTATCCGCCACCGCCGCCGCCCGGCGTCGGACGCATCGCGCCGCCGCCGATGGAACAAGAGCGGATCAATGGTGGCGAAGCCTCCACAGGTCACGGCGTCGCCTTCTGCGTGCGGCTGTGCGATGGCCAGCATTTCCCGATGGAGCGGATGAACAACGCGACGCCGGTGGAAACCTGCCAGGCGATCTGTCCGCATGCTCCGGTCAAGGTTTTCTTCGGCAGCGAAATCGGCAGCGCGGTCGCGCAAGACGGCCAGCGTTATACGGCCCTGCCGACGGCTTTCATCTACCGCAAACAGCTCGTCGCCAATTGCTCCTGCAACGGCAAGGACGCGCTGGGGCTGGCGTCGTTCGACGTGAAGACCGACCCGACCTTGCGGCCGGGCGATATCGTCTCAACCAATAGCGGGCTGTTGTCCTATATCGGGCGTTCGGGCCAGGCCGGGGCGTTCACGCCGGTCAATCCGGCAACGCTTCCTGTCGATATCGGATCGGCGCCGGCAGGCTCGGTGTCGACGACACAGCCCTCGGCCGACCAGTCGTCCGGCGCGGTCGTGCAGCAGACCAACGCGCCCCCGAGCAATGCGCCTCAGAGCAACGCGCCTCAGGGCAGGCCGCAAACGCCGGCGGCACCATCCGTGGCGCCTCGTCAGCAAAACCGCCCGGCACAATAGTGATCAGGGGCAGGGCTTGGATTCTTTGAGCTCGAGCGAAGTGAGCTTTCCGGTTACGATAAAGTCGTTGTAATCGAGCGTCAGCGCGCGCGAAATGCCATCGTCGTAAAGCTCAAAGCCGATGGCATAATCGGGCGTCTGCTCGCCGCTCTGCGAGGCCTTGTCCTTGGCAA
>Ga0102924_1006951_pt1 | contig 10489 bp, 14 predicted proteins | sample PaiPotPPM11metaG_FD_80116 | JGI IMG/M metagenome (GOLD analysis project Ga0102924, IMG submission 80116) | Iron sulfur acid spring bacterial and archeal communities from Banff, Canada, to study Microbial Dark Matter (Phase II) - Paint Pots PPM... ...
CATCGGTCGACTGCGCCGAGAGAATCGTCGCCACCAAGAGTTCCCAAGCATCTTTGTGAGTCAGCGCGCAAGTCACATCGGGATAGAGTTGATCCAGCCGCTTCAGAATCTCGGAAATTCGTTCCGGCGAGGTCGGATTGTAGCTTTTGGGAGCAGCCGAGACCCCGACTTTCGATGGTGCCAGCGCAGGCTTCTTTGCAACTTTCGCAATGCCGGAGGAGCGCGTAGAAGCTATAGCACGTCCGGGACCTTTGCCAGAGTCGGCCGTCACTGCGACCTTGCGGGCATTTAGCCTTGCTCCTTCATGTCTTCCGGTTTTCGCAGGCCGTCGCGGCATCACTCCTCTGGGCATCGGTCCTCCTCGGCAGAATGCCATCTTATACAATAATGAGAACGGAATTTTGCATTGCTCAAAGGTTCACTGCATCCGCGACTACGGAGCATTGACGCCCTCCAGTGCTGGCTTTAGTCTGAGATCACCACCAGAACGCAACCACTTTTGGTGACTGGAGAAATCGGGCATGGCAGTCAAATCCATTCAGCTCGGCCAAGTGTGGCGCAAAGACGAAAATGGCCAGGATTATCTGGTGACCAAGGTCTACAGCGAGGTGTTTACGCAATATGCAGTTCTTCGCCCGGCTGAGGTGAACGCTCCGGATGCGCCCACGGTCCGGGTTAAAGTTGCGAAGACGACGGAAGGCTCGGCCTTACCCGGGTTCACTTTCACCCAGGACGGTTCGTTTTAAATTTCTAGGTTGCGAGGAAGTCGCACGCGCGCAGTGAGACAAGGTCATGTCCCCTGATGAAATCCGCCCGTTATACGACTATAACGCGTGGGCCAACCGGCGGTCCCTTGGCGCGGCTCGAGCGCTTTCAGGGACGCTCGCCATCGGCGCTGCCGAACGTCAGCCAATTTCCGGACGTCCTAACTCTACGTGAGACTTGGTTGGTTCACGAAGAGCGACTGACGGCATTCGTGGGCGAACTCAGCCAAGCGGACCTCGACCGCGAAATGGAATATAAAACGCTCAAATATGGTGTGTACTCAAATCCATTGTGGCAATCGATGCTGCACCTGGTGAATCACGGGACCTATCATCGTGGGCAGGTTACGACCTTGCTGCGGCAGCTTGGCGCTCAGCCCATTCTGCTGGACCTGATGCACTTCTACCATGAGCGCGCAAACGCGACGAAGGTCTGAACGCTATGTACAGTAGGTCTGCTAGACTCTTGCAGATCACCGCGTGTTTAACTCTCTCCATACAAGATGACCGAAAAAATTCTAACTGCCCTATTCATCTTCATAAAATCACTGATCGCAGCAACCGGTTATGGCGGCATCGTCATACTCATGGCAATCGAGTCGGCATGCATTCCTTTGCCGTCAGAACTCATCATGCCGTTTGCGGGATACCTGGTATTCACAGGATCCATGAAGTTGTTGTGGGTAGCAACTGCTGGTGCAATCGGCTGCAACCTGGGTTCGCTGCTCGCGTACGAGATCGGCTACTACGGCGGCCGTCCGCTCGTGGAGCGTTACGGCAGATGGGTGTTGATGGGCCGCCGTGAACTCGACTGGGCGGACCATTTCTTCACGCGCTGGGGATATCTGGCAGTCTTCGTGGCGCGTATGCTGCCAGTGGTTCGAACCTTCATCGCTCTGCCAGCGGGCATTGCGCGCATGCCACGACTGCGCTTTCACCTTTACACATTTCTCGGCTCATGGCCGTGGTGCTTCTTCCTGGCTTGGTTCGGAATGAAAATGGGCGAAAACTGGCGTCAACTGGGCAAGTACCTTCACAAGTTTGACGTGGTGATTGTTGTGTTCTTGGCGGTGGGAATTATCTGGTTCGTGCGCTCGCACTGGAAGAATCGGCTGACGGCCGCCTGAGCGCCATAGCGTTTCTGCCGAGTTCCCTGTCCCAGTTACTTCTTCAAGATAGGATTGTAGCCGTCGTTCACCAGCCGTGCGCGCATGCTTTCGGCTTCTTTGACGTCGGCGAACGGGCCGACCTGTACGTGGAAGAATTTGTCCGGAGAAGCATCTGCAATGAAAGCCTCATACTGGCGGCTTTTCAAAGATTCAACTAACGCCTGCGCATCTTCTTGCTTGCTCACCGCCGCAACCTGAACAAAGTAGCCGGTACCTGGTTGCGGAGGTGGTACTGGCGCAGCCTGATCGGATGTAGAAGCTGGGGAGGCCGGGTTGGCTCCAGCATTCGTGTCAGGTGTGGTTGGCTGCGGTTCAGCGGGTTTGGTTTCAGCGCCAGGCTGCGACACCGGCGTACTGACATTATTCGAGGAAGGTGACACTCGGCCCCGGCTTGAAGTGCTGGGCGAAGGGAGCAGATCGGCGCTCGATTTCGCCGACATTCGGCCGCTTGAATAACCCATGCCAAAAAAGGTGGCGCACAAGATCACCAGCCCGAAGAACAGGGCCAGCATCTTGCCTGTACCAAGGGTTATTTCGGTATCTTCTGATTCTTGCATCCGTGGATCCCGTGCCGGTGCTGCCATTACTGGAGTCATAGGGTCCTCACCAAGCCCAATCTATTTTGGAGGGGCAGTTTCCTTACCGAGCAACTTCTGCATGCCAGAAAAAAAGTCAACCGGAACCGGGAAAACCACAGTTGTATTCTTTTCGACGCCGATTTCGGTCAGAGTTTGCAGGTAACGCAGTTGAATACTCACCGGCTCGGTTGCCAATAAGGTCGCCGCATCCACCAAACGTTGCGCAGCCGAAAATTCACCTTCGGCGTGGATAATCTTCGAGCGCTTCTCGCGTTCCGCTTCAGCCTGCTTGGCCATCGCACGGAGCATGGATTCCGGCATGTCCACCTGCTTGACTTCCACATTCGCCACTTTCACACCCCACGGCGCGGTGTGCTGGTCAAGAATACTTTGCAACCGCAGATTGATTTTTTCCCGGTGTGCCAGCAATTCGTCGAGTTCAACCTCGCCCAGCACGGAACGAAGAGTGGTTTGCGCAAACTGTGAAGTTTGATACACGTAATTGGAAACTTCGACCACCGCGCGAGTAGGTTCGATCACACGCAGAAAAATAACGGCGTTGACCTTTAGCGTGACGTTGTCCCGCGTAATGATGTCCTGCGGAGGAACTTCCAGCGCCTCTTGCCGCAGAGAGATCCGCACCATGCGGTCGACCGGCGCAAATACAAGGATCACGCCCGGCCCCTTGGCTTCATGCCGCAATCTGCCCAGGCGAAAAATGACGCCGCGTTCATACTCGGCGAGAATCTTGATGGAACTCAGGGCGTACAGAAGAATCACAATAATAACGATCCCAAGCGTTCCGATGCCTAAGTCCATCTTGACCTCCGCCTAGATGCAGGTGTGAGCTGATTGTACTTCACCAACAGCGTAGGGGCGCGAGTTACCAGAGTTTATCGGGAAGATACCGATGATCTAACCCTGGGCCGCAACTCACATCACGCTTGTTTTCTGCGCCTCGTGAACCGGATCAACTTTAAGCTGCAATCCGTCCACGTCATGCACCACCACCTTTTCACCGGCGGGGACGTTCGCGGTAGCCACTGCGTCCCAAATCTCGCCATGGACGAAGACTTTACCCGATGGCGCAAGCGGGGTTTGCGCAATCGCAACTTCGCCGATCAGTCCTTCGGCGCCGGTCATGACTTTATTGCGACGAGCACGCAGCGCGACTGTCATAAGGAAAACGGTGATCGCGCCCAGCGGAACGCTCACGGCTAGGGCGGTTGCCAACTTCACTCGCATTTCGGGAATGGGAGCATCGACCAGCAGGAGAGCCCCAATTACCAACATTGAAATCCCGCCGATCGCCAGCACTCCGTGGGTGGCGAACTTGGCCTCAAGCGCGAACAGCACAAATGACGCAAAGATCAGCACTACCGCCGCAAAGCGAATTGGCAAAAGATGCAGCGCAAAGATTGCAAGCAAAATGAATACTATGCCCACAGTTCCCGGCCATACTGCTCCGGGATGGTTGAACTCGGTATAAAGGCCGAGAGCGCCAATCGCCAAAAGAATAAATGCGATATCCGGATCCATTAGGAACGAGAGAATGTGCTCCTTCAGCGTTTCGTCCATTCCGCGCTCAGGTTTGCCGGTCAGGTTCAGCATGATTATTTGTCCGTCGAAACGCTTCACCGGCTTTGACGCGATCTGACGAAATAAGTCCTGTTCGTTGGGTGCGACATAGTCAATCAGCTTCTGCGAAAGCGCTTCGCCGTCAGTAAAGGACTTCGACTGCAGCACGGCGCTCTCGGCGACTTGGACATTGCGGCCGCGCTTGGCAACAACAGAGCGCATCAGCGCCGTTGCATCCTGCTCGATTTTTTCCTTCATCGTACCCTTGATATCGCCGCCGAAAGGGCCCACAGGATGTGCCGCCCCGGTGTTCGTGCCTGGCGCCATTGCCGCCACATCTGCACTTTCCAAAATGAAAAATCCGGCCGATGCGGCGCGGCTACCGCTTGGTGTGACGTAGATGATCACCGGCACAGGCGACGCAATAATCTTGCCCATGATCTCCCGCATAGCGTCCATAACGCCGCCGGGAGTGTTGATCTCGATGAGCACGGCATCATCTTTTTCAGCCGCGGCCTGGTCAAGGGCGCGCTCGATGCGCTCTTCAGTGGCAGCCTGAACGGTGTCGTTAATCACAAGCTTAAGAACATCGGCTTGAGAGAAAGCGGAAAACAGAAGGATCGAGAGCAGGGCGGACAACGAAGTTCGGCGAGCCATGTTCACACTCCAGCGGAGGTGCTGTCTTTATTGTCTCGCAATTCTGCTGAGACGATAGATGTTTCGTGCTGACGGCTACGCGGGAGTAACAGCCGCTACTTTCGTAACGCCGGCTCCGGTTCGCTCTCTGGCTTCGCATTCGGCCATCCTGGCAAGGTGGTGTCGCCAGTGATCAGCCTTGCTCCACGCTCATAAGTGAAGTACGACCAAGCCCACTGGATCAAGACGATCACTCGATTTCGAAAACCGATCAGAAAGAAAATATGAATGAAAAGCCACGCCAGCCAAGCGAAGTACCCGGAAATGTGGATATTCCTGAACTCAGCGATCGCGGCCGCGCGTCCAATGGTGGCAAGGCTGCCCTTATCAACGTAGTGGAAGTTTTGCCGTGGAGATCTCTGCAGATCGCCGGTGATCGCTTTCGCTACGTAACGTCCTTCCTGCAGGGCCACCGGCGCCACGCCGGGCAAAGGATTGCCGTACTTATCTTTCAAAGTTGCGAGATCACCAATCACAAAAACCTCTGGATGATTGGGGATCGTCAGGTCAGCGTTCACCATGACGCGACCGGAGCGATCAATTGAAGCTCCGAGTTTCTTGCCGAGCGAGGACGCGGCTACTCCCGCAGCCCACAGGATTACGGCAGCAGGAACCCGTTCCTCGCCCACCCAAACTGCGCCGGGATCAATCTTTGTTACCATCGCCGGGGCACGGACTTCGACACCAAGTTTCTGTAATTGGTGCACCGCGCTTTCAGACAGATCAGGAGCGTACGTGGGCAAAATGCGAGGTCCGCCTTCAAGCAGCAGAATCCGAGTGCGCTTCGGATCAATCGAACGGAACTCGTCTTGAAGTACGCGGTGCGCGATTTCTGCGAGAGTCCCGGCGAGCTCAACGCCAGTCGGCCCACCGCCCACAATCACAAAGTTCAGAGTTGGGTGTGGACCGCCGGCTACGGCCTCCTTCTCTGCTAATTCGAACGCCAGCAGCACACGGCGCCGGATTTCAAGCGCATCCTCCACGGTTTTCAATCCGGGCGCCAGTGGTGCCCACTCGTCATGGCCGAAATATGAATGCCGTGCACCGGCTGCTACAACAAGGTAGTCGTATGGAATTTCCAGGTCAGGCAGCTTGACGATCTTTCGAGTCAAATCGAAGTCCACCACTTCATCCATCAGCACTTCGACGTTTCGGCGCCCACGAAGAATCCAGCGGATAGGGGCCGCGATTTCGCCCGGTGAAATTCCTGCGGTAGCGACCTGATACAACAGTGGCTGGAACGTGTGATGGTTCTTGCGGTCGATCAGCGTGATCTGCACCGGCAACTTCGCAAGTTTCCGGGCCGCCTCCAACCCGCCAAACCCGGCGCCCACAACTACCACGCGCGGTCGGTTTTCCTGCATGCGAGCTCCTGCACAACGACCTGAATTAGTGTTAGGAATCGCGCATCTGAACCTTATATAGATTCCTTCATGCCAGACAAGTCGGAAATTATTGTTGGGCAGAAAAACGTCGCCGGCGCTTCGGAGTGCCACACGAATGCAAGTACAAGTGCACGCAATCTGCTCGAAATTGCACTGGTGTTTGCTTTGATCCTGGCTGCGGTTTGGACGCCCCAGGGCCGTTTGAACTCATTCTTCAGCATCACCGCCGCAGTATGCGTGCTCGGGGTTGCGTTTGCTGGCCGGTGGGGAGCGCGCGAAATGGGCTTGACGCAGCCGATAGCCGGCGCGGCGAAGATTTTGTTGGCAGGGCTCGCACTTTGCGGAGTGATTGGCGCTACCGGGTTTGCAGTGCATTCACTCGGGCCCGGATATCCAATCCCATTGAGCCGATCATGGCAATACGCCATCTGGGCGTTGGTACAGGAGTTCATCCTGCAGTCCATATTTTTCATTCGCCTTGAATCCGTGCTCGGCAGCCGCCGCGCGGTGTTTTGGGCGGCATCGCTTTACGCCGTTGCTCATCTTCCGAGTCCACTGCTGACGATGCTTTCATTTCTGGGCGGATTGTTGTTCTGCGAATTATTTCGTCGCTGGCGAAATTTATTTCCGCTTGGAATCGTCCATGCCGCGCTCGGGCTAACAATTGCTGCGAGCCTGCCAGACAAATGGTTGCACCACATGCGCGTGGGCATCGGATACCTGACTCTGCGGTAAGCAGCAAAACCAACTACCACGCAGCTAAGGAACACTAAGGAAAAGCTTCTCGCCTTCTCCTGATGCGTCGGCAAAGCTTCCATGATTCGGTTGGCATGCAGACGCCGTCCCACCTCGGTACAGAATGATTCGCAAGCTGTTACAGAGTTGACCCGATTACCTGCTGCCCGCCTAGTGACATACCTTGTGACCTGCGTAGGAGAACTTGCCGCGCAGAACTGAAGATGTCAGCTTAACCACTCTGTCCGTCACGCGAGGAACTATGGGATTGATTCTCCTGATTATTGTGGTCTTGTTAGTTCTTGGAGCGCTGCCCACATGGCCGTACAGCACAGGTTGGGGCTACTACCCCAGCGGAGGATTGGGATTGATTCTGTTGATCCTGCTTGTGCTTCTGCTGATGGGAAGGTTGTAGAGTTCTTCCACCGCACCTGGATAGTGATTCTTAACCCTGCACATTGCCGCCAATTGGTATTGCTGAAGCGCTGCTGAGTTAACGGCTCAGTTTCACGAAATTAGCTCGCTAGACGTATTTACCTTTCCTTTGAGGTACATACGTCAGCAATAACGTTTTCCTTGTTGTTCCCCTCGTAAGGTGTTTATCTCAAAAGGCATACAGGATTCGCTTGAGTGCGATTACAGCGTTCGCTTAATTGTTTTCCACAGGCAAAAGGACTAATTTGTGACTCATGCCCAGCACTGCCAGAGCACGTAGTGTAGCTGCAAGCGCGCCCAACCACGTCGTCTGGCGTTCTAAACCCGTGAGCGTGCCCAAGAAGCGTCCGATTTGTTCGGGTAGTCCAACGCTGCTTTGGGTTGACGACTTTCAGCCCGGGCTTGAACTTTATCGGACAATGTTTGAGGGTCTCGGCTTCAAAGTATTAACCGCGGTGTCTGGCAAGCATGCTGTGAAGCTGGCTGCGGATAACCTCATCGACGTAGTGGTCACAGACTACGAAATGCCTGGAATGAATGGTGAAGCGGTGGCGACGGCAATTAAATCCATTAAACCTAAAGTGCCGGTGGTTTTATTCTCGGGTAGCACCTTAGTATCCCCCCGCGCGCGGCGTGTGGTGGACGCGTTTTGTGACAAGGCAGGATCTCGGAACCAGCTCTCAGCAACTATTCATCGCGTGCTGCAAAAGAAACGCAGTCGCACCCTGCAACCTCCGACTCCAGGTCGGGCGTCTCATGAGGGACACAGGGCGGTCGCTTAACCCCGAAAACCAAACGATCGTCGAATTCACAGCAGGAGAATATTCATGAGAAAACTATCGGTATCACTCTGTCTGGCGTTCGCCTTTTTCGTGGCGTCGGCGGTCGCCCAAATGGCGCCAGGTGGTGGAAGTCAGGGAACGCAGAACTCTTCCCCAAGCACGCAGCCGCCCGGCCAGTATCCGAATCAGCAACCCGGAATGGGTCAACCTGACAACACTTCTCCGACAGCCCAGACCGACCAAGGCACGGGCAATCAGAATCGCGGAGAACACAAATTAAAGGGGTGCGTGCAGTCCCAGGGCGGACAGTATGTGCTCGAAACCAAAAAAGGTAAGACCGTCACTCTGACCGGGCAGGATGTTTCCGGTCATGTAGGGCATGAAGTGGCGGTAGAGGGCGCATGGGAGAGCGGCAGAATGGCATCTACGGCTTCTGGGAATGCAGGTGCATCAGAGAAGACCTTCAACGTCACAAAAGTTGAGATGATTTCCGAAACGTGCGGTGGCAAAGGAACGGGCCACTCTGGAAACATGGGCAACTCGTCTGGGACGGGAAACGGAACGAGCACTGGCAACAGCCCTTCCGGATCCGGCACAAGCACTCAGCCCCCTCAGTAGTTTTTTAGATTATTTATTAGTTAACAAGAAGGCCCCGTGATACGGGGCCTTAATTTTTTTCAAGCAAATTCTCTTGTGGAATTCAAATAAAAATCCGGGTCCAGGTCTGGGGTCCATTCGCGAAACACCAACCTGACCCGGATTTATAAACTCTGCCACAGCGCCTGTGAGAAATCAGATACCAGGAGTACGGCCGCGGCGCGTGAGCCCTGTAATCAAGGTGATGACAAACACCACCAGGAAAATGAAGAACAAGAGCTTCGCGATTCCGGCGGCTGCAACCGCGACTCCACCGAACCCAAAGATTGCGGCGATTATCGCGATGATTAGAAATACCAGCGCCCAATACAACATGCTGCCTCCTCTTTGCTTCTGTTAATAACTTGCACCATATAAACAGTACCGCTGGCGCATTAACCTGACGATCAGGCCGACGCTGTAATTCAAAAACCTATTTGCTGTAGATACGCCTTCGGGAATTACTTTGTTTTCTTGGGATTATGTACTACTCCAACAGAAGCAGCGACTCACGTTCACGCCGCCTTGCGCTGAACGTAAGTGGCCTAAGAGTTTTTGAGATTTGGGACGCTTGAGAAGTCATTTACGTGGTGAAAGGTGTGTGAGCGGCACCAACCTGCGGTGTAACACTGCCATCTATTGATCTTTGCATAATATAGTTACAATGGAAATAGCTCAGCTTGCTGCCAAAAGGCGATTACCAGAGTTGGACGTCGGCGCATCCGGCGCAACGCTTGGCGCGCATGGTGGCTCAACTGCCCAAACGTGGTAGGGCAGAAGTTGGGCAACTCATGCTGTTTCCAGTGTGACCACAGATACTCGACCGGGTTCAGTTCCGGCGCATAGGCCGGAAGAAACTCCAGCCACAAGCGTCCTCGCTGCTGTTGCACAAAGTCCCACACGGCGCGGCTGCGGTGGCCCGGCAGACCATCCCATACGATCAGCAGTTTGCCGGGAATGTGGCGCAGCAGATGCGAGAGAAACTCGATGATCTGCGGGCTGCGAATGGCTCCCGGAAACAGCCGGAAGTAGAAGTTCCACCAGGTCACGCCCGCGATCGCCGACAGCATCTTCCAGTTGAAGTGATATTGCAGCACTGGTGTCTGTCCTCGTGGTGCCCAGGTACGGCAGCGGTGCGGGCGCTGGCTCAATCCACTTTCGTCGATGAAGACGATCGTCCGGCCTTCGTTTTTGGCCTTTTTTTTAACTCCGGCCAACGTTTCTGCTTCCACATCCGGATCTTCTCCTCATCCCGCTCCAGCGCCCGCCCGCTGGGACGCTGACAGCTCCATCCCATCTGCCGCAGAATGCGCCAAGCCTGCGAGGCATGGTAGCGAACCCCACATTGCTCTTCGATCAGGTGCGCCACCCGCCACGCCGTCCACAAACCGGTTTCGTACCCCAGAGCTTCCGGCCCACGCTTCAGCCCGCGCTCGATCTTCTGCAGGTCTTCGACACGCAGCCGAGGTTTGCGTCCGGCCCGCCCCGCTTTGCGCAAACCGGGGACCCCGGCGGCCTCCAGTTGCTGAGCCCAGCGGCTCACCGACTGTCGATGGGCTCCGACTTGCCGCGCTACTTCGGACTGATGGACTCCCTTCTTCAGCAACCGCGCCGCCCGCAAGCGCCGCTGCTCCAGTGCCTGAAAATCTCGTCGCACTCCCGCTGGATTTCCCATGTGCGCACCATACCACAAGAATCCGGGAATGTCACTATATTATGCAACACTCAATA